>Ga0209075_1000240_pt1 | contig 52104 bp, 32 predicted proteins | sample Stecom2011_FD_187523 | JGI IMG/M metagenome (GOLD analysis project Ga0209075, IMG submission 187523) | Agricultural soil microbial communities from Utah to study Nitrogen management - Steer compost 2011 (SPAdes) (version 2) | ecosystem: Environmental > Terrestrial > Soil > Agricultural land...
AGACATCCTGAATGGGAGCAAGCTCATATGGACAGAACAGTAAATATGTTTGAACGAAACAAGAATCAACCCTCTGTTACATTTTGGTCACTTGGTAATGAAGCTGGTAATGGAGTAAACTTTTTCCATACGTACCGATTTTTAAAAGATCAAGAAAGAAATTTCATGAACCGTCCGGTAAACTATGAAAGATCATTATGGGATTTAAACACTGATATGTATGTACCACAATACCCAAGTGCTGCTTGGCTGGAAGAAATTGGTTCTAAGGGCAGCGACAGACCTGTAGTGCCATCTGAGTATTCACACGCAATGGGTAACTCAAATGGAAATCTTGATATTCAATGGGAAGCGATTTACAAATATCCAAATCTACAAGGGGCATATATTTGGGATTGGGTTGATCAAGGTATTGCTAAAACAGACGAGAATGGCAATAAGTTTTGGGCTTACGGAGGTGATTATGGAATTGATACACCTAGTGACGGTAATTTTGTTATTAATGGAATAGTTGGTCCAGACAGAGTTCCCCACCCTGCAATAAATGAAGTTAAATACGTTCATCAAAATTTCGCTTTTGAATCTGTAAATATTGATAAAGGTGTATTTAGAGTAATAAACAGACAATACTTTTCGAATACAGATAACTACTTATTTAAGTATAATATCACTGAAAACGGGAAGATAATTTCTGAAGGTAATATTGATGTATCTCTTAATCCTCAGGAGTCGGTAGAAAAGTCATTACCTATCGAAAATATTAAACCTAAAGCAGGATATGAATACTTTATAAACTTTGAGGTAGTTCAAAAAGAAGCTCAGTCTTTAATTCCTGCTGGATATATTGTTGCAATTGAACAGTTTAAACTACCTATCGAAGAGCCTAAACTTGCTTATAATGAAAATGGTAAAAACTCATCGTTAAAAATTAATGATAGTGGTAAAAACATCATAGTATCTTCCTCGAAAGTCAATTTTGAATTAGATAAAACTACTGGTGTAGTAACGTCATATAAAGTTAACCGCAGGGAATATTTTAATGAAGGATTTGGGATACAGCCTAACTTCTGGCGTGCCCCTAACGACAACGATTATGGTAACGGAGCTCCACATCGTTTACAGGTTTGGAAACAATCTAGTAAAAACTTCAATGTTGTAGATACTAAAACACAACAGGATGGAGAAAATGTTATTGTAGATGTAACCTACTTACTTGCTGCAGGAAATCTTTACAACGTTTTATACAACATCTATCCATCTGGTATTCTGAATGTTAATGTAAAATATCACTCAGTAGATATGGAAGAGAGATCAATTGAGGCTTCTGAAGCAGCACTTACGGCAACATATTCACCAGAAGCTTCAGCTGCAAGAAAAGCATCTTCATCTTTAACTGTACCTAGAATTGGTGTAAGATTTCGTTTACCTAAAACTATGAATAATGTTGAGTACTTTGGTAAAGGACCGGATGAAAATTATGTTGACAGAGCATCAGGTTCTAAGGTTGGTCTATATAAAACGACTGCTGAAGATATGTATGTGCCTTATACACGTCCACAGGAGAATGGTCATCGTTCGGATACAAGATGGGTTGCTATGACTGGTGATAAAAATGGACTTCTTATTGTTGCAGACAATACAATTGGATTTAATGCACTACGAAATAGTGTAGAAGATTTTGATTCTGAAGAAGCAACAAATCGTCCGTATCAGTGGAACAACTTTAGTAGTGAAGAAATAGCAAATCGTTCGGATGAAGAAGCTAAGAATAGAAGACCTCGCCAAACTCACTTGAATGATATTATACAGAGAGATTATGTTGAAGTATGTGTAGACATGATGCAACAGGGTGTTGCGGGATATAACAGTTGGGGAGCACGTCCTTTACCCGAATATAGTATTCCTGCAAATAAAAATTACAATTGGGGGTTCACTATGATTCCTATTGAAAATACATCTGACATTGAAAAGAAATCAACATTTAAATATTAAGCTTGATAAATCTTCACAATTTTGTAACAGATATAAAAGAACTTTTGCATAGTTTTATTGTTTTGATTAAAGAAACAAAATAAATTATAAAGCGATGAGGAAGAACTTATTGATTTACATATTCCTTATAGTTGGCTTATCTGCGTATTCACAGCAGATAGCCAAAGGATATGTATTTGAAGACAGTAACAGAAATGGAAGAAAAGAGAGAAGTGAAAAAGGAATATCTAATGTTGCAGTTTCTAATGGATTAGAAGTTGTTCTTACAGATGATAATGGCTTTTACTCAATAACTGTAAACGATGGCAACACAGTTTTCGTAATTAAACCAAGTGGATACAAAACTTCAGTAAATGAAGATTTTATACCTCAGTTTTATTTTCATCACAAACCTGATGGTTCTCCTGAAGAATTTAAATATAAAGGAGTAGCACCTACAGGTAAACTTCCAAATTCTATCGATTTTCCTTTATACAAGTATAATGAACCTGAAAAGTTCACTGCTATCGTATTTGGAGATCCTCAGCCCTATTCTATTCAGGATCTGGACTATTTTACTGAAAAGATAATTAATGATGTAAAGAAAAGGGAGGGTACTCTGTTTGGTATTAGTTTAGGAGATATTGTTGGAGATAATCTGGATTTGCAGCCTATCTACAAAGAACGCATGCGAAAGTTAGAGTTGCCATGGTACAATGTTATGGGTAACCATGATATGAACTTTGATGCACCATCTGATATTCTTTCGGATGAAACATTTGAGATGAATTTTGGTAGTGCAAATTATGCTTTCAATTATGGTAACGCTCATTTCATAATTCTTGATAATATACTTTATCCTGATCCGCGTGATGAAAAGGGATACTGGGGTGGATACAGGTTAGATCAGCTACTGTTTCTTGAAAATAATTTAAAGCAGGTGCCTAAAGATAAACTTGTAGTTTTATCACAACATATTCACATGAAAGATAATTCAGGAAACTCTTATAGACTAAGTGATCGGCAGAGGATATTTGATTTGTTGAGAGATTATGAAAATGTACTTATAATGTCTGCTCACACACATTTACAAGACCAGATTGAATATAGCGAGATACATGGATGGCATGGTAAACAACCACTACATGAATATAATGCTGGCACCACATCTGGCGATTGGTACTCAGGAAAACATGATAAAAATGGTCTTCCTGATGCTACAATGCGTGATGGTACTCCACAAGGATATGCATATTTAAATATTAACGATAATAAATATGATATTGAATATAAAGTAGCTGGCAGAGAAAGCGATTATCAGATGAATATATATGCACCTAAAGTCGTACAACATGGTGGTAGAACTACATCTCAGATTGTTGTAAACTTCTTTATGGGTAGTGCCGAAGACAAATTGGAGTATCGAATTGATAATGGTGAATGGCGTAGTATGAGATATGTTCAGGCAATTGATCCTAGTTACTACACAAAACTGATTGAGTGGGACTTCACGGAGGAATTAATTCCAGGCAGAAGACCATCTAATCCTGTTACAAGTACACACTTATGGACAGGCACTCTAAGTCTTGATTTACCAATTGGCGAACATACTATTGAAGTAAAGGCTACTGACAGGTTCGGTAAAACTCATTTAGGTGAAAAAACTTACACTATTTTAGAATAATTCTAAAATCTATATTCAGCTTTACAAATCCTTCCGTATAAATTTAAACGGAAGGATTTATTATTTCCTGCCTTTTTGTCTGCTTTTTTCTAGTGAGAGGCTAAAAAGGGCGAACTTTCCTGCCTTTTTGTCGCCTTGAACCCGTTATTTTCTTTCCTTTTTGAATCGGTATATCATTTGCTTTTACAATGATGTAAGTTAAACAAACAATTTAAAAAGAATAAAATTATGGCAATTATTAGAAGAACAGACAGTTGGTTACCAAGTGTATTTAATGATTTTTTTGGTAACGAATGGATGGAAAGCAGTGTAAAATCAACTCCCGCAGTAAATATTCAACAAAATGAAGCTGGATTTATAGTAGAAGTAGCTGCTCCTGGTATGACAAAGGAAGATTGTGTAGTTAGATTAGATGAAAACAATAACTTGGTAATCTCTTTCGAAAAAAAGACTGAATCTGAAGACAAAAAAAATGGTGCTTATCTAAGACGTGAATTCTCTTACTCACAATTTCAGAGAACTATGATTTTACCTGATAACATCGATAAAGAAAATATTTCTGCAGAAGTTAAGAACGGCGTTTTAAGTGTGGTAATACCAACTATTGATGAAACTGAAAAAGTAACTGAAAAGTTGATAGAAATTAAATAATCAAACTTATTTTTTAAAAAGGGTGACTCATTGAATGAATCACCCTTTTTTATATCATAGAACGGTTACTTAGGATTAACTAAAATCTTAATAGGACCTATCTCTCAGATATTTAAGAAATAACATCATGTACATTTTGATATCAGAATTGAATGTAAAACCGGAAATTATTTCTTCAGCTTCTTCAAGCATGGAGTCCATTTTTTTGTAAGAGTAATCGACACCTTTATACTCTTTAGCAAAACTTAGCAGTTTTGCTATATTTTCAGCACTATAGTCTCGTGATTTAATAATCTGCATCATTTCGTCATAGACCACTTTAGGTGAATTTTGTAATGCATATATGAGTGGAAGAGTGATTTTTCCTTCTCTTATATCATTACCTGTGGGTTTGCCTATATCGTTTGTAAAATAATCAAATATATCATCTTTTATTTGAAAGCAAATCCCTAACAATCCCCCAATTTTAACGAATCGTGATACCAGCTCGTCATCGGCTCCACCTGTTATTGCTCCAATAGCTAGACTAGCACGAAGAAGAGATGCAGTTTTTTTATCTATAACTTTAAAATAGTCTTCTTCACTAATTACTATATCGTTAGCAAGATTTAATTGTGATAATTCTCCTTCGGCTAAATTTTGACCTAACTCTGAAATTAATCTTATAATTTCGAGATTTTTAGTCTTTACACTTTCAGCGAGAGCGGTTGAAAGCAAATAATCGCCAATTAAAACAGCCTGAGTGTTATCGTGTATTGAGTTTAGGGATCGTTTTCCTCTTCGGAAATCGGATTTATCGATTACGTCATCATGTACTAGAGTAGCAGTATGTAATAACTCAACTGTGACAGCACCATGATATGTTTCGGGAATTATTTCACCACAGGCCCTTGCTGTTAAAAGCACTAGAGTGGGTCTTAAGCGTTTACCATTAGAATTTAGAACATAAGATATCATATCGGTGAGTAGTAGGTTATTACTTTTCACCGAATCTTTTAAATACTTATCAAAAATATGTAACTCTTCCTGAAGGAAACCTTTTATCAGCTGACTTTGATCCATCGCACACACAAGTTAGTTGTACACAAAAGTAAAGATAATTCTCCTCATAGCAACAAATATTTGTAACTTTACAAATCTAAACTCAATATTAGACAAAAAATTATGATCAAAAACAAACTTTTCCTTCTAGATGCATATGCTCTTATTTATAGGGCATACTACGCTTTTATAAGATTTCCAAGAATAGATTCAAAAGGGAGGAATACTTCAGCTATATTTGGGTTTGTGAATACTTTGGAGGATGTTTTACGAAATGCAAATCCAACTCACATAGCAGTAGGCTTTGACCCTGCAGGACTTACTTTCAGACATGAAGAGTATAAAGAATATAAGGCTCAACGTGAAGCAACACCCGAAGATATTAAAGCATCTATTCCATTTATAAAAGAAATTATTAACGCATATAATATACCAATTTTAGAAGTACCTGGTTATGAAGCAGACGATGTTATAGGTACTATTGCTAAAAAAATGGACAAAGAGAAGTTTGATGTTTATATGATGACTTCTGACAAAGATTATGGGCAACTTACTGAGCCCTCAATTTATATTTACCGCCCCAAATATGGAGGTAATGACTATGAAATTCTTAACGATAAAAATGTTGTTGAAAAATATGGTATAGAAACTCCAAGTCAGGTTATAGATTTACTGGGCCTGATGGGTGATAGTTCAGACAACATACCAGGCTGTCCGGGTATAGGAGAAAAGACTGCTGTAAAACTACTTAATCAGTTTGGTACAATAGAAAACCTTCTCGATAACACGGATAAGCTTAAAGGTGCTCAAAAAACAAAGGTTGAAGAATATAAAGAACAAATTTTGTTTTCTAAGTACTTAGCAACAATAAAAACTGATGTACCTATAGAAATAAATGAGGATGAACTGATTTTGAAGGAAAAAAACGAAGAAGAAATAAAACGAATCTTCGAAGATTTAGAATTTAAGACATTGCTAGTGCGAGTGTTTAAACAAGACTCGACACCTACCCTTTCTAAATCTCCACAACAGGGTGAACTTTTTGCTGAAGACTCAATTGAAGATTTACCTCAAACAGTTGTAATAGATCATTCCGAAGAGTATACTGATATCCATACAACTACTCACAACTATAAAATTGTTGAAAGAGAAGAAGAAATGACTGCACTTAGTAAAGAGCTTTTAATTCAGAAATCTGTCTGTTTTGACACCGAAACAACAGGTGTTGATCCTCTTTTAAGTGAATTAGTTGGTATATCTTTTTCTTTCAAAGAAGGCGAAGCATACTACGTTCCAATCTCCGAAAACAAAGAAGATGCTTTAAGGCAGGCAAATATTTTTAAGTTGTTTTTCGAAAATAAAAATATTGAAAAATCAGGACAAAATATTAAATATGACATACTAGTTCTTCGAAACTACGGAATAAATGTTAAAGGTTCATTATTTGATACCATGATAGCCCACTATCTGTTGAATCCAGAATTAAGACATGGGATGGATTACATGGCAGAGATATATCTTAAATACAAAACTGTTCACATCGAAAATCTGATTGGTCCAAAAGGAAAGAATCAAAAAAGCATGCGTGATGTAGATTACAAAATTGTAGCAGAGTATGCAGCCGAAGATGCAGATATTACACTTAAACTAAAAAATATATTAGAAAAAGATATTCATAAGAATGGGCTTGATAAATTATTCTACGAAATAGAAACACCTCTGATTTATGTGCTTGCTGACATGGAGTGGACGGGAGTTAGACTAGATTTGAAAGCATTGAAGGATCTCTCAGAACTTTACACTAATGAACTCAAAGAAGTAGAGAGAGAGATTATTGAGATGGCAGGAATTGAATTTAATGTTAACTCTCCAAAGCAAACTGGAGAGATTCTTTTTGACAGACTCAAGATTATTGAAAAGGCAAAGAAGACAAAAACAGGTCAGTACAAAACTGGTGAAGAAGAACTCGAAAAAATAAGATCAAAGCACCCAATTATTGCTAAAATACTTGAGCAAAGAGGATTAAAAAAATTACTGAGTACATATATAGACTCTTTTCCATTGTTGATTAATTCTAGAACAGGAAAAATCCATACATCTTTTAATCAAACTGTAGCTGCAACAGGTCGTTTGAGTAGCACAAATCCAAACCTCCAGAATATCCCTATACGTGATGCACGTGGAAAAGAGCTTAGAAGAGTTTTTATTCCCGATGAAGGGGATCTTTTTATGTCGTCGGATTATTCTCAAATTGAGTTGCGAATAATGGCTCATTTGAGCAAGGATATAAATATGCTTGAAGCATTTAATAAGGGGCAAGATATTCATGCTGCAACAGCCTCTAAGATATATAAAACATCAATTGAAGAAGTTGATAGTGACATGCGTAGAAAAGCAAAAACGGCAAACTTTGGCATTATTTACGGAATAACACCTTTTGGTCTTTCTGAAAGGCTCACCATACCTAGATCGGAAGCTAAAAATATTATTGATGAATATTTTGCTACATTTTCTGGAGTAAAAAAATATATGGATGAGAGTATTGAAAAAGGAAGAACCAACGGTTATGTTGAAACAATTTACGGCCGTAAGAGATTTCTTCCAGATATAACATCGCGAAATGCTACTGTAAGAGGATTTGCAGAAAGAAATGCAATCAACGCACCAATTCAAGGTAGCGCGGCCGATATTATAAAAGTAGCGATGGTGCGAATCTATGAGAGGCTACAAAAAGATAATAAAAAATCGAAAATGATACTGCAAGTACATGATGAGTTAAACTTTAATGTTGTACCTGATGAATTAGAGTACATGAAAAAAATGGTTGTTGAAGAGATGGAGAATGCTGCTAAATTGACCGTTACACTTAAGACCGAAATTGGTATAGGAGATAACTGGTTGATTGCACATTAAAAATTAAAACAAATAATTTGTAGCTGTAATTATCAGTTTAGATATAAAAAAATTGAAATGCTTGACGGATTTATAGAATATGGATACTGGGGCTTATTTCTTGCTTCATTTTTAGCAGCAACAATACTTCCATTCAGCTCTGAAGTAGTATTTGCTGGGTTAATAGCAGCAGGATTAGATGTTTGGTCGTTAATTATCTTTGCAACAGTTGGAAATTCTTTAGGTGGAGCAACTTGCTATTATATGGGAAAATTAGGTAAAATTGAATGGCTGAACAAATGGTTTAAAATAAGCGAAGATAAAATTACGAAAACAACAAATAGACTCCAGGGAAAGGGATCTCTTATGGGTTTTTTCGGATTCCTACCTGCTGTAGGCGACGTAATTCTGGTTGCATTGGGTTATATGCGTGCAAATGCATCATTAGTTATGATTAGTATGACAATAGGTAAGTTTGCGAGATATTTTGTAATTGGGTATGGAGCTGAAAAAATCTTTTCTTTGTTCTAAAATCCTTTGTATTTCAAACTTTAATAATAAAAATAATAATATAAATAATAGTTATGTCAACTATACTATTCAGCGAAATAGTTTTCGGCCCTATTCATAGCCGACGTTTAGGAACATCTTTGGGCATAAATCTATTACCTTATGATGGTAAATTGTGTTCTTTCGACTGTATATATTGTGAATGTGGTTTAAATAAAGATTTTCGAACTAAAACAAAATTACCAGATAGAAATAATGTTCAATCAGCACTCAAAGATAAACTTGTTTCTCTCAAAAAGGAGGGTGTTATAATTGATGTAATAACATTTGCAGGAAATGGAGAGCCCACTATGCATCCTGATTTTCACGAAATAATTGATGATACGATAACACTGAGAAATATTTATTATCCAAATAGTAAAATAAGCGTTCTATCTAATGGGATGCACTTAGACAAACCAAAAGTTGTAGAAGCTTTAAAGAAGACAGATAACCCCATATTGAAACTAGATTCGGCTATTGACGAGACAATTAGAATACTAGATCGTCCTAATTCACCTTCATACACTGTTGCACGCCAGGTTGAACGATTTAAACAGTTTGATAGTAATTTTATTCTCCAAACTATGTTCTTAAAAGGGGAGTTTGAAGGAAACAAAATAGATAACACTACAGAAGAAGAGCTTTCAGCTTGGTTAGAGTTAGTTTCTGACCTTAACCCTAGAGAAGTGATGATCTATACTATTGACAGAGAAACTGCTGTTAAAGGTCTTGAAAAAATCTCGATAGAAGACCTAAAGAAAATTGCCGGGAAGGTAGTACAACTGGGTATAAAAACTAATGTGGCCGGATAAATAAGGTTATACAAACATAAAATCCATATCCAACATGTGTATTGGATATGGATTAAGAGAGATGATAGTTATTTTCGAAAAAAAATTATTTAGATTCTAAAAATTCTCCAAATTTTTTATATCGGATGTATAGTTCTTTATATTTTGATTTGTTAGAGTCATTGGGTTTATATTCAGCTAAAACACCCTGCCCCATAGCATCTTGAGCATGTTCCAAAGCTGCATATATTCCCGCTGCAACTGATGCACACATTGCTACTCCTAAGGCACCTGCTTGTTGCGCTGCAGCTACTTTTATTGGTACTCCCATAATATTTGATAGAGTTTGCATAACATATGGAGATTTCAATGATATTCCCCCTACCCCAATAACCTCCGTTACTTTTACACCCTCATTCTCAAGATGTTTCATTATAGCTTTTGAACCAAAAGCAGTTGCTTCAACTAGGCTTTTAAACATTTGTGCTGGCGTTGTAGCCAGTGTTATACCGCTAACTCCACCTTTTAGTGTTTGATCTGCAAAAGGTGTGCGTCTACCATTAAGCCAATCACTTGCAATTAAATCAGTTGACTCTATTGGCAAAGCAGCAGCCTCAATATTTAGTTTGGGCAATATATCTTTGAATAATGATTCTTTCTCTGTTTCAGAGAGTGAGCTAAAGCCCTCTAGAGAATTAATTGGCCAGGCTAACATATTCTTAAACCATGCAAAGACATCTCCGAAAGCAGATTGTCCGGCTTCAAGACCAATTAAACCAGGAATAACAGAACCATTTACTTGCCCGCTTATACCAGGTATTTGTTTTTCTTTAATTTCTTCAACTGGTGCCACAACAATATCGCAAGTTGAGGTACCAACAATTTTAACCATCTTGTTAGAACTTATACCTGCTCCGATTGCACCTGCATGAGCATCGATTAGACCCACTGCCACCTCAACGTTCTGAGACAATCCAAGCTTCTCTGCCCACTCTATAGACAGTCTGCCGGCCGAGATGTCACTTGTGTGGGTTGTATCGCTTAAACGGCTTCTAAATCCTTTTAACAGCGGGTCGAGAGTTGAAAGAAATTCCTCTGATGGATAACCTCCCCACTCTTCTGCCCACATACCCTTATGTCCTGCAGCACATCTACTCCTTTTAACCATCTCGGGTTTAATATTACCTGTTAGTAGAGCCGGCATCCAGTCACAATGCTCAATAATAGAATATGCTTTTGTTCTTATACTCTTATTTACACGCAATGCTCGAAGAGCTTTTGCCCAAAACCATTCAGACGAATAAATACCACCTGAACGTGAAGTAAAATCTACATCCCAAGACTTAGCCAGACTATTAATATCATTAGCTTCCTTAATTGAAGTATGGTCTTTCCATAGTATAAACATTGCATCAGGATCTTCAGAAAATTCCGGCAACAATGCAAGAGGAGTGCCCCTACTATCAGTTAGAGCAGGTGTACTACCTGTTGTATCTATACCAATAGAAACAATATTATTAATCTCATCTGATGATAAACTTTCTAATAATCCTTTAATTGACTCTGTCAACGAATCAATATAATCTTGTGGGTGTTGTCTGTACTGATTCAACGATGGATTACAATATAATCCCTGTTTCCAACGAGGATAAAAAGAGGTGAAAGATGCTATTTCTATTCCATTAGTGCTATTAACTAAAATTGCTCTGCAAGAGTCAGTGCCATAATCAATACCTATAACAAGTTTTTTCATTTAAAATAAGTTTTTTGTTTGAAATCTATTACTCGAATATTTAAGGTTCTATCTCAACCTTTCGTGCAATAGTTAAACTATATATTGCAATGACTATAAAAGCAACTGTAGGAACCCAATAAGCAAGTGAAATTCCACTTGTCTGATCTGAAACTATTCCCTGTATTTGTGTAAGTAAAGCTGCTCCTGCAATTGCCATTACCATTCCTGAACCAGCTATTTTTGTGTCCTCTCCCAAGTTCCTCATACCTAAACCATAAATAGTGGGGAACATGGCAGACATAAATACAGATATCGAAACTAATGCATAGACTCCAACAAACCCTTCTCCGTATATAGTTAATAGAGATGCGATTATAGCAAGTAAACTTAAGCCCGATAAAATATTAACTGGTTTTGTATATTTCATTAGCCATGTACAAACAAATCGTCCTATTACAAAAAGTAACAATGATAAAATATAATACGTTGCACCCGCTTGTTCGGCTGTGCGAGGTAGCAGTACATCAAGGCCTAATCGTTCTGCTAAATTATAGAAGCCTCTTGCAACAGGTTCAACCCCTCTTAAAGTTTCTATGATAAGTTCTTGCGATGGATTTGCTCCTAATCCGGCTATAACAGAGTCTAAAGATAGTGACTGCATAACATATCTGATAATAAAAGACCATACTGCTATCTGAGCTCCAACGTAGAAAAATTGAGCTACTACGCCCCAAACGTAGTTTTTATTCTTTTTTAATCTCCCAAAGGTTGCTTTTAAATTGAGATTCTTATCCTCATCCTGTGCTTTAGGCATTTTAGTTAGTAGTATCATTATTAAAAGCAAAAGCATAATAACCCCCAAAATCAGATAGGCAGTAGTCACTGCGTTTAACTCACTAAATTGAATGGAGTTGAGCTCTGAGGGTGTTAGAGAAACCCTTTCGTTTGCAGTCATAGTATTAAGTTGCGACAAAACGAAAATCTGACTTACAAGTACACCTGTAAGAGCTCCGAAAGGATTAAATGATTGTGAGAAGTTTAATCTGCGTGTTGCTGTTTTAGGATCACCAAGAGAATAAACATATGCATTGGTTGAGGTTTCGAGAACCGACAATCCTGCAAATAAAACAAAAATAGCAAATAGGTAGGTTGCAAAACTTAGAGGCGAACTTACGGCATTAGCCTGCATTGCTGGATAAAAAAGGGAAGTACCTAAAACACAAAGTCCTAGTCCTAATAGCACTCCTGACTTATATGTATATTTTTTAATAAATATTGCACCTGGAAGTGCTATTAACCCATACCCAAAGAGATAGCAAACTACCTGGATCCATGCAGTTTGACTGTCGGTCAGACTCATTATTCGTTTAAATGCAGCTAACATTGTGTCTGTCATATTATTTGGAACTGCCCAAATAAAAAACAGTGATGTAAGTAGGATAAATGGTAATACTATACCACTAGGTACAAGCCGATGTTTTTCTTTGTTATTGCTCATGTTTGTTATTTCTAGATTTATTTATGTTATCTTAGATTTACTGAAGAATATATACAGTTTTTTCCTAATATTATTCAGAAAACAGTTTTCACTTTTTGTAAACTTACACCTAATAATTCTTCGGCAATAGGAGAGAGAGCTGCTTCTTCTCCCACGAAATGAAAAACATTATGGTTATGCGAAAATGATTGATTGGGATCTAAAAACGCTGCCGGTGAACTACTTTCAAGTTCTAGGAAAGGTCCCATGATACTTCCATCTTCTAAGGGACCATCATTGTATGCGTTTAGCACATCTCCAACCAGAGGAGCACTTTTAGGATCCCATTCTTGATTTAGGTAGACAGCATCTGGGTGTACATCAAATGTTACAATTGTAAGTCTTTTAGAAATGGGATCATAGTTACCTGCTAACCCTTTTGTTCTGAGAGCATTCATACCAAGTTTGCCTCTTGAGTTTCCATCTGTTTTAAAGTATAAAACACCTTTATCGTCAATTAGTCTTTCTTCGGGAATCTCTCCAAAATAATCAGATTTAACAATTTCTCCCATTTTTTCTAGATCACCTTCGTTATAAGGAATTACTGTAACTGCTGAATCTGAAGGATTATACATATCAAGCATCCATATACAAACAGTGCCTGTTTCAGTGTCCCAGTTAAAATCATTATTATTGGTAATTATATTAAGTGTTGAGTAAGCAACAGTAGCCACGTCATTGGGAAAATTAATATTAAGCTTGTTTTTTATATCATCTTCTGTTAGTAGAGTAATAGTACGCTCAACCGATAAATCTAGTTGAGTTCCTATATAGTTATCTAATACCATATCCTTGGTAAAAGTTGCTTCTCTATTACTTGCACTTTTAACAGCCCATTCTTCTATATCTATAGCTTTTGGCGTATGCCAATTATCATATATCTGTTCTTTTTCTGGTTTAAAAAAGATAGAATAGCCACCTCCTTCAGGACCTAGCCAAAAACGATTCTCTCCACCAAAACCATTCATATGTTCGTCTACAACTCCTGCATCGAAGAAATTATAATTAACAAATCCATGACTATTCCCCTCTAATCCTTTTGCAGTGGATGTAAACACTTTTGCCTGGTATTTAGCAGAAAGTATAATCTGAGATTGCTCATTATCTGATTTGAGCAATATAATACTATCTTTTTCTGATAGATAATTCAAATCATATCCGAATGTTCCTTTTTCATAGTTATTTCTCATTGTTTCTGATGTTTTTCTATTGCCGGTACAAGATATCATAAAGACACCAATTATTACGGCAGCAATTATACAATAAAAATTTCTTGTTTTCATATCACTATTTATTTTAGTTTTCCAAACTTATCAAGTATTCTGTTATAGGCCTCAGCAGCTGCCCCATTACCCCAGTCGTAGATAGTAAACTCACCCATTCCTTCACCTTCTGGACTAGTTCTACCTCCATGTCCATAATTTTCCATCATAAAACCATAATCTTCTTTGTCGAAGAAAGGATAAACCTTCTCCCACAGTTTCTTTGTTCCAGGATTATCGGGACTATACATCATAACAAATGATGCTTTAAGAGCAGCATGACCTCTCTCGTAATATTCTCTCATATCTAGCATTTTACCATATTGAAGTATAAGTTCAGAAAATAAACTTTGTCTGGAATCATTCCATTCCGCATCAGCGTTGAGTACACCAAATCCTCCAAGAACATTAACATACATATAGGGCGGTTGCCACGATGCCTGGGTCATCAACATCTCATCTAAAGTTCTCTGTCCAAATTTTAAATATTTCTCTTCGCCTGTAAGTTTATAACTCTCTAAAAGAGCCTCTGCTGTCCAGAACATAGAGAAGTTGTTATGCTTATACATATTGTTTCTATTTACTTTTTTTCCGACTAAAAAGTCCGATCCGTAACGAGAGCAAGACCAATATGTTTCGAAATCTTCCCAGCGACCTGTGGGTATAATCTCTTTTATAACTACATCCATTGCCTTTATGGCTGAGTCACGATACTTTTTCTCTTTAGTAAGCTCATAAAGCTTTAAGAGTAAAGTAACCGACATAGATGTTTCAGGAGATCTGTTTAAATGATCCATAGGTTGTAAGGTGTTAACATCCAACCACCCAGGGAAGAATCCCTCATCAGACTGTATCTCTATAAGTGAGTTTGCATATTCTTTTACATACTCAATTAACCTTTCATCTTTCTCCAACTCATCATACCATCTAAGCATAAGAAGACCTGTCCAACTCATATCTAGTAAATGAAAAGGAGATTCTACAGGATTCCACGTATAAGGATTACGGTTAGAATTACCCCAGTAATGAGTATCCCATCCACAACTTCTGTTATATTTTACACCATCAACCTCAACTTGATGCATTTCTGTTCCTATAAGCCCATAAAAGAAACCATTCTTTTTGGGATAAGACAATGCAAGTTCTTTAGTTAGTATTGCTTTTTGCAAAAGATTGTCATTTCCAGTACGCCTTGCATAACGAAACAACCCACTAGCTGAACGAAGTGAACTAAACCATGCTTGATTCCAGACAGATCTGAATTCACGCTCATTTATTTCTCCCGGATAGTTAGGACTTTGTGTGACATTGACTATAAAAACGGGAGATCCTACCTTTTTACCATTCAACTCAAACTCCTGCCAAACACTTTCAGACCAACTATTAAATGCCCAATTATAAGTATGCTCAACATATCTCTCTAAATCTTCATCAAGAGGATTTCCAGACTTATACAAGTCGCGACCCCAATTGCTCCAAAGAAAACTTAATGCCTTTCTAAAAGGATTATTTATTGATTTTTTATCCTTATATTGTAGTAAATAAAATCCTATTTCAATTTCTCCTTTAGGATATACTGCATCAAGTTCGCGTTTAAAAAGTATATGATTGTCAACGCTACTTTTACTCATTCCGAGTACAAGTTTGTTAATTTCAGCATCCAGATCCATATACCATCTTACAGGAGTATCTTTTCCAAGTATGTCAAGATCAGGTATTAACATAAACATCTTACTATTATCTGAAACTATCAGTGCGGGAGAACGAAATACATGTTGATCTATAATATGATTATCTGTTGGAGTTAAATGAGGTGCCCAATGATAATCTGGTTTGAAGTTGGGAGTAACTACAACTTGCCAATCGTCTTGAATTACCTCTTTTTTTAGAGAAAAAGTAATCTTTACATGAATTGTATTAGCATCTACCACCTTTACAGAACTTACTCCCCTACTCCCTCCTAAAAAATCATATTGGATTTGCTTCACAATATTATCAAATGAAGCAGGCACATCAATATTCTGCATAATCGCATGTGATTTTTTATTGATATTTAGTGCAAATAATGGAGTGTGTGACGCAAATAAAGCAATGAAAACTGCACAACAAACCACTATAATATTAAGTTTTGTAATATTGTTTTCGTTCATAATAACTCATAGCTAATAAATATAATATCGATAAAAAATTCTAAACCTCAGAAATCAATTTTATTCAATTCTTTCTAATGTGATTAATGTGAGTTCAAAAAGGTTTGCATCTCCATTATCTTGAACATGAACGGTTATAGAATTTGTTTGTGATGTTAATTGAATATCACCCACATATACATTTTCTGTGTATGAATCTTTACTTGCTTTAGTAGATATCCATTCTGTTAGCCTATTTTGTCGTTGCCATATTTGAAAATCAGCTCCTTTAGGGCTTTCATGGTAATTCAACATTACCTTATATTTACCTTCCGGAACATCGCTTAGCATAATCCTTACGGCTCCTTTACCAAAAGATGTCATAGCAAGACCTCTTCCAAAAATAACCTGTATACCTCTCTCTAATGTGATTTCCATTAACTGGGGGAAGTATGTATGTCGTTTGGGCATATAAACCTCTCTGAGATCTTCTGTAGGCTCCATACGACCTTTTAGAGGTTCAGAACCGTAGTAAAACGCAACAGTAGCATAATCTACAGGAAAGTCATTCCCTACTTCACCATGCTCCATTCCATGATAAATTTCTTTTTCAAAAGGCATTTTATCAGACAAGAAAAAACGATATGCACCGGTTCGTCCCATAGGAAGAGAATAATCTAGAGAACCATGTATAGGCATACTAATTCCTCTGTCCCAACGATCAAGTATAGCATACCATCCGCCATTGTAATAATCCTCAGAACCAGTACCATGAAGTAGCATTTTTCCATCAACATAAGTTGAATCGTCTCCTTCCCAGAAAAGAGTCATTCCAGGGCGTAAACCTTGTGCATGATGCACAGTTCCTACATAGTGACCTTTTCCTTTTGTATCAAGAAAGGTATAAAATTCACCTATATCAGGTATTTCACGTCTCCAAACAGTATAAAGTTTACCTTCATCTATTGCATTGCGACTGTTGTTGTTATAATAAACCTTTGATGATACTGTTATGGGATTCTGCTGAACTCCTTCTCGCTTTTTATAGATAAGCTTCATTTCAGCAGAACTATCGTATGGCATTGGAAGATAACTATAGTTAATAGTGCCATGACGACCCATCACTATACTTCGCATTGCAGGCTTTCCAAAAGCATATCCAAAGTAATCAGCTACCGGAGAATAGATTGCCTCTACATCTTCATTATCCCATTTCGCGGATAGTATTACGTCTTTATTTAATCCCTCAAAAGATGTGCCACCATCAATATCAAAGCCTACTATGCGACCTCCTTGAGCTGATTCGAAGAATGTGACCTCCTCTCCGGGCTGAATTAAAAAAGTCTTTTCCTGGCTCTTTATATCAGAAGAAATGCCGCTTGTATAATTACTTACAGTTGGAGAAATATCAGACCATAAAACATTAACTTCAGACAGCAACTGTTTATCTCGTTCATTAAAATGGCCAGTCCAGCTTTCAACGTTAACTCCTGGCATATGACGATACTGTATTTGATGAAACATTATATGATCTCCTTCAAATACTATTTTTAACGATTTATTAAATGGAATTGGAATATATGAATAATAACCCCCTATCTCGTTACCTACTACAGGCTTTGTAAATGGATAAACTTCACCAGAAAATAAATCCATAAATTTAATTCTCAATCTCGGGGTATTTTCTCCATCGAAATAGAATGCAAGCGTATCTTCAGTTGGTGTGGGAGTCCAAAATCTGTTAAGCACTCCAGGACCTTCAAACTCAGCTAATACCAGATGACCATCTTCTTTCCTTGTATATGAGTATTTTCCAGAAAAGCCATCATCATTACCGTGTGTTCTGTCCCAGCTAGACTCCTGTTCAATTAATTGATTATGCCTGTACATGGGTAATTGATCAACTCTTTTTAGCTGCTCTACTTCATCGGCCCAGCGATAAATATCTGATTGACTTTTTGCCTGAAAAAGAGTAAAAAATAATATCGTTACTAATAAAAATCTCACTGAAATACTTTTCATACTTTACATCCTTTTTGTTTATAAACAGTTACACTTCTATGTTACAAACATAATTAATAAATATTTAGTGTTACTTAAAATTATGAAATTTCTCTGTTAATTGTTTTTCATGGTATAGACTGATAAATACTTATTACTAAAAAATGAAATACTATTTAATTCATTTCTAAATCTTCCCATGATGGAAATGTTGGGAAATTTGCGTGTGGCTCTGATTGATACCAAAAAACAACTGAAGATATATCAGACTGTTGTGGTAAATATCTGTGTCCATGACGCCATCCTAAATCTTGAATAGTAACTCTAAGATCTTTTTTAAATCTGATAGGATCCATCACATGCCATCGATACATACCAAATCTCTGTCCGGCTTTATATGTTTGCTCTGGTGGTAATACCTGCACTAAGCCTGAATAGGGAGTTGTGTATGTTACATATTTGCCATTCCTGTCGAAATTATATGAGCCTAGAAAATAATCTTCAGTTCCTGTTCCAATTATTGTAGGAAACTGCTTATCTCCATCCATAAAAAACTTAATTTCACCTTCGCCCCACCAACCATTATTGTTTACTTGCCAAGCCATATATACTCCTACATAGTGACCTTCTCCTTTTATGCCATCAACAATAGTATAATCAGAGGTTTCATTAACTTTTGTACGACGATATTGTGCATGAAAATAAGCTGCATCATCTGGTACATCAGTTAAAGTATAATCTACTTGGTAATATAGATTCATTGGTTCAGAATCATTTATATTTGTCATAGTTATACGCGCCTTCTTTCTGAAAGGCATTACCCAATAGCTATTGAAAGCACTACCGGGATTTACTGTTACAGGTAGTGAATTAAGAGGTGAATACTCATTCCAACCCATACCAAAGAAATGTCCCACTGGTGCTTCAACAGACGGCTCAGTTTCATCATCCCAATAAATTCTTATTATTGAGAATCGCCAGTTTCCAGTGGGTGTCATCCAAATGTGCTGAATAGCTCCAGGACCATCAATTTCTGCCATAGTAAATGTCTCACCAGGCTCAATTGTTACAAACGGGTTTACTTTCCATCCCTGACCTAGATCACGAGAAGGAACAGTTGCATTAGCTGTGTTTCTTGGAGCATTTGCATCAGGAATTGCCATTCCTCCTTTACCCTTTTCGCCTGTAAAGTTCTCTGGGCTAATTGATCTTGTTTCTGCATTTGATAAACGATGCAGATTACCCATATTCATCTCTAATCCTGAAAAGGATCGATTCTGAGCTATTGCTCCAAATGAAAAAATAACGATCAATACCGTAAATAAGCCTGATTTTAATCTCATAGTTTCTTAATTTTAATTTATAATTATTATTCACTTTTCTTTTTTTGAGTTTACCTGATATTTGCAACTACTAGTTTCATTAAATACACATTGTATGGCAACCACATAGACATAGTAAAATAGAGCGTTTCACTATCCGCAGATAATGGATGAAAATAAGAGCCATAAAGTTGTGCATACTCCCCTCCTGATGCTATTTCGTATGGTTGACTCCACGGACCTGTAATATCTTCAGCAGTACGTAATGTGATATTATATCTTGGTCCGTTGAAATATGCTATAATCCAAAGATCCAGCTTGGTGTTATAAATAAACGAAAGTTCTCCTACCTCGTCGTCTATTATTACTGTTGCACTATTTTCATTTCCTTTACTCCAAGTTTTAGTCTGTCCGTTCCAATACTCATACTGATTTCTGTTTTCTATATCCACTTCACGAAATCTGCCCAAAGATGCTTTACTAGAACGTCCTGTTTGGGTACCAATCATATACACATAGCCATCTTTCTTAAAGTAACCTACTTGTCCGAATGGACTATCTGAAGAGAATCTTACATGATCAAGCTTTGACCAGTTGCTCCCATTATCAGTTGATTTGTACATTCCCGAATAATTTGTTGTCCAGGTATCCCAATTCATCATATTAAAATAGTGCACATAATCTGCACCGTTAGCTCTAATTGCAGCAGTGGGTATAGAAGTAATGTCTGTAGCTGTTTTAGGACTATAAATTATCTCTCTTGCATTGCCGTTAGCATCTTCTAACATGCTATTTATTTTTAACCCATCCTCCAGATTAGTATCATTTGAGAACGCAAGCACATTACTCCTCCAACTACCTCCGTTTGGCCCGGGATTTGATGGATTTGGTCTAAAATCACTACCGAACGTGTCTCCAAAAAATATACCGTAATTACCTGGTTCCATTTCCCATATAACCCCTAAATCAGTACCGCCAACATTCCAATCTCTGGCTGTGTTATTAGGATTATAGAAATTTTCACCTGTCATTGGTACACCAGTCACCCTTGCTATGCGGCTAATACTACGAATGTGAAAACCCTTCTTATAGTCAACATTAAGGTATAGATCTCTTGAAACATTTCCATCTAAGTAAACCGCTCTTAGTATTAGTGTAAATGATTCTGGATCAGATTGTCTAAGGGTATACTTAAAAAGATATGTTGAGGAGAGTTGACTCCTGTCTATCTTTTCGGAATAAACTGAGCTGCTGGGCATTGTAACCAATAGATAGTCAATATTTTCGAGATTTTTAAACTTCAGAGTTGTAGAAACAGTTTTTGTCTCACTATCAGGAAAAAGGACAGTTTCTGTTGCTGAAATTTCATCAATGGGTATATAGGGTTCTCCATTATCTTCTTTACTACAAGAAATTAAAAATATTGAAGCAAAAAAAATAAAAAAAATATACTGTCCTGATGTTCTCGAAAGTATTGACATCTTCATTATATTTATAACGTTAAAATATTAATTTCTATTCATCTATTTGTATAAAGGTCCGTAATTTTTACATGCTCTGTAATCTGAACCTTCGCTATCAGTGCCAAAAGCCGACCAAGCATCGGGACGGAATATTTTGTCTTCATCCACATTGTGCATATTAACAGGTATTGATAGTGCCGATGCCAAAGTTATTAAATCTGCGCCAATATGACCATAACTAATGGCTCCATGATTTGCACCCCAATAATTCATAACTGAATAGACATCCTTAAATCTGCCATTACCTGTTAAACGAGGCACAAAAAACGTAGATGGCCAGATTTTATCTGTACGGCCGTCAATCAATTTAAAGACCTCATCGGGTAATGTAGCTGTCCACCCTTCTGCTATCTGAAGTACAGGTCCTAAGCCCTTTACAAGGTTAATTCTGCACATTGTTACCGGCATTCCCTCTCGAGTGAGAAACTGTGAAGAGAAACCACCTCCACGCATATACTCAAGTGCTGATGGATACCATGTAGTAGCATCCAACATTTTTTCAACTTCTTCCTCTGATATTTCCCAGAATGGTTTCATAACGGGTTTATCTTCTGAATTGGACTGCTGACCAGTACCGTCGAGCGTGCAAGATCCTGAGTTTTTAAGGAATATTGCTCCATTACTGAGGATACCATCTGGTTTCCATCCACTAACTCGCTCAATTGCTTCGGCACTCCAATACGTTCTCACATCTGCAAAAATTTGCGCTGTATTAGTCAACAGTTTATTAAATAACATGCTAATACCGTTGAGATGATCATCCTCTGTAGCAAAAACAAAAGGTTCTCTAATTCCATTCCAATCGAAAGATGAGTTTAATATTGCTTCAGAAAAATCACCATCAGGCAGAAAGTCAGTCCATTGTCTCTGTCCTTGAAAACCACCAGATATTGCATTATGACCCAATGCCTCTTCACCAAAACCAATTTTGTTTAACTCAGGATTACCTATCATTAAATCTCTGAATATAAGAGTCATTTTAACCACAAACTCCCAGTCCTTATCCTTCTGCTCGCGATTATGTTTCAGGTGCTCAGGATTGAAATCTTCGCCCTCACGAACTATGCAGTTCTCCTTTGTCCATTTAAGAGCTTTTTCGTATTCTTCTTTATCATAAATGCCAAGCTGAATACGTCGAAGTACCTCTGAGGCGTCAACATATTCGGTTCTCATACCCAAATATTCTTGAAGAAAGTCAGGATCAGTCATAGAACCTCCTATTCCCATAGAAACAGAACCGATAGACAAATATGATTTTCCTCTCATAATTGCCACTGCCATACCCGCCTTTGCAAACCTCAATAACTTCTCTCGTACATCATCAGGTATAGAAAAATCTCCGGCATCTTGTACTTCTTTACCATAAATACCAAAAGCAGGTAATCCTTTCTGATTATGAACTGCAAGAGCTGCACTCAGATAAACTGCTCCGGGACGCTCACTACCATTAAATCCCCATATTGCTTTAGGAATATTTGGGTTCATATCAATTGTTTCGGATCCATAGCACCAGCATGGCGTTACTGAAAGCGAAAGCCCTACATTTTCTCTTTCAAACTTTTCTGCACACATTGCAGCTTCTTTTACACCACCAATACAGGTGTCGGCTATAACACATTCGACTGGAGAACCATCAGGATATTTTAAGTTATCACTATATAGCTTAGCGGCACTTTTTGCCAAATTCATAGTAGTATCTTCTAGCGATTCTCTGATACCTCCGCGACGTCCGTCAATGATTGGACGGATACCTATTTTTGGGTAAGATTGTTTCATATTTTTATTTTTAAAAGTTAATCGAAATTATAATATTCACTTTAGCTAATTGCTTCCGGGTGCAATAATCATAGTATTCAAATAATAGAATTTATCTGCCGAATTATTGTTAGGTCCCGGTTTTACTTTAATGAGAATGTTACCTTCACTATCGGGTGAGATTCCTTGCACTACTGCTGTATTAGTATTATTATTTGCTGCATTCACAGAAGCAGTACCACTATTCTCCCCAATCACTTCATATGTAGTTTCTAGATTCTCTGTTTTATCTCGTCTGGAAGCATAAAAAGTTAAATCATAACTCTCAGATTTATTCAAATTTGAAAGCGTTAAGTGCCCTTCGGGTCTCCAGATATCTCCCCAGAATGCGTCTACTGCAACCTCATCGGGTAAACCTAAAGTATTACCCCATGCACCTAAATCATTCACTGCAGACCATCCCTCGGTTATTGCAATAGCAAAACCAGTATTATTGCCTTTGTTATCTATAATTTCTAAAACAGGAGCAGCTTCATTTGAGCCTATAGCCCATGGATCCTTAAAATTATTAAAAGGATAGCCAGAAAGCCATAAGCCAAAATCAACATAGAGAGGATTCTCCAATTCAAAATCGTTTTCCGGAAACTCATAAGTTGTTCCTCCTGGTAATACTATCATTGCATTTAAACCATAATAACCCCATTGTTGTACTGCATCAGGTCCTTTTTTAATGATAATTGTTATTTCTCCATTTTCGTCAGGTTCTATATCATTTATTATTACCTTCTTACTTAAGTTATGGTCTGTATCAAGTAATCCAAATCCTTCGTTTTTTCCAATCACTCGATATTCCGACTGAGTACCCCTATCGTTTATTGTACCGTACAATACAAAAGAGTATTTTTGATAGTTGTTCAGATTAGATAATATCAGACTACTTCCATCTGGAAAATATAGGCCATCATTAAAGAATGCGTCTTGTGAAGCAGTTAATGGCAAGCCCAGTAAATTAGGCATTGCCCGGTCTATTACTCCCTCATGGAATTGCATGCCTGCTTTTAAAATATAAGCAGAATTGTTTCCTTGTTCATCTTTAAGTCCAGAAATACTACCATCTTGCCATTTAATGAAATTATTGTATGGATCTGGTGAAAGTTTCGGACCAAAATCGATAAATAACGGGTGTTCTAATGTAAATTCATTGGGACCGCGCTCTTTGTATGCAACAAGATCTGTAACTACTTTTGGCTGGTTTACAGCATCATAAGCTGCCTGTTTTGCCAATTCTGTATCGTACATTAAGAGATTCTCAGGATAAAAAGGGTTTTCTAAAATACCTCCGAATAATGCTTCAAACCAAGTGCTGGCTGCAGTGAATCTACCAATCCCTAAATCAAGGTGAAATCCATCTCTTGTAAATCTATCACCTATATAACTAGTTCTGCCATTTTGAATTGCAGTACCTGAGGGAACTACTAGTTCTATATCAGCCAAATTTCTGGCTTCTTCTACAGTATTTACAATGGCATTGAACATTTTATTCTGATCTCTATCATAATTATAAAACCCTTCATGATTTGAGTCTTCTGAATAAGCCCATGTTTGATGTAGTATAAATTTCACATCAGGGTTTGTAGCAAACTTACTTGCATATTCAACAAGTTGAGGCAAATATTGAGCATAGCCATCAATAATTCCAGATAACTGACTTACTTCCTGAAAACTTATATAATCCCAGTTTTCATTTCTAATAGCTTGAAAAATAGTATTATCATTGAACCGAGCTAATTCACCGTTATTATCAATTTTTCTAAGCTGATAAGCGGGCAAATTTTCATTTATATTTGTCCAATGCAGCTCTAGTGAAGCACCTCCTATGTACAAGTTACCAATAACTATATTTTTTCCGGCAGCTTTTGCAAGATTATATAAATAGTTTTCTACAGCATCTTCAGAAAAGCTATTACCTATTGTAAGAATTCTTACAGGAGGTGCTTCGTCAGTAACTTCAAGTTCTATATAGTACTTAAGTTCATTATCTTTAGAAAATATTTCTATTATAGATCCACCTGGAGATAAACCTTTAACTATTCCAACTGTGTCTGCTATTGTTGTTATTTCGGCTATCTCAGTGTTTCTTACTTGCCAGTTGAATCCTCTTTCAACTGTTTCTTTACTATCAAAAGATGGTGTAATCTTGTATTGATCACCAACTCCTACAGTAATTTTACGTTGGCTCACCTGAATATAATGTACAGGTTCGTTTGTTATATTACCATCATCGCATGAAATAACAATGAGTCCGATAATCAACGTTAAGTATAATAATATATTCTTTTTCATAAGTATTGTTTTTTCTTTAATCTAACTACCATCCAGGATTTTGAACTAAATTCTGATCGTTCTTATCAATTTCATTCTGTTCTATTGGAAAGAAATAATGTTTAGGCGATTCAAAAACTCTTTGCTCCACAACAATACGTTGGTAGAAAGCATTATCTTGTAGATGAGATCCTGCAAAAATATTTAAAGAGTGAACAGGTTTATCATCAGTCTCTTCTGCTATTTTCCATCTTCTAACATCAAAGAATCTATGAGTTTCGAATGCCAATTCGATGCGGCGTTCATGCCATATTTTTTCTCTCATTTCCTCTTTTGATAGTCCTTCTTCCAGATTGGGTAATCCAGAACGATTTCTTATCATATTAACATAGTTATAAACTTCTGTAGAGGGACCTGAAAATTCATTTAAAGCCTCAGCATAATTAAGGTAGATTTCACCTAGCCTAGATATGATCCAAGTATTTTGTTCCACTTGCCATGGATTCCACCTATTTCTTTCATTCATTGCCTTTTTCATTAAATAACCTGTTTTACAGTAATCTGAGCCAGCATTTTTTCTACCATCAATTCCATCGAACCATACCTGGATGGCATGATTTTTCCACACTTGTCCGGGGAAATTTATACTTGCATAGAATCGAGGCTCTCTGTTCACAAACATATTTCTAACTCCCTGTGGCCATCTTCCTGCTCTTGCGTTTTCTACATAACCATCTTCTCTGTAACCTGATTCGGGGTTAATAATTGGTGTAAGCCCATTGTCAGAGTATCCTATAATTGGTGTAGAACCGTCTTCCATTTGGTAAGCATCAACCATTTCTTGTGTTGGGTTGAAAATTGAAAATCCTGATAAACTAATTGGATCAGCACAACGAAAATGGTGCCCGTATCTATCAAGATTTTTGGCAAACAACACCTCTCTATTCCAATTATTTATAAATATCTCTTGGTAATTTGCAACAGGGTCATTGCTTACGCTTTGATATAGCCCATAACCGGCAGCTTCTGATGTTAGTATAGTCTCTAATGCTGCATCAGCAGCAATCTTCCATTTGTTAGAATCATAATTTTGAGGAAATAAAGCCATTCCGGTTGAATCGGTAAAATTGGCAAAATCATTATTACCATTGTACAACGGGCTGGCCGCATACAATAATATTCTAGATTTAAGCGCCATTGCGGCTACACGTGTAACTCTGCCAACCTCATTATCTGCAACTCTATCATCTAATAATGATATTGCTCTATCAAGATCTTCAACCATAAAATCTATACTCTCCTCAACAGATTGTCGAGTATATGAAAGTAAGTCGTCTCCGGTATTTACTGTATGATCCAATAAAATAATGGGCCCAACCGTACGAAATGAAAGAAAATGAAAATAAGCTCTTAAGTAATATCCTTCACCTTTCCATGTATTTATCTGATCGGCAGTTGTTGGCACATTATCTACATTTTCGAGGAATAAATTTAATCGCCTTAGTGCTTGATAGGTCTCATTCCATATTGGTACCCTTGTGATATTTGTAGAGTTCCATGCCCCTGAATTAATTTCATGTGCAAATGCTCCACCGTATGCAATTTCCATTTCATCACTAGCACCTACAAAAGGGCTTCTCCAAAGACCTCCATCATCGGCAAAATTTGCCTCGGTAGGAATCCAGCTATATATGTGTGCCAAAAAATTTCTTGTCCAAATAGTACTTGAAAATACATCCTCAACCGTCATGTCTTCATCTGGTGCTTTGTCTAAGAAATCGCTACATGAAACAATAAGAGTTGTAAAGACTAATAATATCAATATATATTTTTTCATCGTTATTCAATTTAAAAATTAATTTGTGCTCCAAAATTTATCACTCTCTGACGAGGATACCCTCCTGTACCATAGTTAGACTCAGGATCTACTACCTTTAATTTGTCGAACGTCAATAAATCTGTACCATTTACAAAAAGACGTAATCCCTCAATCGATAATGATTGAGCAATCTGCTCAGGAAAATTGTATCCTATCTCTGCTACCTTTAATCGCAAATAACTCGCATTTTTAAGATACATTGTATTTGTTCTAAAATTATTTGGGTTATTTCCGTTTATTACGGCTGGATACTTTGCGTCTGAGTTGTCTCTGCCACTGACCCATCTATTATCGTAGTATTCATGCAAAATATTATAATTCGGGTATTCCAGTTGAAACGGATACATACCTTCCATATCTAAAAAGGTAGAAGTTCGAGCAGCACCTGTAAAGTTCATAGTCATATCAATTCCCTTATAAGCTACTGTACCTCCAAAACCATACATAAGTTCGGGAGTACGTGCATACCCAATGGCGACTCTATCGAAATCATCTATAACACCATCGCCGTTTACATCTCGATATTTTATATCTCCTGGTCTTACAACTGCCATAAAGTTTTGACGGGGACTGTTATTTATCTCTTCCTGACTTTCGAAAAAACCTATTGCTAGTAAACCAAAAGGCTGATCTATTCTTTTACCTCTTGTGTTCTGATACTCATGTTTTGGAATTGGTGAATCGTTTTCTATAATCTTGTTTTTAGCTAATGTAACATTAGCAAAGGTTGAGTAATAGAGCCCATAACTTGTAGTATTTCTTATTTCTAACCTTCCATCAAAACCGCTATTTTTAACAATACCAATATTAGCCCATGGGATCTGATTAGATGTCATACCAGTTATGTTAGGTACAACTCCTCTTCTTAATAAAATACCGTCACGATCTTCGTTAAAATAATCAGCTTGCAATGAAACTTTGCCATTAAACAACTCAAGATCCAATCCAAGGTCAAATTTTGTAGCTGTTTCCCAGGTTACATTTGAAACCCCAATCTTATCTTCTGTCCATCCTTGCACATGCTGTTGTGAAAGTCCGTAAAAGTATCCGTTTACATTTTTATTTATTGAAGACAGAAATAAAAACCTATCTCCACCAATCTGATCGTTACCAACTAAACCATAAGAAACTCTAAACTTAAGATGATTTACAAAATCTAAGTTCCAAAAACTCTCGTTAGTTGGAACCCATCCAACAGAACCGGAAGGGAAAAATCCGTACTTACTTCCTTCTGGAAAGTTTTCTGAACCATTATAACCAAAATTAAACTCTATCAGATATCTATTATCATAGTCATATGTTGCTCTACCTGCCCATCCTTGTCTTCTGTATGGAAGGTTATAAATTGATGAACCGGCAGATAAATGGGTATGGTCATTTCTATTAAATAGAAATAAACCTGATATTTTACTGTTATTTATTCTTTTCTCATAGTTTGCAGCAAATTCATAGTAATACGATCTGTTGACCGGGTCTTGATGTGTAGAATATCCCATGTCACCTTGTGGTCTAACTACATTGTACATATCCTCACCGGTTGCTTCATTTTTACCTAAATACTGCTTTACCTCATAGTCGATTCGTCTTATGGTTGAATTGAAGTAATAAAAATCATATGAAAATTTTCCTGATACTGAAAGACCTTCAGTTACGAGTTTAGACAAATCCCAACGTAATCCGAATGTTCCTTGCAATGTATTTCTGAATTGTTTATCGTATCCACTCTGTGTTGATAATGCCCAAGGGTTATCCTGCAAGTATGATACTCCACCTCCCGGACTACCATCAGGGTTTTGTTTTGGGAAATTTATTGGAGATATTTTCTTCATAGAATTAAAAATCATGGGAGCACCATGTCCCGGATATGTTCTATCTTCAATGATTCCACCTAAACCTAAGTCTGCTACTAGATTATCTGTTAAGTTCACATCTACATTAGACCTGAAATTGTAACGACTCGACATTGCATTTGTGTTGTATTTATACTGAGGGTCTCTCTTGTATAAACCATCCTGCATTGTGTACCCAACGTTTACAAAATATCTAACTATCTCATTACCGCCTGAAATGCTAAGATTATTAATCGTTTGAAACGCATTTCTTTTCAATACTTCATCCGTCCAATCAACACTAGGGTAAGAGTAGGGGTCGGCTCCACTCTGAAAGTTCAATAAATCTGCTTCAGACCATGGTAAATTAGCTGTTGAACCTGTTCCATGTGCTACTGCTTCATTCATTAGTGAGGCAAACTCATATCCATTGATATAATCGGGGAATCTCATACCATGCAAGTTTGCAAACTCAGTTCTTAGAGTAACTTTTGGTTTGCCTATCTTACCTCTTTTAGTATTAATTAAAATAACTCCATTAGCACCCCTAACTCCATATACAGCGGTTGCAGAAGCATCTTTTAATATTGTAAAACTTTCTATTTCCTGTGAATTCACAATATTGATATCACGTTCAATCCCATCTACTAACACTAATGGTTGTCTATTGCCTGCAAAAGTTCCGATACCCCTGATAAGCAGTTCTGCACCATCGTAACCCGGTTCACCACTGGCCTGTCTTGTGATCATACCAGGTAGCATTCCTCCTAGTGTTGTTGACAGGGTAGGTGAGGCAACCCTTTCAATTACTTCAGTCGAAACTTGCGAAACAGATCCTGTTAAAGTTGCCTTTGATTGAGTTCCATAACCTATCACAACAACTTCATCTAGAGCTTCAATATCTTCCCTCATAGACACGTCGAGAATACCTGAAGCACCAACTCTAACGGTCTCTTCTAAAAATCCTACGTATGTGAATTTAAGAGAAGGATTTGCACTTGTAATTGTAATTGTATAGGTACCATTAATATCTGTAACTGCACCATTAAGTGTGCCCACCTCTAACACGTTTACACCTATAAGCAGTTCTCCATTTTGATCCATCACACGACCCGTAATCTGTCTTTGTGATTGTGCTGACAGAGATAAAATATTCACTGCTAACAACAAGCTAATCAGTAAATATTTGAATTTATTATTCATATGCATGGGTATTATAACTAAATTATTATTTTTCATAGTTTCATCAATTTTCGGTTCCACCAATATTATAAACCTCTTCTAAGTCGATTACATATCTAAATATATCACCATTATTATCCATAGCTATTAAAACGTTGTTACTCAATGCAACTATATGTGTATACTTATCCCAACCTGAACCTATTTGTTTAGGTTCGTCTAGCTCTCCTTCAGCCGAAACATGATAAACCCATAATGTACCATCAACTCTAAGTCCCATCAAGTAATCACCAAATGATACTACTTGTTTGTAATTGAAATCAGATTCAATTATATTATTTTCATCTTCATACCATCCGGGTTTGTGCCATGTTCCTGGAACAGGATCAAGGAATGGATCCATTGGTACTCTCATAAGATCTTTATTTTCTCTGTTATGAAAGAATATGAATTCACCAAGTGGTATTAAATTGAATTTATGCCATCCGTCTCCATACCAAAAACCAAAATTATTAGGCCAAGGATCTTCCGGATTAACAGTTTCTTTGGCAGTTAGAAAATATGTTTCTGGGTCGATATCGAATCTGAACATACCATAAAATCCGTCGTCATTAACAACAAATTCGATATTATCTTTTATATAATAGAACCAACCTGATGCATTCCAAGGATCTCCAGGGAAAGGGGTAGCAGCTATTGAATAAACACCCTCTGAATCCGGCTTATATACCCACATAACATTATCAGTATCCCTTATGTATAAAATATCGTCAGGACCGACACTTATAATATCGCCCCAGTTTGTACCTAGACTTAACACTTTATCCGGAGAACCTGGCTCGTCAGGAACTTCGGGCTCATCTTCAGGTACTCTTATAATAAAATAAACTGTACTTAAAGTTGTGTTTACATTGGCATCTGAAGAAATTATGGAAACGGGTAGAATATATTCACCTGCTGGTAGCTCTAAACTAGGTATTATTCTAACAGTTATCGACTCAGAACCTCTTTCGCCATTTAAAATAGTTACCTGATTAGAAGAGAGTTCATACAAATAATCGGGTAATAGTTGATAGTTTGTATTGTTCTTTTCGTTAAAATTACTCACTTCCTGATTGTCAATTGTGAATGTAGCAGTTATGTTTTTTGAGGCATCATTTGGTCCGCCAAGAAAAACGGAATAAGACTCTTCATAAACACTAGTCATTCTTTCATCCATTATTAATGTGGTAATCTGATCACTTTCAGCTTTTGGAAGATATAATTTTATATACTCCGTAAACTCATCATTTTCTACAGTCCAATCTTCACTACATGAGCTAACAATAAATGCGCAAGCAGTTATTATTAGCAGGTTTATGAAACTTTTCTTTTTCATACTATTAATTTTAAAAGTCTTAATTTTATCTGAAACTTTCTTACAAAATATTTATACTTACGAAAAACATTAATCGTTTAACCTTTCTGGTTAAAAAAATATATTCCATTTATAATAAATGGTAACTTCCATCAATACACTTTAATTCTAGTATTCCCAAATTTTGAGTTTACAATGCTTGTAGTAACACTTATTAATGCAAAAGAATGATGTTAATCGTTTAATTGCAAATTTTAATAGATGTTTAATAACATATTTTACATAATAACTCTTAGTTGATTTGCTCTATAAATGCATCTGGACTTAAAGGGGTGACCCCAAAAATAAATATTTCTCCACTTTCAAATGGTGTTACAAACTCAAAATTCTCAAAAGATACACCTCCCGGAATAGGAGCTTTTCCTCCCCAATAAGTATACCTTCCATTGACCAATCCAGTTAGATTTTTATTTGGATTTGGTGAATACCAATACTGTGTTGCCTTTTTGCCATAATACTTCCAATTAATACGAGTGCTTTTATCGTATTTTACATTAACAGGGTCTTTCTCATCAGGTGCTGCAATAAAATAGACACCTCCTTTAATGTCTTTTATCATCTGACTCACAAAAGTGACATCATGCTGTGTGAAATGATTATCGTTATAATCAGACCATAATTTAAGCGAAGATTTTATTGTATCGTTAAGATATAAATTACGCAACCGCGCATAATTACCCATAGTGGCAGTTAGAATAAAGTTTTCTAAAGGAACAGAATCACTACATTTATAGGTACTAAGTTCAAACTCATAAATATTATCTTCGTAGAATCTAAGTCTTACAAAAGGTTTGGCTCCATTTTCAAATGTTTCTGAAAAAATATATAGAGTAAGCGTTTCAATTCCATCAATATTTTCGACTATCCCGGATGAATGTTGCAATAAGGATGGTGAATCTTTACATATTGAATCGTTTGAACTCCAGAATCGTTTACCCCTCACATTGTCGAGTTGGCTCATTTCTAGTTCAGAAAAACCTCTTTCTGTACTTCCTTTTGAAATTGGTTCAAGTGCAATAAAATTGAATACTTTATCTTCTTTATGCCCCAAATAAGGAGTGAATATACGTAACAAACCTCTCGGACCAGGAGTTGGAGCAATTCCTACCCTTATGCCCTGCTGGTGTCCCCATATTGGTATTGAGATACTATCTGATATTGGTCTGATCCATTTACTACTATTTTGCCCTGTAACAGTATTTATATACAAAAACAATAAAGTTGTCAGAGTAGTGAATATCAATTTTGTTTTATTAATCATCTGTATATTTGTTAAACCCAATAAATAAAATCTATAAAAAGGGAGAGTATTTCAGAATATTAATCACACACTAATAAAAAAACACCAAATATCTCTCCCTTACAGTTAGTATATAAGTCTAACATCAGTCTTATCTCTGTCTTATCTCAGTCTTGCCAAACCCCTTAATAAAGGAGCGAAATAAGAGTGAGATAAGACCAAAGTAAGAATCATATATTGATTAAAACAAGAGAAATCATAATTAAAGTTCAACAATAACCCCATCTGAAAAAACTCTATCTGTAAATCCATCCTGCCTTGCATCAGGAGTAAGAAATCCAAGTAATTTAACTATAAATTTATATTCTTTTGTAGGGTCAATCTCAATTTCTCTAGTTGTTGCTTCATCAAAAACAGCAACGTTCTGTCTGTATATATCATCTTCAACCACTTGAATTGACACTTCAATAGGACGTCTGAAACTATCTGATATGTCGGATGGAATTTGCCATGTTAGAGTTGCAATATTGTTTTGCCGACTTACAGATAAATTTGCAACAGTTGGTAAAGAATGATTGAAGTCTTTTCTATCAATTATATCTCTATCATAACACCCTGTTAGAATTATAAGAGAAAGCGTTACAATAAAAAGTTTTACTATATTTTTCATATCAATATTTTTAATTGATTATTAATATCCGGGATTTTGAGTGTAATTACCTTTAGCCCAATTGATTTGGGGTTGAGGAATTGGAAAAAACTCATCCCGACCTTCTGTAAAACGAGCGTTCGCCATCCATGTGAATCTTTCTCTTTCAACAGAAAAATAATAGTTCATTGTCTCTTCAAGTGTTCCCCATCTTTGAAGATCAAAAAATCTTCGGCCTTCTCCTGCCATTTCGAGTCTATTTTCCCATTCCATTGCTTTCCAAGCAAAATCTTTATCCCATACACAGTTTTCACCTGGTTTATAAAGCTCTACATGATAATTCATAATAGGAGAACCATCTGGCATAATTAGAAGTTCATCGCTATTTGCAGCTCTTCCTCTTACTTTATTTATAGGCTCCAAAGCTTCGTCCCAACGATCTAGCTGAATTAATACTTCGGCTTTCCATAACAAAACCTCATCGTAACGTATCAATTTTTTATTCATAGAGTTAAATTGCCATCCGTCGTAAAGAAGACAATCGCAGCCGGGGTGGGGAAGTTCTTTTACTGATTTGAAGTAACCATATTCATCACCATTTCTTATTCCTTGTCTTTGAAAAATAAGATCAGGATCATACTTCCATGGATGACCTGGCAGACCTATAGTATGACTAAATCTTGGATCCCAGTTATAAGCGTCGAAATAATCGGGATTACCTGCATCAACAATACTTAAATCTACTATACCCGAACTATTTCTTATATAATCTCCATAATCATCATCGTTATACGTGTCAAAAAGAGGTAATCCGTCGGGTCCAGTTTTAAAAGCATTTGCCATGCTATAACTAATATGATGAAAACCGCAACAGATAAATCCGCCCCAATTCCATGGATGGTTTAATCCTTCGCTTCTATTAATCTTACCTCCAGTACTACTTCCATCACTTATTGAGTACTGTATTTCCCAGATTGACTCTTTGGTATTATTATCTGAAGAGTGTACGAAATTTGTTCCAAAGTCAGGAGTCAGATCAAGTTTTGCACCTTCTTGACTAGTTAACTTATTGAGATATTCTAGAGCTTCGGTAAGTCTCTCTTTATTGATATTTACAACCTGATGCCTGTCGTTTTGCTCGTAAGCCATAAACATTAAAACTCTTGCAACCATTGCTGTTGCTGCATTTTTATCTACTCTTCCCTTTTCAGGTTGAACATCGGGCAGACTCTCTTCTGCATCTTTAAAATCTTGCAATATACGCTCCCATAGATATTGATCATTAGGATACTCATCATCTCTGTTTGGTATTGCTTCAAACTCAGCAGATGTTCCAACTACGTTATCATCAATGTAGGGTATATATTTAAAAAACTGTTTAAGTCTGAAGTGTACAAAACCTCTGATAAACTTCATTTCTCCAATTCTTACATCCTTCAATGGAAATTCTTCCTCGGAAATTATATTTAGTTTTTGAATTGCAGTATTTGTTCTTTGAATAATCTGATATGAAACATACCAAGGAAAATCAATAGGCCAACCATTTGGGGTAAGATTTACAAAGGTTTCCATAAAACCCCATCCATCTCCACCATCCCAAGTGCCACCTCCGCCTTTATAGGAGTCGTCGGATCGCAAAGAGCCTGTCCACCAGGGAGAAAATGGTGAGTCCCAAGATGGAATATCTGTTATTCTAGCATATGCTGCGGTAACAAAACCCTCCATATCCTCAGGTGAGGTTAGAAGTCCATCATCTAATACTTGCTTTGGATTCACTTCGAGAAATTCAGTGCAATTGCTAACAGTGAATAAAAAAGCTATTGTAAAAAAGAGATATTTTATTTTTTTCATAATTCAACATTTTAAAACGTAACATTTAGTCCAAAAGCCATAGTAAATGGTGTTAAATAACCATATCCGGCCATTTCAGGATCAAAACTTGTATATTTATCATTACCCCATCCTTTTGTTAAAGTAAAAATATTTCGGGCCGATGTATAAATCCTAATATTATTTGGAAATGTATATCCAAGTTCGATGTTCCTTAGTTTCAGGTAAGATCCGTCTTCTACATAATATGAAGAAAAGCGCTGTTCAGCGTTTTGATTTATATTAGTTATTGCAGGGATATCAGAATTTACATTATCGAAGTACCATGCATCAAGTATTCTATTCTCATGATTTTTACCTGAAGGAACCGAGATATTCCACAAATCACTTTCTCTTTTCCATTCGTTGTTCACTTTATTTCCGTAAACACCCTGGAAAAAAACATTTAAATCGAAATTCTTATAACTCAAGTCGAAAGTTAAACCACCAAAGAAATCGGGGTCGGTTATTCCAATATAAGTTCTGTCGTAAAGCTCATCAATTACACCATTTCCATCTAAATCTTTATAACGGATACGTCCAATTGCTTTACCTGCCTGCTCAGCATGATTATCTACCTCTTCTTGAGTTTTAAAAATTCCATCAGCAACTAGTCCGTAGAGAATATGAGGAGTTCTGCCCAATACCAGATCATTCATACCATCTCCCGGATATCTGTTAATGACATTTTCGGGTAGCTCTACAAGTTTAGTTCTGTAACTACCAACGTTTACAGATATTGAATACTTAAAATCATTAATAGGATTGCTTCTATAAGTAATTTCAAATTCAACACCCTGATTGTTCATATTTGCTCCATTGATCCAAGGCTCACCACCTTCTCCCATGGCAGCGATGTATGGAACTTGCACTAAAACATCTCTGGTTTTTTTGAAATAAAAGCCCAATGAACCAGTTATTCTCTGATTCATAAATCCATAATCTATACCAAAATCAGCTTGAGTTGTTGTTTCCCATTTTAGATCAGGATTACCTAACCATGTTCTTCTATATCCTGAGTATAGTTGCCCGGTTTCGTTTCCCTCTATGGGATATGATGTTTCAAAATAGTTGGTAGTAAACGGTGTTGTAGTATAACCACGAGGTAATCCTTGCACACTACCGTTTGCTCCCCATCCTGCTCTTAATTTTAAATCAGAAACAGGATCAACATCTTCCATAAATGCCTCATCGCTTAACCTCCATCCTGCAGAAAATGCCGGAAATACTCCAAATCTGTTATTAGAACCAAAAAGAGAAGAGCCATCACGTCTGATAGTTGCAGAAAATAAATACTTGGAGTTATAGGCATAATTAGCTTTTGCGAATAATGAAAAGTATGCATACTCGTCTGCCGAACTTCCCAATGAATATTTCTCACCTGTTGTAACACCAATATGTGCAAAATCACGATCTTCTAAATAAACACCTTCACGTCTTGCATTAAATCCTTCTTGAACAAATCTTGTAAATTCAGTTCCGATAACAGCATCAAAAGTATGCAAACCGGTTGATAAATTATAAGAAAGGGTGTTTGTCCATACATAACTCAGGGGATGAGACTGTGAGCTCGATACGTAGTTCTCTCCGTCGCTACTTCTTCCTCCGGTCTCAGACCATAAACCATCTACATTTCTGTTATAAGCATTACCATAATCGACACCAAACTGAGTTCTGGCAGAAATTCCGTTCCATATATGTAGGTCTGCAAAAATATTACCAATTATTTTCACATAATTGCTTATGTTATCTTTATACATAGTTAAAACACGAACCGGATTAGTAAAGTCATCAAATCCCGGTGCACCTGCCCAATTACCATTTATATCATAAACAGGTCCTGCGGGCGGATTTATCATTGCCCATCTTGTTTCATTTGCTGATCTATATTGAAGATAAGAAAGAGCAATATTTTCTCCTACCTTTAATCTTTTATTTAAAAGGTCATACTCTGTATTAACTCGTAAAGAATATTGTCTAAAAAATGTATTAATCTGAGTGCCTTCATTATCATAATATCCTAATGAAAAAAGACTTTTAGAATGTTCAGTTCCACTTGAAACAGTAACTTGATGATTCGTCATTAATGCTGTTCTGAAAATCTCATCCATCCAATCAGTATCTGATCCTCTTACTGTTTGTTCTGAATTTAACCATTCTTTAGGCTTAGCACTTTCTAGTACAGGAAATCCATCCGCTCCTCTTTGCCAAACATAATCATAAGTTGAAGGTAGTACCATAGGAACACCATATACTTTTTCATCATAAGCAGCTGCCCTGAATGCAGCGATTCCGTACTGTTCTGCATTCATCAGTTTTGGTCTGTTCACAACACTACTAAATGACACACTACCTCTATAGTCTACACTAACCCTGCCTGCTTGTCCTTTTTTAGTCTGAATTAGTATAACACCCCCAGATGCTCTTGCACCATATATACTGGCTGAGGCAGCATCTTTAAGTATCTGTATGGATTCTATATCACCTGTGTTAATATCCCTTAGATTCAGATTTTGTGTAGGCATACCATCTAATACTATCAATGGTTGTACATTACCCGATAATGATGACAAACCTCTTACCTGAATATTTACAGACTCTGCAGGATCACCACCATTAGTAGTAATGTGTACCCCTGCCATTTTACCTTGCAATGCTTTCATCGCATTGGCGGAAGGGTTCTTTACCAAATCAGAACTAGAAGCTACAGATATAGAACCGGTAAGATCAGCTTTTCGTTGTGACATATAACCCGTAAAAACAATTTCATCTAGTAATGTAGCATCATCTAACATGCTAATATCTATAACTGATACCCCTCTTACAGGTCGTCTTTCAGTTGTTTTGCCAATGAATGAGAAAACTAAAACAACATCTTCAGATGGAACATTAAAATCATACTCTCCATTTGCATCAGTTACAGTACCAATACTAGTTCCTTCTATATATACACTAACTCCCGGAAGGGGTTCATTTGTACTCTGCTCAATAACTACACCTCTAATTGCTCTTGCCTGTTGAATATCAGTAGGCGAGTCTGAAGCGATAGTTAAAATTGAGAGTGACAAAAACAGACAAATCAAAAATAATTTGTCAATTGTTCGTTTAAAATAATTCATATTATTAAAGTTAAATCATTATTAATTTTTTAACTCATTACCCCATAACTGAGGATCATTACCATTAGCTTTCCTCCAGGCATCTCTCCACCTGTGCATATCCATATGATTTATAAATGGTTTTGGTTGTCTTTGCTCTTTAGTAGGAGCAGTAGGAAGCATTACTGCAGAGTCCTGATACCAATAAGCTACAGTAGACAAATCAAGAGTAAGGTTATTATTATGTCCGGTTTCTATTGTACCTTTTACCTCTGTTTCAAAAAATATTGGATCATTAATAAAAAACCTGTAAACATGCGTTCTTCCCAACCAACCTATATCATTATTTACACGCGGGTAACCAAAATGTGGATGAGAAAATGGCTCTTTAGGACACCACGAAGTATTAAAAAAGTCTTCTGTTCCGGTTCCAATTAACGAAGGATTAGTTTCTCCATCTATAAACCACATATCATCACCTTCTCCGTACCACATTGGAGTGGGAGAGTGAACGTAATAATTAATACCTACAAAATGACCTTTTCCTTTAGTGTGAATAAAGGTATAGTTTCTATCGGTTTGAGTATTTGGTTTCCATTCACCTGTAAGTGCCCATTCGGTTTCTCCTTCGGGTAATGCTTCTGACAAAGTATGATTATACCATGCATGAAAACGACCCATCCCTTCAGGCAACTCTGCCATTTCTAAATAATCTACATAAAAATAAAAAGCATTGATTGTTTTGTCGGTCTGATTTTCTATTTCTATTCTAGCTCCTTTTTCGAAGGGCATTGCAAAATAACTGCTTAATCCGGTTCCCTCCTCAGGACCAGCCGATAAAGGCAGTGATGCGTAGTTATACCTTTCATTCCATCCTTGACCGAAGAAAGGACCAATAGGAGATTCGACAGACGGATATTCATTTCCGTCCCAATACATTCTAATAATTATATCATTTCTGCTTAACTCTCCAGGTGGAGGTGCAATTGTAATCCATATATGGTTTATCACACCAGTACCATTAATATTAGCAATTGTTCTTTTTTCACCTGGAGCAAAAGGTTCAAGATGATCTCTATTTCCACCTGTAGGGTCGGTGCTCGAAATTCTCTTGTTCTTTAACCCAGATTTCATTTTTGCTAATTCAAACATTTCACCTAACGACTCATTTTGCGGGTAAACTGAAAATGATATCAGCAGGCTTAATACCAGAACACTAAATTTCAGATGTTTAAATTCAATTTTCATAATGTTAATAAATAATTGGATTTGAAATAATTTTTAAAAATAAATTATCAATAAGATTAGGTTTAAGTTTACTTTTTAGATTAATCGTTTAACTATAAAAGTAAATAAACTACATCACAAGCAATATTGTAGAATTATTTATATAAAATAATTTGGTAGATCATTGATGAACTCTGGTTTCATTAAGTACCAACTCTGCCTTAAGTACAATATTTTTTGATTCATCAATACTCTTAGAATCAATTTGCTCAATCAGCAAATCAATTGCATTCTTTGCAATTTCCTTAATTGGCTGTTTTATAAACGGTACTGTGTAGGGTAGAATATAAAAAGCGTCATTTTCATCAAAGCACATTATTTGAATATCCTTTTGAATATTGATATTATTCTTAATAAGTGCTTTAACTCCATTAATTGATATAGAGTTGGTAGTAAAAAATATACCATCAATTTTTGGATTTCTCTTTAATAATTTTTCGATGGAAAATGTAGTATCATCTTTTAAGTTGTGGTAACTAACTTCTTTTACATAATTCTCATCATAAATACCTGAATTTTTTAATGCAGCAATTGCACCATTTCTACGTTCGTTTATATGATAATGGTCTTGTTTATAGGTAACTATGGCTATATTCTTGCAACCTTTATGTATAAGTTGTTTTGTAGATTGATAAGATATATCATAATTATTTATCATGACAGAGTTTACATCCATATCAGGAAAACTCCTATCCACAAGTACAAGAGGAACATTGTTCTTTATTAATTTCTTTAAAAGATGCTGACTATTTTCTGTGGGTGTTATAATTAATCCATCTACCTGGCGTGCATATAAAAATTTTATCATATGCTCCATCTCGTTGATATTTTCGTTGGTATTACCAATTAAAACAGTATAACCATTTGCATGTGCGTAATTTTGAATATGAAGGGCTAAAGCACCAAAGAAAAGGTTAGAAACGTCGGCAATTATTAAACCAATAGATTTTGACTTACCAACTTTTAATCCCTTAGCAAGTGTATTAGGTACATAATTGAGTTCGGTAGCTTTATCCAAAATTTTTTTTGACATCTCTTTGCTTACTCTCCCGTTTATATTCTTACCATTGAGAACAAGAGAAACTGTGGCTGAAGAAACGCCTAACTCATTTGCTATTGTTTTAAGAGATACTCTTTTCATACTCTTACTGAAACTACGCTTTATTATAACACTTATTAATGCAAAAGAAATATGTTAATCGTTTAATTGCAAATTTTTACTTATGTTATATAACATAAAAACAAATAAAATTATCCTATTTATAACAACTATAAATAGAGTGTTGATGAGTTTGATGTTGGTATTAGAAATATTTGAAGTAAACTTAAAGAAAAAAAATTAAACATTGAATCTAAAATGCATTATATCACCATCCTTTACAATATATTCTTTTCCTTCAACACTCATTTTACCTGCTTCTTTAACAGCATTCTCAGATCCATAATTTATAAAATCTTCATATTTTATTACTTCAGCACGTATAAATCCTTTTTCAAAATCAGTATGAATAACACCCGCACACTGAGGGGCTTTCCAACCTTGTATAAAAGTCCATGCACGTACTTCCTGAACTCCAGAGGTTATGAAAGTCTGCAGATTTAATAATCTATATGCTGCTTTTATTAATCTACTCACTCCAGATTCTTCAAGTCCTATTTCATTCAGAAACATCTCTCTCTCTTCATAGGTGTCAAACTCTGCAATTTCTGATTCTATTTTAGCAGCAACAATTAGTATTTGTGCATTCTCATTTATAACAGATTCTTTTACTGATTCAACATATTTATTGCCTGTTACTGCGCTTGCTTCATCAACATTACAAACATACATAACGGGTTTGGATGTCAAAAGATAAAGATCTTTAGCAGCTTTTTCTTCATCCTTAGTATTAAAAGTTACGGTTCTGGCAGATTCGCCTCGTAAAAGAGCTTCTCTTATTTTAGAATACACCTCGTAAGATAATTTAGCCTCTTTATCTCCTCCTGTTTTAGATTGTTTTTCTACTTTACTTATTCTAGCTTCAATTGTCTCTAAATCTTTTAATTGAAGTTCAGTATCTATTATTTCTTTATCTCTTACTGGATCTATATCTCCATCAACATGTGTAACATTTTCGTCATCAAAGCAGCGTAGAACATGCAAAATAGCATCTGTCTCTCTTATGTTTGCAAGAAACTTATTTCCTAGTCCTTCTCCTTTACTGGCTCCTTTTACTAATCCTGCAATATCTACAATTTCAACTGTTGTAGGTACTATTCTTTCTGGCTTAACTAACTCAGCAAGTCTATTTAATCTTTCATCTGGAACTGTTATGACGCCTACATTGGGCTCTATGGTACAAAAAGGAAAATTAGCTGCCTGAGCTTTAGCATTTGATAAACAATTAAAAAGAGTTGATTTACCAACATTAGGTAAACCCACAATACCACATTGAAGAGCCATAATATTTTAACTTTAGTGTGCTTTGTAACTATAACCTAAAATCTTTGATAAAAATGTACCACTTATACTACAAAGCATTAATTTGTATTTAATTTTTTAGCGGGTGCAAAGTTACTAAAATTATTATAGTTTAAATAGTTATTCTATAAACCATATTTTGCTGAGATTTCTAACATTCTTTCAATTGGTTTTACAGCTTTAACTCTTATATTTTCATCAATTAAAATTTCAGGTTTTTCGTTTTTCAAACAAAGATAAAGCTTTTCTAAAGTATTCATCTTCATATAAAAACACTCATTGCATGCACACGTTGAATCTTCTGGTGGGGCTGGAATAAAAACCTTATCGGGATTCTCCTTCTGCATTTGATGTAGAATTCCCGCTTCAGTTGCAACTATAAACTTTTTATTGTCTGATACTGTAGCAAACTTTAAAATAGAAGATGTTGATCCTACATGATCTGCAACTTCTAAAAGATATTTTGGACATTCTGGATGAGCTAAAATTAAAGCATCGGTATGCTCCTTCTTAATTTCTAATATCTTTTCAATAGAAAATTGCTCGTGAACATGACATACACCCTGCCATAGTAACATATTTCTTCCGGTGAGTTTATTTATATAGTCGCCTAGATTTTTATCGGGACCAAAAATAATTTTTTCATCTTTGGGAAGTGAATCTACAATTTGTTTAGCGTTTGTTGAAGTTACAACTATATCTGTTAAAGCCTTAACTGCAGCTGTGGTATTAACGTAAGACAATACAGTATGGTTTGGATGTTCGTTAATGAAATGTTCGAATTCGTCTGCGGGACAACTATCTGCTAGTGAACAACCTGCCTTCATATCTGGTATAAATACACGTTTACCTGGGCTAAGTATTTTGGCGGTTTCACCCATAAAATGTACACCACATAAAACAATAATATCAGCAGTAGTTTTAGCAGCCCATTGGGCAAGAGCTAAACTGTCGCCTACGAAATCTGCAATATCTTGTATTTCAGAATCCTGATAGTAGTGTGCTAAAATGATTGCATTTTTTTCTTTTCTCAGATAATTTATATTTTCAATAATTTCTTCTTTTGTCATAACCTACTTATTATAATATATAGTTTTAAAATTTAAAAAGATATATGATGATAATGATAGCATGTTGATACTGTTGATAATTATTTAATGAAATAATCTACTTTTACAATTATCTTAAATATATCACATGTTATCAACAGTTATCAACAGTTTTATTTTGTCTTTCTAATTGTTATAGTGATAATTATAAATGTTATCATAAGCTGTTGATAAAAGGCAAAGTTAATAATTTATTTCTTTTCGGTTACATTTAATTGTTGAAAAGAGCGTGAAACAATTCTGTAAAAAAACAGTAACTTAAGTTTGATTATTTCAAATTTCTTTTAGGCGATTATTTTTTTTTATATGCAAATTAGTTTATCAATTTCTTTACACATTTAATTCACAAGTTATCAACAAAATTATGAACAGTGAAATAATTTACTTAACAATCTAATAGATATATCATTAAAAAGAAAAATGAATATTTATATATTGTTAATAATGGATAGTACTTTTTATTTTAGAACAAACTTTTTACTACATTTGTTATAATAAGTATAGATGGTGAAAAAACTATATTCCATATATGTTTTGTTATTAGTTATTATTGTGGCAAACTCTTGTATGTCAACAGTAAAGATAACTTCTGTAGTAGAGAAAGACCCAAAAGGAGATTTTCTGCTCAAATGGGAAGTTAGCCCCGACCAAGAAGGTAATATAGATATTTATTCATCTCTTTCAGACAGCTCTCTTACAACATTTACACCCGTTACTACAACAAAAATAACTGATCAGGTACTACGTCTCAATCCAACCGGATCTGGACTGAGAGAATATTTTATTCTCAGAACTTCAGGAGTTAATTCGGGAGTTGTTGCTAACCGTGTTATAGAAATGAACAATATTAAGAACTTTAGAGATATAGGTGGATATTATACTTCTGATGAGAGACAAATGAAATGGGGGCAAATATATCGTTCAGGAAATTTAAGCAATGCCACTTTATATGATCAAGAAAAAATAAGAAGATTAAATATTAAAACGGTTATTGATTTCAGATCAGAAAAAACAATGGCAACTTATCCAATTTTGCTTCATCCTTCAATTAACAGAGTTTCAATTCCCTTAACTCCAATGGATGCTGAGAAATTAGACGATCAACTCTTAGACGATGGATTTAGCAGAAGTGACGCTATTTTATATGTTCAAGAAGCATATGTTGATATAGTAGAAAATCATAAAAAGCAGTTTGGTGAGATGTTTGATATACTTACAAACGATGCAAATTATCCGATACTTCTTTCGGGTTCTCTAGGTAAAGATGGAGTAGGGTTAGCTACTTTTTTTATACTATACTCACTTGGAGTTCCCCATACTGATTTAGAGCAGGATTATATGCTATCAAACCAGTTAATTGATCCTGCAAATTCTAGGATAGATGCAAAACACCTTCCCGAATCCATTCAAGAAGCAATAACTGCAATGTTAACTGTAAATAAGTCATATCTTAATTATGTAATTGAACATATTAATAATAAATATGGTTCTGTTGACAATTATCTGGAAAAAGAACTTAGAGTAACCAATGGAAAAAAAAGTTTATTAAGAAAATACCTTCTTTATTCTTTTTAGTATTAGTATATCCATTTTATTTTCATACCTTTGCGCCCGATTTTTTTATTAGGATGTGTAAAATGTATTATAAACATAGGTTATCATCTTCTAAAAAGCATCCTTAATAATAGATAAATTGTAATTGTGTTTTCTCTCATCTTTATATTTGGTCAAAAAATGAATATTTGCAAAGAATTCAAAACTTCTCCGATTTGTAAATATTGCTATGTTGGTTGCGTGGGGTATAGAGAAATATCATTACTCATACGTAAATAAAAATATAAAATGAAAACATTTGATGAACTAGGGGTTGCTCCTGTTATACAACAGGCCCTTACAGAGTTGGGATTTGAACAACCAATGCCCGTACAGGCAGAGGTAATTCCACAACTACTAGAGCAAACTAAAAATATTATTGCCCTTGCACAGACAGGGACTGGAAAAACTGCTGCATTTGGTATTCCCATTATACAGACAACAGATATCAAAGATTTATCTCCTCAAACACTAATTCTATGTCCAACTCGTGAATTATGTTTGCAGATTACAGGAGATCTTACCGATTTTTCAAAATATGTAGATGATATAAAAATCTTGCCTGTTTATGGAGGATCAAGTATAGATAGTCAGATAAGATCTCTTAAGCGTGGTGTTCATATTATTGTAGCCACCCCTGGTAGACTTCTTGACTTGATAAAACGTAAAACCGTTTCTCTTGAGCACGTACATACTGTTGTTCTTGATGAAGCAGATGAAATGCTTAATATGGGTTTTACAGAAGATCTCGATGAGATCCTTTCTTATATACCTACAAATCGGAGTATGCTGCTTTTTTCGGCAACTATGCCAAGAGGAATCGACAAAATTACTCGTAAGTATATGAAAGATCCAATGGAAATTACCATTGGTAGAAAGAATGAAGGAGCTCTTAATGTACGTCATATTTATTATGTTGTACATGCAAAGGATAAATATCTTGCCTTGAAAAGGATTGTTGACTTTTATCCAAATATATATGGAATTATATTCTGTAGAACTAGAAAAGAGACTCAGGAAATTGCTGACAAATTAATGCAGGATGGATACGATGCAGACTCTTTACATGGCGATCTTTCTCAAGCTCAGCGTGATTTAGTTATGAGTAAATACAGAAATCATAGTCTTCAGTTGTTGGTTGCAACTGATGTAGCTTCTCGCGGACTTGATGTTGATGATGTTTCTCATATTATAAATTATGGTTTGCCGGATGATATAGAAATTTATACTCACAGAAGTGGTAGAACTGGTCGTGCAGGTAAAACAGGTACTTCAATCTCGATAACACACATAAAAGAAAAAGGCAGGATTGCTGAGATCGAAAAACAGATAAATAAGAAATTCGAGAAACAAGATATTCCTCAAGGAGATGTTATATGTGAAAAACAACTTTTTAATTTTGTAGATAAAATTGAAAAGGTTAAGGTTAATGAAGAAGAAATAGAGCGACTTTTACCTTCAATATTCAGAAAATTAGAATGGTTAGATAAAGAAGATATTATTAAAAGAATTGTGTCTCTTGAGTTTAATAGATTGATTGAGTATTATCAGGAAGCAGAAGAGATATTTGAACCAACAGAGAGCTCTTCAAGAAGGAGAAAGGGAGAAACACGTGGTAATCAATACGACAGAAATGAAGGAGGTTCGCGTCAACCCGAAAAAGGATATTCTAGACTTTTTATTAATGTTGGCAAAATGGATGGAATAAATCCTGCTGTTTTAATGGGATTCATTAATGATAATGTTAAAGGAAAAGTTCCAATTGGAAAAATCGATCTTATGAGAAGTTTTTCATTTTTTGAAGTTCCAGAAGAACATGCTCCAAAAGTGATAAGTACATTCAAGGGTATGCACCTGGAAGATAGAAAGTTGTTGGTTCAATTTGCACAAGATGCAGAAAAATCGGGAGGTGGTAAGTCAAAAAAAGAATTCTTTGGAAACAAGAGAAATAAGAAAGGAAAAAAACAAAGATATTAATATCACTAACATAATAAATGTAATTAAACGGGGCTTTTTGGTCCCGTTTTTTTTGCATAAAAACTTAACAATAAAGTAACTATGTTGTAACAGCTTTGTAACATTAATAATAGACCTTTGTGCCGTAAAAATTTAATAATAACATTTACGTGGCAAATAGATTTGTAATGTCAAAGCTGACCATTTTATTCCTTTCTTTTGTTGTATACACATTCTCAATTCAAGCACAAACTGGAACTATTAAAGGAGTTATTACGGACTCTAAAACTAATGAACCACTTATTGGTGCTTCAGTATTCATAAAAGAAACCTCAAGTGGAACAGCAGCCGATCTCGATGGTAATTATATTATTCAAAACTTATCTGCTGGTACCTACACACTGGTAGTCTCGTATGTTGCATATAACGAAATCACTCATTCCGGAGTTGTTGTAGAAGTTAATAAAGAGACTAATCTAAACTTCGAAATGTCATCTGATGACATAAATCTTCAAGAAGTTGAGGTTATTGCACGTGTAAACCGTGAAAGTGAAAACATTCTTTTGATGGAGCAAAAACAGGCTTTAGTTGCAACACAATCTGTTGGTGCACGTGAGCTATCTAGAAAAGGTATAGGTAATGCAGAAGCTGCAGTAGCACAAATATCAGGAGTATCACGTCAAGAACGTGTTAAGAACGTATTTGTACGAGGTTTGGGAGATAGGTATAATGCAACACTATTAAATGGATTTCCAATTCCTTCAGAAGATCCAGAATATAAAAATATAGCACTCGAATTCTTTGGAACAGACATAATTCAAAATATCGGAGTTAATAAAGTATTCAGTGGTAGCAACTACTCAGATGTTGGAGGAGCCATAATTGATATATCTTCGAAAGAATTGCTAGGTGATTATGCTTTGTCATTAGATCTGTCAGGTGGAGTAAACAGTTCGGCAATAGGTAATGGTTTTCTTCGTCAGGAGGGTTCTAATTACTTAGGTTTCACAAATAATACCAAGCCAACAGATAATCTGTATAAATTTAAAAATAGCCTTGATCCAGTAAGTGTTTCACTACCAATGAATCAAAGTTATGGACTTTCAGGTGGAAAGTTATTTCATTTAGGTGAGAGAAAGAATCCTCTTAGTTTTTTTCTTGTAGGTTCACATAGTTCAAACTTCTCTTATACTGAGGAACAAGTTCGCAACACAAATACAATAGGTACAATATGGCAAGATCAAACAGGAGAAAAGTATTCTGAAAATGTCAGCCAACTTGTACTTGGTAATATTGGATTTGGTATAAATAAGAAGCATAACCTGCAATACAGCTTTATGCTAATTCATGCAAACAATCAATATGTTGGCGAGTATAAAGGAGTAAATAGTGAACGTCATCAAGGAGCAGTGGATGATTATGGTCGTTCAGTAAGACAGCAGGCAAACGACAACCTTCTTTTAGTTAATCAGTTAATTAGTAAATGGCAGTTAACTAATTCATTAAAGCTCGATGCAGGCTTATCTTATAATACTATAAAAGGATTGGAACCGGATAGACGAGAAAATTATTTTTCTCTGGCTCAAGATGGAAAATATAATCTGACAGGAAGTAATAGAAATAAAAGATTTTTTTCTGAACTTAAAAACAGAGATATTAATCCAAAAATAGGACTAACATACAATCTAAAGGACCGTTATGGATTAAATAAATCATCTGTTTCGGTAGGTTATTCAAGTCGTTTTGTAAAAGACAATTTTGAAGCAGTTGAATATAATTTCTCAAGAACAGGTTCACTTCCCAGCTTTTCTATTGAAGATTTCTCTGTTGAAGATTACTTCAATAATGGAATAAACAGCGGCGCTTTAAAAATGACACCCGGTCGCACCAACCTCTATGAAGTTTCTAAGGATATTCACTCAATTTATGCAGAACTATCATATCAACTTAGCCATTATCTTACCGGAAATGTTGGTTTACGTGGAGATATGGTAAATATAAATGTAAGCTATGATGTTGCAGGTGTAACTCCCGGAAATGTTTCTGTTGATAAAGAATATTTCTTGCCTAGTCTTAATCTTAAGTATGATCTTAATGAAAAGAATAGCTTGCGTTTAGGCATGAGCAAAACATATACACTACCTCAATCAAAAGAGGTATCACCATTTCAATATGTAAATATATCATTTACCAGTCAAGGTAATCCAAATTTAACCCCATCGGATAACTACAACATAGATTTAAAGTGGGATTACTATTTAAGTCCGGGTGAGCTATTTTCACTTACAAGCTTCTACAAGTATATAAAGAATCCCATAGGTAGAGTAGATCAAGCAAACTCAGCTGGCTTATTAACGTACGACAATATAAGTGATTATGCGGTTGTTGGTGGAGTAGAATTTGAATTGAGAAAGAATCTATTTAATCGTTTCAATACACAGCTGGAGCGAATGAACAGACTTTCTGTCGGATTAAATGCTTCATATATTTATACAAATCTTATTCTTGATATACTAAATACTGATTCAAGAAATAGCGGTCTTGAGGGTGCATCTCCTTTTTTAACAAATGCCGATATATCTTATCATCATACTAATGGAGATAAAAGTTTAACAGCTTCATTAATATTAAATTACTATAGTGATAGAATACATACAATAGGAGCTGCCGGCTTCAACGATATAATGGAAGAAGGCGTTTCTACACTAGATTTTGCTGCATCTTATGGAATTAATAGAAATCTGTCGATAAAATTTAAAGCATCAAATTTACTAAACTCATCATATAAGTTATCAAGAGAAAGTAGTGTTTCAAACGACATAATTATTCTCAACGAGTTTAAAAAAGGTCAAAACATAAGTTTAGGAATAAGCTATGATTTTTAATAATAACGAGTATATAAATAACCCATTTATAAATTAATTTATCTACAAAATGAAAAAGTTTTTATTTAGTTTAATTTTGTTCGCAACTATGATAACACCATTAGTGTTAACATCATGCGATGATGATTCGGAAACAATTGATAAGCCCAAAGAAGACAAAGAGCTTGCAGGCACAATTTCTGAAGTAAGAAACCTTGATAAGTCAGTAGAATACCTATTAACCGGTCCAGTAATTATAGCTGAAGGAGGAACTTTAAATGTTCCGGCAGGAACAGTTATCAAAGCTGAAAAAGGATTTGACAAATATATTCTTGTATTGCAGGGAGGTAAAATCAATATAAATGGTACAGCTTTAGAACCTGTAACAATAACTGCAAATATTTCAAATGCCGAGCAAGGTCACTGGGGAGGTCTTATCATAAATGGTAGAGCACCTCTTTCAGGTGGTGAAACCGGAACAACTGAGATCAACTCTGATTACAAGTATGGAGGTAGCAATGTTGCTGATAATTCAGGATCTATTACATATCTTAAGCTCGAATATACAGGTGCACGTTCAGATGCAAATGTTGAGCACAACGGACTTACCTTAAATGGTGTTGGAAATGCTACAAAAATTGAGAACATTTATATTCCTAATGGATCTGATGATGGTATTGAGTTCTTTGGAGGATCAGTAAACGTTAAGAACCTGTTAGTTGTAAATTCAGACGATGATATGTTCGATTTTACACAGGGCTACACCGGCACACTTGAGAATGCTTATGGTATTTGGGAAGAAGGATTTGTAAGTTCAGAAGAAGATCCACGAGGAATTGAAGCCGATGGTAACCTTGATGGCAACAATCCAGGTCAATCTGGTCAATCAAATTTCACTGTAAAAAACTTAACTATTGATCTTCGTCTTTCAGCAAGCACAGATGAAGGATTTTACATGCACGATGTAATTAAAGTTAGACGTGGTGCTAAAGCTACAATAGAGAATGCTTTAATTAAAGGTAATGGTCAGGTAAAAGACCTTATTGATGTTAATGATGGTAAAGGTGCAGGCGAAGCAATAATAAGCATTAAAAACGCTCTTACAACACCAATAACAGGTGCTGAGATTAATGGTAACACAGCAACAGTTACAAAATCTGATAATAATACCGGTTGTTCAACATCAGTATTTAATTGGTCTGGATACGAGTTTTAATATTTAGTAAAATGTAATACATAAATAGAAGTGTCTTGATATATAAATCGAGGCACTTTTATTATTTTAATGTTTAAATTTTATAATAACAAAAATGTATCTTTGGGATACATTAATGCATTAAGTCTATGGAAAAGAAAATATATCTAATAATATCACTTTCTTGTATTTTGTTCATTCTAACTGCTCAAGAAGTGAATCAGAACCAGCAAATATATCAAACAAACGGTGTTTATTATCGCGATAAGACGCAAACAGAACTTTATACAGGAGATTATAGAGAATATTATGATAACAATACTCTTAAGCTCGAAATGCAAATTAAGAATGGTTTACCAGACGGACCATATATTGTTTATTTTGAAAATCGTAAACCACAGGAAGTTCGCTCTTATAAAGATGGTAAGTTGCACGGTTTATGGCGTTCATACGATCTCTCCGGACAACTAATCTCAGAGGCAGAGTATCGTAATGATAAAAAACATGGTACTTGGCGTATCTGGGATGAATTGGGTACACAACGATACGAGATGAATTATCAAGATGGTGTAAAAACCGGTATTTGGCGTATGTGGGACGAGAATGGTGCACTTGTAGATGAAAAAAAGTACTAATTAACTTCATTAAAACTTAACAAAAACTTCACCGAATCGTAACCACCCTATTATAATTATGTATCTATATTTGTGCAAATTATCTAACATAAATGAAATATAATTGTATGAAGGCTGTTTTAGTTTTGGCAACATCTCTTTTATTATCAGTTTCTGCATTTGCAGACACTGAAATAAAGAACAACAAAAAGGATAACGAAACCGAGGTGGTTTCAACTATTGAAAATGTAAATGTACTGCAACTAAATGGTATAGTTGTAGATGAAAACACCAATGAGACATTGGCAGGAGCTACAATTATTGTAGATGGAAAAAAATATTACTCAAATCTTGATGGAAATTTTCAAGTAAAAGATGTGAAACCGGGTAAGTACGAATTGATAGTCGATTTAATTTCCTACGAACCAGTAACGATGGTAGTTGATCTTTCAAAAAGTCGGAACCTGAATATCAATTTACATCAAAAATAGATTTACAATTAAACACACAAAAAAACGTCCACTCATTGTTGAATGGACGTTTTTTTTGAGAAAATATATTTAAGTATTTAATTCAGTGTAGCATTCTTAATAATTGATTTAGAGTCTATAAATTTGCCCCCGGATTTAGCTGCCTGCAGTTTGAAGTTTCTATGGGTTTTCATTAAATTACCCGACTGCAAGGTTACAATTTT
>Ga0209075_1000241_pt1 | contig 52101 bp, 46 predicted proteins | sample Stecom2011_FD_187523 | JGI IMG/M metagenome (GOLD analysis project Ga0209075, IMG submission 187523) | Agricultural soil microbial communities from Utah to study Nitrogen management - Steer compost 2011 (SPAdes) (version 2) | ecosystem: Environmental > Terrestrial > Soil > Agricultural land...
GACCCAGCCAATAATTGGCACGCTCCTGGTCAACAGACAGGCGAACTTCTGCGCCACGGGCAATTGGGTTGAAAAAACCGATGCGCTCGATGAAACGGCCATCACGGAACTTGCGGCTGTCAGCCACGGTCACGTGATAGAAAGGACGTTTTTTAGAGCCACCACGTGCAAGACGGATAGTTACCATTAAACTTCTTTCCTGTAGTTGTAAAAAAGAACAAAGCCTCCGTACACGCATCGCACGTACGAAAGGCCGCATATTCTAAGCGCAAACGTCATTTTTGCAAAGGTCTATTTGCACCTTCTAGAATTTGGGCATGCCGCCCATGCCCGGAATCATGCCGCCAAGGCCACGCATCATTTTACCCATGCCCTTGCCCATGAATTTTTTCATCATCTTCTGCATCTGCTTGTGCTGCTTGATCAGACGCCCCACATCCTGCACCTGGGTACCAGAACCCTGAGCAATCCGGCGGCGACGCGAACCGCTGATAATGTCCGGGTTACGACGCTCTTCCGGCGTCATGGAGTTGATGATCGACTCCATCTGCTTGAACTGCTTTTCGGCGTTGCCCTGCAAGCCCTGCATCTGCGACAGGTTGACACCACCGATATTGGGCATCTTTTCCAGCAGGCCGCCCATGCCGCCCATGTTGTTCATTTGCTGCAGCTGGTCACGGAAGTCTTCCAGGTCAAAGCCCCTGCCCTTCTTCAGCTTTTTGGTGAGCTTCTCGGCCTTTTCGCGGTCCAGCTTCTGTTCGGCCTGCTCAATCAGGCTCATCACATCGCCCATGCCAAGAATGCGCGAAGCGATACGATCTGGATGGAAGGGCTCCAGCGCATCGGTTTTCTCGCCCATACCAAGGAACTTGATCGGTTTGCCGGTAATGGCACGTACCGACAAGGCGGCACCGCCACGGGCATCACCATCCACCTTGGTCAACACCACACCGGTCAGTGGCAGCGCTTCATTAAACGCCTTGGCGGTGTTGGCCGCGTCCTGACCGGTCATGGCATCCACCACAAACAGGGTCTCGACCGGCTTGACTGCAGTGTGCAGGGCACTGATCTCGGCCATCATTTCATCATCAATGGCCAGGCGGCCGGCGGTATCCACCAGCACCACGTCGATGAACTTGAGCTTGGCTTCCTTGATGGCAGCGTTGGCGATATCCACCGGTTTCTGGCTGGTATCCGAGGGAAAAAACACAGCATCCACTTCGCCAGCCAAGGTTTCTAGCTGCTTAATCGCAGCCGGGCGATACACGTCCGCCGATACCACCATCACGCTTTTTTTCTTGCGCTCTTTTAAATGTTTGGCCAGTTTGGCCACGGTGGTGGTTTTACCCGCGCCCTGCAAACCGGCCATCAGCACCACCGCCGGCGGTGCTGCACTCAGGGCCAGCTCTTCGTTGGCCACGCCCATCATGGTTTCCAGCTCGGCCTGGACAATTTTCAGAAACGCCTGACCCGGCGACAGGCTGCGCGATACCTCGGTACCCACGGCACGCTCACGCACGGCTTCGACAAAGTCCTTTACGACCGGCAGTGCAACGTCGGCTTCCAGCAGTGCCATGCGCACTTCGCGCAATGTGTCCTTGATGTTGTCCTCGGTCAGCTTCGCCTTGCCGGTGACATGGCGTAGCGTTTGCGAAAGACGTTCGCTAAGATTGTCGAACATGAAAAACCTCAATATTTGTCAAGCCACAAATGGGCAACAGTATACCTGATTCCCGCTCCCGCTTTGCACCTACTGCCGCGATGGACAACACACATGCGCCCTCTGGTTTTAGCTTCCAGCTCCACTTACCGCCGTGACCTGCTGCAACGCCTGCAGCTGCCTTTCATTTGTGAAAGCCCCAATATTGATGAAAGCCCGCACCCTGGCGAAGAAGCCACGGCCCTGGTGCAGCGCCTGGCCACCGCCAAAGCCTGCGCACTGCGCAAACAGTTTTTGCAGCACCTGATTATCGGCTCCGACCAGGTCGCCGTACTGGACGGACAGATTATCGGCAAACCCGGCAATGCCGCCGCTGCCGTGCGACAGTTGCAAGCCGCCAGTGGCCGTAGCGTGGTTTTTTACACCGGCCTGTGCCTGCTCGACAGCGCCAGCAAGCAGCTGCAAGTAGATTGCGTGCCTTTCACCGTACACTTTCGTGAACTGAGCGATAGCCAGATCAAACGCTATGTAGAAAAAGAACAGCCTTTCAATTGTGCCGGCAGCTTCAAGTCGGAAGGGCTGGGCATCAGCCTGTTTCGCAGCACCGAAGGCGAAGATGCCACTGCGCTGGTCGGTCTGCCGCTGATCCGTCTGTGCGACATGCTGAACCGGGCCGGAGTAGCAGTACCCTAGCCTGACCGGTTCAGCCGCTGCCACGCAGACAGATCACACAAACCGCCCGCCTCGCGCGACAGCATCCCGTCATCAGCGATGACGGGACCAGTCCCTCCGCCCGTACAAGGCAGATTCGGGCCGGCCCTGACGCCACAGTACAAAACATCAATCTGCTACTGGCAACCGCCACAAATATGCCGTCACCGCCACCGCCGTCAACAGCATGGCCAGCTTGGCCCAGACAAAATCAACCCAGTACACGCCAAACAGAATGCTTAGCCAGAGCAGGCTGACAGCCAGGTACTTGGCCCGCATGGGCAAGCCCTTGCCGGCCAGATAGTCGGCAATCATCGGCCCATATTTTGGATGCGAAGTAATCCAGCAGTAAAAGCGCTCGGAGCTGCGGGCAAAACAGCCAGCAGCCAGCAACATAAAGGGTGTGGTGGGCAGTAAAGGCAGGAAAATCCCCAGCACACCAAGACTGACGCTCAGCCAGCCCAGGCCGAACAAGGTCCAGCGCAGCAGCCGGTTTTCAACCAGCCGCACTGGTCTTGCTGCAACCTCTTTGCTCATGCATCAGCCACGCGGCTTGAGCAGAACCGGCTTTTCTTCTGGCGCCTGCAGTAACAGGAACAGGGTAGTAAGAACTTCAGGAATTTGCGCCAGCATGCTGGCAACCAGTGCATCATTACCGGCAATTTCAGCAAAATCGGGCTGCTCATCAAACAGCCCTGAGCCCACCATCACCGGCAGCAGCAGTTCGCTGACCTCGTCCTCGTCATCCTCAAACCAGATGTCTTCACGCAAGAAAACCCCTTCCATGAAACCAATGCTCCAAGCACGCAAGTCGGACTCTTCGGGATCATCGCCCAGCGATAGCTCGCAGGGAAACTCAAAGTCCTCATCACTGGCCAGCTGGCGGGCAATTTTGGCTTTGAGCTGCAACAGTGCAGCAGTGATCTCTTCCTGCTCGGCGGCATCCTTGTATTCCGGCTCCTGGCCGAACAGTTCGGCAATCCACTCTTCTTCCGGTACCGGGTCCGGGCAAATCGACAGGGCTGTCAGATAGCCATGCGTTGCCACATAATCAAGCGCCTCTTCGTACAGGTCGTCGGCATCAAGAAAAGCACGCAAGCGGGCCTGCTGTTCAGTGAAAGACATGAGCGGTTACCTTGTTGATTTAAGAATGAACGCTATTGTAGACCAGCACTGCAAGTACGGCCAGCACTGGCCGGCGCTACCAGCAAAGTTTGGCGGGAAAACGTATACTGCACGCCGGTTTTGGAGAACATCATGTCAGGGCAAGCCCTCAGCATTCTTAAAAGTGTCTTTGGTTACGATAGCTTTCGCGGCCGCCAGGCGGACATCATCGACCAGGTCGCCAGTGGCGGCGACGCCCTGGTACTGATGCCCACCGGCGGCGGCAAGTCTTTATGCTACCAGATTCCTGCGCTGCTGCGTGACGGCGTTGCCATTGTCATTTCGCCATTGATCGCCCTGATGCAGGATCAGGTCAGCCATCTGGAAGAAGCCGGCATCAGCGCCGCTGCACTCAATTCGGCCCTGAGCGTAGACGAGCGCCGCAACATAGCATCACGCCTGCGCCGTAACGAGATAAAACTGCTGTATCTGGCACCTGAGCGCCTGCTGCAAGAGCATACGCTAAGCTTTTTGCAACAACTGCCGGTCAGCCTGTTTGCCATTGACGAAGCCCACTGCGTATCCCAGTGGGGGCATGACTTTCGCCCCGAATACCTGCAGCTGGGCCAGCTGGCCGAGCTGTTTCCCAATGTGCCGCGCATTGCCCTGACGGCCACCGCGGATACCCGTACCCGCCAGGAAATTGTACAGCGCCTGCAACTGCAAAACGCTCGCGAGTTCATTTCCAGCTTTGACCGGCCCAACATCTATTACCGCATTACGCCCAAGAACAACCCGCGCAAACAACTGCTGGACTTTCTTGCTCCACGCAAAGACGACTCGGGCATTGTTTATTGCTTATCACGCAAGAGCGTAGAAAGCACGGCGGAATTTTTGGTGTCAAAAGGCTATAGCGCCCTGCCCTACCATGCCGGACTGGACAACGAGCTGCGTGCCCTGCACCAGCAACGTTTCATCAATGAAGAGGGCCTGATCATGGTGGCCACCATTGCCTTTGGCATGGGGATCGACAAGTCCAACGTGCGCTTCGTCGCCCACCTGGACCTGCCCAAGTCAATCGAAGCCTACTACCAGGAAACGGGCCGCGCCGGCCGTGATGGCCTGGCCGCTGAGGCCTGGATGGTTTACGGCCTGCAGGACGTTCTGTTTCTCAAGCAAATGCTGGCCAATTCCGACAGCGAAGAACGCTTCAAGCGCGTCGAGCAACACAAACTTGATGCCATGCTGGCCCTGTGTGAAGAAACCCGCTGCCGCCGCCAGTCGCTACTGAGCTATTTTGACGAACAGCTGGCCGAGCCTTGTGGCCACTGTGACAACTGTACCGAACCGCCCAAAACCTGGGACGCCACCGAAGCGGCACGCCAGGCACTGTCTACCGTGTACCGTACCGGCCAGCGCTATGGTGTTGGCCATTTGCTGGATGTGTTGCTGGGTCGGGAAAACGACCGCATCCGCTCCATGGGCCATCAGCATCTGTCGGTGTTCGGCATCGGCAAGACCATCGGCGAGCACCAGTGGCGCTCACTGTTTCGCCAGCTGGTCGCACGCAACCTGGTGGATGTGGACGTAGAAGGCTTTGGCGGCCTGCGCCTCAACGAGTCCTGTCGTCCACTGCTGCGTGGTGAGGTCAGCCTGCAACTGCGTGAAGAAACCGCCAAACCCGCCAAACCCCAACGCAGCCAGGCCAGCCAGCTGGTACGCACCCACGAACGGGATACCTGGGAGCGCCTGCGTGCACTGCGCAAGCGGCTGGCTGACGAACACGCTGTACCACCCTACGTGATCTTCCCCGACTCCACTCTGCTCGACATGCTGCGCCAGCAGCCCGGCAGCATGAGCGAGATGGCTCAGGTCAGCGGCGTTGGCCAGGTCAAGCTGGAGCGATACGGTGCTGACTTTCTGGCTATCTTCAACGAGCCGGACGCCGGCTCCGCCATTGCCGACCCCGTGCATGACCTGCAACACGAAATCATTACCCTGGCCCGCCATGGCATGACGCCTGAGCAGATCGCCCGTCAACACAGCTGCTCGCTTAAAAACGTTTACAGCCACCTGGCCCGCGCCATCAGCAATGAGCAGCTGACGCTGGAGCAGGCGCTGGACCTGCCTGACGAGCTGCTGGGTGACATTCAGGATGCCTTTCTTGAGGGTGACGGCGAACTGCCGCCTGCCGCCGAAGTTGCCCGACAGTTCGACAGTCTGGACGAAGGACTGTTTTACTGCGTACGTGCCGCCCTGCAGCTCGAACTTGGCGGAGTCTAAGGCCGGCTTCACGGTTTCCCGGCCAACCGTCACGCGATGACTGGCAGAAACAGCCCCGGCAAGGCCGGAACAGCCATTACCCCAGGCAACAACCTGTTTCTGTACAGCCCGCAGTGCGTGTAGCACTCATGCCAAAACCGCACAGGCACAAGACCAGCCGAGGCATTCAGGCTAAACTACTTTTCCGTTTATTTTCAGGTTATTTTGCTCAATGAACGCCTCTTTACTTTGGGTGCTTGCCCTGCTGCTAATTTCCATCATCCTTTTCATTCGCAACAAGCCGCGCATGGATGTTGTTGCTTTACTGATGATTGTGGCACTGCCGCTAACCGGTGTACTAAGCATGGAAGAAACCCTGGCCGGCTTCAGCGATCCCAGCGTGGTTTTAATTGCCGCACTTTTCATAGTCGGGGAAGGACTGGTACGCACCGGTATTGCCAACCAGCTCGGCGAACGTCTGATCATGCATGCTGGCAACAGCGAGGCACGCCTGATCATGCTTTTGATGATTGCCGTCACCGGGCTCGGCTCGGTGATGAGTTCGACCGGAGTAGTGGCCATATTCATCCCGGTGGTGTTAAGCATGGCCGACAGGCTCAGCATTCACCCCAGCCGGCTGATGATGCCACTGAGCTTTGCCGGGCTGATCAGCGGCATGCAGACACTGGTGGCAACACCGCCCAACATGGTGATCCACAGTGAACTGGTTCGCCATGGCCATGACGGTTTCAGCTTCTTGGCATTCACCCCCATTGGTTTGACAGTCTTGGTACTGGGCATCGGCTACATGCTGCTGGCCCGTAAATGGCTGGGCAACGACCCTTCCTGTCAGGTGCAAAAAGACCCGCGCCACCGTATTCAGGACCTGGTGCGGGAGTACCGCCTTGACGGACGAGAGCGCAGGTTACGAGTAAAGGCCAATTCTATCCTGACCGGCCAGACCCTGAACGAACTGCAGTTGCGCAAGCAGTACGGCATCAACGTGATTGCCGTGGAGCGCCAGCAACGCTTTCGCCGCAGCTTGCTCAGCGCCACCGGCAGCACCGAAGTGCGCGCTGGCGATATCCTGCTGGCCAACCTGGTCAGCCCGACCATTGACCTGCTGACCTCCTACTACGAACTGGGTGTAGAACCCATGATTACCGAAGCCAGCTATTTTGGCGATCACAGCCGTTCGCTGGGGCTAGCCGAAGTCATGCTGCCGCCAGACTCCAGCCTCATCGGCAAAACGATTCAGGAGCTGGGCTTTCGCTCCCACCGCAAGTTAAACGTGATCGGTTTGCGGCGTAACCGGGAAGCACTCGACGGCTTGCTGGTGGATGAAACCCTGAAAGCTGGCGACACCCTGTTGGTTGCGGGCGCCTGGAAGCATATTCACCACCTGCAGGGCTATACCCGGGACTTTCTGGTGCTCAGTCTGCCTGCCGAGGTAGACCAGGGAGTGCCCGCTCTGGTCAAGGCACCCCATGCCCTGTTCAGCCTGGGTGTCATGGTAACCCTGATGGTCACCGGCGTGGTGCCCAATGTGCTGGCTGTACTGATTGCTTGCCTGCTCATGGGCGCTTTTCGCTGTATCACCATGGACTCGGCCTACAAATCCATTCACTGGCAAAGCATCATTCTGATTGTCGGCATGCTGCCGTTTGCCACAGCCCTGCAAAAGACCGGCGGAATTGACCTGGTTGTACAGTTAATGATGGGCGTATTTGGTGATGCCGGCCCGCGCATGATTCTAACCACACTCTTTGTAGCTACAGCTGTAATTGGACTGTTCATTTCCAATACCGCCACCGCTGTGCTGATGGCTCCGGTAGCCATTGCCAGTGCTGGCGTGATGGATGCCTCACCTGCGCCCTTTGCCATGACAGTGGCGCTGGCCGCCTCTGCTGCGTTCATGACGCCGGTTTCTTCGCCGGTCAACACGCTCGTGTTGGGGCCGGGCCAGTATCGCTTTTCCGACTTTGTTCGTATCGGCGCACCCTTCACCCTGATCGTGCTGGCCGCCACGGTGCTGCTGGTGCCTATTCTGTTTCCTTTCTGACCTCCCTTGAAGCCTTGTATGCCGGTCGTAGCCGGCTGTCTGCAATGCAAATCCTGTCTGCCAACGGCGCTGTTCAAGCAGCTTCAGCCAAAACCGGCCGACATAAAAAAGGGCGACCCCAGGGTCGCCCTTTATATTAACGCACAACCAACTTACGACTGTTGACGGCCTTCCACTTCGACTGCTGAAGGCTCTGTGTCACTCACTGCAGAGTCCCCGGTAGTAGTGTCCTCAGTCCTCGCCCCAGGAGCAGGCCGCTCCTGAACGGGCTCGGCTGATACCGCTACCGTCCCCGCAGCCTGCTCAGGCTGTGAAGGCTGATTTTCCAGTTCAACAGCCTGCGCTGCCGGAGCTTCTGCGACAACAGCCTGCTTCTTGGCTTCGGCAGCCTCTCGCTCGGCCTGCTCGGCTTGTTCACGGGCCAGACGCTCACGGCGACGGCGCTCACGCGGATCATTGGCTGCACGCCCCTGAAAACGTGGCTCCAGTGGCTGTGCAGCAGCTGGTTTGTCGCTTGGAGCACCTGCCTGCAGCTGCAGCTCTTCCTGAGCGGGCGCTACAGGTTCCGCCTTTTTGACGTCTTGCTGTTCCGCAGTCTGTGGCTTGGCTTCTTCTGGCGCCAAGACACCCTCTGCCGCCTTGCCTGCCTGAGCAACCTGCTCTACCGGAGCACCCGGCTCACTGATTTGCATCAGCTTTTCTGGTGCTTCCAGCTGTAGCGCCGGTGTCACGGCGACTGGCGCAGCAGGATCAAAACCTTGTACCGCTGCCGGGGCTGCAACAACAGCTTCAGCTACTGCAGGCTGCTGCTCCTTGCGAGGCTGTGCAGCCAGCTCATCAGCTGCTGCAGCTTCCTGACCAGGCTTGTCTGATGCTTCCTGGTTGCCCGTTTCTTCCAAAGCCGGACGCTCGCGTCTGGCTGCCGGGCGGCGACGCTGGCCACGCGAACGGCGGCGCGGACGCTCCTCTTCGGCAGCTGCAGGCTCGGCAGCGTCATTCTCTGGCGCCTCTGCAGCTTCAGCCTGCAGCTTCAGCTCCTGCTCTGCCTCATTATTTTGCTGGCGCTGACGACGGCCACGTACCTGGTTGTCATCCTCACGCTGCCTGCCATTTTCCTGGCCACGACTTTCCTGATTGCGGTTGTCCTGATTGCGGCTGGCGTTGCTACGACGGTTACCATTGTTTGCAGGGCGCTCCTGGCGCTCCTGCTGCCCGCCACGCTCTTCACGCTGTGGCCGTTCACGTCGCGCACCCGCTTCCTGCTGCGGCTTGCGCTCCTCACGCGGCTTGCGCTCGTCATCACGGCTGCGCGGGCTCCCCTCACGACGACGGCCGCCAATCTGACGGCTGCCGCCACTGCGCTCATTGCGACGACCGGTCGCTGCCTGGCGAGCCTCATCGGTGGGCTCTGCCTCCGCTTCCTTGTCTGCATTGGCAAACAGCCCAACAAGTGACTTTACCAGACCTTTGATCAGGCTCTTGTCAGGCGAGGCCGTCGATGCAGCGGCCGCTGGGGCGGCCACAGGCCCCCTGTCTCTGGCCGAAGTTTTTACCGCCGCCTCTTCACGTACCAGCGCACGAGTGGTGCTGGCGGTTACCTGGCTGTCATCAACATCTTCAGTTGCCATTTCATAGCTGGACTGGCCAGACTGTGCCTCTGGGCTATCGTCTCGCAAGCGCTGGACGTCAAAGTGCGGTGTTTCCAGGTGGTCGTCCGGCAAAATAAAGATACGAACCCTGGTCCGCAGTTCAATTTTGGTAATTGCATTGCGCTTCTCGTTAAGCAGGAAGGCAGCTACCTGCAAGGGCACGCGCGCGCGCACTTCAGCAGTACGGTCTTTAAGGGCTTCTTCTTCGATCAAACGCAAAATGGCTAGGGATATGGACTCAATGTCGCGAATTACGCCCTGGCCATTACAGCGCGGACACACCATGCCGCTGGTCTCCCCGAGCGAGGGACGCAGGCGCTGGCGGGACATTTCCAGCAAACCAAAGCGTGAAATACGCCCGATCTGAACCCTGGCACGATCAACCTCCAGGCACTGACGCATGCGGTCTTCTACGGCACGCTGATGTTTCATTGGCGTCATATCAATGAAGTCGATCACGATCAGGCCGCCAATATCGCGCAAGCGCAGCTGGCGGGCAATTTCTTCCGCTGCCTCAAGGTTGGTTTGCAGGGCAGTTTCTTCGATATCGCTGCCACGAGTTGCACGCGCCGAGTTGATGTCGATGGAAACCAGTGCCTCGGTCGGGTCGATCACCAGTGCGCCGCCGGATGGCAGCTTGACCTCGCGCTGAAAAGCCGTCTCAATCTGGCTTTCGATCTGGAAACGGTTGAATAACGGCACTGAGTCCTGATACAGCTTGACTTTGCTGGCATACAGCGGCATGACCTGCTGAATGAAAGCCAGTGCCTCGTCATACGCCTCATGGCTATCAATCAGTACCTCGCCAATATCCTGACGCAGATAATCACGAATGGCGCGGATGATGACATTGCTTTCCTGGTAGATCAGAAATGGCGCCTTGCGTCCTCCGGAAGCATCCTTGATCGCGGTCCACAGCTGGACCAGGTAGTCCAGGTCCCATTGCAACTCTTCGGTGCTGCGGCCCAGTCCGGCCGTACGCACAATCAGCCCCATATCGGCAGGCGCATTCAAGCCGTTCAGCGCCTCGCGCAGCTCCTGGCGCTCTTCGCCCTCAATGCGGCGAGAGATGCCGCCGGCGCGCGGGTTGTTCGGCATCAGCACCATGTAGCGGCCGGCCAGGCTGATAAAGGTTGTCAGCGCCGCACCCTTGTTGCCACGCTCTTCCTTGTCGACCTGGACTATAACTTCCTGGCCTTCCTCAAGCACATCCTTGATATTGACACGCCCGCCTTCGACCGGCTTGTTGAAATATTCGCGGGAAATTTCTTTAAGTGGCAGAAAACCGTGCCGTTCCGAGCCAAAGTCGACAAATGCGGCTTCCAGGCTGGGCTCAATACGGGTGATGCGGCCCTTGTAGATATTGGATTTTTTCTGTTCACGGGCACCGGATTCGATATCGATATCAAACAGGCGCTGGCCGTCAACCAGTGCAACACGCAACTCTTCGGGCTGGGTTGCGTTAATCAGCATTCTTTTCATGGGGTACCAGTACATTCCGTGTCACGGAAAATCATTGGCACACGATTCCATCCAGATTGTGTTGGGTTCGCGCAATTGGGTATACCCAACCGTGTCCAGCTACGGAACCTGTTTGTCCCGTGCGACAGCGTCTCCGGCTGCTTTGGCTTCTGGCCTGCAGCGTTGCTCCACGTTATCGCAAACCGGTGCGGCCAGGCCTGCTTCCGGTTTGCTGCTCCTGCTGCAATCACCATGCGGGAGTCACACTCAGAGCTGTTTATCAAGGAGGAGGAATCCGTAACTGGCCTGGCTGCCCGTGACTGTCTTCTGGGTCATGCCAGTCCGTTGCAGTACATCTCCACCCTACACATGTTTGAGACTGTTCCTGCTGCCTGCCGCACGACCATCGGCTCCCTGGCGGCTGCGCATCAAAGCTGCTCGCCGGTTGAAGCCTGACTTCTGGTCCTGCCGACCGACACTGCTGGCCAGTCTGCTCAAATCCTGGTTTGATCGGGTGCCGCTCTATTTTTACGTGAGCGGGTTCATTACATGCAAAAAGTTTGCCGGCGCGGACTCTCTCACGCTCTCCTGCTTTAACTCCTTGCGTACAGTGTTTCAACTCTTGCGCCGCCAACAGCCAAGCTGAGAGCGGTGAGGCGGTCGTGGCCTGTGAAACATTTCCGGGTTTGCGCACTGAATAATTAGAATAAAGTATGTGCACCTGCTAGATTACCCGACTGCAATGTGCAGCAGCGAGAATATAGCAGCTAGCCGCGGATGCTTCAATTACCAGCGAGTGGTCTTCATCCATAAATGAGCAATTCAGTGATCTCAGAACCCCTCAGGGTCGAGTTTGTCGAAATCGGGGACGGCTTTGCCGGTCAGCGCATCGACAACTTTCTCATCAGCCACCTTAAAGGCGCACCGAAAACCCTGATTTACCGTATCTTGCGCAAAGGCGAGGTACGGGCCAACAAGAAGCGTGTCAAACCCGAGTACCGGTTGCAGGCCGGCGATATCATCCGTATCCCGCCGCTTCGCCTGCCACCGCCCGACCAGCCACCTGCGGTAGGCCGTGGCTTGCTGGAACGGCTGGAAGCCGCCATTGTGTACGAAGACAAACAGCTGCTGGTGGTCAACAAACCAGCCGGCATTGCCGTGCACGGTGGAAGCGGCCTTCAGTTCGGCATCATTGAGGCGTTCCGGCAGCTCAGGCCACAGTGTAAAGAGCTGGAGCTGGTGCACCGCCTCGACCGTGACACCTCCGGCTTGCTGTTACTGGCCAAAAAACGCAGCCAGTTGCGCCGCCTGCATGCAGCGCTACGCAATGACAGCATCGGCAAGGGCTACATGGCGCTAGTGGCCGGAAACTGGCCTACCAGCCGCAAACAGGTCAACGCCCCATTGTTGCGTAGCAACCTGCGCTCAGGTGAGCGCATGGTCGAAGTCAACCCGGCGGGCAAAGAATCGCTGACCCTTTTTAGCGTACTGCAGCGCTTTGGCAGCCTTGCCACCCTGGTCGAAGCCAGTCCCGTGACCGGCCGCACCCACCAGATTCGCGTGCATGCACGTTACGCTGGCCACCCTATTGCCGGCGACAACAAGTATGGCGATGACAGCTTCAGCAAGACCATCCGTGAGCTCGGCGGCAAGCGCCTGTTCCTGCATGCACACTGGCTGCGCATTCCACAAGAAGAAGGCCCAGCACTGGAGCTGCGCGCTGCACCCGATGTCAGCTGGACCACCACCCTGGAGAAACTGAGTGAATACACAAATACGCCTGCTGGTGTTTGACTGGGACGGCACCCTGGTCAACTCCCTGGCACGCATTGTCGCATCCGTGCACCACGCCACCGATCTCTGTGGCCTGAAACGCTGTACGGATGCCGAAGTCCACAGCATTATCGGCCTGTCCCTCAAGCACGCCTTTCTGCGCCTCTATCCGGAACCCGGGCAGGCGAGGCTATACGATACCTTCCGCCAGGCCTATAGCGCACACTACCTTGAGCAGGAGCAAGACCCTTCCCCCTTCTACCCTGGTGTACGCGATGTGCTGGAGAATTTCCGTTGCGCAGGTTACCTGCTGGCCGTCGCTACCGGAAAAAGCCGTCAGGGACTGGACCGCATACTCCAGGGTCACGGCATGCAGGACTTCTTTGACATCACCCGCTGCGCCGATGAAACCCGCAGCAAGCCTGATCCTCTAATGCTGCAGGAAATCCTTGCCCATTGCGCGCAACCGGCCCACAAGGCAATCATGGTCGGCGACTCAACATTCGACCTACAAATGGCCAATCGCGCCAGCATCGCTCCCGTCGCTGTCAGCTATGGCGCACAGCCTCTGGATGTGCTGCAACAAGAGCATCCGGTGCTTGCGATCGACAACTTTACCCAACTGCAAGACTGGCTAAACGCCAGCTAACCCCGCAACCAAGGAAACCATCATGACCGACCCCTGGAAAGAAACTGCAGACAGCAGTCTACCCGCCACCAGCAACAAAAAAGACGGACAGCCAACCAGCGACCAAGCCTGGAAGCTGCTGGAAAAAGCCGTTCTTGCTGGTGTACAAGAACAACGTCGCAGCCGCCGCTGGGGCATTTTTTTCAAGTCCCTGACCTTTCTCTACCTGTTTGGTGCCGTTTTCCTGTTTGGCTCGGCGTTCAAGTCCGATCTTAAAAGCAGCAGCGACTCTCATACTGCCCTGATTGAGGTGCGCGGCATGATCGCTGACAGGGAAGCCGCCAGCGCCGACAAAATCATCACCGCCCTGCGAAACGCCTTTGAGGACAAGGGCACACGGGGTGTTATTTTACGCATCAACAGCCCTGGTGGCAGCCCGGTCCAGTCAGGCTACATCTATGACGAGATCAAGCGGTTGCGCCAGCTCTACCCTGCAATTCCGCTCTATGCAGTCATTACCGACCTGGGCGCTTCGGGGGCCTATTATATTGCCAGTGCCGCCGATCACATCTATGCCGACAAGGCCAGCCTGGTGGGCTCCATCGGTGTAACTGCAGCCAGTTTCGGCTTTGTCGAAACCCTGGAGAAGCTCGGCATTGAACGCCGTGTGTATACCTCGGGCGAGCACAAGGCTTTTCTCGACCCCTTCCAGCCACAAAAAGATAGCGAAACCCAGTTCTGGCAGTCTGTTTTGGGCACCACGCACCAGCAGTTTATCGACAGTGTCAAGAAAGGGCGAGGCGAGCGTCTCAAATGGCAAGAGCACCCCGAGCTGTTTTCCGGCCTGGTATGGTCCGGTGAGCAGGCGCTGGAGCTGGGTTTGGTCGATGCATTGGGCAGTAGCAGCATGGTTGCCAGAGAAGTGATTGGTGAACGCACTCTGGTCGACTTCACTGTTGAAGATTCGCCTTTTGACCGCTTTGCCAAACACTTTGGCAGCAGCGTTGCCCAACAGCTGGCGCTCTGGCTGGGGCTGCAACAAAACCTGCAGCTACGCTGACATTATTGGAAACACTGCATGTTACATGCGCAGGGACGATGCAGTCTCTGGATAGCCCGCACTTTGCGTCACCCCCGGCAACCCCCACCCTCTTTGCCGGCTTCAAGACAGCACTTGGCGCCCCAAACATTACCCGGCCTGTTAGGCCGGGTAATGTTTGTCAGTTTATTCTGTCGGAAGGGTTGTCAGGCATTGCCGGTGACGGCGAGCCTGGCCTCGCTGGTAAAGTCCAGCATACGCTGCAGCGGCTTGACCGCCCTGGGCACCAGCGCCGGGTCAACCAGCACCTCATTACTGCCAGTCTGCAGGCTATGCAACAGCGCCTCAAGTGTGTTCATTGCCATCCATGGGCAACTGGCACAGCTACGACAGCTGGCACCCTCGCCTGCTGTTGGAGCTTCAATGAAAGTCTTGTTCGGGTTCAGTTGTTGCATTTTGTAAAAAATGCCTTTGTCGGTCGCGACTATAAAGGCCTGCTGGTCCATTTCTGTTGCAGCCCTGATCAAGCGACTGGTCGAACCAACCACGTCCGCCAGCTCAATCACTGCCTCGGGCGACTCCGGGTGCACCAGCACTGCAGCATCCGGATATAATGCCTTCATGTCTTCCAGCTGCTGGGTTTTGAACTCTTCATGCACAATACAGGCTCCGTCCCACAGCAGCATGTCGGCACCAGTCTCACGCTGGATATAACGCCCAAGGTGCTTGTCCGGCCCCCAGATGATCTTTTCCCCGTTATCCATCAGGGTTTCGACAATCTCCAGTGCACAACTGGACGTTACAACCCAGTCGGCACGGGCCTTTACGGCAGCGGAAGTGTTGGCATAAACCACAACGGTACGCTCGGGATGCTGGTCACAAAAAGCGGAAAACTCCTGTACCGGACAGCCCAGATCCAGCGAGCAGGTCGCTTCCAGAGTTGGCATCAGAATGCGCTTCTCCGGGCTGAGGATTTTGGCGGTTTCGCCCATGAAACGCACGCCAGCAACAACCAGGGTCTGTGCTTCATGGTCACGACCAAAACGGGCCATTTCCAGTGAGTCAGCCACACAGCCACCGGTTGCCTCGGCCAGCTCCTGTAATGCAGGGTCGCAATAATAGTGGGCCACCAGCACCGCGTCCTGCTTTTTCAGCTCCGCGGCAATCTGTTCAAAATAACTGGCCTGTTGTTCGGCAGTCAGCGGCTTGATTTGCTTGGCCGCGAGGTGTGCTTGAACCAAAATGCGTTCAGCAATCTGTGTCATCGTTATGCAATTCCCAAAAGCAGCGGAGGCGCAACCTTACCAAGTGTTGCCAGCGCATGCAAAGCACCCTTGCAGTACTGAAAGGAAATGGTGGGTCGTGCGGGGTTCGAACCTGCGACCAATTGGTTAAAAGCCAACTGCTCTACCACTGAGCTAACGACCCGTCAGGGATGGCAAATAATACGGAATTCTCCGCTTATTTCAAGCAAAATCAGACAAAATTACAGCCGTCAGCTCGACCGCTTACTGCATGCGCTGCAGCTCCCGACGCGCCAGGCTGGCAGCGGAACTGTCCGGAAACTGCTCAACCACTTGGCGAAACATGGCCGCGGCGCGCTCGTAGCGCCCAAGGCGCTGTTCGACGGTAGCCAGCTTGTAAGTTGAATCCGGTACTTTGCCATGCTCTGGCCAATCATTAATAACAGTTGCAAAAGCCTTGCCAGCCGCTTGCAGGTCATCCTGTACCAGCCCAATCTCACCCAGCCAGTAGTGGGCATTGGCAGCAAACTTGCCTTGCGGATAACGCCCCAGAAAAGCCACAAAAGCCTGTCGGGCACGCTCAAAGTCGCGTGCCTGGATCAGGCTATACGCAGCTTCATAAAACTGCTGCTCTTTTTCTGGATCCCCCGGTTGGGACGCAACTTGCTGCTGCGAACCCTTGCCGGGCTCAGCACGCTCCTGCTCCTTGTCAATGGCAGCTGTATCGTTCTGGCTGATGCGGCTATCAAGCGCCTGGAAGCGATCTTTGCTGTCCTCTTCCAGGCGGCTGATACGATACTGCTGCTCCTCAAGCATGCCACGCAACGTAGCAATTTCTTGCTGCATTTGCTGCAACTGCAGGAATAGCTGGCCCTGCGCAGACAGCCCCGCACCATCATTGGCGTACAACGGCGCGGCAATACCGAGCAGGGTTGCAACATATAGTGCGGAAGCTATCTTTTTCATGGGCTTAGTCGCGCAGCTCTACACGACGGTTCTGGGCCCAGTCGGCCTCGGTGTGGCCGCCGGCAACCGGACGCTCTTCACCGTAGGACACCAGTTCCAGCTGTGCCGGAGACACGCCCTGCAGGACCAGGTAACGCTGTACCGCCTTGGCACGACGCTCACCCAGCGCCATATTGTACTCGCGAGTACCGCGCTCATCAGTATGACCTTCCAGCACAACACGCTTGCCGCTGCTCTGCAGGTCGCGCGCATGTACATCCAGTGCGCGCATGGCGTCCTGCTTCAAGTCAGAACTGTCAAACTCGAAGTAGAAAGTTTTAATTGCACGCAGGGCTGCTTCGCTACTGCTATCGAACTCGCTGCCATAACCGGCACCAGAACCCTGGCCAGCTGTCATGCCTGCATTGGGATCCAGGGTCTCGTTACCCGCGGTGTCGCCACCCTTGGAGGTACAGCCAACTGCAAACAACAGGGCCAGTGACAGGGCAGTCAGTTTGCCATATTTCATTGTTACCATTAGTTTTCAAAGCTCCAACAATCGTTGTTGATCAAATTTGGGTCAGGCGCTTCATCAGTTTAAAAAAGGTGACCACGAAGGCTCGCGTATTTCGCCCTCGATGCCCGGCAGTACGGTACGTACCCGGCCATTGAGCGAAGTCAGCATCAGCACTCCTTTACCCTGTTGACGCGTGGCGTAGATTACCATGCTTCCGTTGGGCGCAACAGTGGGTGACTCATCCAGACTGGTGTCTGACAAAATACGTAAAGTACCGCGCTGCAGGTCTTGGGCTGCCACCTTGAAAACCTTGTAGCCGTCCTGACGGTGAATCATGACCAGGGTCTTCTCGTCGGCAGACAGTTTCGGGTTGGCGTTGTAGTTGCCAGTAAAGGTCACCCGCTGCGCCTCGCCACCGTTAATACTGGTACGGTAAATTTGTGGCCGCCCAGACCGGTCCGAGGTGAAGTAGAGCGTATGACCGTCTTTCCCCCAGAAAGGCTCGGTATCAATGGCCATGTGATTGGTTACCCTCCGCACCTGGCGGCTGGCGATATCCATGGCGTAAATTTCCGGGTTACCGTCTTTGGACAGGACAAAAGCCAGTTTGCTACTGTCCGGCGACCAGGCGGGTGCCCCATTAAGCCCTTCAAAGTTGGTAACCTGCTCACGCTGTCCACTTTCAACATGCTGAATATAGATGCGTGGGCGCTTCTGCTCGAAGGATACATAAGCAATCCGCTTGCCATCCGGTGCATAAGATGGCGACAGGATCGGCTCACGCGACTGCAATAGCGTGACCGCACGGGAACCATCATAGTCAGCACGGTACAGTGAATAACGGCGATCATTGACCGGACCTGACGCAGTAACAAACAGCAGTTTGGTGGAAAAAGCACCCTTGATGCCGGTAATCTTTTCGTGGGCCTGGTCGGCAATATGGTGAGCAAGGTCGCGCAGCTGCTGCTCTGTACCTGTTACCGTGCCCGAGTGCAGTTGCTCCTCACTGGTTACGTTGAGCAGGTGATACCGAATCTGGATGCGGCCATCGGGCTGGGCGATGGCATCACCGATCAGCAAATACTGGGCACCCACCGCACGCCAGTCACGGTAGATGATTTCGTCTGGACGCGAGGGCATGCTGATCATGTGCTCGCGCGCAACCGGGTTGAAAAAACCTGAATTATACAGATCATTGCCGATAATCCGTGCCGGATCTTCAGGCAGCAGCGTACTGCCGCTCCAGCCAAAAGGTACCACCGCCACAGGAATGGCACGGTCGGCGCCCCGGGTGATCACCAGCGGATCGGCGGCAAATGCCAAGCTTGCGGTCAAACCCCAACAGATGATCAATGCTCGTAACATGATTCTCACTGACTCAAATCCTCTGGCCTGAAGGCCATGCTGCGTTTACGGTAAAAACGTTCATAGGTGGCACGGTCCAGGCTTTGAATCTCGCGCACCCGTGCCACGTTTCTCACTGCTGCCAGCGCCGAGTTGTCGAACGCAGCGTTGCCACTGCTGCGCGACAGCGTAACCCGGCTGATGGTGCCATCAGCAAGAAACTCGACATCCAGTACCACCTGCATGCCATTGCGGGCAGCATCTGGCCGGCTCCAGCTCTGGCTCACCAGCTGTACGATCAGATCATCCAGCCGCGCGGCCTGCTGCTCGCCTTGCCGGTCCCCCATGCTGCTCTGGAACTGCGGCTCGCCATCACCCAGTAACTCGGCCAGCGCGGCTGCGTTGCGGTCCTCTTGAGCTTTTCGCTCGGCGGCACGAGCCTTTTCCGCTGCCACTTTGGCGGCCTGCTCCGCTTCGCGCTTTTTCTTTTCGGCTTCGGCTTTTTGGCGTGCCAGCTCAGCGGCCTTTTTCTTTTCTTCTTCTTGCTTGCGTTCAGCAGCTGCTTTCTTTCTGGCTTCTTCAGCTTTTTTGCGTTCCTGCTCGGCTTTTTGGCGTGCCTCTTCTGCTTTCTTTTTCGCTTCTTCGGCTGCTTTTAAGCGGGCAGCCTCTGCTTTTTGCATTTCCAGCTTGCGCTGCTCGGCAGCTTTTTGTTCTGCGGCTTTTTGTTCGGCCAGCTTTTTCTGTTCAGCAGCCCGTTTTTCTTCCGCTGCCTTTTGCTCAGCTAATTTTTTCTGTTCTTCAGCTTTCTGCGCTGCAACCCTGCGCTCTTCTTCAGCCTTGCGCCGGTCAGCTGCCTCCTGCTCTTGCTCGCGCTTTTTCTGTTCCAGTTGTTCCTGGGCATAGTCTTGAGTGCGGGTCCTTTCCGCTTCGCCAGCTATCTTTTGCGAAGTCTGGCTGGCTGCCATGTTTTGTGACTCAAGCTGATACAAGGTCGCCTTGACCATGGGCCGCGACGGTGGCAACTCAGGTGTGCCGGAAAAGCTGACGAACAACAATGACAACAGCACGACATGAATCATCAGCGCCCAAAAAACCGGCCAAAACAAACGGTCCCGGGAGTGCGTTTGCCTGCTCATCAGGGTGCCTCGGTGATCAGGCCCACATCGCTTACACCAGCTTGCTGCAAGCCGCCCATGGCCTGCATTACACTGCCGTAATCGACGCTTTTATCGGCACGCACATACACCTGTACCTGCCTGCCCTGCTCGCGATTGGCCGCCAGCACCGCAGTGGCTGCACGCACCATGTCGTCCAGCTCTACCGCTGTAGCGTCTGCTGTATCCACGTCAACCTCGGTGCCCGTAGTCCAGTAATAGCTTTTGTCCGCCTTGATGGAGACGGTAAGAATTACGGCATCATTGTCTTGTGGCAGCACCTCACTGGAAACCTGTGGCAACTCCACTTTGACACCCTGATTAAGCATGGGGGCAGTCACCATGAAAATCACCAGCAACACCAGCATCACGTCGATGTAGGGCACCACGTTCATCTCTGCAACGGGCTTTCTGCGATTGCGTATACGGGTCATGCTTTTATCCCCGCTCAGCTTTTTGCATGCACGGTACGGTGCAAAATTGCATGCAGCTCATCGGCAAAGGTGTAGTAGCGGGCAATTAACACCTCGCTGCGTGCGGCAAAGCGGTTGTAGGCCACCACCGCCGGGATAGCAGCAAACAGGCCAATGGCCGTGGCAATCAATGCCTCTGCAATACCCGGAGCAACCGTAGCCAGGGTGGCCTGCTGTACCTGGGCCAGGCCACGAAACGAGTTCATGATGCCCCAGACGGTACCAAACAAACCGACATAAGGGCTGGTCGAGCCGACCGTAGCCAGAAACGGCAGGTTTTGCTCCAGATGTTCTTCCTCACGGGAAATGGCCACACGCATGGCCCGGGCCACTGCATCCATCACAGCATCAGGCTGCATGCCCTGCTGCTGGCGCAAACGGGAAAACTCCTTGAAACCAGCCTGGAAGATCCGCTCGGAACCGGTAAGGCCATGTTTGCCATTCACCTCCCGATACAGGCGCGAGAGGTCAATGCCGGACCAGAAGCGTTCCTCGAACTGCTCTAGCCCTTTTTTGGCTGCCCCCAGCGTGGAGCTGCGCTGAAAAATAATGATCCAGGAAATCACCGAGGCCAGCAGCAGGCTCAGCATTACCAGCTGGACCAACAGGCTGGCATTGCTGACCAGGCTCCACATTGACATTGAATCGGCTTGATTGGCGCCCACAAAGGCCTCCCTTAAGGCAGAAGATCGTGTTGAAAGTTTGTATGCAACGCGGCCGGCATCGCCACAGGCCGAAAACTGTCTGCTGCAACGCTGGCAATGATAAAGCGGCCCTCGCACAGCAACCGCCCGTCATTGACACGCACCACGCGCTGGACAAATTCCAGGCGTGCCTTGCCGAGTTTTTCTACCTGTGCTGAAACCTGTAATTCATCATCCAGCCGCGCCGGCGCATGATAACGGGCTTGTGCGCTGTGCACGACAAAAAGCAGGTTTTGCGCTGCCAGCTCGTGCTGGCTATAGCCTAGCGCACGCAGGCGTTCGGTACGTGCCCTTTCCATGTATTTCAGGTAGTTGACGTAATACACCACGCCACCGGCATCAGTGTCCTCGTAATAGACACGGCAAGGCCAGCTAAATTCCGTTGTTGTCATCAAAGTTTTCCTGCTGCGCGGTCCGGGCCTGATTCGGTGGCACGGGCAAGCCAAAATGCAGCCATGCGTGCCTTGTTACCACACGTCCGCGCGGGGTGCGCATGATATAGCCCTGCTGGATCAAATAAGGTTCCAGCACATCTTCGATGGTATGCCGCTCTTCGCTGATGGCAGCAGCCAGGTTGTCCAGGCCGACCGGCCCGCCATCAAATTTTTCCATCATGGTCAGCAACAAGCGGCGGTCCTGATGATCCAGTCCCAGCTCGTCCACATCCAGCATGTTCAACGCCTGGTCGGCAATATCCCGACTGATCTCGCCGGTTCCGCGAACCTGGGCAAAGTCACGCACCCGGCGCAGCAACCGGTTGGCAATGCGTGGCGTACCACGGGAGCGGCGGGCAATCTCGAAAGCGCCCTCAGCCGCGATCGAAACACCCAAGATCCCGGCGGCCCGCTCGACGATCCGGCTCAGGTCTGTATGGTTATAGAACTCCAGCCGTTGCACAATACCGAAGCGGTCACGCAGCGGATTGGTCAGCATGCCGGCCCTGGTGGTGGCTCCCACCAGGGTAAACGGTGGCAGATCCAGCTTGATCGAACGCGCCGCCGGACCCTCACCAATCATGATATCCAGCTGGAAGTCTTCCATCGCCGGGTATAGTACTTCCTCGACGACTGGCGGCAGGCGGTGAATTTCGTCAATAAACAGCACATCGCCTTCATCCAGATTGGTCAGTAACGCAGCCAGATCGCCTGCACGCTCCATCACCGGCCCGGAGGTGCTCTTTAGCGACACCCCCATCTCGCTAGCAATGATATTGGCAAGGGTTGTCTTGCCCAGCCCCGGCGGACCAAAAATAAGTGTGTGGTCCAGTGCTTCATTGCGCTGGCGGGCAGCCTGCATGAACAGGCCCATCTGGTCGCGCACCACTGGCTGGCCGATATATTCTTCCAGACTCAGCGGGCGAATGGCCCGGTCAAACTGTTCTTCACGCTCTTTGGCAGTACCGGATATCAAGCGGTCAGCTTCAATCATGGCGGTTTACCGGGCTATTGCCCAAGCCCTCGCAAGGCCAGACGTATCAGGTCTTCACTGCCCAGGTCTTCAGCAAATACCGCACGCACTGCACGGCTGGCTTCTGCCGGCTTGAAGCCCAGGCTGACCAACGCACTGACAGCATCCTGCTCTGCACTGCCTGCAGGCCGTGATGTTTCGGTTTCGCCTCCCCGCAGGGGCAGTCCAGCGGGCACGTCCCAGTCTTTGAACTTGCCTTTTAATTCAACCAGCAAACGCTCGGCGGTCCGCTTGCCAACCCCGGGCACCGTGGTTAGCTGTTTGATATCTTCGGCATGCACACAGGCAATCAGCTCTTCAGCGCTCATGCCCGACATCAGCGCCAGCGCCAACTTGGGACCAACACCTTTCAGGCGAATCAGCTCGCGAAACATCTGGCGATCCTGCCTGGTATAAAAGCCGAACAGCAGCTGGGCATCTTCACGCACCACCAGGTGGGTATGCAGTTCAAGTGACTGGCCGCTGGCCGGCAACTGAAACAGTGTCGTCATCGGCACTTCAAGTTCATAGCCCACGCCATTGACATCAAGCGTAATAAAAGGCGGTTGCTTGTCGAGCAGCGTGCCGCGTAAAAAGCCGATCATGTCATTCTCCCTTGCGGCAGGCTGACCAGTCGCAGCCGGCCGCCTCTAGTGCGTGCACCACCCAGGTTGTGCGGAATCAGTGTTTGTCGGTGATGGGCGTGGCAAAGTGCTACGGCAAGAGCATCTGATGCATCAATTTGCGGCTTGCTGGTCAGCCCAAGCAAATGCATAACCATCATCTGTACTTGCTCCTTGGCAGCGCGACCACTGCCAACCACGGCCGACTTGATCTGGGTAGCACTATATTCGCTGATGGCCAGCCCGGCTCTGGTGCCAGCAACAATGGCCACACCTCGGGCCTGACCCAGCTTGAGTGCCGAGTCGGCATTGCGTGCCATAAATACCTGTTCGATGCCCATCTGGTCAGGCTGGTAAAGCCCGATAACTTCACTGACGCCGGCAAATACCGCATCCAGCCGCTCGGCCAGCTCGCCCTTGCCAGTACGGATGCAACCGGAAGCAACATACTCACAACCATGACCGGTATCACGCACCACGCCGTAACCGGTAATGCGCGAGCCGGGGTCAATACCAAGGATCAGGGTCATGGAAAACTCTTGTAGGCCAGCATTACTGAAAACACCGGCAAGGTAGCACAAAATACTGGATATTCATACAGCCGGCAGATTCCTCAGTCCTCCTGTATCGCCTTGGTCCTCCGGCAGGTGGCGGCACAGGTCGTGCCAGCTGCTGCATGGAGAAACCGGCATTAACGCAAGCCCGCCCCGGCCCTTATAACTGTTCCATCACGTCATCAGGAATTTCGGCATTGGAGTAAACGTTCTGCACGTCATCCAGGTCTTCCAGGGCATCAACCAGCTTCATCAGTTTTTCGGCACCATCCCGGTCCAGCTCGGCAGTTGTGCTGGGCACCATGGTTACCTCAGCCTGCTCTGCCACAAAGCCTGCTTCCTTCAGCGCCTCATTGACACTGATGAAATCGGCAAAAGCGGTCAGAACCTGTACTGAACCATCCTCATCAGTAATAACGTCATCGGCACCGGCTTCCAGCGCCGCATCCAGCAAGGCTTCTTCGTCCACGCCCGGTGCAAACAGAATTTCACCCTTGCGCTCAAACAAGTAAGCAACCGAGCCATCTGTGCCCAGGTTGCCCCCATGCTTGCTGAAAGCATGTCGCACCTCGCCGGCCGTGCGGTTACGGTTGTCGGTCATGGCTTCAACATAGATGGCGACACCGCCTGGCGCATAGCCTTCGTAAACCAGTTCCTCGACATTTTCCAGCTCGTTCGTGCCAGCACCGCGAGCAATGGCGCGGTCAATGGTGTCACGGCTCATGTTGGCACCCAGTGCCTTGTCTACAGCCAGCCGCAAGCGCGGGTTGTCTTCAACTACGCCACCGCCTTCTTTCGCGGCAACAGTCAACTCACGAATCAGCTTGGTGAAAATTTTGCCCCGCTGCGCATCCTGGCGAGCTTTGCGGTGCTTGATGTTCGACCACTTGGAATGTCCAGCCATCAGATTTCCTCTTGTTTTGCATTCATGTTCTGGTATTAAGCCCTGACGCACATATTGTGCATCGGCAAACTGCTTCACTCTGCCCGCGCGGAAGCAATGAAAGCAGCCGGCAGCTTTCAGGCTGATGTTTTAACCCAGCCGACAGACTTAAGGAAACGCCGAGTCATTACCCGGATTGTCCGGTCGTTGTTGAAAACCAGCTCACAACCCTTGGGTTGAGCGTGCTTTAGCACGGCCGCAAAGCGGAGAATGCTCATTTACCGTAAGTAAACTGCGCTTTTTCGCTGCTTTTCACCCAGACCTGGTGACGGCCTCGCTAACATTGCTCAGCGCATCCTTAAGCAAGTCGACCGCAAAACATAAAACCAACCCACACAGCCCAGCAAAGCCAGACCACTCCCCTCAAACAACGCGGTGTACGGGGACGGGGCTGGCTAAAGCATTAGCGAGCCTTGCGAAGCTCGCTCCGCAAGGTGAAGCGTGGCGGTAAACCAGCCCCGCCCCAGGCAATCGCAAGGTAAAAATCACCCTTCAGCTTTAACCTGTTCCCGCACACGAATATTCAACTCACGCAGTTGCTTGGCATCCACGGTACCCGGCGCCTGGGTCATGACACAGGCCGCACTCTGGGTTTTCGGGAAAGCAATCACTTCGCGGATTGAGCTGGCACCGGTCATCAGCATTACCAGACGGTCCAGGCCAAAGGCCAGGCCACCGTGGGGCGGTGCACCAAAGCGCAGGGCATCAAGCAGGAAGCCAAACTTTTCTTTCTGCTCGGCCTCGTCAATACCCAACACATCAAATACGGTCTGCTGCATGGCGCGGTCATGGATACGGATCGAGCCGCCACCCAGCTCGGTGCCGTTGAGCACCATATCATAGGCACGGGACAGGGCTTTTTCCGGTGCGGCTTTCAGCTCGTCAGCCGAGCACTTGGGCGAGGTAAAGGGGTGGTGCAAAGCACTGAGCGAGCCGTCATCTTCTGCTTCGAACATGGGGAAATCCACCACCCACAGCGGCGCCCACTCGGCAGTCAGCAGGTTCAGGTCATGGCCCAGGCGGATACGCAGCGCGCCCAAAGCATCGCTAACCACCTGCGCCTTGTCGGCACCAAAGAACACGATATCGCCGTCTACTGCGCCGACACGGTCAAGAATGGTGTTGAGGTTGTCTTCGGGAATAAATTTGACGATGGGCGACTGCAAACCCTCGACACCCTTGGCGCGCTCGTTGACTTTGATATAGGCCAGCCCCTTGGCGCCGTACAGGCCGACATACTTGGTGTAGTCGTCAATCTGGCCGCGCGGCATCGCACCCTGACCGGGCACCCGCAGCGCGGCAACGCGGCCCTTGGGGTCATTGGCCGGGCCGCTGAACACCTTAAACTCGACATCTTTGAGCTGGTCGGCGACATCAACCAGCTCCAGCGGAATGCGCAGATCCGGCTTGTCGGAACCAAAACGGCGCATGGCTTCTTCGTAGGGCATGTGCGGGAACTCGCCCAGCTCTACATCCAGCACTTCTTTAAACAGGTTGCGGATCATCTGCTCGCTGGTAGCCATGATGTCGGCTTCATCAACAAAGCTGGCTTCGATATCAATCTGGGTAAACTCGGGCTGGCGGTCGGCACGCAGGTCTTCGTCACGGAAGCACTTGGCAATCTGGTAGTAACGGTCAAAGCCGGACACCATCAGCAGCTGTTTGAACAACTGTGGCGACTGCGGCAGAGCAAAGAAACTGCCTTGATGGGTACGGCTCGGAACCAGGTAGTCGCGGGCACCTTCTGGAGTGGCGCGCGTAAGAATTGGAGTTTCAACATCCATAAAGCCGTTGTCATCCAGGTAACGGCGAATACTGCTGGTAATGCGCGAGCGCAGTTTGAGCTTCTCGGCCACTTCCGGGCGGCGCAGGTCGATATAGCGGAAGCGCAGGCGGGTTTCTTCGCCCACATCTGAGTGCTCATCCAGCGGGAACGGCGGCGTATCGGCTTGGCTTAGAATTTCCAGCTCGCTGGCAACCACTTCAATCTCACCGCTGGCCAGATTTGGGTTGGTCGCACCTTCCGGGCGGCGGCGTACCACGCCAGTGGCCTTGACCACATACTCGCTGCGCACCCGGTCTGCCTTATTGAAGGTTTCGACAGCCTCCGGATTGAATACAACCTGGGCCAGACCTTCGCGGTCACGAATATCGAGGAAAATCACACCGCCATGGTCGCGACGACGGTGGACCCACCCACAGAGGGTGACTGTTTGGCCTTCAAGGCTGGCGTTAAGGTGGCCGCAATAGTGGCTGCGCATCATGATCTTGTTCACTTCCCGGATTATTCTTTAAATAGATTGAAACGGTAACCGCCCCACACTCAGCACATTGCTGCCCAGGGCAAGCCTGACCGACTGGGCCGATCGTCCCGAAAACGCTAGATTATATAACTTTCCATGCCTCACGACCATGCCTGTCCATATTCAGATACAGCCCGGCCAGCTCCAGATTACAGCAGCAGGGCAGCCGCTGTTATAAAAGTTCTCATTTGAGTCGAATCAAGCTTTGCTGTTTAATAGCTTGTCGGCTGTGCCAAAACAAGCTCTTGCGCCCAGGCTAACGTAACTCTCTGTTGCAAGGCCCGTTTTGGACAATCAGCTGAAACCTGATCACTCAACATATTTTATCTGTTAACGAGTTAGTCCATCATGTCAAAACCTTTTTTTATCGTCACTTCAGTACTGCTGGTTGCAGCGACCGTCAGTCAGGCAGCCAACCTGTTTATCGAACTCCCGACCCTGCCCGCGCTCAGTCTGATACTGACCGCAACTGCTACTCTGGTTTACTGGCTGGCGGGTCGGCAGAGTACAGCGACAGCCGGGACATTCTCCCGGCCAGGCAGCCGCCCGGAACAGCCTGCAGCTCACAATGCCGGAGACGAAGATCGTGAAATAGGTACCGTCAAGTGGTTTAACACCACCAAGGGCTTCGGTTTCATTTCCCGCGACAATGGTGATGATATCTTTGTTCACTTCCGCGCCATCCGGGGTGAAGGCCACCGCATTCTGATCGAAGGCCAGCGTGTTGAATATAACGTGGTCGCCAGGGAAAAAGGACTCCAGGCTGAAGATGTCGTCGAAGTTCCTGCCTGACTATTGCGGGCCGGGCGGCTGTCTCCGCCCGGCCAAATATATGAATAGTGCGACACTCCGCCACCCCAACAAACGGACTTGACCTCAACTAACGACAGCAACCTGCTGAAATTAAAAGAACTTATCCTGCAGCAACAGCGCCTGATTTTGTCCGCCCAAGCACCCTGACCGCCCTCCCGCCCTGCCTCCAAGCCCACAACCACAGGATTAAGGTTATCCTGCTGCGCCAATTTTGCGTAAAATGCGCCGTTTGCCCGCACAGGCAGGCAATGATGTTTTCGCAAAATGACTGTATAAAAATTACAACGGTGTGAGCATGACACAACAAACAAGCACTTATATCCCTTCATATCTTGATGCAGAAAACCCCGGCCCCTGGGGTATTTTTCTGGAGCAAGTGGACCGTGTTGCCCCCTACCTGGGCGAGCTGGAAAAGTGGGTCGGCACCCTCAAACACCCGGAAAAAATCCTGGTGGTGGACGTTCCTGTCCGGCTTGATGACGGCAGCATTGCCCACTTTGAGGGGTACCGGGTACAGCACAGCCTGAACTGTGGCCCCGGCAAAGGCGGCATACGCTACCACCAGGATGTAACCCTCTCCGAAGTCATGGCCCTGTCAGCCTGGATGTCAATCAAAACGGCTGTCGTCGGCCTGCCTTACGGTGGTGCCAAAGGCGGTATCCGCTTCAACCCGCGCAACTATTCGAAAAACGAAGTGGAACGCATTACCCGCCGCTACATTAACGAAATCAGCGACTTCATCGGTGTCGAAAAAGACATTCCCGGGCCGGACGTCAACACCAATGCCCAAACCATGGCGTGGATGATGGACACCTACTCAATGAACGCCGGCAAGGACTGCCCCGGCATCGTCACCGGCAAGCCCATTGCGATTGGCGGCAGCCTTGGCCGTGTTGAAGCTACAGGGCGTGGTGTGTTCATCGTTGGTGTGGCTGCGGCCCGCGACGCCGGGCTGGACCTGAATGGTGCCAGGGTTTGCATCCAGGGCTTTGGCAATGTCGGCAGCACTGCCGCCCGCCTGTTCTGCGAGCTGGGAGCCAAAGTAGTTGCCGTCCAGGATCACACCGGCACCGTTTACAATCCAGACGGTTTGCAAATTGATGCCTTGATTGAACATGTCCACTCTCACGGCGGTGTCGCTGGCAAGGCCAATGTGGCCAGTATCTCCAATGATGAATTCTGGGAAGTGGAGTCAGATATCCTGATTCCGGCGGCACTGGAAGGCCAGATCACCAAGAACAATGCTCACAAGATAAAAACCCGCATCATTGTCGAAGGGGCCAACGGCCCTACCACACCGGAAGCGGATGACATCCTTAATGCCAACGGCATCACCGTAGTGCCGGACGTCCTGGCCAACGCGGGCGGGGTAACCGTCAGCTATTTCGAGTGGGTACAAAACTCGGCCAATTTCTACTGGAGCGAAGAAGAAATCAATCAGCGCCTGGAAAACATCATGGACAATGCGTACAACGGCGTCTCTGCAACCGCTTCCGAGCACGGGGTAACCCTGCGCACCGCGGCTTTCATTACCGCTTGTACCCGTATCCTGCAAGTGCGCGAACTGCGCGGCCTTTACCCCTGACAGCAGTGTACTGGGCTGAACAAGATGCTGAACAGGCTGGACCCTCTTGTTCAGCGCCACAGCTGCCTATAGCTTTCTGGATGTTCTGCGTGCGGGCTATGTGAGCAGCGGTTGCTTTGCATGCAGCAATACTGGCTAACCCCGGCATATTTTGCTGCATGCCGACCTCGCTGATAGGAAGCTTATGCGAATCACTTCGCACCGACATAACCTGTACACATACATTCACATTGCAGGCCCGGGGTTATCCGGACAAAGCAGCATCCCGGGCCCATAAGCATCTGCGAAAAATCAGGCTGGCACCTACAAACGGCAACTGATCCGCCAGTCGTCACCCACTGCGCGCATATCGACAATTTTTAACCCAACCACCTGAGCCATCTGCAGCAACGGCAAATCAAACAATGGGCGGGCATCGCTGCCCAGCAGTCTGGGTGCCATATAAACCACCAGCTCATCCAGCAGGCCGGCCTGCAAGAAAGCCCCGCACAGCTTTGCTCCAGCCTCGACCAACACCTCATTGGCCTGATGTTTTTGCGCCAGTTTCTGCAACAATGCCTGCAGGTCTACATGCCCTTCTTTTTCTGGCAGCAACAACAGCCCGCAGCCTTCTGGCAAGGGGTGCTCCGGCTGTTGCAGCGTTGCCAGCCAGCCGTTGGTTTCCTGATAAAACGAGCTCTCAAAAGGGACTCGCTGACTGCCATCCACCAGTACCCGCATGGGTGGACGCTGCAAAGCCAGCGCCTTCTGCCGCACCGGCAAATCAAGCTGATCGGCCCGTATGGTCAGCCGGGCGTTATCCAGCAAAACCGTATCTGCACCACTAAGCACCACGCTACTGCGTGCCCGCAATCGCTGCACATCAGCACGCGCCGCCGGCCCGGTGATCCACTGGCTTTCACCACTGGCCATTGCCGTACGGCCATCCAGGCTCATCGCCAGCTTGGCGGTAACCCAGGGCATGCCGTGAGTCATGCGCCTGACAAAGCCGCGATTCAGCTCTTGTGCCTGCTGTTGCAAAGCGCCACCCAGTAGCTCCACTTCAATGCCTGCGTTGCGCAGCAGTCCAAGTCCACGCCCGGCCACCTGCGGGTTGGGATCCTGCAGGGCAACCACCACACGGGCTACGCCGGCATCCACCAGCGCCTGCGCACAGGGTGGCGTGCGCCCATGATGGCTGCAAGGCTCAAGACTGACATAGGCAGTGGCACCACGAGCCGCTTCGCCGGCGGCCGTCAGTGCGTGCACCTCGGCATGTGCTGTGCCGGCCTGCTGATGCCAGCCCTCACCGACAATATGACCATCACGCACCAGCACGCAGCCAACCCTGGGGTTTGGATGAGTGGAATACAGCCCCTGTTCTGCCAGCTGCAGGGCGCGTGCCATATACAGAGTGTCGCTCATTCGTCGCCTTCGCGCGGCTCACGCGACAGCCGCTCAATTTCTTCGCGAAACTCATTCAGATCCTGGAAACGGCGATAGACCGAAGCAAAGCGTATGTAGGCAACCTCATCCAGCTTGCGCAACTCGTTCATCACGAGCTCCCCAGCCACCAGCGACTTGATCTCCCGCTCACCGGTCGCACGCAGCTTGCGCTTGATGTTCGCCACTGCTTCCTCGACCCGCTCCAGGCTGACCGGGCGTTTTTCCAGCGCACGCATCATGCCGGCGCGCAGCTTGTGTTCGTCAAAGGGCTGACGGCTGCCATCCTGTTTGATCAGGCGCGGCAACTGCAGCTCGGCAGTTTCGAACGTGGTAAAACGCTCACTACACGAAATGCACTCACGGCGTCGGCGCACCTGGTCACCATTGGCAACCAGTCGCGAGTCAACCACTTTGGTATCATTTGCACCACAAAACGGGCAATACATAAGGCGCAGCTCCTGCAAAAGCACTAATGCCAGTATGTTACCCCATTCGTAGATTGCCTGGTACGCGCTTGTCATTTGCAAGCGCAAGGTCAAGAAAGTCGGTGCCCGGCCAGCTGACTTGCACACGCCCGGCCAACCAAAGCACCGGGATAAAGCGCAGCATAGCAGGCCAAGAGCAGCTGTACAGTACCGGATTCCTGCATAACCGGGCTGTTTCACTAAACACACCAAACAGACCGCCAGCCTTTGCTGCCACCAGCCCGGGCACCTATAATAAGCGGCTTGTTTCAACACCCAGCAACAGGACATTTCCATGGCGAAAAAATTATTTATCGAAACCCACGGCTGTCAGATGAACGAGTATGACAGCTCGCGCATGGCAGATCTGCTGGGTGAGCAGGGGGCCATGATTGCCACCAGCAACCCCGCAGAAGCCGACATCATCTTGCTTAATACCTGCTCCATCCGTGAAAAAGCCCAAGAAAAAGTGTTTTCCCAGCTGGGACGCTGGCGTGAACTCAAACAGGCCAACCCGGAGCTGATTATTGGCGTTGGTGGCTGTGTTGCCAGCCAGGAAGGCGCTGCAATTCGCGACCGTGCATCCTATGTAGATGTGGTCTTTGGCCCACAGACGCTGCACCGGCTGCCCGAAATGATTGACGCAGTACGTACCACCGGCCAACCACAGGTCGACATTTCGTTTCCGGAAATTGAAAAGTTCGACCGTCTGCCCGAGCCGCGCATAGACGGCCCCACAGCCTTTGTTTCCATCATGGAAGGCTGCAGCAAATACTGCACCTTCTGCGTAGTACCTTACACCCGCGGGGAAGAAGTCAGTCGCCCGGCAGCCGACGTACTCGAGGAAATCCGCCATCTGGCAGATAACGGAGTGCGTGAAGTGACCCTGCTCGGCCAGAACGTCAACGGTTACCGTGGCGAGCTGAGCGTGGCCGGCGCCGGCCAGATCATCGACCTGGCTGACCTGCTGCGACTGGTATCCGACATCGACGGTATCGAGCGCATCCGTTATACCACTTCACATCCGCTTGAGTTTTCCGATGCCCTGATCGAGGCCCACGCCACTCTGCCCAAGCTGGTCCGTTACCTGCACCTGCCGGTGCAGTCCGGCTCCGACCGGGTATTGGCCAGCATGAAGCGCAACCACACCGCGCTGGAGTATAAGTCCCGTATTCGCAAGCTGAAAAAAGCCGTGCCGGAGATGCTCATCAGTTCCGACTTTATCGTTGGTTTCCCTGGCGAGTCAGACAAGGACTTCGAGCAAACCATGAACCTGATTGCCGACATCGGCTTTGATTTTTCCTTTTCCTTCATCTACAGCGCCCGCCCCGGAACACCTGCTGCAGAGCTGGCCGACAATACTCCTGAAGAGGTCAAGAAAGAACGCCTGTCCATTTTGCAACAGCGCCTGCAGCAGCAGGGGTTCGAGCATAGTCGCCGCATGGTCGGCCAGATCCAGCGGATTCTGGTTACCGATTATTCAAAAAAAGACCCGGGCATGCTGCAAGGACGTAACGAATTCAACCGCGTGGTCAATTTCCGCAGCGACAATCCACTGTTAATCGGCAAATTTGTTGACTGCGAAATCATGGAGGCCATGCCGTTCTCACTGCTGGGCCGTCATATTGCAGGCAGCGAGTCTTAACCAGCACATGACCATGCCGCCAATACAGCCTATCTGGCCCAGTCAATACAGGCGGGGCATTTATCGCCTTATACTCTAGTTGCCCTAGCCTTGAGTCAAACTTTCTGGTATTTTCGCCGGCTTGATATGGATGAGGCACATGCCTCAAGTTTTTTCGTTGTGGGAGGCACTGAGTTATGCCCAAAAAAGAAGAGCAATCTGGTAGTCAGCTGACGCGCGCCTTCGTCCCCTATAAAGAAGCAAAAGACGAAGAGTATATGGGCGAAAAAATGCGCGCCCACTTTATCGAAATCCTCAACACCTGGAAGCAGGAATTGCGCGAAGAAGTGGATCGCACTGTCAACTACATGAAGGACGAAGCTGCCAACTTCCCCGACCCTGCTGACCGTGCCAGCCAGGAAGAAGAATTCAGCCTGGAGCTGCGTACCCGCGACCGCGAGCGCAAACTGATCAAGAAAATTGATGAAACCTTACAGCTGATTGATGATAACGATTACGGCTGGTGTGAGGCCTGTGGCGTAGAAATCGGCTTGCGCCGCCTTGAAGCACGTCCAACAGCCACTCTCTGCATTGATTGTAAAACATTGGCTGAAATCAAGGAAAAGCAGATGGGCTCCTAAAAGGTAGCCATTTCTGCAAACGGGGCCCACAAGGCCCCGTTTTTTATTGCAGGAGACAATTTAGTCGTGCCTTGCGCGACCCGCCCCGCGCTGTTTTGCCGTGATGCCTCCTTGTCATCCTGCGCACAAACCTACCACCCTGCAACCTGCTGTCACCCTGCGCCAAGTCGTAGGGTCCAGCCTTTGATCCGGCATGGTTTCTGCAGCTTCGCTTCGCTACGCACAGAACGACCGGATGACAGCCACCGGTTAATGCCTGCAAGGCGATGGCATAAAATCACGCACAGAGTGACAGCTTGGCTCCGCACCAGTAGCGACTGCACGAGGCATCGGTCAATACGCTCATTCTGCCGCCAAGTCTTGCAAGGTTTGCAATACACCCTGGCAAGCCGCTTCGTCGGCCAGACTTTCACTTTGCGCTACCACCTCACCTGCTTGCAACACCTGCACTTGCAGCCTTTCCTGGCGTAGTTCCAGCTCCCCGGCCTGCAAGGCCTTCAACACCTGACCGGCTGCACGACCGTCGGCAAACGCCACCGACAGCAAAATGTCCTCACCAGCCGCGTTCAGCACCCGGAAGCGAAAGCCCGAATCGTCCCGGAAGCTGACTACACGGCAGGACTTCTTTGCTTTTTTCGGTTTTTTCTTTTCACTGCCCGGCGCTGCCTGTGAAAAACTGCGCAGGCCAACTGCATCCCGCAGTTCAGCCAGAAACGGTGTGGCAATGGCGCGTGCCTTGACGGCACCGGCCTGCAAAATATCTTCCAGATCTTGCGGACGGGCAAGCAACTCATGGTAACGTTCGCGCGGCTGTTCCAGCTGGCTGTCCAGCAGCTCAAACAAACGCTGCTTGGCCTCTCCCCACGCCAGTCCGGCAGCAAGATCGGCATGCATCTGTGCTGTTTGCTCTGCCGGAGCAAACGCTTTGTACAGGGTAAACAAATGGGAGTCATCAGCGTCTTTGGGCTCACCCGGCAAACGCGAGTCAGTCACAATGCGGGCAATCGCCGCTTTCAGCTCCTTGCTGGAAGAAAATAACGGAATGGTATTGTTATAACTCTTCGACATTTTGCGGCCATCAAGCCCCGGCAAGGTCGCCACCTCTTCGGCAATCTGGGCCTCAGGCATGGCAAAAAAATCACGCCCCTGGCCAAACAAATGGTTAAAGCGCTGGCCAATATCACGCGCCATTTCAACGTGCTGCACCTGATCCCGGCCCACCGGCACCAGGTTCGCATTAAACATCAGAATATCGGCAGCCATCAGCACTGGATAGCTATACAGCCCCATGGTCACGCCGGCATCCGGGTCGTCCCCGGCCTCATTATTCTGGTCCACCGCTGCCTTGTAGGCATGCGCCCGGTTAAGCAATCCCTTGGCTGCTACGCAAGTCAGCAACCAGCACAACTCGGGAATCTCGGGAATATCGGACTGCCGGTAAAAAGTGGCTTCATCCGGATCCAGACCACCTGCCAGCCAGGTTGCGGCAATTTCCAGCCTTGATTGCTGGATACGTGCCGGGTCATCACACTTGATCAGTGCATGATAATCAGCCAGAAAATAAAAAGACTCCACATCAGCCGAACGGCTGGCTTCAATGGCCGGACGGATAGCACCGGCATAGTTACCCAAGTGCGGCGTACCTGTGGTGGTAATACCGGTCAATACTCGTTTTTTCATCAAATCGCTCACTTGCTCTCGTCTTGGCGGCGCACAAAGCGCCTGCTTCTGCCCCTGATTAATCACTAAATACTTGCTGCAACACGCACTCTTTCAGCTCTACCAGCTTGCCGTGAAAAAAATGGCCGCTATCGGCAACTCGGCATAGCTGATGAACACGCGGCAAGGATCCGGCCCAGTCATACACCCATTGAGGCTCAATTACCTCATCTTGTTCTGGCTGAATAATGGTCAACCGGCCTTGGTCAGCAACCCGGTGTGGCGGCCGAATACGCATGGCAGCAGGTGCCACCAGGCAAATATGGGCTGCCGGCTCGCCTTGAAGCTCAAGGCGGCCAGACAAACTGGCTGCTACAAAGCCACCAAACGAAAACCCAAACAGGTAAACGGGCAGCCCCTGGTGTCTGGCACGCAACCACTCCAGCGCTGCCTGTGCGTCATCCACCTCGCCGCTACCCATGTCATGCGTGCCTTCACTTTTACCCGTACCACGGTAGTTGAACCTCAGTGTTGCCAACCCCTGATCCCGCGCGGTTCGCTGCAGGGTAGAAACCACCTTGTTAAGCATGGTGCCACCCTGTTCCGGATTCGGGTGACATAGCAAGGCCACGCCCTGCCTGCCTTCTGTTGCCAGGTACATGGCTTCCAGCTTACCCGCCGGGCCCGGAACCATTACCCGCTCTTCACGTACTAACACTCTGCGTTTCGCCCCCCGTATGTCGTTTTGTCTGATTGCAAAAATAATTCTGCTGGCCAACAGTTGAGCCAGTTGTTGCAACATCGTCCGGCGATTTGCGCTATTCTATGCAGTACATGCAGACCCTGCCATCTTCAGGCTCCGGGCACTCATTGATCACCCGAAGAGGATATTCCGTGGACAATACAATTCCCGTCTGGTTACTTCCATTATTGAGTTTCATTGTTGGCATTGCCGCCACCCTGCTGGTCAGCCGCATGATGCGCAGCAACTCGCCCGCAGCCCAGACCGAAAACCGGCTGGACACCCTGCAGCAGCAGTTTGACAACTACCAAGACGAAGTCGTGGCACACTTTAGCACGACCGCCGAACTGGTCAACAAACTGACTGAAAACTACCAAAACGTACAGGAGCACCTTCTGCAGTCTGCCGAACGCCTGGCCCTGGATGACAGCACCCGCCAGCGCCTGTTGAACAGCCTGGTCGACACCAAAGCTCTTGAGCAGCCCCAGGAACAGGAATCGCCAGTCACCAGCGAAGCCGGAGCAACCAGCAGCGAAGCAAGCACAGCACAAAAAGCCGAGACCGCAGAAGAAGCCATTCCCGAACCGCCACGTGACTATGCCAACAAGGAAGAAGGCGAGGTTGGCACCCTGGATGAAAGTTTCGGTCTGAAAAAAGACGGATAACCAGGCAGCAACCGGGCCTACTGCTGAGGCCCGGCAATAACCGGACGCAGGCCAACCTCGGCCTGCAGCCATTGGAGCTCGCCCTGGCGCAACACCTCCATCTCAACCCGCTTGCCCGGCCGCATATTGGCCACCTGATTCATTGAGCTGCGTCCATCGACCGCTGGTTGCCCGGCTATCGACAAAATGATGTCGCCCGGCAACAGGCCTGCCTGCGCCGCCGGCCCATCACGCAACACGCCGGCTACCAGAATGCCTGTGCGTTGTTGTAGCCCAAAAGTTTCCGCCAGTTCTGGTGTCAGTGCCTGCACTTCCAGCCCAAGCCAGCCACGCACCACCTGTCCGTGCTCAATAATGGACTCCATGACACTCATCGCCAGCTTGACCGGAATCGCAAAGCCAATGCCCTGGGATCCACCGCTGCGCGAAAAAATTGCCGTGTTGATGCCAAGCAGGCGGCCTGTCGCATCTATCAGCGCACCGCCCGAGTTCCCGGGATTGATTGCTGCATCGGTCTGAATAAAGTCCTCATAAGTATTGATACCCAGCTGATTGCGGCCCGTGGCGCTGACAATACCCATGGTTACCGTCTGACCCACACCAAACGGATTACCGATTGCCAGTGCAACATCACCGATGCGCACCTGGTCCGACTTGCCGGCACTAATCACCGGCAAGTCGGGCAAGTCAATTTTTAATACCGCAAGATCGGTTTCCGGATCGCTGCCAATCACCCTGCCAAGCGTCTCACGACCATCCTTGAGTGCCACAACGATCTGCTCTGCTCCGGCAATTACATGGTTATTGGTCAGCAAGTACCCCCCAGAACTCATAATCACGGCCGACCCCAGGCTCGACTCCAGCCGGCGCTGCTGCGGCAGGCTGTCACCAAAAAAATGACGCAAGGCGGGATCAGAAAGCAATGGATGGATCGGTTCGCTAACCATTTTGGTGCTATACAGGTTGGCCACTGCCGGCGACGCATAGCTCACTGCAGCAGCGTAGGAGTCCGGTGCTGCTGCATTCCGGCTGTCCTGCTGACGCACGGGCAGCCCCAGCCAGTCGGGAAACCAGCTCATAATGACCAGGGCAGCCAATAATCCGGTCAGCACCGGCCAACCCAGTTGTCGCAACTGTTCGCGCATACAAGTCCTTCACGTGCTTTATCATTTTGAAAACAGGGAGGCATTATAGTCGGGTCGGCGCTGGCTGCCCAAACCACAGTCATCCTTACCAGCAAATGCAGCCCCGCAACACGCAAGCAGCGACCTTGGCATGACGGACACCCTCAATCACGGGCATACTGTATGGCCAGCTAACCATGGAGCCACGCAATGAGTATCAACATCCGGACTTTACTGGCCACACTGAACACCTATCTGGAAGCCGAGAGCATAAGTGACTATTGCCCCAATGGCCTGCAAGTAGAAGGACATCCGGAAGTCCGGCATATCGTTTCTGGTGTAACAGCCAGCCAAGCGCTGATTGATGCAGCCATTCAGCGCCAGGCTGATACCATCCTGGTACATCATGGCTATTTTTGGAAAGGCGAAGACCAGGTTATTACCGGAATGAAGCAGCGTCGCATCAAAAGCCTGCTGCAGCACAACATCAACCTGATCGCCTATCACCTGCCACTGGATATTCACCCCGAGGTCGGCAACAACGTACAGTTGGCAGACCGCCTCGGGCTTAAGGTAACCGGCCCACTACAAGCCGGCAACCCACGCAGTGTCGGCCTGATTGGCGAACTGCCACAACCGCTCAGCAGTGCTCAGTTTTCCAGCTTGATCGAAACTGCCTTGCAGCGTGCCCCACTGGTAATTGACAGCGGCAAACCGATCCGCACTGTTGGCTGGTGTACTGGTGGCGCACAGAGTTATCTCAGCCACGCCATTGAAGCTGGGGTTGATGCTTTCATCACTGGCGAAATTTCAGAACACAGCACCCACAGTGCACTGGAAAACGGCATTACTTATTTTGCCGCCGGCCACCATGCTACCGAGCGTTACGGTGTACAGGCGCTAGGTCAGTGGATTACCGAGCGCTTCGGCATCGAGCATGAATATGTCGAGTGCCCGAATCCGGTCTAAGAAAACCGGCCAGCCAGCGGGGCAGCCTCATGCCCACCTGGCTGGCCCACGAAACGGGCAGCTCCAGCGCTTCAAAACAGCTGCCCGCCTGCCCGACCTCTGCTTTAACGTAACGGGCCTGTCCAGGCTCTTTACACGGACTGCAGCCGGTCATGTCTGCACCATGAGTACTTCTGCACAGCCCGACTGCCTTGCTCATGTCGCTTGAAAACAGGCTGTAACAACCGTACTGACAGCCGCCCTGCTCACCAGACTGTCCGCCCGCACATATCTTAATTCCATTTAAATATCGATAAGCACTTGGTTATAACAGCAAGGCAAGATAGAGTTTACCGCACTGATTTTATACAGCCGAACAGTTGCGAGCGTTTCATGTCCGACACCCTGACCCATTTAAAACAGCTGGAAGCCGAAAGCATCCATATCATCCGTGAAGTTGCCGCCGAGTTTGACAACCCGGTGATGCTTTATTCCATCGGCAAGGACTCGGCAGTGATGCTACACCTGGCCCGCAAGGCATTTTACCCTGGCAAGTTGCCCTTCCCGGTTATGCATGTGGATACGCGCTGGAAATTCCAGGAAATGTACAGTTTCCGTGAGCGCATGGTGCAGGATTACGAGCTGGATTTGCTCACCCATATCAATCCGGACGGCATCGCCCAGGACATCAACCCCTTTGTACACGGTAGCGCCAAGCACACCGACATCATGAAAACCGAGGGCCTCAAGCAGGCACTGGACAAGCACGGTTTCGATGCCGCTTTTGGCGGCGCACGCCGTGACGAAGAAAAATCCCGCGCCAAGGAGCGGGTGTACTCTTTCCGCGACAACAAGCACCGCTGGGACCCGAAAAACCAGCGTCCCGAGCTGTGGAACATTTACAACGGCAAGATCAACAAAGGTGATTCGATTCGCGTATTTCCGCTGTCCAACTGGACCGAACTGGATATCTGGCAGTACATCTACCTGGAAAGCATTCCCATTGTGCCACTGTACTTTGCCGCCGAGCGCGAGGTGATCGAGCGTGACGGTACGCTGATCCTGATCGACGACGAGCGCATTCTTGAGCACCTGAGCGATGAAGAAAAATCACGCATCGTGAAGAAAAGTGTGCGTTTTCGTACTTTGGGCTGTTATCCGCTGACTGGCGCGGTGGAATCCACTGCCAGCACTCTGCCGGAGATTATCCAGGAGATGCTGTTGACCCGAACTTCTGAGCGGCAGGGGCGGGTGATTGACCATGACGGGGCAGGGTCGATGGAAGAGAAAAAACGCCAAGGATATTTTTAGTTTTTTGTTTTGCGGTGACCGGGTCGTGATGATGTCTGTGCTGCCGCTGCGTTTCGGCGTCGAAGCGAGCTTCGACACCTCACTGAGGCGTTGCACAGGCATCACCACACCCCAAATGCACTGCGCACACCGGGAGAAGATGTGGCCCGCCTGTGGCGGGCTGCTGTCGCGCTGCAGGGCCTGACTTCTGCGGTGGTGTTATCCGCCAAGAGATATGTTTGCCTGGCGGCGTATTTGGTCGTGATCAGGTCTGTGCTGCCGCTACGTTTCGGCGTCGAAGCGAGCTTCGACACCTCACTGCGGCGCTGCACAGACACCACCACGCCCCACAGAAAGTGTGCGAGGCCCGGCATTGAAGAATAAGAACCTGCAACATGCACGATATTTCAGAGGGTTGCGAATGGCTGGTTGCAAAGCCTGTGTCGCCTTGGATGGCGACACGGAGCCTGCATGGACGTACTTGCGGCGTCTTTGCAGCCAGTCATCCGCAAGCCACAAACACATAACAAACAGACGCCACCAAGCACACAAAAGAGAAACCCAACCATGAGCCACCAATCCGAATTAATCAGCCAGGACATTCTCGGTTATCTGGCCCAGCACGAGCGCAAAGAGCTGTTGCGCTTTCTGACCTGCGGCAACGTCGATGACGGCAAAAGCACGCTGATTGGCCGGTTGCTGCATGACTCCAAGATGATCTACGAAGACCACCTGGAAGCCATTACCCGTGACTCAAAACGCAGCGGCACGACCGGAGACGATGTAGACCTGGCCTTGCTGGTGGACGGCCTGCAGGCCGAGCGTGAGCAGGGCATTACCATTGACGTCGCTTACCGCTATTTCAGTACTGCCAAGCGCAAGTTCATCATTGCCGACACCCCGGGCCACGAGCAATACACCCGCAACATGGCCACCGGTGCCTCCACCTGTGATCTGGCCATCATTCTGGTCGATGCGCGCAAGGGCGTGCAAAACCAGACCCGCCGCCACAGCTACATTGCTTCACTGCTGGGCATCCGTCATCTGGTGGTAGCCATCAACAAGATGGACCTGGTGGACTATGACCAGCAACGTTTTGACGCTATCCGCGAAGACTATCTGGAATTCGCCCGCTCGCTGCAAATCGATGAACAGTCACTGCATTTTGTTCCGCTGTCGGCGCTAAAAGGCGATAACGTGGTCAACGCCAGCACGCACACGCCCTGGTACCCGGGCCCGACCCTGATGCAGCTGCTGGAAAGCGTACCCATCCAGCAAAAAGCCGAGACCAGCGCCATGCGCTTTCCGGTGCAGTACGTCAACCGCCCCAACCTGAACTTCCGTGGTTTTGCCGGCACCCTGGCCGGCGGCCAGATTCGCAAGGGTGATGCCATCAAGGTGCTGCCCGCCGGTACGCAAAGCCGCGTCAAGTCGATCGTCACCTTTGACGGCGAGCTGGACAGCGCCGTTGCCGGTCAGGCGGTAACCCTGACACTGGAAGACGAAATCGACATTTCCCGCGGCGATCTGATCGTACACGACAACAGCCAGCCACTGGTCAGCGACCAGTTCAAGGCGACTCTGGTCTGGCTGGCGGAAGAACCACTGCAGCCGGGTAAACGCTACGACTTCAAGCGCGCCACCAGCTACATTCCCGGCAACGTGGTACAGATCGAGCAGCGTATTGACGTCAACAGCCTGGAAAAATCCCCCGCCAGCCAGTTGCAACTGAACGAAGTGGCCGAAGTCAGCGTCAGCCTGGATGCGGCGCTGGCCATTGACAGCTATCAGGACAACCGCACCACCGGCGCTTTTATCGTCATCGACCGCATGAGCAACATCACGGTCGGTGCCGGCATGATCCACAGCCCGGTGCGCACAGATGCCGGTTGCGAGCTGGGCAAGGGCCGGGTCAACAATGCCGAGCGTCAGCTACGCCTGGGCCAGCAACCGGTGACCCTGCTGTTCACCGGCCTGTCCGGCGCCGGCAAGAGCACCCTGGCCTACGCACTGGAGCGCAGGCTGTTTGACAGTGGCCGTGCGGTGTTTGTGCTGGACGGACAAAACCTGCGCCACAACCTGAACAAGGGACTGCCGCAAGATCGTGCCGGCCGTTCGGAAAACTGGCGCCGTGCCGCCCAGGTAGCCCGCCAGTTCAACGAAGCGGGCCTGATTTGCCTGTGCGCCTTTGTTGCACCGGATGCTGAAGGCCGCGAGCAAGCCCGTGCCATCATTGGCAAAGACAAGCTGGTGACTGTTTACGTACAGGCTTCTCCCGATGTCTGTCGCGAGCGCGACCCGCAAGGACTGTACGCCGCCAGCGAAGACAATATTCCCGGGGAGTCATTTCCTTACGACATTCCTCTGGATGCCGATCTCGTCATCAACACACAGCAGACTTCGGTAGAGGTAGCCGTAGAGCAGCTGATCAGCCTGCTGCGTGAACGCAATAACCTTTAGCCTGTACAACTCACGGGGCCCGGCAAGATAAAATGGCAGCACAGTGCTGGAGCCCCGGATACCGGCCCACTCAGCGGTGTCTAAAACCCTGGCCTGCAGTTTCAGGCAGATGCCACTTTGCCCTGGCAACCAGTCACGCGCCAGGACAGATCACCATGCTTTGCGCCCAAGCCGCAACTGCCTGCCCGGGCAGGCAAAGCTGTCTACTCTGCAGTCCCCGGCTTGCCTGCCGGCACAAAAACGCCACTGCAATACTGCAAGATGTTTACATACTGAAGCTCACTGTGCCGACAAGGGCAAGCCAAACACATGGTCAAAGCCCCAGTTAAAGATGAAAGTGTAGATCAGAAAAAACAACAAAAAGCCGGCATCCAGCACCACCGCTTGCCATAGGCTGATATCCAGCCACCAGGCAAACAGCGGAATCGTCATCAGCGCCAGCCCCCCTTCAAAACCCAATGCATGCACCGTACGGCGACGCAATCCGCGCCCACGAACAGCCTGACGCGCCTCCCAAAACTCAAAGCCGGTGTTCCAGGTCAAATTCCATAACACGGCGATCAGCGATACCACGACCGAGACGGATCCCGAATAAAACAGGTCATGCCCCAGTGCAATCAGGATCAGGCTGGTCATAAAAATGGCAATAGTTTCAAACAGGCTGACATACACCAGCTTGCGCTTCAGGCCTTGCATTCGTTTCCCTTTTTAATTTGAGAGTTTTGATGTCTGCACCAGAGAAGTATATAGGCTGCAGGAACATTGCAGACCTGTCCCTGCATGCTGTTGAAGCCACTGCTCACACAAATCAAAGTCCTGCTGCCTGCCGCTACTTTCAGGTTTTATACAGACATGGTTTTTCACAGGCTACAGTCCTGGCTCAAACTATAACCCTCTTAGTGAAAGCCTGCGGCTACAGACTGTGCGGCCCAAAATATTACTAAAAATGATATCATCGCCTTCCCCAACTTATCGGCATCACTATCATGGCCAAGACACGCCCCGGCTCACCATCTGCAACAACCGACAGCAAGCGCAACTTATGGCTGCTGGTTGGTGCCCAGTCCCTGGGTGGTGCTTCGCCACCCATTATCATTTCACTGGGCGGGCTGGTCGGCATGCAGCTGGCCAGCGACCCGTCAATGGCAACCCTTCCGGTCAGTCTGTTCAACCTCGGCTTGGCGCTGTCTACCATACCTGCCGCCATGCTGATGCGCTACCTGGGCCGCCGCCAGGCTTATACCCTGGGCGCACTGATGGCAATCATCGCCGGGCTGGTAGCCGCCTATGGAATCGCCCTACAAAGCTTCATGCTGTTTTGCATCGGTACCGCACTGGCCGGCTTCTATGCGGCCAACGTGCAGAATTACCGCTTTGCCGCCTCCGACAGCGTGCCGGCAAGGCAGCGGCCCATGGCCATTTCACGCATCATGGTGGGCGGTCTGGTGGCTGCCATCATCGGTCCGCAAGTAGTGATCTGGACCCGTGACGCCTGGGCCGGGCTGCCCTTTGCCGGCAGTTTTGTCAGTCAGGCGGCTCTGGCTCTGTTGGCCCTGCCGCTACTGCTGGCTCTGCGCTTGCCAAGCTTGCAGTTTGCCAGCGAAACCGGACATGCCCGGCCGCTACGGGAAATCGCACGACAGCAACGTTTTGTAGTAGCGGTCATAGCAGGCATCGTTTCCTACGGCCTGATGGCCTTTATCATGACCGCCGCACCCATGGCCATGGTTGCCCATGGCTATAGCTCGGACCACGCCACCCTTGGCATCCAGTGGCATGTACTGGCCATGTTTGGCCCCAGCTTCATCACCGGCCGGCTGATCAATCGCTTCGGCAAAATCACCATGACCGCCGCCGGCCTGATCACTATCGGCCTGTCCGGCGTACTGGCGCTGCTCGGCATGGGGCTGCTGAACTTCTGGGGATCGCTGATTTTGCTCGGTATCGGCTGGAACTTCGGTTTTATCGGTGCCACTGCGCTGGTCACCGATACCTACAGCCAGTCAGAACGAGCCAAGGCACAAGCCATGAACGACTTCCTGATTTTCGGTACCGTCGCCGCTGGTTCGTTCAGCTCCGGCTATTTGCTCAACACCCTGGGCTGGAGCCAGATCAACCTGCTGATGCTGCCGATCATAGGGGCGGTACTGCTGCTACTGCTCTGGCTACACCTGACCGGCAATCACAAGTCGGCGCAATAGTCTTTTTCTTCGGTAGCCGGGGTGTACCAGACATAATCAGCCATGGCCGGTGTCACGGCTTGTCCTGCTTCAAGAAAAATCAGTACTTGATACTCTTGCTCCGGCAATTCTTCCTGCAAATGCAGCGGCACGCCCAAATCCTTGCGCACGTGGTATGAACCTGCAATCAAAAGGCCAGGTTGTGGCGCATCCAGCAAGGCCTTCATCATGCGCAGATCCCTCTGCTGCTGCACGGCGACCATGGCCGGTATCTGTTGCTCCGGAAGTTTGCCGCAATGAGCGTCCAGAATAATTTCAGCCAACTCAGCCTGCACCTGCTGCTGCCCGGCAGGACCGGGGGGCAGTTCTGGCGGATTACGATAAATCGACATCAGGGCATCCCGATCCAGATTGCCAGCCCGCAGCTGCCATGGCTGTCGAATGGCATATTCCAAAACAGGCCCGTAATGCTGCCAGTCCCAGCCTGGATTCCACTCCAGTGCTTGCGGCAACTGCTTTACTTTCCCTCCTGTTGCAAGCCGCTGCCTGACGTTGTCCACATGCGGCTGCTGCGCATCGGTCAGCATTTCCAGCACCAGGCTGCCCTGCTCCCGCCGTCCCTCCAGCGCCTGCAACAACCAAAGCTGCAAACGATGATGGTCCGGGTTGTCATGCTTCTCACCCAGCAACACCAGTGGTACAGCGGCCAGCTCAGCGACCAGCATCTGTGGAGTCAGCTGCCGTCCCGTTGTCAGATTGACAATGCGTCCGGTGTCCGGATGCGCCTGCAAGCGTGGCGCTTGCCATAATGGCAGCCGCTGCTCCTCCTCCGGAACAGAACCACAACTCCCCAGCAATAGAAGCATGCCGAGCAGTAATCCGTACACTCTATTGCTCATCTGTCCGACCTCGCTTTTCCGGTGAGCTTCGAGCATTCACCGGCCCGGCCGTATGCCTTATACCCAGACACAACAAGCTGCTTGCCCAACACCACCAGCGCAATAGCTGATCCGGGAAACCAGCCTGAAATATTATCAGTCACCAAAACTGATCGACATGTCCCGTGCAGTCCGCACCGTATCTCCTTCCGGATCAACACGCTTTTCCACGCTGAGCGCATCTTCCAGAGTAACCAGCTCTATGGCATCCGACTTGAGACCGACCATATGGCCAAATTTTCCGGCTTCAATGGCACGCACTGCAGCAGCACCAAAACGCAACGCCAACAAACGGTCAAAGGTTGTTGGCGAGCCACCGCGCTGCAAATGGCCCAACACCAGCGAGCGGGTATCCTTGCCGGTACGCTGTGCAATTTCAGCGGCAACACGTTCAGCGATGCCACCCAGAACCACATGTTCGCGCCCCAGCTCTGCCTCACTTTTGACCGTTACCTGGCCCCCTGCGGGTACTGCACCTTCGGCCGCAACCACAATGCCGTACTTGCGGCCGTTAAGCTCATTGCTGATCAGGTGGGAGCAAACTTTTTCAATATCAAAGGGAATTTCCGGAATCAGGATCACATCCGCATTACCAGAGATGCCGCTATTCAGTGCAATAAAACCGGCATCACGCCCCATCACTTCGACCACCATGATGCGGTCATGAGACTTGGCGGTTGAATGGAGCCGGTCAATGGCCTCGGTAGCAATGCCGGCAGCCGTATCAAAACCGAAAGTCATCTCGGTGCCACCAAGATCATTGTCAATCGTCTTTGGTACTCCGATCACCGGCATGCCCAGGTCTGAAAAACGCCTGGCAATCTCCATGCTGCCGTCACCACCAACTGCGACCAAAGCATCAAAGCCAAGGCGCTTGAAGTTCTCCATCACCTTGTCGGACAAGTCCCGCTCCTCGCACTCGCCGGCAACATTACAGACCGGCATGCGAAACGGATTCCCCTTGTTTGTGCTGCCCAGAATAGTGCCGCCCTGAATGGCAATACCATCAACCATAGCCGGAGTCAGACGGACTATCTGGTTGGTATTGAGCAGCCCGGCATAACCCGACTTGATGCCATAGACCTCCCAGCGCCGGTGATGGGCGGCCATGGTTACAGCCTCGATCACGGCATTCAGGCCGGGAGCATCTCCACCACCCGTATTAATACAAATTTTCAAACGCCCGGACATCGGAACCTCCCTGAAAAATGCGCCCAATATAACATATCCGCAGGGCCGTCATGCTTCACCAGCCACAGCGCCAACGGAGCACTCTGCGTGCCGGAAGCAACCCGCCAGGTGATCGTTCACCATGCCCATGGATTGCATGAAAGCATAACACCCGGTCGGGCCCACAAAAGCAAAACCGGCTTGTTTCAGGGCCTTGCTCATTGCCTGTGACTCAGCCGTTTGTGTTGGCACTTCCGACATGCTGCGGTAGTTGTTTATGCGCGGGCTATTGCCCACAAAGCTCCAAAGCCAGGCAGAAAAATCAACTCCCCGCTCCTGCAGGCGCAAATAAGCCAGCGCATTGGTCCGGATTGCCATCAACTTGCCAGGGTGCCGGATCAACCCCGGATCCTGCAATAACACGTCCAGCTCAGCATCGGTCATCCGTCCAACCCTGTGCGGATCGAACCCATGAAAGCAGTGCCGGTAATGCTCACGCTTACGCAGCACAACCAGCCAGCTCAAGCCGGCCTGCTGGCCCTCCAGGCACAGCTTTTCCAACAGCCTGAGACTGTCACGACAAGGCACCCCCCATTCCCTATCATGATAATCAATGTAGTCGGCGTGCCCGCCAGGCCATGGACAGCGTTGTTTTTCCACCACGGGAAGGCTCCTTTGCTTGACAGCTCATAACAGGTTGCGACAACGGACCACTCTGTCTGTGGCCCAACTGCATGGTAGCTTGTCAGCATGCAGCCTCCTACTGTAACCGGCCTGATGCCGGGATGCTAACAACAGGCGCCCCTACATAGTCAAAGGTTTTCGTCATGCACCAACCCGCTGCCTGGATTGATCGCGTCATAGACACTGCACGCTCACACAGGATGCTGTACCTGCTTGGCGGTGTGATTCTTGGCTGGTTACTGTTTTACCGCCCGCTGCAGCCCGACATCATGCTGGTCACTTTTCATAATCAGAGCGACATGCTGATCCATTCGATACACCTGGAGTTCGGCTTCGACCTTAACCAGTCCGACCTGCGCATTATGCAAATCCGCCCTGACGAATCCCGCACCATTGCCATCAATCATGTGCCCGGCCGGGGCTTCAATACTGAAGTCAGCTATGCTGACGGCACTATACAAAGCTTCTGCGCCAATCGTGGCGTAACCGGCCAGCATCAGAATGTAGTCCTGCAGCCCTGACCGGCACATCCGCAAACTTTATCTGCAGACACCGAAGATTGCTGCTAAACTGCTGATCCAGCTACAAAAATTTACAGGACATGGCCACTGCGGCCTATTCAAGGAAGTTCATCGTGCCAGACATCAAGACCCGCAAACTATCATTTGCCATAGGTTCATTTCAGGGCCGGCTACGCGCCCTCCGTGACAGGATTCAATATTCAGACCCTGATGGTGCTGCCGAACGTGCCGGCATCTGCTCGGCCAGCTGGAGCCTGTTTGGCCAGCTCTGGCCTGCCAGTAAAGTGCTGGCCGGTTTCGTTAAAACCATGGACCTGAAAGATCGACGCATTCTGGAGCTGGGCTGCGGTCTGGGCCTGCCCAGCCTGACTCTGCAATATCGCGGTGCCAATATCACAGCCAGCGACTATCATCCCCTCAGTCAGACGTTCCTGCAATACAACAGCCGGCTCAACCAGCTGCCGGACATAAATTTCCTGCAGCTGGACTGGAATAACCCGCCAGATAACGAAACATACGAGCTGATCATTGCCAGCGATGTTCTCTATGACCCCAGCCTGCCAAAAAGTCTCAGCCATGCTATTGAAAAGCTGGCCAGCCCTGTTTGCAAGGTGCTGCTGAGCTGCCCCGGGCGCGGTTACAAAAACACATTTAGCCGCAAAATGGAAAAACTTGGGTTTATTCTGACGGAAATCCCGGTACCCTTCGGTCCAGACGAAAAGCCGCCCCATAAGGGACGGCTATTGAGTTACATAAGGGGCTAGCGGCCTGCCTGGTGAGTTCTGCTCATCAGTTTTGGTCTCTGACACCGCGTTGCCGCCCCGTCCCAGCCTGAGCTCATCCGCTCACCGCACAGGCTGCCAGTGAACTGTCACTCCCACTCGATAGTGGCCGGCGGCTTGCTGGATACGTCATACACTACCCGCGAGATATTTTCGATCTCGGTAATGATGCGGGTGGAGACTTTTTCGATCAGCCCATAAGGCAGGTGCGCCCAGCGAGCGGTCATGAAGTCAATGGTTTCCACAGCACGCAGAGAGACCACCCAGGCGTAGCGACGCTCATCGTTGACCACACCCACCGACTTAACCGGCACAAAGACGGCAAACGCCTGACTGGTGAGGTCGTACCAGTTTTTGCCGGTGCTTTCATCCACCCAGTTACGCAACTCTTCAATAAAGATATGGTCAGCCTGACGCAACAGGTCGGCATATTCTTTGTTAATTTCGCCCAGAATACGCACCCCCAAACCGGGCCCCGGGAATGGGTGACGGTAGACCATTGCCTCCGGCAGACCCAACTCAACACCCAGCTTGCGCACTTCATCCTTGAACAGCTCCTTGAGCGGCTCAACCAGCTCAAACTTCATGTCTTCCGGCAGGCCACCGACATTATGATGCGACTTGATCACCCGTGCCTTGCCATGCTTGATCGCTACCGATTCGATAATGTCGGGATAGATAGTGCCCTGGGCAAGAAAGTCGATGCCTTCGAGCTTGGCGGCTTCCTCGTCAAACACCTCAATAAAGGTACGGCCAATGATCTTGCGCTTTTCTTCCGGGTCACTGACACCCTTGAGCCGCTCAAGGAAGCGTTGCTCGGCATCCACGCGGATAACCTTGACGCCCATGTTGTCAGCAAACATGCGCATAACCTGATCACCTTCGTGCAGACGCAGCAGACCGTGGTCGACAAATACGCAAGTCAGCTGGTTACCAATGGCGCGATGCAGCAATGCCGCCACCACGGACGAATCAACACCGCCCGACAGGCCGAGCAGAACCTGGCGCTCACCCACCTGGGCGCGTACGCTGGCAATGGCATCTTCGATGATATTGGCCGGCGTCCACAAGCCGGTACAACCGCAGTCTTGCAACACAAATTGCTGGATCAGGCCCGGGCTGCTTGTGTTGTCATAGTCCGGAATTTTCTGCACTCTGGCCGGCAGCCTGGCATGTTCATAGCCGATACTTAGCAATGGAACATCCAGCTGATAGGCTGCCGCTACCGGCTGCGGATCAGCCACCAACGGCGCTGCGCCCGGGTCGCACGACAGGATGATCCCCTTGGGGTTAAAGTCACGCAGTGCACCTTCTTCCATATCAAAAGGGTGAACTTCACAATAGACACCAGCAGTACGTACCTTGCGGGCAATCAACTGGGTGTATTCACTGCCAAAGTCAAGAACGAGAATGCGTTCGGCATGGATGTCAGGAGTAATCATGGGGTCTGTCTCTGGAATTATCGTGTTGCGGCTGGATATCTTGCCGCTAGCTGCATCAGCACCTTGCACGTGCTTACCCGTACAAGTTGTTGCCCGGTGTCAAACAAGTCCGCACTCACAGGCGCTGGTCCACCTGCACACTTCGAGCATGCATTTGAACATAAAACAACAAACCGCCTTGCAGGCGGTTTGTTTGGTCAGGTCTAGCCCACCCGATAGTTGGGTGCTTCCTTGGTAATTTGTACATCGTGCACATGGGACTCGGCCATGCCGGCTCCGGTGATTCGAACAAACTGTGGTTTGGTGCGCATTTCCTCGATGCTGGCACTGCCGGTGTAGCCCATGGCAGCACGCAGGCCACCCATCAGCTGATGCACGATGGCGGCCAGGCTGCCCTTGTAGGGAACGCGGCCTTCGATGCCCTCTGGCACCAGCTTTTCCGCACCGCCGCTGCTGTCCTGAAAGTAACGATCAGAAGAACCCTGTGCCTGTGCCATCGCACCTAGCGAGCCCATGCCACGGTAGGACTTGTACGAGCGGCCCTGAAACAGCTCAATCTCGCCGGGAGATTCTTCGGTACCGGCGAACATGGAGCCCATCATCACGGTGTTGGCGCCCGCCACAATCGCCTTGGCCAGGTCCCCGGAGAAGCGGATACCGCCATCAGCGATCATCGGCACACCCGTACCCTTGAGCGCGGCAGAGACATTGGCAATGGCGCTGATCTGCGGTACACCTACGCCGGCCACAATGCGCGTGGTGCAAATGGAGCCCGGACCAATACCCACCTTGACCGCATCAGCACCGGCTTTGACCAGGTCCAGCGCCGCATCTGCAGTGGCAATATTGCCGCCGATAACCTGCAGCTGCGGAAAATTTTCCTTGACCCATTTTACGCGCTCGATGACACCTTTTGAGTGGCCGTGGGCAGTGTCCACCACCACCACGTCGACACCGGCAGCCGCCAGTGCCCGAACACGCTCCTCGGTATCGGCACCAGTGCCGACTGCAGCACCCACACGCAGGCGGCCCTGCTCGTCCTTGGATGCCAGCGGGTAACTCTTGGCCTTTTCAATATCGCGGAAGGTCACCATGCCGCGCAGCTCAAAGGCATCATTGACGATCAGCATTTTCTCAATGCGATGCTCGTACAGCTTGGCCTTGATTTCTTCCAGACCCGTCCCTTCACTGACCGTTACCAGACGCTCCTTGGGCGTCATGATGGCCGCTACAGTGTCACAGGTGTTTGGCATTACACGCAGGTCGCGACCTGTCACTATACCAACCAGCTTGCCATGCTCGATTACCGGAAAGCCTGAAAAGCCCAGTTCATGGGCCTGGGCCAGCAGGTCGACGGTTTTCATGTCCGGCGTCACGGTTACCGGGTCCTGGACAATGGCCGTCTCGTAGCGTTTGACCTTGCGCACCTGCGTAGCCTGCTGCTCAATGGTCATGTTTTTATGAACAATGCCAATGCCGCCTTCTTGCGCCATGGCAATCGCCAGGCGAGCTTCGGTTACAGTGTCCATGGCTGCAGACAGCAGTGGAATATTGATCTCAATATCGCGGGTCAGGCGGGTTTTCAGGGTTACATCCTTGGGTAAAACTTCGGAGTAACCGGGGATAAGTAGCACGTCATCAAACGTGAGGGCTTCTTGACTGATACGCAGCATGTTAGTGCTCCCGTACGGGAAAATTGAAAGCGCCGAATTATAACCTGTAGGGCATTTTTTTTCTAGCAGTGTTTATTTTCGTGGCGTTATTTGCGGCCTGATTTGAACCGTTGCGGACTGTCAGGACACTCCGCAAAGCTCGCGTCGCCACGCCCGGCAAGCCGGTCATGCCGACAAGGCTTTGCTCCGGTCCCGCCAGCCCGGAACACACCGCTGTTGCTGGAAGGTTTGGTCGGCTGCGTCGGACTGCTGTCGCCGTGACCGCCTCTACACACCGGGTTGAGCTTGTGCTCCACGGTGTACCAACAACAAGCGACAGCAGCCCGGCACAGCCGGGCCATTCTCTCTCACCCCGCACAAGCGGCAAGTCCGGGCGGCAGGACCGGAGCAAGGCATCAGCGACAGGGACGAAGCTTGGCTTCGGCACTTTCAGCGTCAGCCTTGCGTAGCGTCCTGCCACCCGGCCCAGCACAGTGCAAAACCCAATCCACCCAAAGCATCAGGCCGTATAGGTATACTCCGGGTCCCTGCGCCGCTTATAAGGAAACACATCAATCACTTTCCCCTCGCGAATGGCCTCCTGCAATCCCTGCCAGTAACTGGCTTTGAACAGGTCACCATGCAGCTCGCTAAAAATTTTTCGATGCTGGATGTCAGTAAACAAAAACACCG
>Ga0209075_1000242_pt1 | contig 52048 bp, 44 predicted proteins | sample Stecom2011_FD_187523 | JGI IMG/M metagenome (GOLD analysis project Ga0209075, IMG submission 187523) | Agricultural soil microbial communities from Utah to study Nitrogen management - Steer compost 2011 (SPAdes) (version 2) | ecosystem: Environmental > Terrestrial > Soil > Agricultural land...
GTCACCGGCCATCGCACTGGCCCGGATGCCTACCTGGATATTCTGAATCGCCCCAGCAGTCTGGTAACTATCTGCAACCGAGCTGATGGAAAAGTACAGCAAACCTGCCATGGGGATTAAGACCATCAAGAGAATCTTAATGGTTACACTCATGTTCTTAATGAACTTCACAACGTCACCTTTGGAATTCTTGGTTGTAACAGAGCCCGGCGTTTTCAGCCGAGGAAGGAATCAGACCGAGATAGAAATAGAGTCTGTGTGGTTCTATAGAACCTGTGGCTGCAGAGACTGTAAGTGAAGCGACTTACCGACCACGGCCGTCGGCGACTCACTTGCTTCCGCTTCCAGTGTTAAACACAAAACTTCACCGCAGGCGCTTCTCCAAGCACCCTGAAGTCCATCCGGGTTGTAGTTATAGAGTGAACGCTTCGTCCCGGGGCTAACCCCTTTTCAGACGAAGGTGATGGTTGGCAGGCTTGTGCGAGCGGCGCATGTTAACGACCGACAAAATGTTGTCAATTGCGCTCTAAACCATTGTTTCATCGGGGAAATTACATAACCTTTTGTTTACAAAAGGAGTTAACAGAATTTTTCAATTGGCGATCAAACATTACATTACGTCAGGTTACAAACTTCCCAAGGAAGAGCAGCCTTTCCGGCTGCTCTTCGCTCTTTGCCCTGACGTTTTTTAAGAAGCTCTGGGTGAGTGAGCAGCCCCTCATTGAGGCTGTAGAGCCACCACCGGTCGTGAGGTTGCTCGTGCCCTGGCCGGCTCATAGGTCGACCAGCGATATTGCTGGTGCAGCCGAGTACGGTGGGGGGAGGATTGGCGCGGCCGATGGGGAAGCAGGCGAATGGGGATCTCGTCCCCCACCTGGATCAGGTCAAACAGCCCGATCTCCGGCTCGCTGAGAATAAAGCTGTCTTCAATGGTCTTGCCGTTGATGTCATAGCGGTAGACAACCTGGCCAAACCGCACCAGCCGCGGCTCGTCCCGGCCCTCTTGGCGCGAGCCATTCAGACGGACTTCAGACAAATCCTTGGCCAGTACCTGGGCACTTCGGGTGATGCCGTGCTTCTCAAACAGGTAGTGCCTGTACCCGTGGCGGATCACGAAGTAACACAACAGTAGGGCGAAGAACGCTGCACCGCAGAAGAACAGCCCTAAAATGCGCCAGAAGGCCAACGGTACCGCATCGAACCACTCTGGCCGCAGAGCCAGCCCTGTCTCCGACGCCGACAGGAGTAGCAAGAAGCCGATCAATAGCAGCAGGGCCGCCAATGAGCAGGTAAAGGAGTTTTCTCGTATTGCCTTTGAAAAAAGCCTTGCGTCTTTCATGTCTACCCCTTCCTTGGTGTTTCCGGACACTGACCTGGAACAACCGAGAGCTACTGCACTTCCCGGAGTTCAAACTTTAACCCATGGGAAGGGCAAGTACTGAGACAGAAGTCATCTTCACAACCCATTCATGAAGGATGATAGAGTTGAAAAGCCTGGCAACCCAAAGAAACCCGGTTTCCCAAGGCGGTTGGTGTCTGGCTCCGATTCCGCTAGTCTGCCTTACATAATAAAAATCTTCGTACGAGGTGGATTCTATGTCGAAGGTGGTGAACAGCGTTGCTTACCGGCTGGGTCAACGCTTGGGCGAGGTGCCGGTGGAAGGCATCCGGCAGCTGCTCCAGGACCCGCAGGTCTTTGTGTGGATTGGCCTGCGGGAGCCGGACCAGGCCCTCTTGCTGAGGATTCAAGAAGAGTTTGGACTCCACGAACTGGCAATCGAGGACGCCCAAAATGCCCATCAGCGCCCGAAACTAGAACTCTACGGCGAATCCCTGTTTATCGTGGCCAAAACCGCCACCATGGTGGACGACCGGCTGGTGCTGGGCGAAACCCACCTGTTTGCCGGAAAGAACTTTCTGATTTCCATCCGCCACGGTATTTCCGCAGGCTACAAAAAGGTTCGGGAACGTTGCGAGCGCGTTCCCCAAAAGCTGGCGATAGGGCCGGGCTTTGTCATTTACGCCATTCTTGATGAAATCGTCGACAACTACGCCTTGGCCCTGAGCGATCTGCGCCAGCGGTTCCAGAACCTGGAGGCCGGCCTGTTCCAGGAAAACCTGGGGCGGATCAGGCTCGAGCAAGCCTATGGCCTCAAGCGGGAGCTGATGAGCCTGCGGGACGCCGCCGCGCCCATCGTGGATGTCTGCAATGAACTGATGCGCTTCCATGACGACCTTCTACCCAAGCCGCTCCATGCCTACCTGCGGGACGTGCAGGACCACTGCATGCGCGTGATGAAGGATGCGGAAAGCATGCGGGAGATGCTGATGTCGGCCATGCAAATCAACCTGGCCCTGGTCACCATCGGGCAGAACGATATCGTGCGAAAACTGGCCGGCTGGGGTGCCATTCTCGCCATTCCCACCGTGGTGTTCAGTCTCTATGGCATGAACTTCGAATTTATGCCGGAGTTGGGTTGGAAATACGGCTATTTTGGCGTGGTTTCAGTCACGCTCCTGGGCTGTGGATTTCTGTACCGGAAGCTTAAGAAGTCGGGGTGGTTGTAAGAAAAGCCGAGGAGACATGGACTTGAACAATTCCCTCTCTCACCTGGGGAGAGGGCGCGAGCTATCAGGCCCGTTAGAGGTTTCGTGCGGGGTTGCGACTTCGGGCCCTCTCCCCCGGCCCCTCTCCCCAGTTGGGAGAGGGGAGACGGGCTTGAACAATCCTGCCTAAATGCAACGACTGCATTGCCTGGCAGTTCGGTAGGAAAGGGCATCATCCTGCGATTATCTCTGACTTAGCGGCCCACGCCTGACCAATTCCCTCTCCCACCTGGGGAGAGGGTTAGGGAGAGGGCGCAAGTTGTCAGGCCCGTAAGAGGTTTCGTGCTGGTTTGAGGCCTCGGGCCCTCTGCCTGCGCAGCCCGCCCAGGTGGGAGAGGGGAGTTCAATTTTAGTCGGCGTAGATCATTTTTCGGGTCATGCCTCCGTCCACTACGAAATTCTGCCCCGTCACGAAAGACGCCTCCGGCGAGATCAGATAACGCACCAGGGCCGCAATGTCGGCAGGCTGGCCAACCCGTCCGGCCGGATGCTGGCGATGATCCAGATCCTTAAGCGGTGCCACTTCCTCTGGCGCACCAGCCTGCCAAGCCCGCACATCAATCCAGCCAGGACTGATGGCATTCACGCGAATATCCGGCCCCAGACTGATGGCACAGGCATGGGTCAAAGCCACCAACCCGCCTTTGGAGGCCGCATAGGCTTCCGTATCCGGCTCTGACTGCACAGAACGGGTGGAGGCGATGTTCACAATGGCGCCTTTCGATTCCCGCAAGTAAGGTACCGCGTGCTTGGTCATCAGCATGGGCCCGGTCAGGTTTACGTCCAGCCAGCGCTGCCAGTCTGCCAATGCCAATTGTTCGATGGGGCCTGAGTGGGGGTTGGCGATCCCGGCATTGTTGACCAGGGCATCCAGGCGACCGCCCCAGTTATAGGCTTCCTCCACGGCCTGCTTCACCGAGTCCTCTTGTGAAACGTCTCCCGGCACAAAGCAAATGCCGCCGTTGCGCCCCACTTCTTCTATCAGCCTGCCACCGGCCTTCTCATCCACATCCATGAAGACGACACGCCAGTCATGCTGAAGCAGGTAGGTGACAATGCCTTTGCCAATCCCCTGGGCGCCACCGGTTACCAGTGCCACACTTGCTTCGCGTTTCATGACATCTCCTCCTCAATTTCCGCCAGTAGCCAATACCTCTCTAGTATGAGCAATCGCGCCAGCAAAGCCTTGGTGGGCTCTACGGCTCAACCCGCAAGGCTACATCCGAATGCCTTGGTAGGCCAGCCACATATCGCCGGCGTTGTGGGGCGAGCGGAAGAAACCCGCCAGCCGGCCCTGGGGGTCGAACAGGACAATCTGGCTGCTGTGGAGAATATCTACATGGCCCTCGTGGGATTGGTCACCTTGATCCGCAAATACCACGTGAAGCTGATGAGCCAGTTCCTGGATCTGCCTTTGATCGCCGGTAACACCAATGAAGGACGGATCAAACTGTTTGACATAGGATCCGATAACCTCGGGCGTATCATGTTCCGGATCGACACTGACCAATACCACCTGGGTGTTTTCCGCCAGGGGAGATCCCGCCATGATCTTATGAAACTGTTTCAGAATGGCCATACCGGCGGGACACACATCCGGACAGCGGGTAAAGCCGAAGAAGGCCAGGGTCCACTTGTCCTGCAACCGCTGGTTGTCGAAGAGTTGCCCCTGGTCATCCACCAGGGCAAAGGCGCTCAATTCTCTGGGCTCTGGATACAAATAGGCGCCCCAGGCCTGCAGCTGCTCGGCAGACACCATTTGTGGGCCAGACAAACGTTGCACCAGAACCAAAGTGCTCAGCACCAGCATTCCCGCAATCAGAAAGCCTGTAATCCATCGTTGTGAAATTCGCATGTCCATTAGCCTATCCCCAAAGTCCGGTAGTGATGATCCGCCAGCAGTACGACAAACAGCAGCATCAGGTAGGTGATCGAGTACTTGAAGGTTTTGACAGGCGCGTGGCGGTGCCTGTCGAACATCAGGGCAATCGCCCAATACAGGAAGCGGCCGCCCAATAACACCGCCCCGATGAGATAGATCAGCCCGCTCATTTCCGTGATAAACGGCAACAGGCTGACCGCGAACAGGATCAGGGTGTAGAGCAGCACGTGCAATTTGGTATAGGCGACCCCATGGGTAACAGGCAGCATGGGAATGTCCGCCTGGGCATACTCCTTGCGACGATGAATCGCCAGAGCCCAAAAATGGGGTGGCGTCCAGGCGAAGATGATCAGGACCAGGAGCAGCGCATGGGGATCCACCTGGCCGGTGACCGAGGTCCAGCCCAGCAAGGGCGGCATGGCACCGGCCAGGCCGCCGATGACAATGTTCTGGGGCGTGAGTCGCTTGAGAAACAAGGTGTAGACCACCGCATATCCCAGTAGGGAGGCCAGCGTCAGCCAGGCGGTGAGCACATTCACCTGCCATACCAGCACCACCATGCCAGCCACTGCCAGACAGAGGGCAAACGCCAAGGCCTGGGGCGTGTCGACCTTGCCCGTCACCAAAGGCCGGTTTTGGGTTCGGGCCATGATGGAGTCAATCTTGCGGTCCACGATATGGTTAATGGCGGCGCCCGCACCGGCCAGCAGGCCTATGCCCAGGTTCCCGAACAGCAGAATCTGCCAGGACACCGGTTCGTGGCTGGCCAGCAGCATGCCTACCAGAGAGGTCAGCAACATCAGGGCCACGACCCGGGGTTTGCAGAGCTCGAGATAGTCGTGCCAGCTAGAAGTGGATAGGGATTCCGTGGTTATTCTCATGAGCAGTCCTCTCCTCGACTTGTGCCTCAGTGGAGGCCTGACATTCCGTTGCAATGAAAAGCCGCTGGTTGAGCCAGACCAACGACAGTAACAGCAAGGCCCCTCCCGCGTTATGGGCCACAGCCACAGGCAGGGGCAGCAGCCAGAAAATATTGCTGAGCCCCAGGCCAAGCTGAACCAGCAACGCAACAGCGACCCCAGCGACCGCTGGCCGCATGCCCGTATCCGCTGTCCTGCGCCATAACCGCATCAGCAACACTCCTAAATAAAGGAACACCACCAGGGCGCCGAGGCGATGGGTCATATGGATGGCGGTTCGCGCCTCACTGTCCATCAGCCCGCCCAAGTAGTTCGGACCGATCTGCTGAAACAGGTCAAAGCCCTGGGCGAAGTCCATCTTCGGCCAGAAACTTGCCTGACAGGCGGGGAAGTCCGTACAGGCCAGGGCGGCATAGTTGGAGCTGGTCCAGCCACCTAAAGCGATTTGCACGATTACCAGCACCAAGGCCCCCAGGGTCCAGGGCCGAAATCGCCTCAGCACCCGCCGCTGTTCTTCAACGATCGGCTGTGGGCGGGGACCCAAGCGCAAATAAAGCAGCAACAATAACGATAGGGTCGCAAAGCCGCCCAGCAGATGAGCGGTCACCACCTGGGGCCAGAGTTTCAGGGTCACGGTCCACATACCGAACAGAGCCTGGGCGATCACCAGCACAAAGAGCCCGCTCGCCAGCCCAACCGGCATGGGCGCCTGCCGGGCCCGGCGCAGTGCAACCATCAAGAGGGTGGCAATCAGCATTAATAAGAGCCCCGCCACGTAGCGGTGGACCATTTCCGCCCAGCCTTTATGGAGGTCCACGGGGGCATCCGGAAAGCGTTCCAGGGCAATACTGAGCCGCGCTTCCGTATGGGGCACGATGGCAAAGCCGTAGCAGCCGGGCCAATCGGGACAGCCCAACCCGGCATCCACCAGGCGGGTATAGGCGCCCAGTACGACCACCACCAGGGCCAGTAAAACACCGGCCAGGCTCAGGCGGCGCAAGCGGGTAATTCCGCGATAGGTCTCTGATCGGTTCATCTTCGCCTCACCCTATCTTGGAAATCCGCAGCAGCTTTTTCATGTCTTCCAGAACATCATTGCCCCGCTGACCGGGCTGATAGCGCAGCATTAAATTACCCAGCGGATCAACCACATAGATAGCGTAATTCTCATGTCCACGCTCGCCGAAGACGGCCTCAAGCACGCTCCGTTCCACATAACGCACCTGCAGCTGGGGATAATCCTCTAGCGCCAGGGATTCTGTCTGCCCACCGGCACCTTCCGGCACCACCAGCATATGGCGTACCCGGCTTGCATCCCGTCCCAGAGCCAGGTTGACCTGGCGGATAATGTAGAGACTCTCTCGGCACTGGGCGTCGCAGGCGCCTTCGCCCCAGGTCAGCAGGGTCCAGGGCGCAGAAGTAGATAAGGAGTCGTCCAGCCCGACCAGAGGGCCGGCATCCAGCGCCGGTAGAATCAGCTCTCCATGATTGGTGCGTTCCACAGGTACCAGGATCTGGCCGAAATACATAACCATGGCCAGTACCAAAGGCACACCGGCAATGGCAAACAGGCCCAACAGCTTGAGACGTCCGGCGCGGGGACTAAGCAGAGGTTGTTGTATGAGTTGTGTCATGCTTTCTCCTTCCTTGTCTTCACCACGGCTATCACTGTCCCTATCAGCAGCACCAGCGCCAAGCCAAACCATTGCACCGCATAGCCACGGTGGGTCTCAGGCCCCATGGGCGTTGCCTGAGGCAGGGTGGTTAAGGCTCCCGGCTGTCCTTCCTCCACCCGCACCAGCCAGGGCGCAATCTCCAGGGCGGTATCCAGGCGCATCCGCTCCAGATCCGCGTACTGTATCCGTTTCGGCCATCCGGGCTCGGGCGGCGATTCCTGCAAGACCCAATAAGGCCGGTCCACCGTTTCCACGATCCCCCCAAGGCGCTGTAAGCCCTGGGGAACCGGAAGCTCCGGCAGGATTTCCCGCCGCTCCGGGGCCGGGATCCAGCCCCGGTTCACCAGCAGAGCGCCGGCGCCGGAGGCCAGACGGAACAGGGTCACCACCTCATAGCCGACCCGCCCCCGGTAGGTGCGGTTATCCAGCAGCCATTGCCGGTCTTCCAGGTAATAACCGGACAGCTCGGCTTGGCGGTATTGCCAGTCTCCGGGCTCACTGGACAACCACTCTCCTGACAGGGGGGCGCGAGTTCTTCGCTCCTCCCGCTCTGCCAGGATTTGCTCCTTTTGTTCGGCACGGTTGAGCTGCCAGACCCCGAGCCCACACAGAAGCGGCAGGAACAGGGCCGCGAAAATCACCAGGGCAACCAAGGCTCGTCGTTGACGATCAGCGCTGCCAAGTTCATTCTCTAACGACATCCTGATGTCCCGCTTTTGTCCCTGGACCGGCTCTTGTCCCGGGGAGCCGTTCAGATCCGGGGGCTTTGGTCCGGGGAATATCCGGAGATTCCCATCCGCTGCCATGGGAGGCCAACCCATCATGATTAAGTTTTTTATTGTGCTCGCCCTGTTCGCCGTGCTGGCAAGCCTGTTTAGTGCCCTCTTTTTCCTGATCAAGGATCAGGGGCGGGGAGAGCGGGTGGTCAATGCCCTGTTGGTGCGCGTCATCCTCTCCGCCCTCCTGTTGGGCAGCGTGATGCTGCTGGTCTCCCTGGGGATCATCCAGCCCCACCCGGGGCCCCTTTAAATCTCAGCAGGAAGCCCGGGCTCGCCCTGGTAGGCTCCAGAGCGCTGGCGTTACAGGATGTAGACGAAGATAAAGAGCCCCAGCCAGACCACATCCACAAAGTGCCAGTACCAGCTCGCCGCCTCGAAACCAAAGTGATGATCCGGTGTGAAATGGCCCCGCAGGATACGCAGCAGGATCACGATCAGCATGATGGTTCCCAGGGTGACGTGGGCGCCGTGAAAGCCGGTCAACATGAAAAAGGTGCTGCCATAAATACCGGAGCGCAGGGTCAGTGACAGATGGGTATAGGCTTCCACGTATTCGTAGGCCTGAAAGCCCAGAAACACCAAGGCCAGGCCAATGGTTGAGGCGAGCCAGAGTTTGACGGCATTGCGCTGGCCCTGTTTGAGGGCTTTGTGGGCCAGCGTGATGGTGACACTGGAAGTCAGCAGCAGTACCGTGTTCAACAATGGAATGTGCCAAGGGTCGATGGTAGCCGTCGGCCCCGGAAACAACTCGTTGTTCGGGTTCACCATCAACGGCCAGCTGGACTGGAAGTCGGACCAGAGCATGGCGGAAGAGCCCCGTTCACCCTCTCCGCCCAGCCAGGGCACCGCAAAGAAGCGGGCATAGAACAGGGCGCCAAAAAAGGCGGAGAAGAACATCACCTCACTGAAGATGAACCAGGTCATGCCCCAGCGGAAGGAGCGGTCGATCTGGCGGCTGTAGAGCCCCGCCTGGCTCTCCCGAATCACATTGCTGAACCAGCCAAACAGCATATAGGCCATCACCAAAGCGCCAGACAGGAACACGAGCCAGGAGATGGTGGTGTCGTTTCCTGCGCCGGAGCGCACCATCACACTGGCCGCCCCTCCCAGGGTCAGGAACAGGCCAATCGAACCGATAATTGGCCATTTACTCTGCTCCGGCACGTAATAGCGTGGTGGAGACGAAGTCTGATGCGTTGCCATAAAGCCTCCCGTTTAAGTTCAGCCTTTTGTTTTTATGGTGGCTTCGGAAATGTCGAACAGGGTGTAATGCAGGGTCAGGGTGCGGATATCCTTGGGCAAGGCTGTGTCCACCACGAAAACCACCGGCATCCGTATTTCCTCACCGGGCTCCAATACCTGATGGGTAAAGCAGAAGCATTCGGTCTTATGGAAATAATCCGCGCCCCGGGAGGGCGAGACGCTGGGCACGGCCTGACCCGCCATCGCACGGGCGGCGGGATTGCGGGCCAGGAATTCCACCTTTACCGGCTGCCCGGGGTGTACCTTGACCTCTTTGGTCAAGGGATAGAACTCCCAGGACATGCTCTCGTTGTTTTGGGTAATGAACTGCACCCGCACTTCCCGGGACTCATCAAGGGTCTGGGTGGACGCCTGGCTCGGCCCGCTGGTGCTAATCTTGCCGTTGAGCCCGGTGATGTCACAAAACACGTCATACAGGGGCACCAGGGCAAACCCAAAACCAAACATGGCTGCCGTCATCAACAAGAGCCGCTTGACCAGTTGGCCGTGGCGAGCCTGCTTTTCGTCCTTCATGATGCCTCCTTGCTCCAACCCGCCCTAGACCACTTTCGGCGGTGTGGTGAACGTGTGATAGGGCGCCGGGGAGGGCAGGGTCCACTCCAGCCCGTCAGCACCTTCCCAAACCTGGGCGCTGGCCCGCCGGCCGGCCCGGACACATTTAATCAACAGGATCAGGAACAAAAACTGGCTCGCGCCAAACAGGAAGGCGCCGATACTCGCGACCTGGTTAAAGTCTGCAAATTGCAGGGCATAGTCAGGAATCCGCCTCGGCATTCCGGCCAAGCCGACAAAGTGCATGGGGAAAAAGGTCAGGTTGACGCCAATGAAGGACAGCCAGAAGTGGGTCTTGCCCAGAGCCTCGTCGTACATATGGCCGGTCCACTTGGGCAGCCAGTAGTACACCGCGGCAAAGATGGAGAACACCGCCCCCGGCACCAGCACATAGTGGAAATGGGCCACCACGAAATAGCTGTCGTGGTATTGGAAGTCCGCTGGTGCAATGGCCAGCATCAGCCCGGAAAAGCCGCCGATGGAAAACAGGATGACAAAGGCGCAGGCAAACAGCATGGGGGTTTCGAACGTCAGTGCCCCCCGGAACATGGTGGTGATCCAGTTAAACACTTTCACCCCGGTCGGCACGGCGATCAGCATGGTGGCGTACATAAAGAACAGCTCGCCGGCCAGGGGCATGCCCACGGTAAACATATGGTGGGCCCACACCAGAAAAGAGAGAAAGGCAATGGAGCCAATGGCGTACACCATGGAGGTATAGCCAAACAGCTTCTTGCGGGCAAAGGTCGGAATCACATGGGAGACGATCCCGAATGCCGGCAGGATCATGATGTACACCTCGGGGTGGCCAAAGAACCAGAAGATATGCTGGTACATCACCGGGTCACCACCGCCGGCGGCATTAAAGAAGCTGGTACCGAAACGGGTATCCATTAACAGCATGGTGATGGCCCCTGCCAAGACCGGCATCACCGCGATCAGCAGGAAGGCAGTGATCAACCAGGCCCAGGCGAACATGGGCATCTTCATCAGGGTCATGCCGGGTGCCCGCATGTTCAGAACCGTCGCAATCACGTTGATGGCGCCCATAATGGAGGACACCCCCATCATATGAACCGACAGGATAAAGAAGATGGTGCTGGGCGGCCCATAGGTGGTGGACAGGGGGGCATAGGCGGTCCAGCCGAAGTTGGGGGCCCCGCCTTCCATGAACAAAGTGGACAGCAATAGCAGGAAGGCAAAGGGCAGGATCCAGAAGCTCCAGTTGTTCATCCGCGGCAACGCCATGTCGGGCGCACCGATCATCATCGGCAGCATCCAGTTGGCCAGGCCGACAAAGGCGGGCATTACGGCACCGAAGATCATGATCAGGCCGTGCATGGTGGTCATCTGGTTGAAGAAATTGGGATCCACCAGTTGCAGGCCCGGCTGGAACAGCTCGGCCCGGATTACCATGGCCATGGTGCCGCCCAGCAGGAACATCGTGAAACTGAACCACAGGTACATGGAGCCGATGTCCTTGTGGTTGGTGGTGAACAGCCAGCGTCCGAGTCCTTTCGCCGGCCCGTGATGTTCGTGGATATGGCTATCATCGACTACGGCGCTCATGAGCAATTCCCTCTGTCAGACGTCGTTATTGTTCCATCGTTTCCATGATCTGCAGGGGCGTGACGATCTCCCCTGTTTCATTGCCCCAGGCATTGCGCTCATAGGTAATGACAGCGGCCAGATCAATCTCACCAAGCTGATCCCGAAAGGCCTGCATGGCAGTGCCGGGTACGCCGTTGAGCACTATATCGATATGCCTGGGCATATCCTGGGTCACAATGGCGCTGCCCCGCAGGGCCGGAAACGCCGGGGGCAGGCCGTTGCCATCGGGCATGTGGCAAGACGCACAGCTGGTGCCATAGACTTTCTCCCCCCGGGCCATGAGCTCTTCGAGCGTCCACTCCTTGTTCCTCAGCTCATATTCCTCTCGGGCTTTCTGCTGGCGCTCGGCAACCCAGATCTCGTATTCCTCCTCGGGAACCGCCTTGACCACCACTGGCATGAAGGCATGGTCCTTACCGCAGAGTTCCGCGCACTGGCCCCGGTAAATGCCGGGCTCATTGATACGGGTCCAGGCCTCGTTGATAAAGCCGGGAATGGCATCCTTCTTGACCGCCAGCTCCGGCACCCACCAGGAATGGATCACGTCATTGGCGGTAAACAGGAAGCGGATTTTCTTGTTAATGGGAACCACCATGGGCTCATCCACTTCCAGCAGATATTCCGGTGTCTTCTCCAGTTGGTTGTAGATGGCGTCTTGGGGAGTGGTCAGGGTGCTCAGGAACCCGAACTCTTCATTGAGATAGTCGTAACGCCACTTCCATTGATAGCCGGTGACTTTGATGTCCACATCGGAGTCGGAGGTATCGTACATCTCCACCAGGGTGGCCGTGGCCGGTATCGCCATGGCGATCAGGATGGCGAAGGGAATCAGCGTCCAGACGATTTCAATGGTAGTATGTTCATGAAAATTGGAAGGTTTGGCGCCTTGGCTCTTGCGGTGGAACAGGATCGACCAGAGCATGACGCCGAACACGATCACCGCGATCACCACGCAAATCCAGAATATCGTCATGTGCAGACTGTAGATATCCTGACTGACATCGGTGACACCGCGCGGCATGTTTACTTCCCATGCAGCCATTGCAGCCGCGGGATGAAGCAGCAAACACAAGAGCGGAACTGACGTTCCCAAGCGCCTACGAGAAAGCATAATCTGTCTCCACACAACTTGTTTTTATTGGTATGGACGACACTTCCCGAGGGACTACTTTTTCTAGGAAGTCCAAACTAGGTACTTTTCCGCAGTATAGTGTTCCGTCTTCCGCAGCGACAAGGCAGCCTCAGGCTCACCCAAGTGAGTGAGTCCTGAGAAATCAAAAACATTGAACAGGATCACAAAGGCCACCTTTTAGGTAGTTTCAGATGTTCTCCAACGGAGTTCCGACCCAGTAAGCCATGTCCCACACCTCCACTTACCGCCGGCTCTGGTCCCTGGCCTGGCCATTGATGTTGACCAACCTCACGGTTCCCTTGCTGGGACTGGTGGATACCTTTGTACTGGGGCATCTGGAGTCGCCCGTATACCTGGCCGCCGTTGCCATTGGCGCCAACCTGTTCACCATCCTGTATTGGAGCTTTGGCTTCCTGCGGATGGGCACCACCGGCCTGACGGCCCAGGCCCAAGGTGCTGAAAACCACTATGACTTGCGCCGTTTGCTGGTGCAAAGCCTGCTGTTGGGCGCCGCGCTCGGCTTCCTCCTGCTGGTGGCGCACCAGCCCCTGATCCAGATTGGGCTGGCCCTGATGAAACCGGCGCCAGAGGTTATAGAACTGGCCTGGAGCTACTGCCAGATCCGGATCTTCAGCGCACCGGCGGCCCTGGCCCAGTATGCCCTGGTGGGCTGGCTGATCGGCCGCCATGACACCCGCGCTGCCCTCTATATCGCCGTCTCCACCAACCTGCTCAACCTGATCCTGGATCTGGTGTTCGTGCTGGGCTTTGGTATGACCGCCGCAGGTGTTGCCCTGGCCACTGCCATCGCAGAAACCTTCGCCCTGGGCCTGGGGCTGTGGTTGATTCGCAAACGCCACCCCCGGCAATGGCACATGGCCGGTTTGGGAAAGGTGCTCTGGCACTGGCCGGACTATCTGGGGCTGTTGCGGGTTAACCGCTATATTTTTGTGCGTACCGTGACCCTGCTACTGGTCTTTGCCTTTTTCACCGCCCAGGGCGCCCGGTTGGGTACGGATATCCTGGCGGCCAATGCGGTGCTGATGACCTTTCTGCTGCTGATTTCCAACGGCCTGGACGGCTTCGCCAATGGGGTAGAGGTGCTCACGGGAGAGGCCGTGGGTGCCCGGCGTCTGGATCGCCTGAAAGCCAGCCTGCACGCCGGTCTGGTCTGTGCCCTCGGTGGTGCTTTGCTGTTCTGCCTCCTGTTCTGGAGTGCCGGCCCTGCCATTATCCGGATGCTGACCGACCTGCCCCAAACCCGGGAGCTGGCCTTGGTCTACCTGCCTTGGCTGATTGCCATGCCCTTGCTGGCGGTGTGGAGCTATCTGTGGGATGGAGTCTTTATCGGGGCCACCCAGGTGCGGGCCATGCAGAACAGCATGCTGCTGGCGGCTGGCGTGTTCCTGTTGCTTTGGTGGGCCACCCGGCCCTTGGGCAACCATGGACTCTGGCTTTCCCTGTGCGTCTTCATGCTGATCAGAGGCCTCTCCTTGGGCTGGCTGGCCCTGCACAATACCCGTCAGCAACGCTGGTTCTAAAAACCGCAAAAGCCCGCATGGCGTAGCCGTTTATGAAAGCGCACACTTACATACCGGGCGCTTTTATTACGGAATCCTCATGTTGATTTTAGAATTGTCGACTACACTGAAAACGAGGAGAGAGAACTTCTTTTAGACCTCTTGCAGCCATCTATATAACGAGAACGACGATGAGACTCGAAGCAGTACACGAGATCATCAACCAGGCGAAAGCTGTCGAATTCAGGTCGCGCTATTTACAGCGGACACTCACGACCCAATCCTGGCAGCTGCCGGAACTGATCAGCGTTGATGCGGATCCGGCTGCGCCACAGTTGTTGAATTTCATAATCGACTATATCGAACTGGCACCGCAGACTTTGGCCTGCATTGCCAATTCCGCCAAACGCGTGGGACTGGATTACCTGTTCCAGCCCTTCCTGCAGACGGCCATGGACTACTTCATGCGTCCGGCCATTATCCTCAACTTCAATACGGGCCTGGACGGATTGATGATCCGGGCTTACCAATGCCACCGGCTCATCGAAGAGCTGTATGAGAATAATCGCAGCCTGCGCAACTCCAAGATCTGCGAACTGGAAAGCACCCAGGCCAACCTGCTGGTGCATCACCTGATCGGCGAGCCCTTTGCCAACGAGATCGACGAATCCGTGATCTACACCATGAGCAAGCTGGTGCGTATGCCGGAGTACTACAACCTGGATCTGGCCCACTACATCGAAAGCGCCTGGGGCCATGATTGGCAACAGCTGAGCCAGCGCTGGCAGCGCCTGCTGGCCAAACACCAGATTCACTTCAATCTGTATCTGCGGTTGGTCTAGAGATACCACGCGGCAGCCCAAAATGTGCCTGAATCCGGAGATTCTGTATGGCCCTGCACCTTTCGGGCGGACACGCAGGTCCGCCCCTACGCATGGTGCGGACGGTTTGGTCTATGGTGCACGGTGGCAACATTGTGTGTAGGGGCAGACCTATGTGTCTGCCCTTGCGAGGCCTGAACCCAAGACGGAGTTAGGCGGGTCGGCAAATGCCTGAACGGACACACCGTTTCGCAGTGATCAGGACGATTTCTTTTTCGGCGAGGGAAAGAAACGAATCGGCTGAACTTCAGGATCGGATTTACGCTCCTGGGTCACCCGGGTTTCCAGCTCCTTGACCCCTTCATCGACCACCATTTTTTCCTTGAAACCACAGCTCACACACTCCCGGAACTGCCCTTGTTCGTCCTGGAACATCACGATGCGATCCATCTCACCACAACGGGGACAAACCGCTCCCGCGATAAAACGACGCTTGATTTGCATGATTGAACCACCCAAGCCCGAGGCTTTCGTTAAATAACAAGTCACTCCAGGTGACAGATCGCTACGCCAGGGCTCAGGCCGCATCCAGCATGCCGGACTGCCGTAACAGGGCATCCACCCGCGGTTCACGGCCACGGAACTCCACAAACAGCGTCATGGGTTCCTCGGAGCCACCCCGCTCCAGCACGGTCTTACGGAAATCCTCACCGGCACGGGCACTGAATACACCTTCTTCCTCAAAGCGGGAGAAGGCATCTGCCGCCAGCACTTCCGCCCATTTGTAGCTGTAATAGCCGGCTGCATAACCACCCGCGAAAATATGGCTGAAACTATTCTGAAAGCGGTTAAAGGCCGGTGCCTGGATCACGGCGACCTTGCTGCGCACATCATCCAGCAGCGCCTGCACATCCATCGGCTGGCCGCTACGGTACTCCGCATGGAGGCGGAAGTCGAACAATGCAAACTCCAGCTGGCGCACCATCTGCATGCCCGCCTGGAAGTTCTTTGCCGCCAACAGCTTGTCGAGCATGGCCTGGGGCAGGGGCTCGCCAGTTTGATAGTGGCGTGAAATCAGGGCAATGGCCTCCGGCGCCCAGCACCAGTTCTCCATAAACTGGCTGGGCAGTTCCACCGCGTCCCAGGGCACACCGTTGATGCCCGATACCTGGCTGCAGTCCACCTTGGTCAGCATATGGTGCAGGCCATGGCCGAACTCATGGAACAGGGTGGTCACCTCGTCATGGGTCAGCAAGGCCGGCTGGTTGCCAATGGGCGGGTTAAAGTTACACACCAGATAGGCCACCGGCAGTTGCAGGCTGCCGTCGCTCAAGCGTCGGCGCACCCGGCAGTCGCCCATCCAGGCGCCGCCTTTCTTCTTCTCCCGGGCATAGAGGTCCGTATAGAAAGAGGCGACCTGCTCGCCGTTTTGGTACACCTCATAGTAGCGCACGTCCGGATGCCAGAGTTCGGCCCGGTCCGAGGCCCGGATCTGCACCCCGAACAGGCGCTCGGCCACCTGGAACATGCCGCTCACCACCTGATCCACCGGGAACCAGGGGCGCAACTCCTCCTGGGAGATGGCATAACGGTGTTCCCGCAGCTTTTCGCTGTAGTAACTGACGTCCCAGGACTGGAGGTCTTCCTGGCCAAACTGCTCCCGGGCAAACCGGGTCAGCTCCTCGAACTCCCGCCGTGCCACGGGCACGGATTTGGCGGCCAGTTCGTTGAGGAAATCCAACACCTCGTCCTGATCCTTGGCCATTTTGGTCACCAGGGAGTATTCGGCAAAGTTGGCAAAGCCCAGCAATTGCGCCAGCTCATGGCGCAGCTCCAGGATCTCGTCGATCAAGGCGCTGTTATCCAGCTCCGCACCGCCGGGACCTTCCGCGGAAGCGCGAGTGGTATAGGCCTGGTACATTTCCCGGCGCAGGTCTCGGTTATCGCAATAGGTCATCACCGCGTAATAGGACGGAAAATCCAGGGTCAACAGATAACCTTTCTGTCCCTTGCGCTCGGCTGCCTGGCGTGCCGCTGCCAGGGCACTGTCCGGCATGCCGGACAGCTCATTGGCGTCGATCACCAGCTTGCTCCAGGCATGGGTGGAATCCAGCACGTTCTCGGAGAACTTGCTGCTCAACTGGGACAGCCGTTGGGAAAGCTCTGCATAGCGGGCCTTCTTCTCCGCAGGTAGATCCACCCCTGCCAGGTGGAAATCCCGCAGGGTATTGTCGATCGACTTGCGCCGGGCCTGGTCGAGCTGATTGTATTCCTCACTGGCCGCGAGGCGCTTGAAGGCTTCGCACAACGCCACATTCTGGCCGATCTCGGTGCTGTACTCGGACAGCTTCGGCAGGCATTCGTTGTAGGCCTTGCGCAGCTCTTCGTTGTTCATCACGCTGTTGAGATGACTGACCGGCGACCAAGCCTTGCCGAGCCGGTCTTCCAGATCATCCATCTGCTGGGCAAGGGAGTCCCAACTGACCTGATCCTGCTTCACCAGTTCCGCAATCCGTGCTCGGTTTTCTGCCAGGATCTGGTCGATGGCGGGCACCACATGCTCGGGCTTGATGGAATGGAACGGGGGCAGGAGATCGTCTTGCAGTAGAGGATTCGTCATGGAACGCAGCCTTAAGGTTATACGGTTATTCCCTCAATATTGGGAATCAAAACCAGAAAAGCAAGCACCGCCTCAACGGCAAGCCCAAGTTGGATGTGCAACAGAGGTAGGCGCTATCCAAAGGCAAACCTGCCAAAGCCAAACTTGGTGGGCCCCGGCCCGATGCAGTATGCTCAAAGGCCCTGGAGGAGATCCCTGTGAATCTGAGAAGCTATCAAGGTATGGCGCCCAAGCTGGGGGCGCGGGTATTTGTCGACCCCACCGCTTTGGTGCTGGGCGATGTGGAGTTGGGCGACGATTGTTCCGTCTGGCCAATGGCGGTCATCCGGGCCGACATGCACCGTATCCGCATCGGTCAGCGGTGCAGCATTCAAGACGGCAGTGTGCTGCACATCACCCACGCCGGCCCCTATAATCCCGAGGGTTTTCCCCTGATCATGGGCGACGATGTCACCGTTGGTCATAAAGCGGTGCTGCACGGCTGCCAATTGCAGGACCGGATCCTGGTGGGCATGGGTGCGATCGTCATGGATGGCGTGGTGGTGGAATCCGAGGTGATTATCGCCGCCGGGGCTTTGGTGCCGCCCGGCAAACGCCTGGAGCGCGGCTATCTTTACGCGGGTTCACCGGCGCGCCAGGTACGTCCGTTAACGGACAAGGAACGCAGCTTCTTCACCTATACGGCGGCCAACTATGTAAAACTCAAGGATATTCACCGTCAGGAACTGTCCGAGCAAACCACTTCCGATCCCTGAACCGATTTCCGAGAAAGCCCTTAGCTGGCAGCTAGGTCAGCCAAGGGCGCTTCGCCTGATAGGTATTACTGCTCTTCAGACTTCTTCTCTTCCTTTTTCTGGGATTTCCACTCTTCCAGTTCGTTCTGGCTCAGTACGCCATCCTGATCCTGGTCAATTTCGGCAAAAGCATCCAGAATCTTCTGTTCCTGTTCCGCTTCACTCCGGCTGATGTTCTGGTCGCTGTCCTGGTCCAGCTGCTGGAATTTCTCCTGGGCACTTTGTCCATCATCCGCCGCAAATGCGGTACCTGCCGCCACCAACAAGGCGGCCATCAGCGTCTTTTTCAACATCATAACCACACTCCTTCGTTTCCTGACTGAAAGATACCAGCTCCCACACCAGCAGCATGGGCCTGGCCTGCACCTGAATCCCGACAAGAGGCTTTCAAGGCACAACGGAAACCAAACAGGGACTGTGCCAACCTTTCCCGCAGGCAGCACAGGCTTTGCAGCCGGTGGTACTTTCCAAGGGAAAGACTATGGAGCAGGGGACGGGGGATGGTACTTGCTTACTCTATGAGATCCGCGGGGATTCAGGCGGGCTGGGAAGACAACAAAAGGCTCGGCAGACTTGTAGAAACTGCCGGTGACTTGCATATATTTCAAGTTAATGCCGAAGCCGTCTGCCTCTAGCGACAACAGACGGCTTTCTGCGGCTAACTCAACCGGAGCGGGCTGTCAGAGTTCGGACGACAGCTTGGCGCCCGCGTCCCGCATGAGCTGGACAAAGGCCGTCGACTGGGCATGCTGACTCACCCGGTCCAGGAAGGTATTGCCCTGCTGGTTGCGGGTATTGATATCGTAGCCCGCCTCTTTGTAGAAGCGCAGGAACCGTTCAAAGTGTTCCGGCAACATAGCTTCATAGGCTTTCAGCAAAATATGGTAATCCACTGGCGTGTCGTCGTAAGGACGCACATCCAGCCAGCTGCGAACGCGCTCGTCGCTCCATTCTTCATTCAAGGTCACGGGTTGCGTAGGTCCGGCCACTGTCGTGTTCTCCTGTGGATGTCAAAAAATATTATAACCGCTGACGCAACTGGGCCAACACCGGCGCCGTGTCGGGACGCAGGCCCCGCCATAGGAAAAAGGCTTCAGCCGCCTGCTCCACCAGCATGCCCAGGCCATCCATGACTTTCGCCGCACCCTGTTCCCGGGCCCAGCGGTTGAAAGGGGTTTCCTGATTGCCATACATCATGTCGTACACCTGGGTGTGGGGGCCGATCACAGAGGTGGGCAATGGCGGCAACTCACCAGCCAGGCTGGCCGAGGTGCCGTTGATGATCAGGTCATAGGGCCCGTCCAGATCCTCAAACCGGCTGGCCCGCAAGGGGCCCAGGTGCCCAAACAGCTCAACCAGCTGCTCGGCCTTGGCCAGGGTACGGTTGGCGATTGTCACCTCGGCGGGCTTGCGTTCCAGAAGGGGCTCCAAGATGCCACGTACCGCGCCACCGGCACCCACCACCAGAATCCGCTGCTCCCGCAGCATGCAGCCCTGATTACCAATCAGGTCCTGAACCAGGCCAATCCCATCGGTATTATCGCCCACCAGTTCGCCGTTCAGGGACCAGATGGTATTGACCGCTCCGGCCAGTTCTGCCCGCGGCTGCTTTCTGTCTACCAGCTGCCAGGCACGCTCCTTGAACGGCACGGTGATATTCAGGCCATTGCCGCCCTCTTGGAAGAAATGCCGCACTTCCGTCTCGAAGCCGTCCAGCGATGCCTCAATGGCGGTGTAACGCAGGTTTTCGCCAGTCTGGGCAGCAAAAAGCCCATGGATTCGGGGCGATTTGCTGTGGCCGATCGGGTTTCCCATCACTGCATAGACATCCATTACGTCATCCTCGCTCAAACAGGATCTGGCTCAAGCCAGTTGCGCGGCTTCAGGAAATAGCTTGTCAGCCGTTCCTCCGGCGTTCCGGGTTCGAAGCTGCGCCCATAGTCCCAACGCACCAACGGCGGCAGGGACATCAAGATCGACTCGGTACGACCACCGGATTGCAGGCCAAACAGCGTGCCCCGGTCAAACACGAGGTTAAACTCCACGTAGCGCCCACGCCGGTACAGCTGGAAGTCCCGTTCACGCTCGCCATAGGGCGTGTCTTTACGGCGCTGTACGATGGGCAGGTAAGCATCAAGATAACTGTCGCCCACCGCCTGCAGAAAACGGAAACAGGTGTCGAAGGGCCATTCGTTGAGATCGTCGAAGAACAGCCCACCCACTCCCCGCGCTTCCTGGCGGTGCTTGAGGTAGAAATACTCGTCACACCATGCCTTAAAGCGCGGATACACTTCTTCCCCAAAAGGGGCACAAGCCTGCTGGGCTACCTGGTGCCAATGGCGGCAGTCCTCTTCAAACCCATAATAAGGGGTCAGGTCATAGCCGCCCCCAAACCACCACACCGGTTCCTCACCGGGCTTTTCCGCCACAAAGAAACGTACGTTGGCATGGGAGGTGGGTACATAGGGGTTGCGGGGATGGATCACCAGCGAGACCCCCATCGCCTGCCAGCTCCGGCCCGCCAGCTCCGGCCGGACTGCGGAGGCAGACGGCGGCAACTGGTCGCCATAGACATGGGAAAAGTTCACCCCGGCCTTTTCGAAGACCGCACCTTCGGCCAACACCCGGGAGCGGCCGCCACCACCTTGGGCCCTGTCCCAGGCATCTTCCAGAAACCGGGCCTGACCGTCTTCCAGCTCCAACGCCTGGCAGATCCGATCCTGGAGGGCCAGCAGATACTGTTTGACCCGGGCAATATCGGGTTGTGTTGTCATATCGTTTTCCTCAAGCTCGCAAGATGGCACCTGTCAGGGCATCCCGGATCGGTGTAGGCTGCGCCAGTCCACCCAGTTCCCCGGACACAATGGCATCCAGGGCTTTCCCAAAATACCGGCGTACCTGGGCCTCAGTACGTGCCGGCGGCTGCGACGAGGGGTTGGCAGAAGTGGAAATTATCGGGCCGCCAAAAGCCTCGCAAAGGGCTCTGACCACAGGGTGGGCGCTACAACGCAAGGCGACCTGGTCATGCTCCCCTTTAACCCAACGGGGCACTCCGACCGGATCGGGCAGGAGCCAAGTATAGGGCCCCGGCCAGCTTGCCAGCACCCGTTCCCGGCTGTCTTGCGGCAAGGCATCCAGCCAAGGAGCAAAATGTTCCAGACTGCCGCTAACCAGGATCATGCCTTTAGCCACAGGCCGGGATTTCATGGCTAAAATCCTGTGCACGGCCTGCTCGTTACTCGGATCGCAGCCCAGTCCCCACACGGCCTCGGTAGGGTAGGCGATCACCTGCCCCTGTCGCAGGCGCGGTGCTATTTCAGCAAATAGCACCTCGGGCTCAGAGAGCTTCTCGGGAAGCTGCGCCATCTCGGAAAACAGGCCACTGTGCACGCCAGACATCTCGCTGCAAAAGGAAGCACGTTACCCCAGCACCCAACGGCAATCAAGGCTCTGCCCGCCACAAATTCAAGCTACCACCAGCCCACGGCTAACCGGAACTGCGCTGATAGCCTCCCGGGGTACGGATGACTTGTCCCGCCAGTTCCAATGCCATCAGCTCGGCACTGACGCAGTGGGCCGGCAGACCGGTACGGCTGACCAGCACATCGGCAGGCACCGGATCATAACCTAACGCCTCCAATAGGGCAGAGGCCGCCTCGGAGACGGTCACCGGTTCATATTCTGGAGTGCCCGGGACAACATCGCTAGGCGCCTGGATAGACCTGAACAGGTCATCGGTGGAGGGCTTGGCGGCAGGCTTTGGCAGGGCCTGGTAGTGGGCCAGCAAAGCCGGAAGTTCCTCCAGGATATCCTCGACGGTTTCCACCAGTTTCGCTCCCTGCTTAATCAGCTGATGGCACCCCCGGGCCTGGGGGTTATGGATCGAGCCGGGAATGGCATAGACCTCCCGCCCCTGCTCCAGGGCCAGGCGGGCCGTGATCAGAGAGCCGCTGCGAATACTGGCCTCGACGACCAGAACTCCCACGGACAAGCCACTGATGATCCGGTTGCGACGGGGAAAATTACCAGCACGGGGTGCTGTTCCCAGGGGAAACTCGGAAATCAGCGCCCCCTGTTCTGCGATCTCTGCCGCCAACGGGGCATGACTGGCCGGGTAAATGGTATCCACCCCGGTTCCCAGCACGGCAACCGTACCGGCTGCGGACTGGAGCGCCGCGCTATGGGCACAGGCATCAATTCCCAAGGCCAGGCCGCTGGTGATGGTCAGTCCCGCCTGGCCCAGATTGGCGGCAAAGGCCCGGGCGTTGTCCCGCCCGCCCGGTGTGGGATGGCGCGTTCCCACCAGCCCGATCTGGGGGCTGGCCAGCAACTCCACCCGTCCGCGTACATAGAGCACAGGTGGGGGATCCGGCAACCAGCGTAACAGGGCCGGATAGCAGTCATCTTCGATACAGACCAAATGGTGGCCACGAGCCTCGGCCCACTCCAAATCCTGACTGACTCGCTCCCGCCACGGATGGGCGGCATCTGTGGCCACACAGGCTTCGAGCTGACGCAGGATGGGCATCGGCACGTTAAAGGTGTTCAACAGGTGAGGAGAGGCCTGGAGAATCGCCTGGGCAGAACCCAGTTCCTGGTAGAGGCGTTGCAGCCGAAGGGGACCCAATCCGGGAACATGATGAAGTAGCAGCCAAGCGGCCAGGGGAGAATCAAACATTGTTTTCTTCCTTGAATGAAAACCGGAGCATCCTGCTCCGGTCGTTTCACGATTTGCCTGCTTTCCCTAACTGGGCAGGGCAGCAGGTATGGTCTGAGGTACAACCTAGGGGTTGCGAACCTCATCCAGCAGCGCCAGCGGACGCTCGGCACGCAGGATCAGACCATAGCTGAGTTTTTCATAGGTGCGGAAGACCATCAGCAGGCCGGCCCGCTCGGAAGGCAGCTGAACCATCTCGTTCTTGATCGGGTCCTTCACCACGCCGCCTTTTTTGTAGACCGCCAGTACGTTGCCGGGCTTCAGACCTTCACGCTCACCACGGTTAATCACCACCACCGCATATTGGCCGATCTGGCTGACACCGTCCTGGACCGAAATCATCTGTCCACGAATTTCCTGCTCCGGGGCGCTGGGGTGGAAGATGGAGCTCAGGGCTCGATCCTCGTCTTCCAGCAGGCGGTCGCCTTGACTGACATTGGTACGGGAGCGTTGCAGCAGCACCGTGAGGATATCGCCACTTTTAGAGGTGACCTTGCCCTGACCGATGGAGCGGGCTTCCAACCCCAAAAACTCTTTGGTCTCCGGGTCTACATAGCGCTCGGAGGCACGGTAGACGCCAAAGACATCCTGGTCACCCACCTCGCCACGGGCATAGACCACGTCGCCGGCACCGGTAACCAGGCGGCCGTCACGGCCTTCCAGCACATAAGGTGCGGCCTCCAGCTCCTCGGGCTTCACGATGCGGTTATTGCTCAGGAAGCTATTGATGGCATCCAGGGGAATGGCTGGAATGGCGCTATCCATGGGCGTACTGCGAACCTGGGGTGACAGCTTCACCGTCCGCTCCAAAGTGGTCAGCCGGGGCTTGCCATCAATGTAAACCAGACCGATCACATCCCCCGGGAAAATCAGGTGGGGGTTTTCGATCTGCGGGTTGACGTGCCAGATTTCAGGCCACATCCAAGGACTATTCAAAAAGCGGGAAGAAATATCCCACAGCGTGTCCCCCTTAACCACGGTGTAGCGTTCCGGTCGATCAGGTCGAAACTCTACCTGAGCGAACACCACCTGGAAGCTGAAGAGGAAAAATAGAGAAACAACTGACAGCAGTTTCCTCATGGTTAGGTTCCCTTACTCTCTTGGGCGCATGGGCATGGCCAATTAAGGCACCCGCCCGGAAAATGAATGTTTTTGCGTTATGGCGATGCTGCATTCCGGTTGAGTCGCAAAATCCACGCGTACGAGAACTTTACCGACATAAAGGAGTCTCAGACATCAGCAGTGCGAGGCTTCGACTGTTCCCCACACCCAATAACTATTAGAATAATAGACGCTGTGGCGAATATTAGTAGCCGGCAACTTGAACTAGATAGCAAATTTTCATTAAACGGTCCCTATGAGCAAGCTGCAGATTCTAGAGTTTCCCGATCCCCGGCTGCGGACAATCGCCGAGCCGGTCAAAGTCGTGGACGATTCAATACGTCAACTGGTCGACGATATGTTCGAAACCATGTACGACGCCCGAGGGATCGGTTTGGCGGCCACCCAGGTTAATGTCCACAAACGTGTGGTCGTCATTGACCTGTCAGAAGACAAGAGTGGACAACTGGTACTGATCAACCCTGAGGTGACTGTACTGGAAGGCGAGCCCCTGGCCATGCAGGAAGGCTGCCTGTCCGTGCCGGGCTTTTATGAAGATGTTACGCGGATTGAGCACGTCCTGCTCAAGGCGCTGGATCGGGAAGGCAAGCCCTACGAGCTGGAAGCAACCGGGTTGCTGGCCGTGTGCATCCAGCACGAACTGGATCACCTCAACGGCAAGCTCTTTGTCGACTATCTGAGCAATATCAAACGCACCCGCATCCGCCAGAAACTGGAAAAACAGCAACGAATGCGCGCCTGACGCCAACGCCTCCTCTTAAGTGGATTTGCCGCCTCTGTGGGGCAAATCCATTGATCGTTTCCAAAGACTCCGCACCAGGCTGCCTCCCGCTCCAGGAGAAGGCATAATAGGAACCTCTCGCCCCACTGGTATGGAAGAGTCCATGTCCGAATCATTAAAAATCATTTTTGCCGGCACTCCCGAGTTTGCCGCAACCAGTCTCCAGGCCCTGATCGACCAGGGCAAACACCAAGTCATCGCCGTGTACAGCCAGCCGGACCGGCCGGCGGGTCGCGGCCAGAAACTCCTGCCCAGCCCGGTCAAGAAAGTTGCGCTGGAGCACCAGATCCCGGTGTACCAGCCCCTGAGCCTGAAAACGCCGGAAGCCCAGGAAGAACTCAAGGCTTTGGGAGCGGACCTGATGGTGGTGGCCGCCTACGGGCTGATCCTGCCCAAGGCCGTGCTGGACACCCCCCGGTTGGGCTGCATCAATGTCCACGCCTCCTTGTTACCCCGCTGGCGGGGTGCCGCCCCTATCCAACGGGCCATTGCCGCGGGCGATCAGGAGACCGGCATCACCATCATGCAAATGGATGTGGGCCTGGATACCGGCGCCATGCTGCATAAGCTTCGCACCGAGATCCAACCCGACGACACCGGCGGCAGCCTGCACGACCGCCTGGCAGAGCTGGGCGCCCAAGCCCTGTTGGAAAGCCTGGAGAACCTGACAGAACGCCAAGCCCGGGCCGAACCCCAGGATGACAGCCTCGCCACCTACGCCCACAAGCTCGACAAAGACGAAGCCCGCATCGACTGGCGCCGTCCCGCCAGCGAAGTTGCCCGGCTGGTTCGGGCCTTCAATCCCTGGCCGGTGGCTTTTACCGAAGACCAAGGTGAGCGTATCCGCATCTGGAGTGCAGAAGTGGTATCAGGCTCTGCCGACCAGCCCGCGGGCACAATTCTGGCCCGGGAGCGGGACGGTGTGGTCGTCGCCTGCGGCCAGGACGCCCTGAAGATCACCCAACTGCAACTGCCCGGCGCCCGCGCCATGAGCGTTGCCGACTTTATCAACGGCGGCAAGCCCTTCCTGCAAGCCGGCGCGCAGCTGGATGCCAGCCATGGCTAAACAACCCGCGCCCAAGACTTCCCCCTCCTCCAGCCTGTCGCCCCGGGTAGCTGCCGCCTTGGCCGCCTGCCGGGTGCTCCAGGACGGTGAATCCCTGTCCACCATCCTGCCCAGCCTGGCCGGGCGGGTCAGCCCCGTTGACCGGGGGCTTCTACAGGAACTCAGCTTTGGGGTCTGCCGGTTTCAGCCACGGCTGCAGGCCATTACCCGGGAATTGTTGAAATCTCCCTTCAAGGCCAAAGACCAGGATATCCACTGCCTGCTACTGGTCGGGCTTTACCAACTGCTGTATCTGGATACGCCCGCCCATGCGGCCATCCACGAAACCGTGGAAGGGGCGCGCAGTCTGAAAAAGCCCTGGGCGACCGGTGTGTTGAACGGGGTGCTGCGCAACTTCCTGCGCCAGAAAGAAGCACTTCTGGAGAAAGTGGATCAGTCCGATGCCGCCCGCTATAGCCACCCCAACTGGCTGCTCAAACGCCTGCGCCAAGCCTGGCCCCAGCACTGGCAACAGATTGTCCAGGCCAATAACGGCCGCGGCCCCATGACGTTGCGGGTCAATAGTCTACGCACCAGCCGGGAGGCCTTTCTGGGCCGGCTGCAAGAAGCGGGTATCGAGGCCAGCCCCACACCCTACAGTTCCCTGGGCGTCCAGTTGGCCCAGCCCCTGGATGTCAGCCGGATTCCCGGCTTTGGGGAAGGGCACTGCAGTGTGCAGGATGAAGCGGCCCAACTCTGCGCCCAGTTGCTGGAACTGGCCCCGGGGCAGCGGGTGCTGGATGCCTGTGCCGCACCCGGCGGCAAAACCTGCGCCATCCTGGAAACAGAACCAGCCCTGGCCTCCCTGTGGGCCATTGATCAGGACCCGGCCCGGCTGGCACGGGTAGAGGAAAACCTGGCCCGCCTGGAGCTTCACTGCGAACTGCGTGCCGCCGATGTCGGCAATGCAGAGTCCTGGTGGGATGGTGTCCCCTTCGACCGCATCCTGCTGGATGTGCCCTGCAGCGCCACCGGGGTCATTCGCCGCCACCCCGATATCAAGCTACTGCGACGCAATGAGGATATCCCCGCCCTGGCCAATACCCAGGCACGGCTGCTCAGGGAATGTTGGAAAACCCTGAAGGCCGGCGGTGTGCTGCTGTATGCCACCTGTTCTATTCTTCCTGATGAAAACGTCCGTATAATTGAACACTTTGTCGCAGAACAGGCGGACGCCCAGTTGGACTCCATCGACGCCCCTTGGGGGCTGGCAATGACCGCTGGACGCCAACTGCTACCGAAGGAGCAAGGCCACGACGGTTTCTTTTATGCCAGATTGCGGAAGACCAGCGGATAAGGTATCCCAATGAAAATCATTATTCTGGGCGCCGGGCAGGTGGGGGGGTCCCTGGCTGAAAACCTGGCCAGCGAAGCCAACGATATCACCGTGGTGGACAAAGACCTCGACCGCTTGCGCGCCCTGCAAGACCGCCTGGATATCCGCACCGTGCACGGCCCCGCCTCCTACCCCAGCACCCTGCGGGACGCCGGTGCCGACGACGCCGACATGCTCATTGCCGTCACCAACAGCGACGAAGTGAACATGGTGGCCTGCCAAGTCGCCCAAACCCTATTCAAGACGCCCACCAAGATCAGCCGGGTACGGGCGAACTCCTACCTCGCCAAGAAACAACTGTTCAGTCCCGAGGCCTTCCCCATTGATGTCCTGATCAGCCCCGAGCAGACGGTGACCCAGTACATTACCCGCCTGATCGACAACCCCGGTGCCCTGCAAGTGCTGGAGTTTTCCGGCGGCTTAGTGCGGCTGGTGGGCATCGAAGCCGTGGCGGGGGGCCCGCTGGTCGGACACGAGCTGGCCTATCTGCGCCAACACCTGCCCCATGTGGATACCCGGGTTGCGGCCATCTACCGCAAGAACCGCCCCATCATTCCCCAGGGAGATACCGTCATTGAAGAAGGCGACGAGGTCTTTTTCATTGCCGCCAGCAAGCATATCCGCAACGTGATGAGCGAACTGCAGCCGCGGGAAAAGCCTTACAAGCGCATCCTGATCGCCGGCGGCGGCAATATTGGCTTTCATTTGGCGCAACAACTGGAAGGCCGTTACCACGTCAAGCTGATCGAGCGTAACCATGACCGCTGCGTGGAACTGTCGGAAACCCTCAACCGCGCCATTGTGCTGCAGGGCAACGGGGCGGATAAGGACTTGCTGCTGGAAGAGAATATCGAAGATACCGATGTCTTCTGTGCCGTCACCAACGATGACGAAGCCAACATCATGGCCTCCATGCTGGCCAAGCGGCTGGGCGTGCGCAAGGTCATGACGCTGATCAACAACCCCAACTATGTGGACCTGATTCAGGGAGGCGAGATCGACATCGCCATCTCGCCCCAGCAAACCACGATTGGCAGCCTGCTGACCCACGTGCGCCGGGGCGATATTGTCAACGTGCATGCCCTGCGCCGGGGCGCCGCCGAAGCCATCGAAGCCATTGCCCATGGCGACCAGCGCTCGTCCAAGGTCATTGGCCGCCGCCTCGACGAAATCAACTTGCCCGAAGGCACCACCATCGGTGCCATTGTCCGCGGTGGCGAAGTGCTGATTGCCCACGACCACCTGCGGATCCAGGCCGACGACCATGTGATCCTCTTTATCGTCAACCGCCGACATATCAGCGACGTGGAAAGGCTCTTCCAGGTCGGACTGACATTCTTTTAGGGAATAACCGATGCGCCTGGCAGTTATCTTTCGTGTGCTCGGAACCCTGCTGATGCTGTTCAGCATCACCATGCTCCCCCCGATAGGCGTATCGCTCTTCTATGAAGACGGCCATGTCCGGCCCTTCCTCGTGGGTTTTTTCATTATTCTGCTGCTGGGGATTGTCTGCTGGTTGCCTACCCGCCGGGCTCATAAAGAACTCCGTACCCGAGACGGCTTTTTCATCACCGTACTGATCTGGACCGTGCTGTGCCTGGCCGGAGCCATTCCCCTGTACCTGAGCGAGCAGCCCAACCTGCCCCTGGCAGACGCACTCTTTGAAGCGGTCTCGGGACTGACGACCACCGGTGCCACCGTGATGACCGGCATTGATGACCTGCCCCAATCCATCCTTTGGTACCGCCAGCAACTGCACTGGCTGGGCGGCATGGGAATCATCGTACTGGCCGTGGCGGTCCTGCCCATGCTGGGCATCGGGGGCATGCAGCTGTATCGCGCCGAAGCGCCCGGGCCAGTCAAGGACAACAAGCTCAAGCCCCGCATCACCGAAACCGCCAAAGCGCTTTGGTATATCTACCTGGGGCTGACCCTGCTCTGTGCCTTGGCCTATTGGGCAGCGGGCATGACCCCATTCGACGCCATCGGCCATGCTTTCTCCACCGTCTCCACCGGTGGCTTTTCCACCCATGACGCCAGCATCGGCTATTTCAACAGCCCTGCTATCGACCTGATCACCATCCTGTTCATGCTGGCAGGCGCGGTGGGCTTTGCCCTGCACTTTATGGCGCTGCGTAACCGCAACCCCCTGGTCTATTTCCGCGACCCGGAATTCAGCTTTTATCTGGGCGTGATCGGAGTGATCAGCCTGGTCACCGTCACCATCCTCATCGCCACCCGCCAGTATGATGTGCCCACAGCGCTGCTCAATGGCGTCTTCGAAGTGGTCTCCATCGCTACTTCAACCGGCTACATGAAAGCGGATTTTTCCATGTGGCCCCTGTTTTTACCCTTCCTGCTGTTTGTCGTGTCCTTCATGGGGGGATGTGTGGGCTCCACCGCCGGGGGGATGAAGGTGATGCGCGTGCTGCTGATCTATAAGCAAGGCCTGCGGGAAGTGCGCCGCCTGATTCACCCCAACGCCGTAGTCCCGGTCAAGCTGGGCCGGCGCCTGGTGCCGGACCGGGTTCTGGAAGCCGTCTGGGGATTTTTCTCCATCTACATGTTCATGTTTGTGGTGCTGCTACTGATCCTGCTGGCCACCGGGCTGGACCAGGTCACCGCTTGGTCGGCCGTCGCCGCCTGCATCAACAACCTGGGCCCCGGCCTGGGGGATGTCACCTACCACTTCGGCAACCTCAGCGACACCGCCAAATGGGTGCTCAGCTTTGCCATGCTCCTGGGACGCCTGGAAGTCTTCACCGTCCTCATCCTGCTGACCCCCGAATTCTGGCGCCGCTGAGGCGCCCGCCCGCATTTTTTCAATATTTGCGCCCAGTTCAAAAAATCTTCAGGCAATTTCCGGTAAAGTTTCGTTACAAAAATAAATTCTCGTGAATCCCTGCCTTAGCAACCACTCCAAAGCCCCTGAAACTCAGTGACGGGGGTAATCCGCACGCGACACCCAAAACCTGGGGATACCGTGCAAATGGAGCGCCGCAGGTCCGGTGAAGGTTCCGAAGGCAGCAACGATAGGGCGGCTACCCATGAGGTCTGCATTGAAATCCTTGAGCATTCTGGCGACAGGGCTAATGTTTCTGGCAGTCACCGGCTGCAGCAGCGGCGACTCCGATAAAACACCTCCCGATCCCGGGCCGACTCCTGGCCCGGTGGATACTACGCCCCGAGAACCCGAACCGGGAATCAGATTTCTGTACTTTGTAGCTGATGTATACAGCTTAGAGGATCCCGCACAGCCTCACAGAACTCATGTCTACCAATACAACGTCTCAAGCCCTAGAGCGGAAAATATCGACCGCGGTTCCCCAATCGAGCTGCTTCGGCCCCCCGTTGCCCTGGCGGCTGGACGGATAAACCACGCCTTCGCCGTCATGCGGGAAGGCAACCGGTTTTTGTACCTGGCGCCCGATGTTGAGATCCCGAGCCCCCTCACAAAGTTCAAGCAAACGATCTGTGACCTGCCCACCAACAGCCCGTCACGCTCCACCGGCACCTACCTGACCGGCGTCGGCCGTGACCAGGTAGGACTGTATGTTCGCTCCCCCGGCGAGGATGGTCTCTGCCATTCCGCCGACGACCAGTTCTGGGCGATTCCGTTGACCGCTCAAGCAACCGTCGAAGCGACGCCCGTACCCAAGGCCATGGCCCTTGGCCAGCCCCTACTGGATCAGGATTTCACCCTGCACGGTTACATCTATGCCGCCCCCGGTGAACCTGTCCAAACCTTGGATTCCACAGGCGAAGTTGTTCAGGAGCAAGTGATTCAGGCCGGTGGTGGAACCCTGGCAGATGGCCCGGTCGTGCTGCACCAGGCTTACGACGCCGACCACAGCGTACTGGTCATCGGCACTAAAATATATCTGGTGGAGACTGCCAGAATCAGCGAGCCAGACTTCACCTTGCCACCACCCGTTCTGACCCTGAGTGCCCCGGAGATGGCTGCCAGTATACGGTTTGACGGTGAGGGTTTTTATGTCATCGACGGGCTGCGCCTGAAAGCAGTGGACTACGCGTCCCAGCAAGTGTCTGAACTGCTGGATGCCGCCTCTGAAAACCTGACTGGCATTTCTTTTGGCAACTTCGTTAGGGGCCACTCACAGATCTTTACTGCTCACCATGTGCTGGTGTTGGGCGAGTCCGATGGCGGAAAGCAGCTCTTGGCCATAAACAAGGCATCGGCCGGCTCAGGAGTGAGTCTGGTCGCCGACCAAGTGGCCGATGAATACCTGGCTACGGAAAATTACCTCTACTTCAGCAAAACCACGTCAGCAGGAGAGGGCGAAATAGCCCAAGCCTTGGTGTACCAGGACATCAACGGCACCCTTGAGCCAACCACCTATGGCCATGATGACGCACGCTGGCATTTCTACCGCCGCGACAATGGCTTTCGGGCCTTTCTCATTCAGTCCGATGCCAAAGAATACAGCGACGGCTTTTTTACCAAACCCCGCTTCTATGTCTACCGGACCAACCAGCCGGAAGTGCCTGCTGACCGTCTGCCGCTCATCAATAAAAATGTAGGCTTTCGGATTGTCGAATTGGGCTACGGTGACGGTGGGCATCTGTTAATGACGCTGGAGAACAACGACACCAGACGCGGGCGGGATATCTATTATCTTGATCCACTGGGCCGGCATAGCCAGATCACAGTCGTTAATGAGCTAGGAGCCAATACGGTAATCTGTCCGCGGATCGACTTTGACCGCCCCAGCTCTTTCTGCGGCAGTCTCGAGTAAGGTAGCTGGAAAGCCCAGGCTTGGTATGCGTAGGCGGCGGGGCAGACGTGGGAGTCTGCCCTGGAGGGACTTGGAGATCTGATTTCGGTTTAGACCGAAGACTGAATCATTAAACAATCAGCGACGATCGTAAAAGCGCGCCTCTCCCGAAGGGCGCTTCTTAAACCGCTTGTATTCCCATTGATACTGCTCCGGGATCTCTCGCACACAGTTTTCCACGCTGAGATTAAGCCCCGCGACAGAGGTCGCCAGGTCCGGGCTGTATAGCTGCGGGTCGACTGGGCGAAAACAGATATCAAAACCACGCCCTTCAGGCAGGCGCTTGGCAAAGACGCACAGGGCACGGGCGCCGGTCTTGTCGATCAGCCGGGACACCAGCTTGATGCTATTTGCCTGGACCCCAAAGAAGGGGGAAAACTCGCCCCCGGCCAGATCCGGCTCCTGGTCCGGCAAAACGCCGATCACGCCACCGCCCTTTAGAATCTGCAACAGCCGCATCACGCCGCGCTTGTTGGTGGGTACCAGCTCCGACCCAATCCGGCTGCGCCGTTCGATCATAAAAGGTTCGAATTCCTTGAGCTTGGGCGGCTCATAGAGAGCGGCCATTTTGAAGCGGGATGACAGATAGAGTCCAACCAGTTCCCAGTTGCCCAGGTGTGGCCCGAGCAGAATCAGCCCCTTGCCCTGGGCCAACTCCTCCTGAACCAGCTCTTCGCCTTCAACCCGGCGGATGGTGGCCAGCGCCTTTTCCACCGGCCAGCCCCAGGCCATCGCCATCTCCAGGGCAGTCTTGCCGGTCTCACGCATGCTGCTTCGCGCCAGCTGTTCGCGCTGGGCCTCGCTCAACTCGGGCCAGCATTTCTCCAGGTTAACCCGGGTCACCCGCGCGGAGCGCCCTTGCAGGCGCCAGGCCAAGGCCCCGAGCAGCGCGCCTATGCGCTGCTGGCTACGCAATGAGAACAAAGCAAAGAAACGAATCAGGAAGATGACAATTTTGGCCTTCAAAATCACGACTCACAACAAGTAAAACGCCGTTATTTCAACAGGAGTCGTAGCGGATGACAATGCGCATTGTCCCCATCTCGGAAACTTTACTATAACCACCAGGAACAAGCCGGGCCGGTTTTGGGAACCCCGGCACAGCAACTTGGTTCACGCCGCCACACAGCCCACCTGCAAACGGCTCCTGACCATTGTATAATCGGTCGCTTTCCGTATTCTCCGCAGGTGACATCCGTGACAACCATGACCAACCAACCCGATGTCCGCACTTTTCAAGGACTTATCCTTGCATTGCAACAGTATTGGGCAGACCAGGGCTGCGTCGTGCTGCAGCCGCTCGACATGGAAGTAGGCGCAGGCACCTTCCACCCGTCCACCTTCTTGCGTGCCATTGGCCCGGAAAACTGGAACGCCGCCTATGTGCAACCCAGCCGGCGTCCCACGGATGGCCGTTATGGGGAAAACCCCAACCGCCTGCAGCACTATTACCAGTTCCAGGTGGTTATGAAGCCGTCTCCCGACAACATTCAGGAACTGTACCTGAACTCCCTGCGGGTTCTGGGCATTGATCCCAGCATCCACGATATCCGCTTCGTGGAAGACAACTGGGAATCTCCCACCCTGGGCGCCTGGGGCTTGGGTTGGGAAGTTTGGCTCAACGGCATGGAAGTGACCCAGTTCACCTACTTCCAACAGGTCGGCGGCCTCGAGTGCTACCCCGTCACCGGCGAAATCACCTACGGCCTGGAACGGATCGCCATGTATCTGCAAGGGGTGGACAGTGTCTATGATCTGATCTGGACCCACGGCCCCCAGGGCGATGTCACCTACGGCGACGTTTTCCACCAAAACGAAGTGGAAATGTCCACCTACAACTTTGAACAGGCCGATACCAAGGCGCTCTTCGCCAGTTTCGACCACTACGAACAGGAGAGCCAGCGCCTGATTGGTGTGGGTCTGCCCCTGCCGGCCTATGAGATGGTGCTCAAGGCTTCCCATACCTTCAACCTGCTGGATGCCCGGCACGCCATTTCCGTGACCGAACGCCAACGCTACATCCTGCGTGTACGCGCACTGGCCCGCGCCGTGGCCCAAGCTTATTTCGACCGCCGCAAGGACCTGGGCTTCCCACTGGCGTCGGAAGCACTGCGCAATGAATTGTTGGCATCCGAGTCCCAAGGTTAACCGCTTAAGGAGCCCCTCATGAGTACCGCACAGGATTTTTTAGTTGAGATCGGCACCGAAGAGCTGCCACCCAAGGCCTTGAAATCCTTATCCGAGGCCTTTGCCCAAAGCCTGGCCAGCCAGTTTACCGAACTGCACCTGGGCTTTGAGGATATGGATGTCTTCGCCAGCCCACGCCGTCTGGCCGTACGGGTCAACCAATTGACCACAGCCCAGCCGGATATTGATATCGAACGTCGCGGCCCGGCCAAGCAGGCCGCTTTTGATGCCGAAGGCAAGCCCACCAAGGCCCTGGAAGGCTTTATGCGCTCCTGCAACGCCACCTTGGACCAGTTGACCACCCTGGAAACCGACAAGGGCGCCTGGATGGTGTTTCGCAGTAAGCAGCCGGGCAAACAGGCAGTCGACCTACTGCCAGAAACCGTGCGCAAGGCATTGGACGCGCTGCCCATTCCCAAGCGCATGCGCTGGGGCAGCAGCCGTACCGAGTTCGTGCGTCCCGTCCACTGGATCGTCATGATGCTGGGCGAGCAAGTGATTCCCTGCGAGATCCTGGGGCTCCCCGCCGGCCAAACCACCCGGGGCCACCGTTTCCATGCCAATGTGGAAATCACCATTAACCATCCGGATTTCTATGAAACCCTGCTCCGGGAGAAGGGCTACGTCATCGCCAGCTTCGCCGAACGCAGCGATATCATCCGTCAGGCCGTACTGGAACAGGCTGCCTCTGTGAATGGTCAGGCCCTGATCGATGAGGAGTTGCTGGAAGAGGTCACCGCCCTCAACGAGTGGCCGGTCCCCCTGATGGGCCGATTCGAAGAACGCTTTCTGGAAGTGCCTGCCGAAGCGCTGATCTCCACCATGAAGGGGAACCAGAAATACTTCCCGGTGGTGGATGCCCAGCAAAAGCTGATGCCCTATTTCATCACCATCTCCAACATCGAAAGCAAAGACCCGCAACAGGTTATTGCCGGTAACGAGCGGGTTGTACGTCCCCGTTTGGCCGACGCTGCGTTCTTCTTCGAGACCGACCGCAAAACCAAACTGGCCGACCGGCTGGACCAGCTCAAGCCCATTGTGTTCCAGAACCAGTTGGGCAGCCTGTACGACAAGTCCCAGCGGATTGCCCGTCTGGCCGGCCTCATTGCCAAGGCCATTGGGGGAGAAGCCCAGCTTGCCGAGCGGGCTGGCCTGCTGTCCAAAACCGACCTGGTCACCAACATGGTGTCCGAGTTCCCGGAGCTGCAAGGTGTTATGGGCCGTTATTACGCCCAACACGACAACGAACCGGAAGAAGTGGCCGTCGCCCAGTTCGAACAGTACCTGCCGAGGTTTTCCGGCGATGAGTTGCCCCGCACCAAGACCGGCTGCGCCGTGGCCATTGCGGACCGGGTCGACTCCCTAGTGGGCCTGTTCGGCATTGACCAGCCCCCCTCCGGCACCAAGGATCCCTTCGCCCTGCGCCGTGCCTCCCTGGGTGTGCTGCGTATCATCGTGGAACGGGAGTTACCGCTGGATCTGGCCGAGGTATTGAAGTGGGCCCATGAAGGCTACGCCCAACTGCCGGCGGCCAACGTGGAAACCAAGGTTCTCGATTACATGCTCGAGCGCTTCCGCGCCTGGTATGAGGAAGAGGGGATTCCCGCAGAAGTCTTCCAGGCAGTCCATGCCCGCCGGCCCACCCGCCCGGTGGATTTCCATCAACGGGTCCAGGCAGTGCGTGCCTTCAGCGAGCTGCCGGATGCCGAGGCCCTGGCAGCCGCTAACAAGCGTGTCTCCAACATCCTCAGCAAGCAACACGCTACCGATATTGCCCTGCAATTCCATCCGGAACGGCTGGTCGAAGAGGCAGAAAAAGCCCTGGCGGAAATGATCGCCACCAAGGAAAAGGAAGTGCTGCCTTTATTTGAAGCCCGCAAGTATGGGGAAGGGCTGGCCCGCTTGGCAGAACTGCGCGAGGCAGTGGATCGCTTCTTCGACCAGGTCATGGTCATGGCCGAGGACGAAGACCTGCGCAACAACCGGATTGCCTTGCTCTCGCGTCTGCGCCACCTGTTCCTGCAGGTTGCCGACATTTCCTTCCTGCAAGGCCGGAGCTGATCAGTGAGCAACCAGCCCCTGATCATCCTGGACCGGGATGGGGTCATCAACGAGGATTCCGACGCCTATGTGAAGTCGGTTGACGAGTGGATCCCCATTCCCGGCAGTATCGAGGCGATCGGCCGGCTCAGCCGAGCCGGCTACCGTATCGCCATCGCCACCAATCAGTCCGGCATTGGCCGCGGCTACTATGATGTGGCGACCCTGCAAGCGATGCACGACAAGATGCTGCACTTGGTCCACCAAGCGGGGGGCCATATTGACGCCATTACCTATTGCCCCCACATCACGGAAGACGGCTGCGATTGCCGGAAACCTCTCCCGGGGTTGCTCAGGCAGATTCAGGAGCAACTGGATACTCCGGTCAAAGGCGCCTATATGGTCGGTGACAGTATTCGCGACCTGGAGGCCGGCCAGGCCATGGGATGCCGGCTGGCGCTGGTGCTGACCGGCAAAGGGGAGAAAAGCCGCCAGAAGCTCCCAGAGAGCGGTCTGCACGACGTTTCAATTCATGCTAATCTGTCACAATTCGTTGATCATCTTCTTGAGGCCGAACCTGCCAGGAGTTAAAGGAACGACCTAGCGTACTCCTGCGGAAATTGGCTCATAGTTAGTCTCAGAGGAAGACCGATCCCGTGAACAAACTTGAGTTATTTCCCCTGGCGCTCGCCATTCGTAGCGCCCTGTTTTATCTCGTGCTGGTGGTCAGCACCATTATCTGGGCCTCCCTGGTGATCGTCATCGGCCCGTTCCTGTCATTTCGCCGTCGCTATATCTTTGCCATTACCTGGTGGACCCGCTTTATCACCTGGGCCTTAAAAGTCTGCTGTAACGTCTCTTATCGCGTCGAAGGGCTGGAAAACATCCCCCCGCAAGCCTGCATCATCTACAGCAAGCACCAAAGCACCTGGGAGACCTTCTTTCTGCAAACCCTGTTTTATCCCCAAGCCACGGTGATTAAAAAAGAACTGCTCTCCATTCCCTTTTTCGGTTGGGGCTTTAGCCTGGTTTCTCCCATTGCCATCGACCGAGCCGACCGCAAGACAGCCATGCAACAGGTGATCGAGCAGGGATCCGAGCGGCTGAAAGAGGGTATTTGGGTGATGATCTTCCCCGAAGGCACCCGCGTCGATGCCGGCCAACGCAAGCCCTTCACCAAGGGAGGTGCACGGCTCTCCATCGCTACCGGAGCGCCCTTGCTCCCCATTGCCCATAATGCGGGCGAGCATTGGCCCAATAACCGTTTCCTCAAGTACCCCGGTGAGATCCGCGTCGTCATTGGCACCCCGATTTGGCCAAATGGCAAGGACGAAACTGAGCTCACTGCGGAAGGGGAGCGTTGGATCAATACCACCGTGGACCGGATCAGCCAAACCAGCTATGCCGGCGAAACCTTGCTCGGCGCACCGGAAAGTCGTGCCTGAGCCGATTCCAACTTGATTTTTGCCGCAAAAATTCTTAAAGTATCGCCTCCTCAATCGGCGTGTAGCGCAGCTTGGTAGCGCACTTCGTTCGGGACGAAGGGGTCGGAGGTTCGAATCCTCTCACGCCGACCATTTTTCCCGCCCAATTTATTCTCATTCTTATTTCAGTTTAATTTCAATATCTTAGATATAACTCTGCTACATCTTGTGGCGTTTAGTCTAATTTTTTTGAGATTATTTCTGCCGGGCAACCCATTGCTTTTACAGCACCTTGAAATCCGTCTGAAAGTTTAGCGGGCGGACCCATAGGTCTGCCCCTACAAATAGGCTGCACAATTCGAATGTTGGGGTAGACCTAAGTTTCTGCCCGCCAAGACCTTAGGCACATCTGCATTCAGTGAGGGCGTCCGCTCCTATACAGGCTGCACGATTCGAATGTAGGGGGGTCTGCCCACGGAGTCCGCAATCACCTTTGAGCCTCCATCATCACTTCATCCAGACGACGATCTAGACTACAAAAGCTGCATCCACGTCATTGTTCTTAAAAGGGTAGGGCGAAGGCGCTCAACAACACTCATTTGAATAACTAGAGATTACACCCTGCCAAGTGATCAGCCACAAAAAAGCCCGCAGGGGTTAACTGCGGGCTTTTTCATTCCATCGTCAGTAGACGTTAGATATCCAGGTTCGTCACTGTTAAGGCGTTCGTCTGAATGAAGTCACGGCGCGGCTCCACTTCGTCCCCCATTAGGGTGTTGAAGATCTGGTCCGCGGCAATGGCATCTTCGATGGTCACGCGCATCAAGCGGCGGCTGTCGGGATCCATGGTGGTTTCCCAGAGCTGCTCCGGGTTCATCTCTCCCAGTCCCTTATAGCGCTGGAGCGATTGTCCCCGCTGGGCTTCCTGCATCAACCACTGCAGGGCTTCCTCGAAGCTGCTGACCGGATGCTGGCGCTCGCCCCGCTGGACGTAAGCACCTTCTTCAATCAGGCCGTCCAGCTTCTTGCCGAAGTCCGCAATGGCCTGATAGACAGGGGAGGAGAAGAACTCATGGTTGAACATGTACTCGTCCTCCAACCCATGCATCTTCACGATAGCGTAGGGGAGGTACTGTTCGCGCTCTTCATCTTCCCGCACCTCGTACAGGAACTGGCTACCCGTGGCGGAATCCTTGCTCAGGACTTGGCGTAGCTGCTCAGTCCAGGCTTCTACAGCGTCCTTGTCCTTCAGTTGGTCGGCCTGAAGCTCCGGCAGGTAAATCATTTGATGCAGGATTTGCGGCGGATATACCCGAGACAGACGGTCGATCATGGCCATCACCGCCCGATACTCGTTCACCAGCGTCTCCAACGCCGTACCACTGATGGGCGGGGCAGAGGGGTTCACAAACAGCTTACTGTCTTCCAGGGCCGCCTGGGTGAAGTAGGCTTCCTTGGCCTGCTCATCCTTCAGGTACTGCTCCTGCTTGCCTTTCTTGACCTTATACAGGGGCGGCATGGCGATATAAATGTAGCCACGCTCGATGACCTCCCGCATCTGACGGAAGAAGAAGGTCAGCAGCAGTGTACGGATGTGGGAGCCGTCCACGTCGGCGTCGGTCATGATGATGATGCGGTGGTAACGGATCTTATCCACATCAAACTCTTCACGGCCAATGCCACAGCCTAGAGCGGTAATCAGGGTGCCGACTTCCGCGGAAGAAATCATCCGGTCGAAGCGGGCCCGCTCCACGTTCAGGATCTTACCCTTAAGGGGCAGAATGGCCTGGGTTTTCCGATCCCGCCCTTGTTTGGCAGAGCCACCGGCGGAGTCACCCTCCACAATGAACAGTTCAGAGAGGGCAGGATCCTTCTCCTGGCAGTCCGCTAATTTGCCCGGCAGGCCTGCAATATCCAAGGCGCCTTTACGGCGTGTCATCTCCCGGGCCCGGCGAGCGGCTTCCCGGGCCCGCGCGGCATCAATGATCTTATTGACAACGATCCGCGCTTCCTGGGGATTTTCCTGCAGGTAATCGGCAAAGTAGTTGCCCATCTCCTGCTCCACAGCGGTTTTCACCTCTGAGGAAACCAGCTTGTCTTTGGTCTGGGAGGAGAATTTCGGATCCGGCACTTTGACGGAAATAATTGCCGTCAAACCTTCCCGGGCGTCATCACCAGAGGTGGCCACCTTGTTCTTCTTCTGAACGTTTTCCTGGTCAATGTAGACGTTCAGGGTACGCGTCAACGCGCTGCGGAAACCGGCCAAGTGGGTCCCGCCATCGCGCTGGGGGATGTTGTTGGTGAAGCAGTACAGGTTTTCCTGGAAGCCATCGTTCCACTGCAATGCCACTTCCACGGTAATCCCATCGTCCCGCTCTTTCACGAAGTGGAACACCTTGTTGATGGGGTTCTTGTTGGTATTCAAGTACTCAACAAAGGCCTTCAAGCCCCCCTCATACTGGAAGATTTCTTCCTTGCCGCTACGCTCATCCTTGAGGATGATTTTGACGCCCGAGTTGAGGAAGGCCAGTTCCCGAATCCGCTTGGCCAAGATCTCGTAATGGAACTCGATATTGCTGAACGTTTCTTCCGACGGCCAGAAACGTAGGGAAGTGCCGGTTTTTTCCGTTTCCCCAACTACGGTCAGGGGGCTTTGAGGCACTCCATGGTGGTAGATCTGTTCATGCACCTTGCCGTTTCGACGAATCGTCAGTTGCAGCTTTTTCGAGAGGGCATTCACCACGGAAACACCCACACCGTGGAGACCGCCAGATACCTTATATGAGTTGTCATCGAACTTACCGCCGGCGTGCAGCACGGTCATAATGACTTCAGCAGCAGACACCCCTTCTTCCGGGTGGATATCCACCGGAATTCCACGTCCGTTATCGACAATGGAAACGGAATCATCGGGATGAATCACAATGCGAATTTCATCGCAGTGTCCAGCCAAGGCTTCGTCAATGGCGTTATCGACAACCTCGAACACCATATGGTGGAGACCCGTGCCGTCGTCAGTATCACCGATGTACATTCCAGGACGTTTACGTACAGCATCCAGCCCCTTCAGGACTTTAATACTGGACGAATCATAAGACTTTTCTGTCATGTAAGAGTGAACTCCAGGATATTAGAGGGTTGGAGCCTCGCTGATACTGCCATGTTCCACGTGGAACATTTTCAACGGAGTTGACCGGCTCCAGTACTTTTCAATTAGTGTGTTATCCAGGGACGTGATAAAGACCTGTGCACCCGACTCTTCGAGAATGCGGCAAAAGGTGAGGGCATTCGCCTCATCCAATTCCGCGTGCAAATCATCCACCAGATAAACACTGGATACGTTGGTGACTTGAGACAGAAATACACCCTGTGCAAGCTTGAGGGCGCATATCACAACCTTTTGTTGCCCCCGCGACAAATGGTCGCGAGCGTCCAAGCCCAGCACGGAAATCCGAAGATCGGCTTTATGGGGACCATAACTGGTTTTACCAAAGGTGCGGTCACGCTCCAGGCTGTCTTCCAACGCATCACGATAGGAACGATCCTTTGGCCAACCCCTTACATAGTCTAGCCGTACATCGGCCATTTGAGAGTTAAACTCCGTCAGCATGGCCTTGATCGTATCGCGAAGCTGATCCAGGTAGTTTGTCCGATACCGGTCGATCAACTCCGCTGATTCCACCAAGTGATCGTTCCACACGGCTAATTCAGCAGCATCTATTCTACCACGTCGGAGCAGGCTATTCCGCTGTTTCAACGATCTCTGGAAGTTCCGCCAGATCCCCATATAGGAATGTTCCACGTGGAACACTCCCCAATCCAGAAACTGCCGACGCTCCCGTGGGCCGCCGGTGAGCAGCTCGAAGGTCTCGGGCACCACCAACACCACCGGCAACAACTTGGCCACTTCTGCCATGGAGTTTACATTGGCGCCGTCGAGCCGCAGCCGGGTTTCGCCACTTTTGGATTTGGAGATCCCAATCCCGTGGGACAGGCTACCCCGGCGGATCTGGCCGTAGACCACCAGCTCGGATTGACCGCTACTAATTAAAGGAGCAGCCAAGCGACTGCGAAAGGAGCGTCCCAATCCCAAAAGATAGATGGCCTCCAGCAGGGAAGTTTTACCACTGCCATTGGCACCGTAGATCCAGTTAATGCGGGGAGACAGTTCAAGAGATACCGAAGATAGATTGCGAAGCTGATTGACCCGTAGTTTTTGTAGCTCACTCATCCAACATCAAACCAGTAACCAGCCTCACGATTCGGAGCATAATTCAGAAAGGAAACCTCTTAAGCTCCACCATTCTAGGCCAAGGGTCGAACAAGCGAAAGGGCTAGCCACCGCTACCTAAGCCCCCCGGAACCGGCGCCTTGCACCAATCCGGCTTCTGGATTCAGCCCTCCAAATACTGCTTAAATCCATCAAGAAACATCTGCACCGCAATTGCGACCAGCAACATGCCCATCAAGCGCTCCATGGCGATCAGGCCGCGCTTTTTCATCACGCGATAGAGGAGATTGGAGGAGAGCAGAATCACCGCACTGGCCGCCCAGGCAATAAACAAGGCCAAGGACCACTCGCCCATGCGCTCTGGCTCGCGGGTAGTTAACAGCATAATGGTGGCGAGAATTGAGGGGCCGGCAAAGAAGGGCACAGCTAACGGCACAATAAAGGGCTCTTCTTCCAGAGGATTTTCCCGCCACTCGTTACGTTGCGGGAAAATCATGCGGATGGCAATCATCAAAAGAACAATCCCCCCGGCGATGCTGATGGATTCCGATCGCAACGCAAAAAAATGCAGGAGGTATTGGCCGGCGAATAAAAAGCAGTAGAGGATCACCAGGGAAATCACAACTTCCCGCACCAGCACATAGCGGCGCCTCTCGGGCTTCACCGACTCCAACACCGAGAGATAGAGCGGTACGTTGCCGATCGGGTCCATAATCAAGAACAGTAAAATCACCACCGATCCAAATTCCATACCGCTATCCCCTTAAGTTCATAGTCACATCAGTCTAATAAACCCAGTTGTAAAAAGAACCTGGTTCCAAGCCAATACCAGGTTTGCCTAATTTACTTTTGAGTTGCGCCATAAATTGATCCGAGCCATCGGAAGTTGGAAGTTGGAAGTTGGAAGTTGGAAGTTGGAAGTTGGAAGTTGGAAGTTGGAAGTTGGAAGTTGGAAGTTGGAAGTTGGAAGTTGGAAGTTGGAAAAGATTAGAAACAAAGGGGAAGGGCGGAGCAACAGACAAGGTGGGCTTCAGGGCCGGACCTATGTGTCCGCTCGGGGCAGACACATAGATCACTATGAGCTTTCTCGAACCTTTGCCTTAGAGTCTCTTAGCAGAGGATCGGTCTCGCCCCGCACCGATTGCCCTGTCTCAGTGCAACATATTCAGCCGCTCATCCATGAACATATCCAGCTCGGGCGCCAGGATGTGGATATAGCGGTCGAAGTAGAGGAACTGCTTCAGGAGCAAGGCGAACTCGCGGGGGAAGTGCAGGCCATGTTGTTCGCCGAGTTTAACCAGATCCAACAGGATATTGTTCACCTCGTCTTCGGTGACATCGTCCACGCCCGCGTAATCGGGGCCCATGGTATCCATCCGCACGTAGAGGCTACGAATATCCGCGGCCAGTCGGGAAACATCCACCTCGTCCTTGGTGACCCCAATGCGCACCATGGCGTCAGCCATGGACTCGAAATTGCCGGTCATGATCGCCGAAATAAAATCGGAGATGGCCTGCCAGGTACCCGGCGCCATCCGTCCCACAATACCGAAGTCGATAAACGCAACGCGGCCGTCTTCCAATACCATGAGATTACCCGCGTGCACATCCGCATGGAAAAACTCGCATTGGGTGAGACTGGCAAACCAGGTATTCATCGCCGAGATCAGGGTCCGCTCCGGATCCTTGCAGTACTTACGGATGGTCTCCAAGTCCGTCAGAGGCACACCATAAAACCGCTCCATGGTCAGTACCCGCATGGTACTGCAATGCTCGTATACCCGGGGCACCGTGGCCTGTTCGTTATGGGTGTCCAGCAAGAATTGCCGGAATACCCGCAGGTTATGGGCTTCCTTGTAGAAGTCGCACTCTTCCATCATGGTGCGCTGGATTTCCTCCACAATCCCAGACAATGAGGTCCAGGACAGCTTGGGCGCAAGAAACTCCAGAACTTTGGCAGCCACGTACAGAAAATTGAGATCCGTCAGTAGCACATTGGCCACTCCCGGCTTCTGGATCTTGATCACCACATCCTCGCCGGTCCGTAACTTGGCGGCATGGACCTGGGCGATGGATGCAGACGCCAAAGGCACCGGATCGATTTCGGAATAGATTTCGTGCAGCGGCTTGCCCAACTCTTCGTTGAGAATCCGCTTCATCACCGAAAAGGGCAGGGGTTGTGTCCGGTCCAGGCAATGCTGGAATTCTTCCACATATTCTTGGGGAAAGAAGGTGGGAGAGCTGGCAATAAACTGCCCTAGCTTAATATAGGTGGCGCCCAGCTCTTCAAAAGTGCGCCGCAGCAGCCGAGGCGTGGGCGGACGATCGCCCAGCGCATAGTTGAGTCCTACCCTGGAAAGAACCGCCGCGGTCTGCCCGATACGCAGGGCACCTTTAAACGTATTGATCAATGTGTCCTTCATTATCCGATACGCTCATCACTGTCCTTTTGATTTGGACAGGCAGCCCGGCTGCCCATCCACTCCTATTCGCGCCCCTCGGCAACCAACCCGGTGGTGTGGCTCTTACAGACGCATGGGCATGACCACGTACAGAGCCAGGTCACTTTCAGTGGACTCCAGCAATGCACTGCTGTTGGGATTGGCCAGGGTCATTTTCACGGTCTCACCATCGATGACGTTCAGCACATCGGTCAGATAGCTGACGTTGAACCCGATCTGCAGCGGCTCAGACTGGTACTCCACCATCAGGCTATCTTCCGCTTCTTCGTGCTCGGGGTTGTTGGCGAATACCTTCAGCTGGTTATGGTCGAACTGGAGCCGTACGCCGCGCACGTTCTCGTGGGACAAGATCGCCGCCCGGGTCAGCGTGGACCGCAATTCCTGACGGTCAGCAATCATGACCATATTGCCACCGCGCGGTATAACTCTTTGATAATCCGGGAATTTACCTTCGATCAGCTTAGAGGTATAGATAAAGCTGCCGATGGTCGCACGTACATGGCTATCGCCGAACTGTAGGGTACAGGGTTCATTGGCATCCGTTAACAGACGGGCCAGTTCCTGAACCCCTTTGCGGGGAACAATCATTTGCCGGGGCTCGGAGACCGGGTTTGGCATCTTGTGGGTAGCCATTGCCAGACGATGTCCGTCCGTTGCGACAACCCGCAGGTGCTCCGGCGTCACCTCAAACAACATGCCGTTCAGGTAATAACGCACATCCTGCTGGGCCATGGCAAAGGAAGTGGCATCCAGCAGTGTTTTCAACTCGCCCTGCAGAAGACTCAGCTCCAGACCATCGGCTTCTTCTTCAATATTGGGAAAGTGCTCCGCCGGCAGCGTCGAGAGGGTAAAGTGGCTGCGTCCACTACTCAACTGGACCCGGTTATCCTTCAGGCTCAAGCCGATACGGGACTGCTCGCCTAAGGCACGGCAGATATCCGACAGCTTTTTTGCCGGTACCGTAATGCGGCCGTACTCTTCCACTTCCACATCATCGATATGACTGACCAACTCGACTTCCATATTGGTACCGGTCAAGCTCAGTCCGCTTTCATCCGCCACCAATAAAATATTCGCCAACACCGGCATGGTCTGCTTTTTCTCAACCACCCCGGCAATCGCCAGTAAGGGCGTCAGGAGTGCCTCGCGTGTAATGGTCAGTTTCATCTCAATCGCTCTCGGTCATTCGCTTGTACTTGGGCCTGCCACTGTCGGCTACTGCTTGGTGTTCTTGATCACCTTGGTCATCCCACCTAACTGGTGAGCATTCTCAGGAAGTTCTGGTAATCCTCACGGATCGAGGGGTCCTGCTCCTGAAGCTCGACAATCTTTTTGCAGGCGTGGAGCACCGTGGTATGGTCCCGCCCGCCAAAGGCCTCGCCGATTTCCGGCAGGCTGTGGTTGGTCAACTCCTTGGCCAGCGCCATGGCCACCTGCCGGGGGCGGGTGACTGATCGGGTGCGACGCTTGGACAACAGGTCCGACACCTTGATCTTATAATATTCCGCTACAGTGCGCTGAATATTATCAATACTGACCTGTTTTTCATGTAACGCCAGCAAATCCTTCAGGGATTCACGGATAAACGCCGGTGTAATTTCCTGGCCGGTGAAGTGGGCATTGGCCGCCACCAGCTTGAGTGCCCCCTCCAGCTCACGGACGTTGGAGCGGATTTTCTGGGCGATGAAAAACGCCGCCTCACTGCTGAGCTTCACATTGCTTTGCTCGGCCTTCTTCATCAGGATCGCCACCCGGGTTTCCAGCTCCGGCGGCTCCACCATCACCGTCAAGCCCCAACCAAACCGGGACTTGAGGCGCTCTTCCATATTCTCGATTTCTTTCGGATAGCGGTCGCAGGTAAGGATCATCTGCTGCCCGCCCTCCAGCAGGGCATTAAAGGTATGGAAAAACTCTTCCTGGGAACGTTCCTTGCGGGCAAAAAACTGGATATCGTCAATCAGCAGGGCATCCACGGAGCGATAATAGCGCTTGAACTCATTGATCGCGTTCAATTGCAGCGCCTTAACCATATCCGCCACAAACCGCTCGGAATGCAGATACACGATCCGGGCATTGGGGTTCTTCTTCTGAATGGCGTTCCCCACCGCATGCATTAAGTGGGTTTTCCCCAGCCCCACGCCTCCATATAAGAAGAGGGGGTTGTAGGCACCACCGGGATTATCCGCCACCTGCATGGCAGCGGCGCGTGCTAATTGGTTGGATTTTCCCTCAACAAAGGTATCGAAGGTAAAAGCAGGGTTCAGGAAGCTTTGGTGCCTGATCGCTCCCTCAACTTCCACCGAGCGCCCCTGGGGTTTTTCTTCATCCCGCCGCTCCGCGTTGGATCTTACAGAGGCCACCGGGGCAGAGGCCGCAGCGTCCGTCTCTTTTTTAGAGCGAACGCTACCAATACGCAGGACTATCTTGGGAGCCTGGCCTTCGGCCACTTCCCCCAGCAATTCACGAATCCGGCTCAGATACTTGTCTGAGACCCAGTCCAGCACGAACTTATTCGGCGCATACAGCTGCAACTCGCCATTCACATATTGTGCCTGCAAGGGTCGTAACCAGGTATTGAATTGCTGGGCAGGATACTCTTCCTGCAGATAATCCAGACACTTTTTCCATATTTCCAAAGACACAGAATCCCCCAGCCTACGACATGGCGACTGCACAGGTATGGTATTGAACGAATTTTGTTCGATCGCAATCGGCGATCCCTGAACCGCAGGTACCACCGAGCCCTTGAACCCGGTTGACCCGAATCTCACGGATATTACTGGCCATGAATGACGTCATATGAACGCCCTTCCATTGCTTAGTAACCCGGCGCGACCAAGGCCGCTAGTTCAGAGTGAACAACCAATTTATAGAGACAGGCTTTCCTTGCGTAGAGATGAGGAAGGCGATGCTTCCAAACTCTTCCATCTTCTTTATATGTATCCAGACAGCGGAATAAGTAACCAGACAGCGGATGTAGTAACCCCTGGCGGCCCCCCACACCTTCTCTTTCCATTGCCTTACCACGCGCTAGAGCGCCCGGAAAAAGGGCAAACAGGCTCCTTGTGTTGGGACCAATGGGGCGAATTGTACTCGCTCCAGCCTGAAGGCGCCACCCTCCCAAACTTCCTTACTCCACAGCCTGTTAATACTTTTAAATAAAACTTTCAATAGCTTACAGCCTTGTTAACAGGGTTGTGCACAAAATTCATTGGGAAATTTTTTGTATCTCGCACCGCTGCTGAACAACTTCTTAGCGACCCTGTGGAAAACCAGGGGGTAGGGGTGTGGATGATTTGGCCCGCTGACTTTTCCACATTTCATCCCGCCTCCAAACCCAGCTTATGTACCCCTCACCCCCGCCTTTTCCCCCTAGTCATAAACAGCGCAATTTGTTGTCTGCAAAGGCTAAAATAAGGTTATCCACAGAAATCGGCGTGCCTAAGTCTTAATAACCATCACAAACTTCTTAAAAACATATTTTTTAATAATTAATAAGCGTCACAGGAAAGCGTATATTTTTTGTTCAAAAAAGACATTTGATCCGATCTTTTCACCAGAGATGTGCTACATTGCCCCACTGTTCCAAAGAACTTCCGGTCCATTCGTCACTTTGAGATCGAACCACCAGGGCTTCAGAACTGTATTCTTGAGGCAGGAATCTGGAGAAAGGCGCCTGGCTTGAATACGCCAGTGCCCCTGAGAGTCAGGAAGTTTTAAAAAGCGGGACATTGGATCCACTGGGAGAGCGTCGTCTTTCAAACCAGTCATCCCGTGCCGGTTTCAGCGTTAAGAATGCAAGCCAAAAAGCCCGGTGAGAGACCGGACTTTTGGTGCCTGAATTGACAAATAGCTTCAACCCGGGAATTCCCCCGGGGGAGAGCCGTAATGGAAATTGAATTCCTCGGTTAAATTCAATACAATCCGGCTCCTATTTTTACTGTATCTTTATCTCCAACCATCGAATTCGAGATTTCGACATGAAAAGAACATTTCAACCCAGCGTTCTGAAGCGCAAGCGTACTCACGGCTTCCGTGCCCGTATGGCTACCAAGAAAGGCCGTCAGATCATTGCCGCTCGTCGTGCAAAGGGCCGTAAGCGCCTTTCAGCATAAGCTGTCAGCGGATGGGACTTTACGATTTTCCCCGGACGGCACGGCTTTTATCCTCCGGGGAGTTTCGGAGAGTCTTTGAGCAAACGGATTTCCGAGCGCCGCATCCGTTTTTTCTGCTACTTGCCACTCAAGCTTCTTCGCAGAACTCTGCACGCCTTGGGTTAGTGGTAGCAAAGAAGAACGTTCGGAGGGCAGTTGACCGCAATCGAGTCAAAAGGTTGATTCGGGAGTCCTTTCGCCAACACCGGCCAGAGTTACCAAACCTGGATATCGTTGTGTTGGTGAGAAAAGAGGCCGCGCAAGCGGAGAACGGTCAGCTTCTGATGGCACTGGATAAACTTTGGTCGCGCCTGATTCGGCAAGCGGCTGAAGCAGCCAGCAAAAGTGAGACTCCTGCATGATCCTACGTCGGCTCCTTTTGTTCCTGATCCGCGGCTATCAATATTTGATCAGCCCTCTGATGGCCCCTCATTGCCGCTACTATCCCTCATGCTCATCCTATGCAGTGACTGCAATCACACACCACGGCGCTGTGAAAGGGAGCTATCTTGCCACTCGTAGACTGCTCAGGTGTCATCCCTGGAGTGCCGGTGGCTATGATCCGGTTCCCGGAACCGAAGAACCTTCCCCCACTAGCTGCCATTGTCCAACTGATCAGGTGAAGTCGTCTTAAACCATGGATGCTCAACGGACCATTCTCATAGTCGCTTTGCTCGTCGTCTCGTACCTCCTGGTTTTGGCCTGGAACGACGATTACGGCCAGCAACCCTATCCTCAACAGCCGGTGGTGGAACGTCCTGCACTGGACACCACAACGGGACTGCCCGAAACAGCAGAGTTTGATGTACCTGAAGCCAAGCAGACAATTTCTGCTTCCAACCTGGCGGCCAATGATGCCGCGGGTTTCATCCAGGTAGAAACCGACGTGCTGTCGGTACGTATTTCCCAGCGAGGCGGTGAGCTTGTCGAAGCACAGCTGAAGGAGCATTTGCGCGCGCTCAATATGCCCGAGCCTTTGGCTTTGCTGGAAAATGGTCCCTATCGCACCTATGTGGTCGAAACCCCCATGATTGGCCGGAATGCCTTGCGCTCGCCGGTGTTTGAGAGCGCCCAGTCAAGCTATTCCCTGGCTGAAAACGGTGATGAACTGGTGGTGGATCTGCACCACACCACCGAGTCTGGTGTCAAAGTCACCAAGCGTTACCAGTTCCAGCGGGGCAGCTATGAGATTCAGGTTTCTTACCTGATCGACAACCCCACAGAAGAGCCCTGGGCAGCCAACTTCTCCGCCAAGATCCTGCGTGACCAAAGCCCGGATCCTTCCCAGACCACCTCCTTGGGAATGCAGTCTTTCCTGGGGGTCGTACTGTCGACTCCGGCGGAAACCTATACCAAATATGACTATGGCGATTTGGCCAAGAAGCCGGTCGAAGCCGATGTGAACTCCGGCTGGATCGCGTTTTTGCAGCACTATTTCGTCACGGCCCTGATTCCTGCCGAAGGCAGCAACCCGACCTTCCACGCGAAAACCACCCAAGGCCACTACCTGGTCGGTTTCGTACTGCCCCAGACCATTGTTCCTCCGGGCCAGCAAGGCGCAGTGGGTGCCAAGGTGTATGTCGGTCCCAAGGTGATGGACTATTTGAAAGCCGCTGCGCCGAACCTGGACCTGACCGTGGATTTCGGCTGGCTGTGGTTCGTGGCCAAGCCTCTGTTCCTGGCGCTGGACTTCTTCCATGACTTCGTCAAGAACTGGGGTGTGGCGATCATCATCCTGACCATTGTCATCAAGCTGATCTTCTTCCCCCTGTCAGCGGCAAGTTACCGCTCCATGGCCAATATGCGCCGGGTCGCTCCCATGCTCCAGCGTCTCAAGGAGCAGTATGGGGACGACCGTCAGAAAATGTCCCAGGCCATGATGGAGCTGTACCGCAAGGAGAAGATCAACCCGCTGGGTGGCTGTTTGCCCATCCTGGTTCAGATGCCGGTGTTCATCGCCCTGTATTGGGTACTGGCGGAAAGTGTGCAACTGCGCCATGCGCCTTTCATGCTGTGGATTGAAGACCTGTCGGTGAAGGATCCCTTCTTCATCCTGCCGTTGCTGATGGGTGGAACCATGTTCATCCAGATGGCCCTGAACCCGACCCCGCCGGATCCCATCCAGGCCCGGATCATGAAGCTGATGCCCATCATCTTCACCGTGTTCTTCCTCTGGTTCCCGGCCGGCCTGGTGCTGTACTGGTTGGTGAACAACATCCTCTCTATCGGTCAGCAGTGGTATATTACCCGGCAGATCGAAAACGCCAGTAAAGAGAAAAAGGCGTAACGCCTGAACCCAAAAGGCCCTTTCGAGGGCCTTTTTTCTTGTCGCATTCCACTGACGTGTAGGCCCATGAAGCTTCAAGATCAAGACACCATTGCCGCGGTTGCCACCCCCCCGGGTCGGGGCGGGGTGGGGATTGTGCGGGTATCCGGCCCCAAAGCGGCGGACATTGCCCAAGCCTTGCTGGGATTTGTTCCCAAACCCCGTTATGCCCACTACGGCCCCTTCCGGGATGACAGGGGAGAGCAACTGGACGAAGGCCTGGCCCTGTTTTTCCCCACCCCCCACTCCTTTACCGGAGAGGATGTACTGGAACTTCAGGGCCATGGCGGCCCGGTGGTGATGGATCTCTTGCTTTCCGCCGTGATCAAGCTGGGTGCCCGGCTGGCCCGGCCCGGCGAATTCACCGAGCGGGCCTTTCTCAATGACAAGATTGATCTGGTGCAGGCGGAAGCCATTGCTGATTTGATTGACAGCAGCTCCGAACAGGCCGCCCGTTCCGCGCTCAAGTCCTTGCAGGGCGAGTTTTCCCGCCAGATCAGCGCCTTGGTAGAGCAGCTGATCCAGTTGCGGATTTATGTGGAAGCCGCCATCGATTTTCCGGAAGAAGAGATCGACTTCCTGTCGGATGGGCGGGTTGCGCAGGATCTAGAAGCCATCCTCACCCAGTTGCGTCAGGTGTTGGTTCAGGCCAACCGGGGCTCTATCCTGCGTGAAGGCATGAATGTGGTGATCGCTGGCCGTCCCAATGCGGGCAAGTCGAGCCTGCTCAATGCCCTGGCCGGACGGGAAGCGGCGATTGTCACCGACATCGAAGGCACCACCCGGGATGTGCTGCGGGAACATATCCACATCGACGGCATGCCCCTGCATATCATTGATACCGCGGGGCTGCGCGACAGTGCCGATGTGGTGGAGAGAATTGGGATCGAACGGGCCTGGCAGGAAATCCGGCAGGCGGATCGGGTGTTGCTCCTGGTGGACTCCACGCAAACGGACAGCTCCGACCCCCGTACTATCTGGCCGGATTTCGTCGCCCAACTTCCATCCCTGGACCACCTGACCGTGATCCGTAACAAAATCGATCTTTCCGGCGAAGCCCCTGGTCTCCATGAGGAAAACGGAATTCCGGTACTGCGCCTGTCGGCCCAGGAAGGGGAGGGCATGGAGCTCCTGCGCCAGCACCTGAAGGACTGCATGGGCTATGAAACCACTACCGAAGGCGGCTTTAT
>Ga0209075_1000243_pt1 | contig 52025 bp, 37 predicted proteins | sample Stecom2011_FD_187523 | JGI IMG/M metagenome (GOLD analysis project Ga0209075, IMG submission 187523) | Agricultural soil microbial communities from Utah to study Nitrogen management - Steer compost 2011 (SPAdes) (version 2) | ecosystem: Environmental > Terrestrial > Soil > Agricultural land...
CGCGAAAGTTCGTCTTAAGCCCGTCAAAAAGAAGCAGGCGACCGGCCATATTCTCGCCGATGCCCAGCAAAACCTTAATCGCCTCGATCGCCTGCAGGCTTCCGATGATGCCGGGCAAAACGCCCAGAACGCCCGCTTCCTGACAGCTCGGCGCGAATTCCGCAGGCGGCGGCTCGGGATAAAGACAGCGGTAGCACGGACCCTCGTGCGGGATAAAACTCGTGACCTGACCCTCGAAGCGAAAGATCGACCCGTGAATATTCGGGATGCCAAGCTTCACGCAGGCATCGTTGATCAGATAGCGCGTGGGGAAGTTGTCGCCGCCGTCGACCACCAGGTCATAGCCCTCGAAAATCTCGAGGATATTCTCGCTGGTCAGCCGCGTATTATGCATGTCGATTTTGATATCCGGGTTGAGCGCCTGCAGGGTGCGCTTGGCGGATTCGACCTTGGGCTCACCGATGCTATCGTCGCGGTGCAAAATTTGGCGTTGCAGGTTGGAGCGGTCGACAACATCGGAGTCGATGATGCCGAGTTGACCCACGCCCGCGGCGGCAAGGTACAGGCCGACCGGGCTTCCGAGCGCGCCCGCGCCGAGCATTAATACCTTGGAATCGAGCAGTTTCTGCTGCCCCTTTTCGCCGACCTCCGGGATGATCAAATGCCGGCTATAACGCGTCATTTGCTCGGGCGTGAGCGAGCGCGCGATATGAATCGGATAACCTTCTTGCTTCCACGCGCCGAACCCGCCAGCCACTGATGTTACATTTGAATAACCCAGGTCTTTCAGCGACTTAGCAGCCAGAAGTGAGCGCGTTCCGCCGGCGCAAAAGAGCAGAATTTCGCGCTCGCGATTGCCCTCGAGGTTCTCGATTTTAACGTCAAGCAGCCCGCGCGGGATAAACTGCGCACCCTCGATCGAGCCGTCCACAAACTCATCGCGCTCGCGCACATCAATCAGCAGCGGGCCCTCGCCGCGCACCGGCTCCTGTAACTTTTTGCGCAGGCTGACCACGTCGGTTTCAGGCACGCTTTTTCTGATCTCGTTGAGAATTTCGTTCAATCCGGCCACGCTGGACTCCTTATGGTTCTATATCGATGACGTTGAGGCCGTCGAAAATGGGGCTTTAATAAAGCATCAAAAATGCAGGGAAATTCCTCGCCGCTAATTCCATAGCAACCAGGTATGAATTGTTCAACAATTTAGCGCGGGATTTCTTCCCGCCCAGCTAAGTTTCTGACAAATCGAGCGCTATTCTGCGCCAGTATCGGACGGGTCGTTGTCGCGCTCTTCAAAAACGTCTTCGGCGATATTTCCGAGGTCTTCCTGGATATCGTCGAGCGCGCGCCGGCGCTGGATCATCGTGATGGTTTGCGCGATGAGCGCCTGGGTCTCGGGCGTCGCGGATTCCTTTTGTTTTTCAAGCGCTTCGAGAAGTTCTGCGTCTTTATAAAACCCCAGCGCTCGCAGCGAAATCTGCTGAACTTCGGGGGCCGTTGCGTCGGCGGAAAGCTCGAGCATTTTCGCGCGGGCTTCCAGGTTTCTGCGCCGCCCCAGGGTCATGAAAACATGCTGGCGCGCGATATGCTGGGTCTTGGGATCCTCGAAGAATTTCTCCCATTCCTGGCGGTTGAAAACGCCGAGCAAAAAGTCTTCGCCCGACTCGCTCGAATCCAGCCCAAGCAGGTTGAACATCTCCAGGCGCAGGGCGTCATTGATTATTGTATCGCGGATAATATTCTCGGCGACCTGCGCGTCCAGGTGGCCTTCAGCGCGGCGCAGCGCGCGCGCGGCGAGCAGGGCGGTGTCGGAGTTTGGGTCCTGCTCAAAGAGCGCGATAAAGCGCTGTTTTGGGCCTGGCGCTTCGCTTTGAGCCAGAATCTTGAACGCCTTTTGCAAGCCCGGTTTCCAGCGCTCAACCTTGGAGTAGTCAATCACAGCCTGCAGGTCGTCGGGCAGATCGTTGCGCTCGGCGAGTGCGTCAATCGCGGCGATTCTCACGTCGGGCGAGGTATCCTTGAGCGCCGCGATGATGAGGTCGCGCGCCTCGGGTGACGGATCACGCGAGAGCGCCTGGAGGGTCGATTTTCGCGTCAGCGGGTCTTTATTGGCGATATAATCCGGCTGAATAAAGTCGAGAAACCCTTGAACGTGGAAATATTTGGCGACTTCCAACACGCGAAGGCGCGTGCGCCGCGAATCGGCCGCGGCGAGGATTTGCTTATAGAGTTCGGGGCGGGGAAGTTCGCCCTGATCTTTATAGTGCAGGCGGTGGCCCAGCAGGTTGAGCGCCTGAATGGCGTCGTAGCCGCCGGCGAGCCCGGGGTGCTCGCTGGCGTGGACGAGCAGCGGTTCGACCATGGCCTGCTTGCCCGCACTGAGAGCGCGAATGCGCTCATTTCGCTCGGCCATCGTCCCCTGGCCAAGCTGAGCGAGCAATTGGACGAGCTGGTCCGGCGGGGCGACGCGCCCGATCAGGCGCAACAGGTCGACGCGCTTTTGCGGGGACTCGATCGAATTCTCCCGCAAGTATTCGATCAGCCCGGGCGAGGCGTGATGCTGCAAGGAGGCCAGGCCGCGTTTGAGCGTGCGGTATTCCGGTGAGCCCGGATCGGTCTCGCGCAAAAAATCGGTCAGCAATTTTGCGGCTTGCTCGGAGGGAAGGCTTCCGATCAGCGCAATGATACGCTTGCGCTCAACCGGGGTGGCGGCGCGTGCGGCGCGGCGCACCTCATCGCTAAGCGGGGTTTTAAGCGCGATTGCCATCTGGGCGATGAGCCCGCGGGTTCGCGCGTCGGGCTCCAGGGCGATCTGCTCGACGATCTGTCGGGCGGTTTGCTCCGCGTTGGCAAAATGCAGCGAGGAATAGGGCGTAATTTGGGAAATAGCCACCGTCTCGCGCGCCCACTCCGGTTGGCTGCGCAGGGGCGTTCCGGGCGTTGATTCGAGCAACATCACACTGAGGCAATTCGTTTTGACGGGCCGCGGCAACTCCACCATCACACCGTGGCCGGCGCGCACGCTCTCCAGGTCCACATGCTGCAGCTCGACGATAAAGCGCGAGCCATCCGACAGGGCGAGCAGGATCTTGGTGGGGCGCGCAAACGCGGCGAGGGTGTCTTCGCTGGTGCCCAATCCGGTGATAATGCGCACCGAACTCAGCCCGACGGCATCATTGATCTGCGTGCTCACGAACTCCCCGCGCCCCAATCCCTCGGCGCCCTCCATCCAGGCGGTGTCGAACTTGCCGTCGCCCAACTCCAGCGGGCGAATCGTCGCGCCTTCCCGATCCCTGCTGCGTCGGTCGCTCGAGGCTGCAAACCACTGGGACCAGGTTCTCAGAAAGGGGGGATTGAAATTATTATCGGCCGGGCGAGCCTTGAGATATTTCGCGTCTTTAAGGAGCGCGTCAAAATCAACATGATTGATGAATTTATCGCTCTGGGGGTGGTAGAGGTCCACAATCGGGGAGTATTTGGACTCCACCGTATCGGCGCCGCAAAAATTGGAGTTCGCGTTTGGGCGCCGGCGAATCAGGCGGGGATTTCGCACCGGCGAGATGATTCTGAACTGCGATCCTCCGTCGAGCATCGAGTATTTTGCGCTGCCCACTCGCCGCCATTTGCGCCCATCGCGGACCCAGGCCATTTGAAATTGCGCCGAATCGGGCGAAGCGTTCGCGTTGATGCCCGGAAGCGCGCTCAGCAGCACAATAAATATATCGTTGCCAAGATACTTTGATTCAAGCTCATAGCCATAATGAGCCAGCGTCGCCCAGGCCGGGAAACTATCCTGCATAAGGATATTCTTTGCGCCGGACTCGGTATTTATCGAGACACTCCACTCGATTCGCTCGGCGTTGCGCGCATCGGGTGCAGCGGTTTGCTGGCGAAGCGTCAGTTTCAGGCGCTCAGCGGCATCATCCTGAGTTTTGGAGTTATCTCGAATCAACGCAAAGGACTTCTGAAAGCGAATCCCTGCATCTTCGGGTTGGGCCGACGCGGGCGCTCGCGCGGGAGGTGTTTGCGCCTGTGCCGGCACGGGCATCGCCAACGACAGAAGCATTAGTCCGAGCCCAATGACGCCCGAGCGCTTGAGAAATCGCTGCAATTCAAGCGCCGGTGAGGGGCGCATTCCGCTGCGAAGATACTCCCGATAATGCGCCAGGATGCGCGCGTGGTCGAAGACGATATTTAGGGGGAGGGCGTCGAGCTTAAAAATTCGCGCGTCGGCCGCGTCGTCGTGAGGCTCGGGAGTGCCACGGGCCGTCCCAATAAAGACGGTCGACATCGTGTGTTGGCGCGGGTCGCGGCGTGGATCGGAGTAGGTATAAAATAACTGTGTGAGCTCGACTTCCAGCCCGGTTTCCTCAAGGGTCTCGCGCCAGGCGGCGTGCTCGACGCTCTCGCCCTCGTCCACAAAGCCGCCGGGCAGCGCCCAGCCCAGCGGCTCATTCTTGCGTGAAATCAACACGATACCCCCGTCGATTTCGATGATGGTATCGACCGTGGGCGTTGGGTTTTTATAGGCAGTCGTCATAATAAATTGAGCCGGTATTTTGACACGGTGGCGATCCAAACCTACGGTCTGCGCAATGATTTGGCGAGCGAGCGCGCTCGTCTTTTTAACCCCGACAGGTCTATGTCTCAAGCCAGCAACGACGCGAATTCGCATAATATCTCGCCCCACGCGCTTTCCGATGCCCAGCGCGGGTTTATCCTTGCCAGCGGCTCGCCAAGGCGCCTGGAGCTGATGGCGAATCTGGGCTTTTTGCCCAGGGTTCGGGTCAGTTCGGTGCCCGAGCAGCGCGCCGCCCTTGAGTCGCCGAGTGATTATACCCGTCGGCTGGCGCTTGCGAAGGCCGAGGCGGTGCGCAATGACTTGGCGGGCAGCGACGAGGAACTCGACTGGATTCTTGCGGCCGACACCATCGTGATCATCGACGATGAACAGGGGCGCGAGGTCGTGCTTGAGAAACCCGCCGATGCCAGGCAGGCCGCGGCGATGCTCGCGCGCCTGTCGGGGCGTGCGCATACCGTTGAGACGACTTTTTGCTGGCTGCAACGCTCCAGTGGTCGCTCGCGGGTCAAATCGGTGCGCGCGCGGGTCGAATTTCGCGAGCTTAGCCCGGCGATGATTGCGCGCTATGTCGCCACCGGTGAGCCCATGGATAAAGCCGGTGCGTACGGGATTCAGGATGTCGGCGCGGCGCTGGTTCGGCGCATTGAGGGCTCGTATTTTGCGGTCGTGGGTCTTCCGATTTGTGAGGTCGTTGAGACGCTCGATGAGCTCGGCGGACTGCGCGACTTCCCCTTTCAAGACTGAAACACTCATGATGTCCCGGTGGATTTCGAATAACCAGAGTCACGAATTATGCCCGACGAACCCACAAGCTTCCCCCAACCTTCGCCCGAGCAGCGGCTGCGCGATAATCTCGATGCGATTCGCCAGCGTATCCAGGATGCGTGCGCGCGCGCGGGGCGCTCGAGCGATGCCGTGACGCTCGTTGCGGTGAGTAAGACCCATTCGGTCGACACGATTCGCGCGCTTTTCGACGCCGGCCAGCGCGAGTTTGGGGAGTCCTATGTGCAGGAATGGCAGGATAAAACGACCCAGCTCAGCGACCCCAAATACAGCGATATTCGCTGGCATTTTATCGGCCATCTGCAATCCAATAAGGCGCGTTTTATCAGCGAAAAGATCGCGTTGATTCATTCGGTCGACCGCAAAAGCGTGCTCAAAAGTCTGCAAAAAAGCGCGGATGCGCCGATTGATGTGCTCTTGCAGGTTAATGTGGGCAATCAGGCGAGCAAGGGTGGGGTGGCGCCGGACGGGGTGATTCAATTTCTCAAGACGGCCCTGGGCTATGCGGATATTCGCGTTTGCGGGCTGATGTGCATCCCACCTTATGTCGATGATCCGGAGGATAATCGCGGCTATTTTCGCCAGATGCGCGAACTATTTGAGCGCGCGCATGCCTGGCTCGGCGAGCAGGAAGACGGCGATTTGAGCGCGCATTTTCGCTATTTGTCGATGGGAATGAGCGGTGATTTTGAGGTCGCCATCGAAGAGGGCGCGACGCATATTCGTGTCGGAACCGCATTATTTGGCGCGCGCGATTATGATCGTTAATCAGTTTGGAAAAGGTGGAATTCATCGTGGATAAATCGGGTGAAAAACTAGGCGACGCGCAGATCATTTTCGTCGGGTGCGGCCGCATGGGCAGCGCGCTGGCCGAAGGCATGGTGAGTGCGGGGCGGGTTGAGGGAGCGCAGGTGATTTGTCTGGATAGCGACCCCGAAAAGGCCGACGCATTGGCGTTGCGGATCGGGGCGAAATCGCAACTTCCCCCGCTAGCCGAGGAGGCCGGGGAAGCGGCGCGTATCTGGGTCATCGCGGTGAAGCCCAATGATGTCGGCGGCGTACTTCGCGCGCATGCCGACACGCTGGGAAGCCGCGACACTGTGATTTCGGTGGCCGCCGGGCTCAAACTCGCGAAGTTGCGCGCGTGGATTGGACCCCAGGCCGCGCTGGTGCGCGCGATGCCCAATACCCCCGCCCTGGTGGGGCGCGGGGTCACCGGCATAATGGCCGATTTGAGCGCAGATATCGGTGCGGCCCGCGCGCTTTTCCAGAGCGTGGGTTATGTCGTCGAGCTTAAGCATGAGGCGGAATTTGACGCGCTCACCGGTTTGAGCGGAAGCGGTCCGGCCTATATTTTTACCGCGATCGAGGCGCTGGCGGACGGCGGTGTCTTGATGGGATTGAGCCGGGAGGTTGCCCGCGAACTCGCCGTGCATACCGTTGCAGGGGCGGCGGCAATGGTTCAGAGCGACCCGAGTGTACATAGTGCGGAGCTAAAAGATCGGGTGGCGAGCCCGGCGGGCACCACCATCACCGCGCTGGCGACGCTGGAAGCGCACGGATTTCGCCACGCCCTGATCGCTGCGGTTCAAAGCGCCGCGCTTCACAGCCGCAAGATGAGTGAGGACGAATAGTTTCGGCAAAATACATGACGATTCGCGCTGAGCGTGTATAAAGGAAGGCGCAGCGAAAGTTGGTTTGTCAGTGTTTGGGAACAAAGAATGCGGCCACGGAGGGCAGCAAAATGATTAAGTTTAGCGCCGAAGATATCGTTAATCAGAAGTTTGAGAGTCGTTTTCGCGGCTATGACCGCGCGCAGGTTGACGAGTTTTTAAGCGGCCTGAGCCGCGAGTTCGACCATATTGTGACCGAGCATAAACAAGCGCGCCAGGAACTTCGAGAGCATAAGGCGGAACTCAGCGAGTATCGCCGCCGCGAGGCAAGCCTGCATGATGCGCTGAATATGGCCCGCCAGGTCGGTGAGCAGATTCGCCAGCAATCCGAGCGCGACGCCGAACTGACCATCGCCGAAGCCGAATTGCGCGCCGAGCGGATGCTCTCGGGCGTGCAGAATCGGGTCGTCGCGCTGCGCGAAGAGATGTTTGAGCTGCAGCAGCAACGCGTGCGAAGCCAGACCGAGCTGCGAAATGTGCTCGAATCACATCTGAAGATGCTTGACCTGCTCAGCCCGCCCGAGAGCACGCAGCGCTCCTCGATTTCGCGCGCCCCCAAGCCGCCAACTGGCGACGCGCGCGAGCATCTGGAAGTCGAAGACTCCGATATCGAAGATGCCCACGCGATCGATGAAGTCTCCAAGACTTCGCCGGGGCTCGTCGGCATCTCCTGATGCCGACGCGGACGATCAGAGTTGAACGCCGCCTGGCGACCAGACCTCATCGGCAGTAAAGGGGCCGTTGACCGAGTGTTCTGCCATGCGCTCTTCCAGATGCCAGAGGAGCAAGCTCATCGCGGTATAGACCGATGCGCTGGTGACCTCCTCACGCGATTGGCCGGCGAAAAGCGCGGGATAATGCCAGACGCCATCGGGCGTGGCGAGGGCGAAGTGCACGGTGCCCACCGGCTTTTCGGCCGTTCCGCCCGTGGGGCCGGCGATGCCGGTGACCGCCAGCGCGAAGGTCGCCTGCGCGGTTTTCTGGGCGCCCGCCGCCATCTGGCAGGCCACTTGAGGGCTGACCGCGCCGAAGCGCGCCAGAACGTCGGGGTCCACGCCGAGCGCATCGCTTTTGGCATAATTTGAGTAGGTGATAAACCCGCGCTCGAACCAATTTGAGACGCCCGAAATCGAGGTGAGTCGCGCGGCGAGTTGCCCGCCGGTGCAGGACTCGGCGGTGGTGACCGTCGCCTGGCGCTCCTGCATCAGGATGCCCAGGTGCGCCTCGGTGGAATGCGCACCCTGGGCGATCATCCATTTATCGACGCGCGCCAGGGTAAATTCGCGCAACCTGGCGACGCCCGCGGCGTCCGGCGCTTTGAGATGAATTTCGATCAGCGGCGATTTTGCCAGATACCCGACCCCTCCGCCGACTTCGGCGGCCAACTCCTCAATGCCGTCGAGTTGGGTTTCCAGCCAGCTCTCCCCGGCGCCAAAAAAGACGAGTTTCTCGCGGCATATCGGATTTTCTGCGCGCTCCCGGGGCGTGAGCTGGGGGAGCAGATAGGTCTCGACAAACCAGCGAAATTCGACCGGAACGCCGGGCAAAAACGTGACGGTGCAGCCATTTTTTTGCACCGAGAACCCCGCCGCGCTGCCAACGTCGGTCTTGAGCACCTCAGCGCCCTGCGGAAACATGCATTGGCTGCGGTTATTGGGCGTATAGGTATAGCCGCGCGTTTCAAAGCGTTGCTTGAGGGTGTGGAACGCCTCTTCGTCGAGCTGCAGCGGCGCCTGGACCCAGCGCGCGGCGGCGTCGCGGGTGATATCGTCGGCGGTCGGCCCCAGGCCGCCGCTGACGATCAGGAACTCGCAGGTTTGACTGATCTGCTCGAGCGCATCGACGATTGTCTGCTGGATATCGCCGATGAAATGAATGGAGCGCAACTCAAATCCGTGGTCGGTGCTGGCGCGCGCCAGCCAAATCGCGTTGAGATCGCGCGTTCGCCCATCGATTAGCTCTTCACCGATGCACAGCACAGAGACGGTCTTCATAACGAGTTCCTCTCAATGTTTGAAGAAATCAGCCTGATCAATAGCTTTAATTTTGCCATATGACGAGGTCTGATGAATAATCCGGGTTAAATATTTGAGCAAAGATGCTAAACTCGACCCCGAGCGACGGCAATTTTGCCAGCATCTACGAGAAAGCGGCGAGTGCATCTTATGGAGCAAACCTTCGGGAAATATCGGTTGATCGAAAAGATCGGCAAAGGTGGCATGGCCGAAGTCTATTTGGCGACCCAACACGGCGACCTTGCCGGGTTCGAGAAACAGGTAGCGTTGAAGATGATGTCTCAAAACCTGAGTGACCGTGAGGACTTGGTCATCATGTTTTTGGACGAGGCACGCATCGCCGCGCAGCTCAATCACCCCAATATCGTGCATGTCTATGACCTGGGGCGGGTCGAGGATACGCTTTATATCGCGATGGAATACGTCGAGGGCAAGGACCTTCGCCGGATCTGCGAGCAGGGGATCGACCAGGATAATTTCCTTTCGCGCGAGTTCGCCGCGCGCATCATCGCCGACGCGGCGGCGGGTTTGCACTACGCGCATTCGAGCACCGACAATCAGGGACAGCCGCGCAATATCGTGCACCGCGACGTCACGCCCCAGAATATCCTGGTGAGCATGGACGGGCAGATCAAGGTCGCCGACTTCGGCGTGGCCAAAGCCGAAGACCGTCTCGGGCACACGCGCGTGGGCCAGCGAAAGGGGAAGCTTTCGTATATGAGTCCCGAGCAATTCGAAGCCTCCAAGGTCGATGCGCGCAGCGACGTCTACGCGCTGGGGATTTTGCTCTACGAAACGACCGTTCAGACACGCCTATTTCGTGGGCGCAGTGATTTTGAGACGATGAGCCTCATCGCAAACTCGGTGGTGACGCCGCCGCGAGAACTTCGCCCCGACTATCCCGCCGAGCTGGAGGTGATCGTGATGCGCGCGCTGCAAAAAGATCTCGACGCGCGCTATCAGTCGGCGCTTGAGCTGCAAAGCGCACTCGAAGATTGGCTGCATGCCCAGGAAAAACGCGTCGGCCCGGCGGAGCTTTCCGATTATATGCACGCTTTATTTCCGGCCCAGCCCAAAGGCCTGGCGACGGATTCTATCCCCGTCGAAGCGCCCGAGCCGGCAACCCGAATCATGGAGCCGAGCCCCGAGCCCGCGCCGGTTTCTGCGGCAGCCGCGCCCCCCGAAAAACCCCTGCCTCAACCCACCGCGCCTCGTGCCGCTGCGCCGTCGCGCGCCCCGGCCCCACAAGCCGCAGGGCGCCCCGCTCCGGTCTTGACCTCGCCCGCGCTGGCTCCGCTGAGCCCGCCGACCGCGACGATGGAGGTTGAGCGCGAAACACTTCGCGCCGACGGCGGCTGGGAAGACGACCCCATCGGCCTCGACAGCCTGAGCAACCGCGGAACCTATGTGATGGCCGTGCTCGGCTTGCTGGTGGCGGCAGGCATTATCGTGCTGGCAGGCTACTCGATGATGAACTCAAAATCGGCGCTTGATACCGATGAATCACAGCGCATCAAAGAGGCGCGGGCGCTGGCGGCTCAGCAGGTGGACGAGCCACCCCAGCCGCCGAATTTCGTCGACGTGACCCTTGAGACCGACCCCCCCGGCGCGCGCGTGGTGGTCAATGGTCTGGCGGCTGAATCGGCCACGCCGGGCGAATATAAACTCGTCGCCGGTGAGGAGAATGATGTGGTCTTTTATCACCCCGACTACGCGCCGACGCGTGTCTCAATGAACGGCGAGTCGGGCGCTCAAACGGGCGCTGCCGCGCTGGTGAAATACGCCGAAAAACCGCTCCCGGGCAGGCTTGAGATTCAGAGCGACCCGCCCGGCGGCATCGTATATGTCGACGGCGAACGATTGGGCGAAGCGCCTCAAGTTATCGAAGGTATTTCAGCGGGTTATGAGCATCATGTCCAGGTTCTAAAACCCGGGTACTGGGCCTTTGCGGGGATCTTTTATGTCGTCGCCGACCAGCGCAACGCCTTTCGCGTCAGCCTGGCCTCCAAGGAGTCAAAAAGCCATCGGGATCTGGTGGATATTACCTATGATATCCTCCCGCGGCGCAGCGAAATTCGGGTCAACGGAGAACCCCGCGGGGTCTCGCTTGTGCAGGTGAGTGAGCCGCGCAACCAACTTTTGCATATCGACCTATCAAAGAAGCATAGCGAGCCGCGCGCGCGCACTATTTTGTCCTACGAGATTGGGACGTTTACCCTGCGCACCTTCCTGGACGCCACGGAGCGAAGCGAAGGGACGCTAAGAATTACGACCACGCCGAAGGAGTCGGTCGTCTATTTGAATTCGGGCTCTCACCTCACCAACCCGCTGCAATTGAAATTGCCCGAAGATTCCTATGATGTCGTGGTCGAGACGCCCGATGGCGTGCGCCATAATACGCGCGTTGAGGTCGTGGCAGATACCGTGAGCGCCTATAAAATCGACGTGCAGGACGGCACCCTGCAGATTGAATCGGCCAACTGAGCCGGCGCCCAAAGCGTGCCGGGATTAAATATATTTTAACAATAAACTCGCCGGCGATCCGGTTTGCGTTTAGAGTGTAAGGGGCGCTGCTTTGGCGGAGCAGCGCAGCGCCAACAGAGCGGGCGCAAATTCGAAAATAACTACAAAAATATGGGGAGCCTCCCAAGAATCGGCGATATTTCTTATTGCGTTCACATAACGCATATTGAGCGAACTATGGATAGATATTCATCATCGAGGTGTGCGGTTAGCAATGCGTGCGCGCTGCTTTTCCTCATCTTCCTGGGCGCAGCGGCGTGTACGGGGAGTCCGTCTCAAAGACCGAATGATGACGCCGTGCGCCAGTCGGCGGATCGCGTGGAGGCGCTCGGGGCGGAGTTGCCGGCGCTGCTCGAGAAGTTGGCGGATCAGCGCGCGAATCGTCGTGGCATTCGCGCTATTTTGAAGGCCCCGCAGGCGGAAATGCCCGGCACCAAACTTCGACATCTCCAGGCCTTGCGTACGCTCTATAACGGGCAAGACGACCAATTGCGATGGATGGATTATCAGGGGGTGCATGCCGCGCTCAACGCGTCGGGAAAACAATTATTCAAGGGTCTCGAAACCGGAGTTTTTCAGCACGGCATCTGGTCGGACGAACTTCATTTTCGGGCGCTTGAATCGATGGAATTCCCTGATTCGCAGGAGATAGAGAGCGCAACTTTTGAGCATATTCGTCTGCGCGAAGACGAGCGCGTCGCGCTCATGGCGTGGATGGCGGCGCGCCCGGCTCTTGATCGCGCCTCGATCGAAGATCGTGTGGCGCGACTCGCCGAGTTAATCACCCAGGGTGCTCCGCTCGCGCGCTTGAATGCGCCGGTTGAGGCGCAGGCTGCGCGTTTAAGCGCGGCGGCGCGCGCGAGCAGCCGCATGGATATTCTATTGTCGGACGCGCTGATTCAGTACGCGCTGCGCATGCGTTTCGAGAATCCCGCCTGGCATAAGGAGGTCGCCTGGCCGCTCGCGCTTCAGGACGGAGCGCCGCCGGCAGGCGCTGCAGACGCATCCGCTCAACCTACTTCCGGGCTTCAAGGGGAGGCGCTGCTTCACGCGCGCCGAGACTTTCTGGTGATGCGCTGGATGGAGGCGGTCTTCGCCGATCCAACGCGCGTTGCCGGCGCGCTGGAGGGGCTCGCGCCGCCTTTTGAGCCCTATCGACGCCTGACGCGCGCATTTCAAAAATATAACGAATATGTCGAGGCGGGCGGATGGCCCGAACTTCCTGAGGGCGCCCGGGGCCTGCGGCAGGGCGATATGAGTCCGTGGGTCGCGACTCTCAAAAGTCGTTTGAATATCGAAGGCTATTATCAAGGTGATATTTCCCAGGAATTCGATCAGAACCTGCGCCAGGCGCTGCTGACCTATCAGAGAACGCATCAGTTGCCGGCGAGCGGCCGCTTAAGCGATGGGACGATTCGAAGCCTGAATGTGTCGGCGCTTCAGCGACGCCACCAGATCCAGTTGACCCTGCAGCGCTGGCGTGAATCGCGCATCGGTGCCGATGAACATTTTGTGCTGGTCAATCTGCCGGACTTCCACGCCTCGGTCTGGCGCGGGGGCGAAAGACAGATGTATTTCGCAGTGGTGGTTGGCGGGAATCGGCGCGCTAAAAAGGGCAATTTCCCGCGCGAAACGCCGCGCTTTAGCGATGAAATCAGCCATATCGTTTTTAATCCATATTGGAATGTGACCAAAAATATTCGGGAACTAGAGGTCGAACCCCGACAGGCCCGCGACCCCGGCTATTTTGAGCGTGAGGGTTTTGAGTATTTTATTTCCTCCAACGGGCATCGCCTCTTGCGCCAGAAGCCCGGCCCGAGCAACGCGCTGGGGCAGGTGAAATTTATATTTCCCAATAAATATAATATTTATTTGCACGATACGCCCGACAAATCCCTCTTTGAGAAACCCCACCGGGCCTTCTCCCACGGGTGCGTGCGCATCGAAAATCCGATGGATTTTGCCCATTATTTGCTCGATTATGATGGACGTTGGATGGGTGAGAAACGAGCGGAGGCGCTTGAAAAATGGCTGGCAAAAGACAGCGAAACCTGGGTAAATCTGTCTCAAAATCTCCCCATTCATATCGAGTATTATGTCGTGCGCGTCGACGATGAAGGACGAGCCAATTTTCTCTCCGATCTCTATGCGCTCGACGAGCCGCGATTGAAGTCTATCGCGCACAAATATGAGGGTGAGGACCTCTCTAAAATCGATGTTGACGCCCAAGCTCAGCAATTGGAAGACGTCGACTGACCTTAAGGAAAAGCAATTTTGCGCGCCCGTTGTCGCCACAAAAATCCGCCCATTCGGGCGGATTTTCCTTTTTTATTCCCCGCCAATATCGCCTCGAATATTCGAATGAAATTCCGAGAGCATTCGGACAGGCAAAACAGAGAGTCGAAGAAACTCGAAAATATCTTCCGCTTCTAAGTGGCTGATAATTCGGTCTTATTTCATGTTTCGGGGGGCGCGTCTGAAACTATTTTCGGAAAATACGCAACAAATCGCTCCATTTTGTCGAAAACTATTAAGCCGAGTGTCTGGGCGGCGTCCTAGTGCAGTGTTCTGGAAATACGTGAGCAGTCTCGGCGAGGATTGAGCGAGGATGGCAAGTCGAGACGACGAGGCGATGTTGTGCATCGTCGAGGAGGAGCGGCGCAGCCATCGTCGTTCAAGACCGGCGAGAGTGCCTAGGTATTTCCAGATCACTGCACTAGTATCGAATCTATAGAATCAAAATTTTGTAAGCGTTCAGTTGGCTTATGAAAAAATCAACAGCGGCGATGTCTTTCTCCGGAGCGAGGCCCTCCGGGCCTCGCAGAGGGTTATTTGCTTGCCAGCCCCAGAGGGGCCGGCTCCGAATTAAGTGAACCGACTGAACGCGTACAAAATTTTTTAGGCATGACTTCATTTTTTGAGGAGCTTGAGATGGACCCGATAAGTGGGCAGATGGCATCGCAAATGACCGAGCAGGTCACTCAAATATCCCAGGATCCCGAAGCCATGGGTGGAGGGGATGCGGCGAAAGCGGCGTCTTTTGAAGACGTCTTTTCCCAGGTTCAGGCGCGCGAAATTGAGCAGACCGCGCCAGCCGAGAAGGTCACCGAGGTCTCTCAGGCCGAGGGCCCGGCGAGCACGCGCCTGCGCGATTTTGTCGACGGGGTGCAGGGCGATGAGAGCACGCTGGATAAGATGATGACCAAGAGTATGTCTGGCGCCGAGATGTCACCCCAGGAACTGCTTCAAATGCAGGCGCTTATCTATAATTACTCCCAGAAAATTGAGCTCGCCACCAAGGCCGTCTCGAACGCGGGCAGCGGAATGAAGCAGATTATGAATACCCAGGTTTAACCCGGTTTTATCGCAGCATTTGCGAGTCATTTGATGCGAATTTGCCCGGCGCAACGCGCTCTAAATCAGCAAGGTGGCTTTGATGAAGATGATGAAAATGCCCTGGATAATTTGCCTGACCCTCGCCGGCGCGCTGTTACTTGGGAGCGCGGGATGCGCAGAGCCGATTTATCATGGGATTGGCGAAGTGGAGGCCAATGAGATGGTAGTCGTGCTCGAGCAGCATGGGCTTGAGGCCGGCAAGGAGCGCGATCCAGAAGCCGATAATAAGTGGGTGGTGACGGTGCCCGGGGCCGAGCGCGTGCGGGCGTGGAAGGTTTTGCAGGATGAGGGTCTTCCGCGCCCGGAGGTCTCCGGTTTTTCGGCATTTTATCCCAGCGGTGGCCTGGTGCCGACCTCCAGCGAGGAGCGGGTACTGCTTCAATATTCGACCGCGCAGGAGTTGCGCCAGACGCTTCTGGCGGTCGATTCGGTGGTCGGGGCGCGGGTCAATCTCGTCTTGCCCGACAAGCCGCGCGTACGCTTGCATAATACGGTAATCGAGCCGCCCCGGGCGAGCGTTTTGATCAAGTATCAACCGACGCAGGCAAAGCCGCCGCTGAGCGAAGACGCGGTGAGGCGGCTGGTTGCAGGCGGTGTCGAGGGGCTGAGCCCCGAAAATATCGAGGTCATCTTTACCCGTTCGATGCGCAGCGCGCGTCCCTTAAGTGAACCCGCACTCGCCGCAATCGGTCCCATATCTGTGGCTCAAAAGAGCAAGCTTACGTTTCAGATCATGATCTTCGGAATGGGATTTTGCATCGTCGTGCTATGCGCCGGGATTGCTTTTCTTATTCTTCGAAGTCGGCGCCGGCCCCCAAAGGTTGACGACCTTCGAGGCGGCTTATGAGCGAGGGTGCGCACAATTCGGGGGCACAGCTGGGGTCTTTTTTGCGTCCCGGGCTCAACGCGGCCGAGGCCGCGACGGCCTGGGCCGTCGTGCATTTTGGCGGCGATATTCAGGCCTGCAGTCGACTTCAGGGCGGTATTGGCGAGCTGATTCAGGCGGTCGCAGAGCCTGTTCTGGCGCTTGATAGTCGAGCGCAATTTCAGGTGCTTGAGCGCTGGCGTGATGAGGATCGCGCGTGGGATCGATTGGACGGGCTTTTAGCAGGTTGCGAAGACGCGCAGCCGCCTGAGCCATCGTCGCAAAGCGAGCAGCGCTGGGCGAGCGCATACGCGCTTATTCGCACCGGCGCGAAGGGAGGCGCGCGGCCGTGGCGCCGCGCGCAATCGCGCACGCGGCGGGCCGTGGAATGGCTTGCGATTGGCGAGCGCCGCGAGTCCATCCCGATGCCTCGGCCCGAGCTTCGCGCACGCGAGGGTTTCGATGTGCGCGGGCTCGCCGAGATGTCGCGAAACGAATTAAAGCTATTTTTTCGCCAATTGGGCGTCTATCAGCTCGCCGAGCTATCCCACCAGCAACCGCGGCGCAGCCTGGTTCGGCTGCGCCAACGTCTTCTGCCGGCGGACCGCCTATGGTTCGACTACTGCGCGTTTCATTCCAAACATATCGATGATGAGGCGCGCGCGCGCATCCATAGACTATTTGGCGGCATCAGCTCACAGGGAGCTGTGATGGTGACCTATCTGACCCAGATCGGGCTGTATTCGGTGGCGGTCGCCACCCAAACCCGGTTTCGCCACCCAATGCGCCATATCCTCGCCGAACTTCCGAGCGACTTTGCCCAGCAATTGGATAAATTTAACCGACGCGCGGCGACCATGCCGGCTGTGATCAGCACATTGCTGCGCGTTATGCTGGACAGCTTTGCCCAGCAGTGGCGCGAATATAATCAGGAACTACGCGCCGGAAATATCGCGCTTATTCACCTCAAGGAGGGCACTGATGAGGCAAACTCCCACCGAAACGGAAGCTGTGATGGGTGAAGATTCGGCGCAGGTTTTTCAAATAATTCGAGCCAGCGATGTGGTATCCGATAAGGTGCAACCCTTCTTCAATGCTCCGAGCGTGCGGGTGATTCGGGCGCGGGTGATCGAGGAACTCACGCAGATTGACATCGCTGTGGACGCCGCGCGGGACGAGGCCGAAAAGATCGTGCAGCAGGCGCAGGCCAAGGCCCAGCAGATACGCGAGCAGGCGCATCTTGAGGGGCGAAGCGAGGGGACCCGCGAAGTGCTGGGTGAACTTGCCCGGGCGCGCAAGGTCTACGGGAGTGCGCTGGATGCCGCGGAGGCGGATATGGTTGAGATGGCGTTTCGCCTGGCTGCGCGCATCATCGGTGAGGCGCTGGAGCGCGATGCGACGCGGGTTGCGTCGATGGTCGGCGGGGTGCTGGCGCGCGCGCGCGGCCGGCGCGATATCGTCGTGATGGTCTGCCCTGAAGACCTGCCAGCGCTCACTCAGGCGCGCCCCGAATTGCTACGGCATGTGGACGGGGTCAATATTCATTTCGAAGTAGACCCGAGCCTGACGCGCGGCGGATGTGTGATCCAAACAGAGAGTGGCCGGATTGACGGTCGCATCGAAACGCAACTCGACGCGCTTCAAAAGGCGCTACACGGAGAATAACCGATGAGTGAGTACACGCCGACTGAACACGCGAGCGGCTCCATTCTGGGGAATTATCTCGACCGACTCGACCAGGTCGATACGGTTCAAGTCCGCGGGCGGGTGCGCGAGGTCACCGGGCTGGTGGTGCGCGCGTCGGTCCCGCAGGCGCGCGTGGGCGAGGTTGTCGAGATTTCGTGTCGCGACGGGCAGAAGTTGCGCGCCGAGGTCGTCGGCTTTGAGAATGATGATGTCGTCTTGATGCCGCTGGGCGCGGTGGAGGGGATGGGGCCGCGCTCTGAGGTGGAGCCGCTGGGGCGACCGCTGTCGATTCGTTGCGGCGCGGGACTTTTGGGCCGGGTGCTCGACGGCTTGGGCAATCCCATTGATGGAAAGGGCGCGCTGAGTGGCCCGGGCTTTGAAGATTGGGCGATTATGCGCGACCCACCGCATCCGCTGGAGCGCGAGCGCATCCTCAAGCCCATGCAGATGGGTCTTCGGGCCATCGACGGGCTTTTGACGGTGGGCGAAGGCCAGCGGGTAGGACTTTTCGCCGGTTCAGGCGTCGGGAAGTCGACCCTGATGGGGCAAATCGCCAAGGGCTGCTCGGCCGATGTCATCGTTTTGTGTTTGATCGGTGAGCGCGGCCGCGAGGTGCGCGACTTCCTCGAAGAAGTCCTGGGCGACGACGGGCTGGAGCGCTCGGTGGTGGTTTGCGCGACCAGCGATCGCCCAAGCCTGGTACGGCTGAAGTCGGCGTTTGTGGCGACCGCCATCGCCGAGTGGTTCCGCGACCAGGGAAAAAGCGTCATGCTGATGATGGACTCCACCACCCGATTTGCGCGCGCGCAGCGCGAAGTCGGCTTGGCTGCCGGCGAACCCCCGGCGCGCCAGGGCTATCCACCCAGTGTCTTCAGCATGTTGCCCCGGCTGCTGGAGCGCAGCGGAAATAGCGCGAAAGGCTCGATCACAGCGCTCTATACGGTGCTGGTCGCTGGCGGCGATATGGAGGAGCCGATCGCCGATGAGGTGCGCGGAATCCTGGACGGCCATATTATCTTGAACCGCGACCTGGCCAGCCGAAATCACTGGCCGGCTATCGATATTCTGCCCTCGCTTTCGCGCGTGATGTCGGCGGTCGCAAGCCCCGCGCATAAGCGCGCGGCGGGTAAGTTTCGCGAAGTCCTGGCGACCTACGAGTCCAAACGCGATCTTATCGCGCTGGGCGCCTATCAATACGGCACCGACGCCGACGTGGACTATGCCATCGATCTGATTGGGGAGTTGGAGGGGCTGCTCAAACAGGGGCTCGAAGAGCATACCCCGATGGATGAGACGGTCGAGCGAATGCTCGATATCTTCGGCTAGCGGCTGCACTGAATCGAGCGCGGAGAGGCGATGGGTGATTCCTATAAACTGCAGGCGCTGCTCGGAATTCGCGAGCAAGAGCAACTCGACGCCGAGCAGAATTATGCGCGCGAAATTCAGGAGTTATCGCGCCGAGAGCGCGGCGTGGCGGCGAAGGAAGATGAGCTTAAGGCGTGCCTGGACGGGCGAAAACAGGCCTGCATCGCGCATGATAAGCGCCGGTTCTCGGGCGAGGCGACGATGATTGAGATTCAGAGCTTCGACGTCTTTTTGGCGGGCTTAAAAATCGACGCGGATCGAATTCGCGCCGAGCTCACCGAGGTCGAGTCCGAGCGCGAACAGCAACGCCTCGTGGTGGCGCGCGCCAAAGATGCGCTCATTGCGGCAAGTAAGGAGCTAAAGGCAGTGCAAAAACACCATGAAAACTGGCAAAAGGAGCAGGCAACCGAGGCCGCGCGTCGCAATTCGGCGGCGATGGATGAGGTCGCCGCTCGCCTCTGGGCGGAGCATAAACGATGAGCAAAATTTCGGGACAAAATATATCCAGCCAGCGCGAAGATTTGCCCTGGGATGCCCAGGCCAGCGTGGAGGTGCGCGGGTTGCCCGGCGCGATCAGCGCGCAAATGGCGCAGAAACCTGTGTCCAATGACGTCGCGCCGATGATGTCGGAGTTGCTCGCCCGGCTCGACTCCGTGGTGGAAGGTGCGCCGCGCCACCTCGTGGCGCCGCCGCCGCTGGCGGGGCTCGCTGAAACGCCAAGCCTGCGAGAATCCGTTGCGGCGATGGGGACTGCGGGCACAAAAGTGCGCAAATTTATGCAGTCCCCGGCGGGCGACGACCCCAAAAATCGGGGCGCGCTCGAAGGGATGCTGCGGGTGCTTGAGCACCACTCGAGTATGCGCCAGGAGGTTGTGATGCGTTCGCAAGTTTAGGGCGAAAAGTTATAGGTCACGCGCACATAGCAGCGCCCGCCGAGGGACGGGGCAAATTTGAGCCCCTTTAGTTTTCCCAGCAGGCAGCTATTCATCGATTCGATATCGGAGACCTGAACGCTGGAGCCGAGTTGGCCACCTTCCGGGGTGATATTCCAGGACATCATCACCCTGCCCGAGGCGCCCGGGTTGGCTTTCAATGCGTCATTATAGCAGCTCAAAAATTGCCGATTCGCGCCGCTCAGAACCTGGTCGACATTGGGTTCCAGACAGGCTTCTCCGGTCGCCGATAGACTACTGCGCCGAATATTTCCGGACAGAGCCGGTGGCGCGGGTTTGGGGGGAGTCGCCGTCTTGGGAATGGACGGCTTGCTTGGCTCCGTCTTGACTTCGGTTGTGGTGGCCACTGTTTTTGCAGGTTCCTTCGGGCTGCTATTCTTTTCTTTTTCAGCCGCAGGCGTGGATGTGGAATCCGTCGATGGAGCCTTCGGATGGGTTGGCTTCACCGCTGCGACTGGGGGAGCCGTCGATGGTTTTGGCGCGGTATCATCGGTGGCGCTCGCCAAAAGCGCGTCTTGCGTGGGTGTTTTGGGCTCATCCGGCGCGCCGTCGGGCCCACCTTGGGGTTCAATCACGGCGAGGACTCCATCGGTATCTGCCGCCGGTTCGGTCTCCTTGGTTTTTGACGCCTCATCGGTATTCGGAACCTCTGCGGCGATGGCTGGGTCCAGGGGATCGGCGGCATTATCATCGCCGAAAAGGCTCGCAAATAGACTCGAATCCGATGCGTTCTGGGTGGCCATATAAATACCCAAAATGCAGCCCGAACCGATCACAAGAAAGACCAAAAGCCCCAGGATAATCGGCACTGTTTTGCTTTTCTTCGCCGGCTCAAACGCCTCCGGAAGATGCGTCATGCCATCGGGATTGGAGGTCTTTTGGGGGGCCATTGCCGGCGTCGGGTTCGCGGTGGCCGACCCTGGCGCGATGGGGCTTCCGCCGTCGGCGGCCGTGCGGCTCCCGCCAGAGACTGATTTGGTGGCCAGCGTGGCCGTTTGCGGCAGGATTGCCTCAAGCTCCGCGCGCACTGCCGGCGCATCGATGGGGCGCTCGCCGGGCTGCTTGGAGAGCAGGCGCATGGTCAATTCAACAAAGGCTTCGGGGATATCGTCGCGCGTCATAAGCTCGCGGACATCTTGGGGGGCCTGGCTGACGTGAGCGACCAGCACCGCCATCGCCGATTCGGCCTGGAAGGGCGGCTTGCCCGCGAGCATCCGGTACATGATGCAGCCCAGGCTATAGAGATCCGAGCGCCCATCGAGGACATCGCCCCGGCATTGCTCCGGGCTCATATACTCGGGTGTTCCGAAGACCTGACCGGTCTGGGTCATCTTCTCTTCGGAGTCGAGCACCTTCGCGATTCCGAAGTCCAGCACCTTGATAAAGACGCTCTCGTCGGAGATGGACAGCAGGTAAATATTATCGGGCTTGAGGTCACGGTGAATGATATTGCTGGAATGCGCGGCCGCCAGCGCCGAGGATATCTGGATGCAGATCTCGACAATTTCGCGCGCCGTCAGACCCCCTTCGTCCAGCCGCTCGGTGAGCTCCATGCCGTCGAGAAACTCCATCGCAAGATAGAGGGTATCGTCGGCGGTCTGGCCGAAGTCCAGAATCGTGACGCAATTGGGGTGCGAGATCTTGGTCGCGACCCGCGCTTCGCGGAAGAAGCGGTCGACAAACTCACGGCTATTGCTCAGCTCGGGCTTGAGCGTTTTGATCGCGACCTTGCGGTCAACGCTGCGCTGCGAGCCCAAATATACCGCGCCCATTCCGCCCATGCCGATGCATTTTTCGATGACCCATCGGCCATCGAGGACCTTTCCGATCAGCGGGTCGGAGATATCGTCTTCCAACTCCTGCAGGCGCATGCCATCCTGCGCGCAGAATTCAATATCTTCGGGGTATTTTCGATCACATTGGGGACAAACTTTTAGCATTCTTTTCTTCCGTGGGTATCGCGAATACGTTGGGAGTTTACGGCATATTCGCGTAAAAGCCAGCCATCCAATTTGGCGCGCTTGACCGCCATTGTGGGGTATCGCGCGACTTTTGTGGAAGAGCCACCCCAAGAGCTGTGTTATGGTTCTGACGCCGCGCCCGGTCTATTATTTAGCAGGCCTGATGCGCTGGGCGAACTAATTATCAGGAGCAACGCGATGCCAGAGTCGAGATTTTGGTTCCTACGCCGACTAAATATTGATGCGAGATTGCCCGCCGAGGTGCGCGCCGAATTGCGCGAGCGCGCTCAACTGGAGCGCTGGGGGCATCACGCCGATATTTTTCGGGCGCCGGCGGACTCGGGTGTGTCGATTGTTCTTAAAGGGCGGGTGTGGCTTCAGGATCACGACGATGCGCCGCCTGTGGGGCTTCTTCGCGGGGATATTTTTGGGCGCGTCGATACCGAAACTCCGGCCGCCCAGCTCAACCTTCGCGCCCATGATGATACGCTGCTCGCCGTTTTAAGTCGTGAGGAATTCGGGGAAATGGTGGTCCCGCACCTGGGGGAGCTATCCACGCGTGTAGGGCGCTTTCGCAAGCGGCGCGACCTCTGGGTTCCGGTCAAACCGCTGCTCTTTACGCCCTCCGGGGCGCGCCTGGCCAAGGTGCTCTTATACCTGGTCGATACCGTGGGCGAATTGGACGAAGAAGAGGGCCTTGCGCGCATGAAGATGAAGTTGCGCGCCGGCTGGCTCGCCAAGCTCACCGGCGTCGATCCGCTCACGGTGCGCCGGGAATTGGAGGCGCTCGAGATCAATAAGATCCTTGAGCGTGGCAGCGACGGCGAGTTGGTGTGGGATGTCGAATCACTCGGGCGCCTTGCCCAGAGTGAAGATCTCTCCGGGCCCCCGGCGTAGCGCCAAGATCCGGCGTAGCGCCAAGATCTAGCGGCGCCTATAATCCGGCGCGTCGATCTCGACAAAGCTCGCCATTTCGTGAAGACGACTGAAGATGCGCTCGCCGATGCGCTCGCGCATCGATTCCTGAATCGCCTGCTGGCGAAAATCCGGGCTATTGAGGTCCGAGCGCTTCCCGCCGACCTCGCTGACCGGATAGTTTGACGTGAATAGGGTGGTCAATTCGCGATTATAGCGTTTTGAAATAATCTCATCGATGATCGACAACTGCCAGTCATTATTGCGCCCTTTGCCCAGCTCGTCGATGGCAAGTACCGGCACCTCGGAGATCGGCCCGAGGATATCGGCCTCGCCGCGGCCACGGTCGAATTGCTCGCGAATCTCACTGAGCAGATGCGTGAACTCGATGAAGCGACACGCGATGCCTTTCTCCAGCGTAAGATAGCGAATGATGCCCGCCATAAGATGCGTTTTGCCCGTTCCGACCGCGCCGTGGAGCAAAAAACCCTTCTCGCCGGGGCTGAATTCCTGTGCCCAGCGGTGCAAACGCATGCGCACCTGCGGGAGGTTTCCAACCGGCTGGCCCGCCTGATTCATGACCTGAAATTGCTCCAACGAAGACTTCGGCTCGTAGTAGCGCGCCGGGATGCGCGCGTCATTAAACGCCGCGATGCGTTGGTTGAGCGTGCCGCATAAAACGCAGCGCTTCACATAGCTATAGCCGCGCTCGTCGGTTTCGTGGGTGAACTCTTCACCCTGGCACGCCGGGCAGACGCTAAAGCACGTGCCACAAAGTGCCGCCTGCGCGTGCTCACCGGCGCGCCGGATAACGTAGCGCTTCTCATTGCACGTCTCGCAGACCTTTTTATAGGACTCAATATCAGGCAAGTTCGTCATCGTACCGAGGGGAATAAGGAGAAGGCGTTGAATACGAATTCAAAATGACTGAGTAGCCCGATGAAATCACTCCTCAGGGGCGCTTTCGCTGGGTGTGATGCCGTCGGCCGGACCCTGCAGGGCGCTGCCTTCCAGGCCAGTTTTGGTGTCGTCCGCTGCGGGAATCGCACCCACTTTGGGGTCTTCGTCCGGCGCCGATTTCTCAACGTCGGCAGTTTCCGAAGGTTCCACATCCTTGGCAATCGTGGCGTCCTCGCCGGCATCTGGCTCAGGGTCCGGGTGCTTGGGGATCGGCAGATCATCGACCGGCGGGATGGGCAGACGGTTCCAAACCTCCGGGTCTGTGGTCGTATACTCGGGATCGTAGAGGTGGCAGCGCACGAAGTGGCCGGGCTCGGCCTCGATGCTGCGCGGAACCACGGTGCTGCACGGGCCAAAACGCGCCGGGCAACGCGTATGAAACGTGCAACCGCTGGGTGGGTTGATGGGCGAGGGGACGTCGCCCTTGAGGATGACGCGGCTCTTTTTCTTGGAGGGGTTGGGCGTCGGGATCGCCGACAAAAGCGCCTGGGTATACGGGTGCAGCGGGCGCTCGAAGAGCTCCTCGGTGGTCGCCAATTCGACCACCCGCCCCAGATACATCACCGCGATGCGGTCCGAGATATGCTTTACGACCGAGAGGTCATGGGCGATGAAAAGATAGCTAAGGTTATACTCTTCCTGAAGATCCTGGAGCAGGTTGATGACCTGGGCCTGGACCGAGACGTCGAGCGCGCTGACCGCCTCGTCGCAGACGATGAAGTCCGGGTTCAGCGCAAGCGCGCGCGCGATGCCGATGCGCTGGCGCTGGCCGCCGGAGAACTCATGTGGGTAGCGCGTGACATAGGAGGGCTGCAGGCCGACGCGCTCCAGCAGGCTCTCGACGATGCTGCGGCGCTCCTCGCCCTTGGCGATGCCGTGGAACTCGATGGCCTCGCCGATGATGCTCTCGACGGTCATGCGCGGGTTCAGGCTCGAGAAGGGGTCCTGGAAGATGATCTGCATCTGGCGGCGCAGCGCGCGCATCTGCTCGGTCTTCAGGTCATAGATGCTGTCGTCGCGGAAGTAGACCTTGCCGGAAGTCGGCTCGAGCAGGCGCAAAATCGTGCGCCCGGCGGTGGTCTTTCCGCACCCCGACTCGCCCACCATCCCGAGGGTTTCGTTCGGGTAGATGTCGAAGCTGATGCCGTCGACGGCTTTGACGTCGCCCACGTGGCGGCCAAGGATTCCTTTATGAATCGGGAAATATTTCTTGAGGTCCCGCACCCGAAGCAGCGGCTCGCGCTCGGAGTCGACGGACATCTTTGAATTTTCTTTATTGATAGCGGAGCTCATGGCGCTCTTATATGGCTTGCCGGCAATGCGAGTCTACCGGCGTATGAGAATCAGAGGGTGAGTATTCACCTGGATTTTTTGATATTGCCGTCGACGGACTTCAGAAAGTCATGGGGGTCGGCCTTGGCACCGCCGGGCCGCGGCCCGGTCTTCTCTTTGGTGCCATCGCGCACCTCATCGGCGTACCAGCACGCCGAGATATGCCCGTTCTCGTGCAGCCGAAGCGGCGGCAGATCCATGCACTGGTCGGTCGCAAACTCGCAGCGCGAGCGGAAGCGACATCCCGACGGGAAATCCTGGGGGCGCGGGACCATGCCCGGGATCACATAGAGGCGGTCTTCGCGCTGGCCGGCGTGAATCGTCTCGACCTGGGGCAAGCTGCTGAAGAGCCCGATCGTATAGGGGTGCGAGGGGCGATGGTAGATCTCTTCGGCCGTGCCGAATTCGGCGATGCGCCCGGCGTACATGACCGCGACTTCGTCGCAGATCTCGGCGACCACCCCGAGGTCATGGGTGATAAACAGAATCGACATGCCCATCTCGTCCTGCAACTCGGCGAGCAGGTCGAGGATCTGGGCCTGAATGGTCACGTCGAGCGCGGTGGTCGGCTCGTCGGCGATCAGAAGCTTGGGCTTGCATACCAGCGACATCGCAATCATCGCGCGCTGCTTCATGCCGCCGGACATCTGGTGGGGAAACTCGTCGATGCGCTGGCGAGGTGCGGGAATGCCGACGCGGTCGAGCATATCGATGGCCAACTCGCGGGCTTGCTTAAAGTTCAACGGCTGATGCAGCTGGATGGCCTCGATGATCTGATTGCCGATGGTATAGACCGGGTTCAGGCTGGTCATCGGCTCCTGGAAGATCATCGAGATATCATTGCCACGGATATCGCGAAGTTCCTTGTCGTTGAATTTTGTGAGGTCTCGGCCCTCAAAGAGCACCTCGCCGCCGACGATCTTTCCGGGCGGCTGGGGGATAAGTCCCAGGATGCTCAGGGAGGTCACGGACTTTCCGGAGCCGGACTCCCCGACCAGGCCGAGCGTTTTTCCGCGCTCGATCTTAAAGCTCACCCCGTCGACCGATGGCAAGACGCCGTCGTCGGTGAAGAAATACGTGCGCAGATCCTTGACCTCCAGGATGGGCACCTCGTCGGTGCTCGGGGAGTCGGGGGTCTTTGAGGTCGCGTCGGCTTGTGAATTATTCTGTGTCATAACGGCTCTTATTTGCGCATTTTGGGGTCAGTGGCGTCACGGACGCCTTCGCCGACCAGGTTCAACAGGCTGACGGTGATAAAAATCGCGATGCCCGGGGCGATGATGAGCGGCCATTGGCCGGTCTCGCGCCCGGTGGTCAGGATCTGGCCCCAGCTCGGCGCGGTGGGCGGCCCGAGCCCCAGGAAGCTCAGCGAAGCCTCGATGAGGATCGCCCCGGCGACGCCGAAAGTCGCCGAGACCAGGACCGGGCCGAGCGCATTGGGCAAAATATGGCGAAAGATGATGCGTGACTGGCTCAGGCCCATCGCAAGCGCGGCCTGGACGAATTCCTGATTCTTGAGGCGCAGGAATTCACCGCGCACCAGGCGCGCGACCGTGGTCCACCCGGTCAGCCCGATGATGAGCATGATATGGAAGATCGACGGGTCGTCGATAAATCCGCGCACCGTCAGGATCAAGAAGAAGGTCGGGAAGCAGAGCATCACCTCGATCATGCGCAGGATGAACGCGTCGACTTTGCCGCCGAAATACCCGGCGATGCTCCCCAGGACCACGCCGATGCTCACATAGATGGCCACCGCCACCACGCCGATGGTCAGCGAGATGCGCGTGCCAAATAGCAGGCGGGTAAACACGTCGCGCCCGGCGCGGTCGGTGCCCAGAAAATGCAACCAGGACATGCCCTGCTGGGCGGCCTGGATATCGGGTTCGCGATACGCGTAGGGGATGGGCGGAAAGATGCTAAAGACCCCGTCGAGGCCGGCAAGTTGCTCATAATCGACGTAGGGGATGCTGAAATTCGACAAAAAGACGAAGATGCAGACGATTAGCAAGACCAGGCTTGAGCCGGCCAGGTAGCGCATACGCGCGCGTCGAAGCGCAACTTTATCCTCGAAATTCCCGAATTTCGTCAGCCCGAATAACCCCAGCAGCAGCAGCGGAAAGCCGAACATCAGGACATTAAAAAAGATGTCGACGCCGCTCTCGTAGAAGTTCGAGTCAAAAAGCACGCCGAACCATGGAAACTGCATGCCCTGGGCGCCCGCCGGCCCCACGCCCTGGGGCACCGAGATGATAAAGGGCACGTTCATCGCGATGATGGGCGCGTAGGTCGCCACAAGAAACATCAAGCCGATCGCCCACAGGCTATAGCGGCTCATCGGATATTTCTTGAATTGACCCCACACAATCTCCCCATACGACTTATAATCGGGGCGGGGTGCGGGGGCACTATGGGTATTTTCAGACATCGTATTTCATCAACGGGGTCGGTTGTACGTGGGAGCGCGCGCCGCACTTTTGCGGCGCGCGAAGACTCGTTTTAGTCAAAGCTGATGCGCGGGTCGACGATGGCATAACTCAGGTCGGATAAAAGAATGCCGATGAGCGTCAAGACCGCCGAAACCAGGGTGATGGCCATGATGGCGTTATAATCACGCACGAAGATGCTATCGAGCATATACAGGCCGAGTCCGGGCAGGTTGAAGACGAATTCCAGGACCACCGACCCGCCGATAATCGCCGGGAGCAGGGTGCCCAGGAGTGTCAGGATCGGGATCATGCCATTTCGCACGGCGTGCTTGATGACGACCATCGACTCCGACAGGCCCTTGGCGCGTGCGGTGCGAATATAGTCGGCGCGGATGACGTCGAGCAGCCCGGCGCGCGCGTAGCGGCTTAAGCTGGCCAGGGCGCCGTAGGTCAGGCAGAAGACCGGGAGCACCATATGATAGGCGATATTGGTGGCCCGCTCGAGCGTGGTCATATGCTCGGCGCCGCTGCTCATAAACCCGCCGGTGGGGAACCACTCGAAGGGCTGGCCCACGGTCAACCATTTGAGCACGAGCACCGCGGTGAAAAAGCTCGGCAGGCTATAGAGCAAAAACAGCCCGATCGTCACCGCCTCGTCGGCCTTGGTCCCCTGGCGATACGCGCTCCAGACCCCCAGCGGCACGCTGATAAGATAGGCGAAAAAGATCGAGAAGAAGCCCAGAATCGCCGAGACTTTTACCTTTTCCCACACGGTTGGCAGGATGGGCTGCTTATCGGCGCTGCTGATGCCGAAGTCCAGGCGAAGGATATTGCCCATATATTTGGCAAAACGCGTATCTGTAACGGTAATCCAGAACTTCTCATTAAAGGTATAATCGAAGCGCGCGGTATTGGTCTCATCCTGCATCCAGGGGGTCCATTTTTCGGCGAGGATGGCGTCGATCTCGGCGGCCGATGCATCCGGCGCGACGGTCCAGGAGCGAATATCGCGGTTCTTCTGGTAGACGGATTTATTATAGGCTTCGTCCTCGGCCGATTGATTGGCCGAGAACTCATTGCGAAGTTTATATTGGCCGTTCACCGTCAGGTGGATGATTGCGGTGGCGCGCACGTCGTCGCGCTCGGCGGTCTGGGCAATCTGGTAGAGCGCCGGGGTGATATAGAAGCTGAGGTCCTCGATGCGGTCCTGGGCGGCAATGACCGTGGCGGAGGTCGGGCGTTGGTCGGCCGGCATGCAGTGTGCGACCTGGGTGGCGTCTTCCGGGCAGATCGGGCGGGCGTAGTCCGCCAGAACCTCGATATCCTCGCGAATATCATCGGCGTCCAGCCCGTAGCGGAAGTTCAGAAAAATTGGCTTATCCAGGCCAAATTGTTCTTTAAAGATGCGATGACTCTCGCGCCCTTCCATCGATTGCGTATTCTCCGCGCCCGAGGCGCTGGCCTGACTCGGGGTCGGCTTTCCGGGCGCGATTTGCAGCAACCCGAAGACGACCAGGATGATCAGAAAGAGAGTGGGAATCATCAGGAGGATGCGCTTGACGATATAAGTCGTCATGGCTCAGTTCTTCCGCTTCAGGGGGTGTGGGCGGGCGGCGCAGGGGCTTTGGAAAACCCGCTTTGCCGGCCAACCCGCACCAGTTAGGTGCTCAAGGATATTCGTCGGCTCAGACTCGCTCAGGGCATGTCCTGATTGATCCACCAGGGAATCGAGAGATCCTGGGGGCGCAACTTCTGGAAGACCATATTTTCCATGCGCGGCTGCCAGGCAAAGGCCGTGTCGAGCTGATAAAAGAAGGTATAGGGCTGCTCTTCGTGCATGATCATATGGAAGTCCTGCAGCAGTTTGATGCGCTCGTCGCTGTCGAAGGTCACGCGCAATTTTTCGATGATTGCGTCGGCTTCTTTATTGCGGAATCCGACGCGGTTAGAACCCTTGACGACGTCCGCCTGGCTGGAATGCCACAGTTGGAAGGGGTCGGTGGTCCAGCTGAGTCCCCAGCCGCCGGTGAAGGCGTCGAACTCACGCTCGTCCATTTGCTTCTGCATCAGGGACCAGTCCAGGTAGCTCGGGGTCATATTGACACCGATTTTGCGCAGCGCCTCTTTATAGATCGACAGATAACTGCGCGTGGTGGGCTTATTATAGGCCAGGATGGTGAAGCGAAATTCGGTCTTCTTGCCGTCGATGACTTTGTCGAGCACGCCGTTTCCGTCGGTGTCTTCCCAGCCGGCTTCCTTGAGCAGTTGCGCGGCTTTCTCCACGTTATACTCGTAGGCTTTGACCGCCGGGTTATTGCCGGGGTGGTCAGGCAGGAAGGGGCCGGTGAGGATTTTTCCCAGGCCGCTCAGCGTATGGTCGATGATCCCCTGGCGGTCGAGCGCGTAGGTCATGGCCTGGCGAACCCGCTTATCCGCGAAGATCGGTTTGTCGGCGTTCCAGCCCAGGTAATAATACACCGGGCGCGTGACGACATCGTACTCTAGCTTGCCGGTTTTGAAGGGGCTTCTGGGGCCGCCCTCAACCACATCTTGTTTGTAGACCGGCTCGGGGAGGGTTGTCAGGTCGAGGTCCTTGCCGCCGGTAAGCTTCAAATAAGCGGTATTGGGATCTTTGATGATCTGGTATTCGACCGTCTTAATCGGCGGCTTGGGCCCCCAGTAGTGGTCGTTTCGCTCCAAAACAATGCGCTTGTCGGTCTCGATATCGGTGATTTTATAGGGCCCGGTGCCAATCGGAAAGCGCGCCGACCAGTGATTATTGAATTGCGTGCCCAGCGAAGCCTCCGGGATATCGGTGCCGTCGTCATGCTTGGTGAAGAGCCACTTGGGCAGCGGATAGGAGCCCAGGGTCATGTCTTCGGACTGGTAGACCTTCTTCTTCCAGATGACCTTGAAGACATATTTGCTCACGACTTCGGCGTGGTCCATATCCTCAAAATAACTTTTGATGGCGCCGGCCTGGACCTGCGGGTTCTGAATCATATCGAAGTAGAAGACCGCGTCTTCGGCGGTGAGCTCCTGCTCCTCCTTGAGCCAATCATATTTGGCGTTGGAGAAGTCGACGTTGGGAATCTGCCAGTAGACGCCCTCGCGAAGATGGACCGTATAGACCAGGTTATCGTCGGAGACCTCAATTTTATAGGCGAGCTCCGAGATCCATTTGTCCGGGTCGACCGGGTCACGGGTGGCGAAGGAGTTATGCACATACGTCATCAACTCCTGGACGTCGGCGCCGTTTTCGGTCAGCCAGTTAAACCCTTTGGGGGTCGAGCCCATATAGCGGCGAAGCGTTCCGCCTTCCTGGGCGTCGGCCGGAATCAATGGCTCGGTGCGCGCCTGGAGCAAATTGCCCGGATCATTGAGCGCCGACGCATATTTGTCGCTGCTCTCGGCGCCTGCGCCGCTGGTCCGTCCGCTGACTGCGACGCCGTCCTTAAGCTGGCGCAAAATATTGGCGTTATCCTGTGAGATGGCCTGAATTTGCTGGCTCATCTGCAGGATATGTTTCTCGGCGCTATTGGTCTGCATGACGTTAAAGATCGTCAACAGGGCCAATGCCGCCAGCGATATAATCAGCGCAATTGTTGCTTTAAACGTTCTCGGCATGGAACTCGGGCTCGTCTACAGATTAGTGGGGAACGGGCGCGCAGCGTGGTCAGAGTTTTTATAGCAGATTCAAGTGCGCGCGTTGGGATGGTGCTTGGTTTCAGGCAATCGCAAAGACGCCGTACACTACAGAGGAGGGAGCGATAGTGTCAACAACATTGGGCGACGGTGCGCCCGGTTGTGGGGAGAAGTTTTGCTCTACATGCTTTGCGAGCCCCGGAGGGGCTCGCTCCGGTTGTTATGAGAAGCGCGGCTATATCCGGAGCCGGACCTTCCAGGTCTGGCAGGCAAGGTTATTGCTTTGCGAGCCCCGGAGGGACTCGCTCCGGTTGTTATGAGAGGCGCGGCTATATCTGGAGCCGGACCTTCCAGGTCTGGCAGGCAAAGTTATTGCTTTGCGAGCCCCGGAGGGGCTCGCTCCGGGTTTTGTGGTTGTTTGCAAATTTAACTCGCCGACGATCAGCGATTCAACTACTTCGGCTTCGCCGCATCCGGCGGGTTGCGTGTTGAATTCTCCAGGCGAATGAGAAGTTGGGCCAGGTCATAAAACGCAATATCGACCGGGCAGATACCCTGGAGTTGCTCGGCGTCGACCTTGGCGAGCGCCTCGGCAGACGGCAGGGCGAGGTCGGCGCGCGACAGGTCGCGCATCGCGCTTTCGGCGATGAGTTGGGGGCCCATGAGGCGGGTGTTTTTGGCGTATTCGGGGATGACGCTGAGCTCGGGGCAGACGGCCTCGCAGAGGCCACAGCCGATGCAGCGCTGCCAGCTAGTTATCATCTCGCGCTCGTACCCGGTGAGCGGTGTGAGACCTTCGGGCTCGAAGTTTTCGTTGACGCGTTTGAGCCCGCCGGGGCGGTACAGGAAGAAGATCTTGCTTAAAATATGCAGCAAGAAATGCCAGCCCAGATAGATATATGCGTGTATTTTCTTGAGCATTTATGCGCCTGGATTCGCGGGTTTGAGACCGATTATGGCGAGCGCATTTTGGGCGGCGAAAAGGCCCGTAATGAGATCGACGCCCTCAGTCGTGCCGTCCCAGATCGCATTAAATCCCGCCAAAACTCGCCCGGCCGCGAAGATATTATCGGCGATGGCCGCGCCGTTTCGGTCGAGTGGACGAAGTTTTTGGTCGGTGGCAAGGCCCGCGCGAAAATAGGGATGATCCTGCCAGACCTGGGGTTCCAGAAGATGCGGCAGCCAGGTATGGACGGGGTCGGTGATGGGCGCGCCGTCCATCCATAGGTCGGCGTTGAGCACAGCCTCGCGAAAGGGCGCGGCGGCGGGGAGTCCGCGGCCCATCCAGCGCCCGGTCGCAAGGATGACTGCGTCGGCCTGGAGTGGGCCGTCTTCGGTTTGAATCGTGGTGATGCCGTCGCTGCTAAACTCGGCGTTTGAGGCCCGCCCGTTGATGAGCTCCAGCGGGTTTGTGGCGCGCAAAAATCGGTCGAGTCGCCAGCCGTGAATCGCGTTGCGCGCGGCCGCGGATTCGGCGACTCGGCAGGGCAGCGCGTCTTTGAGCGCCGGCATCCATCGCTGATTTGTGGCGCTGCTATACCCAATGCAAGGCGGCAGGATGAGCAGGTCGATCTGGCGTCTTTCGACCTGCGGGAGCAGTGCGTCGATAAGGCTCATCGGTTCGGCATCAAGCAGCGCGTCGAGCTGCGCCGCAACGGCGGCCGAGTGCTTGGAGCGCCCGCTAAGCTGGCTGAGCGGCGCGGCTTCGATGAGCATCGCCTCGGCGCCTTCGATGGAATTGAGCGTGCTAACGAGTCGCTGCGGGTACCAGTCGGCGAGCGCCGGGCAGGCGACGACGCCGACGCGATCGCCGCGCCGAATCGCCGAGTCGACGACCGAGGTCGCCGCGATATCGGCGACAAGGGGGGCGCCGGCAGCCGACGGATATACGATCTCATTGGCCAGATTTGTGATGCCAGAATACCCAAGTAATTCAATGGCTTGGGAGGCGGTATCGGCGATCGCATCCTGCGCAAGCCCCAGGCGCTGGTAGGGATGAAACTGGCGGCGATGGGTGAGCGCGAAGAAGCGATCCGCGCGGGTTTGTCGCAGGTTTGTCGGCAGCGTCGCGCTCTGGCCGAAGAGTCCGACCGAGCGGGACGGGAAGTCATCCGCGGGCCCGAAGACCTGCCCGAGCCCGCCCCATAGCGCGGTGGCACCGGGACTGCTGGGGCAAATCATCACCGCGTCGGCGCCCGCCTGATGCACGGCGCGCGCGGCCGTATGACCGGCGAGTCCCCCGCCCATGATGGCGATCTGCGTGTGGCGCGGGCTCATGCGGAGTCTCGGGAGTTGGGCGCTGGCGCCGGGTCATTGATGAGCGCTGCGGGGTCGGCGCCCAGGGCGCCGCCGGCGGTGAAGAACCAGGTCTGGCCGACGGCTTCGGCGGCGAGTTGCTCGTTGCGGATGATGTCGCGCCGGTCCTTCCAGCGGCCGCGCTGAAAGCTGAGCGCGACGTCGAAGCGCTCGCGCTGCGAATAACCTTTTTCCTCGCAGAAAATCTCGGCGGCCCGAAGCGTTGCGCTCCACCCGCCGTCGAGTCCCTGGCCGAGGCGGCTGCGGCGTTTGCAATCGTCGAGCTGGCTGACCAACTCATGGCGCATCACATAGCGAAGTTCGGCCTCGGTGACCGGCTCAGAGGGGTCGACGATGGCGGCCGATTCGGGGTCTTTGCGCATGATATCGAGCACGCGATCCGCGCGCGAACCCTGGCGGTAAATCAGCCGCCCGGCGCTATAGCGGTCGAGTCCAACCTCGGCGAAGGCCTCCGGGGTGATATCGTGGGCGTCGCCGCCGGGGAGCGCTTCGAGGTGGCTGCGCCCGGGTTTGTGGTTGCCAAGCTTCGCGCAAACCGCGTCGACGGCCTCTTCGCTCATCAGGCGATATGCGGCGAGTTTTCCGCCCGCCATGGTCATAAAATTCGGGATGCCTTCCTCGCCGTGGTCATAAATGGCGTGGTCGCGGCTCAGTGAGCTCTCGTATTTATTATCGCCATAAAGGGTCGGTCGACAGCCAACGATCGTATCGATAATCCGGCATTCATCGATCTTCGGGAAGACGCGGCGCGCGCCGTCGAGGACGTATTTGACTTCGTCTTCGAGGACTGGAATATCGTCGAGGTCGCCCCAATAATCGTCGTCGGTGGTGCCAACAAAGGTGACGTTTTGATGGGGGGCGATAAACATCTGGCGCCCGTCGACCGCGTTGGTGATAAGCGCGTAATTGGTAATGCGCCCGGCCAAAAGAAGATGAATGCCCTTGCCGGGGCGAAGTCGGCACATCTGGGCGCCGGCCTGGTGGGCGACCCGCTCGGCCCAGGCACCCGCGGCGTTAAAGGTAATACGCCCGTGCACGTCGCGCTGGCCGCCGCGCTTTCGGTCGCGCACGCGCACCCCGCGCACCGCACCGCGCTGGGTGCTTGTTTGGTGGTCGGGGTTTGGCGAGGCTTTGCCGCTCCCGTCGTCGCGCAAAAAACCGACGACTTCGTGATAATTATGCACGTGTGCGCCGCGCTCCTGGGCGTCCAGTATATTGATGAGCGTGAGGCGCGGCGAGTCGATGCCCCACTCGTCGGTGGTGACGGCACCGATGATATCCTTGGGCAGCCCCGGCTCCATCGCCAGCGCTTCGGCGCGGTTGAGCCGGCTATGCGGCACGCCGCCTTTCATAGGCGCCCAGCGGTCATAGGTGTCAAAATAGACCTCGACCAACTCCAAAAAGATCTTATTGGTCAGCGTGTCCGGGCGCATGGGGAACAGAAAGGGCACCCGAAATAAAAGATGCGGCGCGATCTGCTGGATAAGCCCGGAGTCATAGCAGGATTTTTTGGTGACATTGGGATCCGCTTCCAGGTAGCGAATGCCGCCGTGAATCATGCCGCTGGAGGCCCAGGTGGCGCCGGTCGAGAAGTCATTCTTCTCAAAGAGCGCCACGCTGAGCCCGCGCATCGCGGCGTCGCGGGCGATGCCCGCGCCGTTGATACCCCCGCCGATAATCACCAGATCGTAGGGGTTTTCAGGAGTTCCGAGTTCCACGTCAATCCTCGTCCAGATCGACCTCAAGCCGCAACTCTTTGAGTTGTTCGGGGTCCACGAAGCTCGGGGCGTCGCACATGATATCGGAGGCGCGCTGGGTTTTGGGGAAGGCGATGACGTCGCGGATATTGGGCTTATTGGTCAGCAGGCTGACCAGGCGGTCCATGCCGAAGGCCAGGCCGCCGTGCGGGGGCGGGCCGTATTGGAAGGCGTCGATCAAGAAGCCGAACTTATCGCGCGCTTCCTGCTCGGTGAAGCCGAGGATCTTGAAGATCTTCTCCTGGATCTCGCTGCGGTGAATACGAATCGAGCCGCCGCCGATCTCGGAGCCGTTGAGCACCAGGTCATAGGCCTGGGCGTAGGCTTTTTCGGGCGCCGTTTCGAGCAGGTCGAAGTCTTGCGGGCGCGGGCTGGTAAATGGGTGATGCATCGGCGCCAGGGCACCGGTCTCTTCGTCATGCTCGAAGAGGGGGAACTCGGTGATCCACACGAATTTGAAGTCGCCGTCCTTGATGAGGCCGAGGTCTTGGGCGAGCTTTTTGCGCAGGTTTCCGAGGCTTGCGTTGGCGATATTTCGGCTCGAGGCGACGAAAAGCAGAAGGTCGCCGGGGTTGGCAGCGAACTTTTGCTCGACCGTGGCGCGCGCGGCGTCGTCGAAGAAGCGTGAGATCGAACCCGACCAGCCGTCTTCGTTGACCTTGGCCCAGGCGAGCCCTTTGGCGCCGTAGATTTTGACCAGTTCTTCGAGCGCGTCGATATCTTTGCGGCTCTGGCTGCTCGCGCCGCCGGGCACGCAGATGCCTTTGACTTTTCCGCCACCGGCGACCGCCGCCGAGAAGACCTGAAAGTCGCTGTCTTTGAGCTCTTCGCTAAAGTCGACCAACTCCAGCCCAAAGCGCAGGTCCGGGTCGTCCAGGCCAAAGCGGTCGACGGCCTCGTCGTAGCGCATGCGCTTGAAGCTCGCTTCCAGGTCGACGTCGATGACATCTTTGAAGATCTTCTTAATCATCCCCTCACAGATCGACATGATGTCTTCGGGGGTGATGAAGGAGAGTTCCATATCGATCTGGGTGAACTCGGGCTGGCGGTCGGCGCGCAGGTCTTCGTCGCGAAAGCAGCGAACGATCTGGAAGTAGCGGTCAAATCCGGCGACCATCAAAAGCTGTTTGAAGAGCTGGGGCGACTGGGGGAGCGCGTAGAATTTGCCCGGGTTGACGCGGCTTGGCACCAGGTAATCGCGCGCGCCCTCGGGCGTCGAGCGCGTCAGGATGGGCGTTTCAACTTCCAAGAAGCCGTTGTCGACCAGGTAGTTACGCACGATCTGGTTGACCTTGCTGCGCACGATCATCGACTGCTGCAGCTTCGGGCGGCGAAGGTCGAGGTAGCGGTATTCCAGGCGCAACATTTCGTTGGCGTCGGTCTCATCGCGGATAAGAAAGGGCGGTGTCTGGGCGACGGAGAAGACGTGAATATCGGAGGCCATCACCTCAATCGCGCCGGTCGACAAATCGCTATTGGTATTATCGCCGCGCCCAAGAACCGTGCCCCGAACCCCGATGCACCACTCCATTCGCAGCGAGTCGGCCTGCTTAAAAGTTTCTTCGCCGAGGTCCGGATCAAAGCGCACCTGGCAGATCCCTGCGCGGTCGCGAAGGTCGACGAAAATCATGCCGCCCAGGTCGCGATTTCTGCTCACCCACCCAAATAAAACAACCTCTTGCCCGATATGGGACTCACGCAAATCTCCACACATATGGGTGCGCGGGTTTGCTTGCAGAAATGTGGCCACGGTTTCTCCAGTCACTTTTTTAGGTCAATTGATGCGTCTTTTCTTGGCGTCGGCGCGCAGAATGACGCCATGCGTCATTGCGTAAGGTGGGCGAATTAAGCACGCACCTTGATGCATGTCAACGTCTTGTGCGATCAAAAGTTTCGCATGCTTCTTTTGTTGGCAAAGACGGTGTGTGAATCGGTGGGGGTATGGTTGAAATAGTGAAGATAGTTCAGGGTTTGTTGTTTAGATTTCATGGTGTGTGTTATATCTTTAGGCCGCACATGACGCCTGGTTTTGAGTGGGATCGACCCCGAATCTATTAGAATTCAGTTGAGATTTGCCGAATTTATTATTTTTGAAAGCGTAGGCCGCTATGAAATCGCATATTCGTTTGAGAAGTCTTCCGCTATCGCTGATGGCGTTGATCTGTCTGTTGGGGCTGCAAGTGGGGTGTTCGGATTCGCAGGACAATGGCGGTCCGGGCCGCCCCAATATCAGCGTGGCAAATGATACGGGTTTTGGCACCGAGGATGAAGATGCCAGCGACGCAGGCGACGCAGGCGACGCAGGCGACGCAGGGGATGTGGATGATATCGAAGAGTGCGTTCCGCTTTCGGACGCGGAGCTATGCAACGAGAGCGCGGCGACCTGCGGGGCGTTGGTCGTGATGGATAATTGCGGTGTCGAGCGCACTGTAGACAGCTGCGGAGAGTGTAACGCGCCAGATGTTTGCGGGGCGATCGACGAGAACCTATGCGGCTGTGCGCCGCAGACCGATGAGGAGCTCTGCGGCGAGAAATCGGCGACCTGCGGCGAGTTGGTGGTGACGGATCGCTGCGGCATTGAGCGCACCATCACAAGTTGCGGGGAGTGCACCGGGTCGGAGCAATGCGGTGATATTACGCCGAATCAATGCGGCTGTGAGCCGCAAACCGACGCCGAGTTATGCTCCCAGAACGCCGCGGTATGCGGGGAGCTGGTGGTCACGGACCGCTGCGGCATCGAGCGTACCGTGGCCAGCTGTGGCACATGTGACGCGCCTGATCAATGCGGCGATATCGCGCCGAATCAATGCGGCTGCGCGCTGCCGAGCGTCGCAGAATTATGCGCCGAGCATGCACTGGAGTGCGGCGAGACGCAGGTGGTTGATAAGTGCGGCGCGGAGCGCATCCTGGATTGCGGCGAAGAATCGCTTGTATGCGCCGGTGAATTTGACACCTGCGGCGGCGGCGGGACCGAGAATATCTGCGGATGCACGCCGACCACCTGTGAAGAAAATGGCACGTTATGCGGCCAGATTGACGACGGATGCGGCGGCACGCTGACCTGCAATTACTTCTGTGTTGAAGACCTCTCGCTGGGCGCCAATCACGCCTGCGCGCTGGGCTCGGGCAAGGCGAAATGTTGGGGCAGCAATAGCAACGGCAAACTCGGCGATAATTCAACCACCCAGCGCAAGGAGCCGGTCGACGTTGTGGGCCTGGATATCGCCACCGAAATCGCCAGCGGCACCGAGCATACCTGCGCGCTGACTCACGATGGCAAGGTTATTTGCTGGGGCGATAACTCGCAGGGACAGCTGGGAATCGGCACCACGGTGGACGCGAATAAACCCGGCCTTCCGGCGATTACCGCCAATGCCACGCAGGTGGTGAGCGGGGCGCAGCATTCCTGCGCGTTGGTCAACGGCGGCGTCTTCTGTTGGGGGGCCAGCGGCGAGGGGCAGATCGGAAATGGGACGATTACGTTGGGCTCGATCATCGGTGTGCCGATGGAAGTCACCGGTCTGAGCAGCGGGGTCACCCAACTCGCCGCCGGCAGCCATCATAACTGCGCGCTGCTCGACGACGGGTCGGTGCAGTGTTGGGGGCGCGGGCGCTACGGGCAGCTCGCCAATCTCGAATTAAATAGTGATTTAGACTATTCCTACGACGGTTATAATTGGAACGCGGTTGGGCATAGCGATCAGATATCACTCGAGGCCTATACGCGTGAAAGCACCCCGGTGGTGGTCGATGCGCTTCCGGCGGATATCGTTCAGATCGTTGCCGGCGATGACTTCTCATGCGCGCGTACCGGAACGGGTGGTTTATGGTGTTGGGGCGCGATGAACTTTCAAAGTCGCGTTTGTGAGGTAAATGAGCGGCGCGCCGATAAGTGCGCGATCTTTCCGAATCTGGTGCAAGGCTATCCGATCGTGCGGTACCGAAAGGTTGTGAAAACCGCGAATCGGAATTCGGAAGGTGAGTGCCCCGAGCGCACGACCCGAATCAACCCGGAGACCGATAAGTGTGAGTGGGACGAGTATCCGGTGAATAAAGTCTATATCGACCGGGCGCAGCTCGTGCCGCTGCAAATCTCGGACACCCGCACGAACTTCGAGGTCGCCGCGGGCAGCAATCATATCTGCGTGCGCAGCGATGAGAGCGAGCCGACCCAGACGAATATCTTCTGCATGGGGCGCAATTTCAGCGGGCAGCTCGGCGACGGGACGACCAACCCCTGGACCGCGCCCCGGGCGGTGCACGCGGACTCCAACGGAGACGCGGTGCGCGCTGAATCGACGACGGTGCCGCGCGCGCTGTCGCTGGGCGACAGCTTTAGCTGCGCGATCGTGGAGGATAATAATATGCAATGCTGGGGCAGCAATCAGAACGGGCAGATCGGCAATGAGGCGCTTCTTCGCGACGAGAGCCTGAAGCCCTTCGACGTGAAGATCACCTACTGATTTCAGTCGCCACAGCGAATACGTGGCGCTGGGATGGACGGAGAAACCGAGTCGCCCCGAGGCGGCTCGGTTTTTTTGACCTTTTGGCGATCCCGGATAGACTGGCCGCGTTGGGAAGCGCGATGGAACGCGCATCTTTAGTTCTTCATGGAGGAAATGATGTCCATTCGATATCTGGGTGTATTTTGTAGTCTTATTTTGCTGACTTCGGTCGGTTGCGGCGACCCGGTGGACGCGCTGGGCGATGGAAGTCTGTCGCTTGAGTGGCAGGTAAATCCGCTGGGCTGTGCTCAGGCCGGGGTTCAGGATGTGCAGGTCAATCTTTATAACGCCTATCGAAGTTATGAGGAGCATTTTAATTGCGAAGATTCCAGCGCCATCGTCTCGGGCATCGAGGCGGGAACCTATGAGCTGGAAGTCACGGGAAATAACCGCGAGGGCCAGGCGATCTTCTCGGTCAAGCCGCGAAAAATTACGGTGAGTGCCGAGAAGCTCAATACCACAAAACCTCTTTTGCTGAGCGCGAAGCCTGCCCAAGTCGAGGTTGTGTGGGGCTTTGAGAACGGGCTGGTATGCGGGGGCAACGGCGTCGCCGAGGTCGAGGTCGCGTTTTATGATGACCTCTCCTTTGAGCATCACCGCTCGCGCGTCCTGTGTGACGCGGGCAGCGCAACCATCGGCGGGCTGGTCTCGGGCGATTATTTTATCGAGGTGAGCAGCGTGGAAAGTTCCGAGAAGTTTAGCGGACTTGAGACCCTTCATGTCGAGCGGGGGGCCCAATTGAAGGTGCGCGTTGAATTAAAATCCAGGCGTGCGCGTCCCAATAGCGGCGAATATTAACTTACCGCCGCAGGAATGCGTGGGTTGGTTTTGAAGTCATTATTGGGTTAGGCTGATGCTGAGAGATTATCTGTCCGGCATCCAAAAAATTGAGCAAGGGAACGCAAATGCTATTCACGAAAAGAAATTTAGTCCTCGGCACGACATTGCTGGTCGGTTTCTCGGGCATGCTCTTGGGCTGCGGCGACGCCGAGCCGCTCGGGCCGGGCGCGCTTGAAGTCACCTGGGAGACCAGCCCGCGCAGCTGCGAGGAGTCGGGCGTCGAGAAGGTGAATATTCAGCTTAAGAACGATGATGTGACCATCGATAACCTCTTTGACTGCAGCGCGGGCAGCGCGACGATTGAAGAGATTGAGCCGGACGAATATTTGCTCACGGCTCTTGGCCTGAACGCGGATAGCGCCAATATCTTTATATCGCCGGAATCAAAGGTGACCGTCGTTGGGGACTCGACGCGCAGCGCCGGGCCGCTGGTTTTGACCGCCAAGCCCGCCGAATTGCGGGTGGAGTGGCGATTCGAGGGCGGCGCAATGTGCAATTCAGTCGGGGTGAGCAACGTAAAAGTCTCGCTTTTCGACGAGTCTGACTTCGCGGCCGGCGAAGATACCTTCGCATGCAGTGAGGGCTTTACCATTTTTGAAAATCTTAAAGGCGCCGGCACCTATACGGTGATCGCCCAGGGTGAGGGCACGGACTCCAAGATCTTCAAGGCAGAGGAGAGCGTTGAGCTTGGGCGCGGAGAAGAAGGCGAGGTGATCGTCTATTTGGCCGAGCAATAAAGCGCGATTAGGGGCGGGTTAAGACGCTCTAAAAAAAGTGATGACAAAAAAGCGGCCCATCTGGGCCGCTTTTTTTATGCGCATCGATTCAATCAGAGGCGCGTGGCCACATAGATATAATTGACGCCGAACATGGCGGGCTTGGCGATAATTTTTTGCTCAAAATACCCGGTTTCGCGAATCATTGCGGCGAATTCTTCGCCGTAGGGGAAGTTATCGGAGGTGCGCTGGAGGTATTGAAATGCGCTTTTATCTGCGCCCGCCATGCCGCCAATGGTTGGGATGACCCAGCGGTTATAGGCGAGGTAGAAGGGGCGAAGCGCGGCGGGCGGTTGGCCGAATTCGAGGACCACCAGGCGGCCTCCTGGGCGCAGCACGCGCCCCATCTCTTTGAGCGCGACAAGCGGCTTATCGACGTTGCGAATCCCGTAAGCGATGGAGACGATATCAAAGGAGGCATCTTCGAATTTCAGGTCCTGGGCATCTTCGACGCGCCACTCAATCTTCGCGCCGCGCGCGGCGGATTTTCGCTCGGCGTGGGTGAGCATATCCGCGTTAAAGTCGGTGCCCACGACGCGCGCGTTGGGGCCCACGATATCATAAAATTGTAGGGTCAAGTCGCCGGTTCCGGCGGCGCAATCCAGGACATCATCGCCGCGTTTGGCCCCCGACAGGCGCACGGCTTTTCGCCGCACGCCCTGGTCGGTTCCCATCGAGATAAAGCGATTCGCGCGGTCGTAGCGGTCGGCGATGCGCGAGAACATCTGGTTGACTTCAGCGGACATGATTTCTCCTGAAAGGAACGATAGCTTTTCGGAATAGATAGAAACTCAACGGTGCATTGCGCCTCAAATCACGCGTCCCACGGCGCGCGCGACCGGAGTGACGCGCGCCATGAGCGCGTCGAACTCGTGGGGCGCCAGGGCCTGGTCGGCGTCGCAGAGCGCGCGGTCGGGCTGCGGGTGAACCTCGACCATGGCGCCGTCCAGCCCGGCGGCGACGGTGGCTGCCACGGCGCCGGCGAGCAGCGTCGGCAACCCGATGGCATGGGAGGGGTCGACGATGACCGGCAGATGCGTGCGCTCTTTGGCCCACATGGCGCCGCCAAGATCCATGGTGAAGCGGGTCTCCTGGCCAAAACTTCGGATGCCACGCTCGCACAAAATGATCTGTGTGTTTCCGCCCTTGGCGATATACTCGGCGGCCATCAGCCATTCGCTGAGCGTGGCGCCGAAGTTGCGTTTGAGCAGCACGGGAATCTGGGTGCGCCCGACGGCTTCGAGGAGCGCGAAATTCTGCATATTGCGCGCGCCAATCTGGAAGGCGTCGACCTTGGATTCGAGCGCGTCGACCATGGGCGCCGACATGACTTCGGTGACAAACGGAAGATTATATTCGCGGGCGGTGCGCCGCAGCATCTCGATGCCCTCCAGCCCGTGGCCCTGGAAGGAGTCCGGCGAGGTGCGCGGCTTGAAGGCACCGCCGCGCAGCACGCGCGCGCCTGATTTGACGATTGCGCGCGCCGCCTCGTCGAGCAGCTCCTGGGATTCGACCGCGCAGGGGCCGGCGATGACCACGAAGTTTTTGCCCCCGAAGGTGACGTCACCGATTTGAACCGTCGAACCCTGCGGGTGCAGATTTCGCCCGACGCGGGGAAATTGAGCGCCGAGCGCCGGCTTGGCCTCGCTCTTCGAATCGAGGCGCGCTGCGGTGGGTTCCAGGGCTGTGATTTTGTCGCCAAACATAGGCTTTCTCGGGTAAAAATAAGACGTTTATATCAGATAGAAAAATTCGAAAGATCAGGTATCGGGCGCGCGCGGGCAAAAGAGTGCGCGGATTTGTTGGCGATGGGGTTTTGAAGTCGCCGTGCGCGGCAAGGCGTCGATAAAATGCCATTTTCGCGGAATTTTAAAGGGCGAAAGCTCGGCGGCACATGCTTTTTTGAGCGCGATGAGCAGGGCGTCGGGGTTGGCGTCACCTGCAACAATCGCGGCGCAAACGATCTGGCCCCATTCGGGATCGTCGACGCCAACCACGGCGAGGTCTTTAACCCCATCGACCGCGCGCAAAACCCGCACGACTTCCATCGGATCGACATTCTCGCCGCCGCTCACGATCAGGTCGCTGATGCGGTGCTCGATATGAAGATAGCCTTCAGCGTCCAGCCAGCCCATATCGCCGGTTTGAAACCATCCGTCGCGAAATCGCAGCGGATGCGCGTCGTCCACGGCATTGGAGCTGAGATAGCCCGGACTTTGCATGGGGCCGCGCACCCGGATTTGCCCGACTTCGCCGGGCTTACAGGGACTTTGGTCCTCGGCTTCGATGCGAATCTCAACGCCATCAAGGGGCGTGCCTGCGGTGTCAAAACGGTCTTTCAGGGTGTCGGAACCCTGGGGTTCGTGCGGCGACAGCGTGGCAATTTGCGAGCCCATTTCGGTCATGCCATAGGTGGGCAGCGCCGGGATGCCCCGGCGATGCGCCTTGCGCAAAAGGTCGGCGTCGATGGGGCCGCCGCCGATAAGTACGGCGCGCAATTTGGAGCGTATATCCGCATCGGATTCCCCGAGCAAGCGGTAGAGCATGGTTGGCACAAAAGATGCCAGGGTCACGCGCTTCTTGGCGAGTATGGCCAGTATTTGGGGCACCGCGAATTCGGGCATAAGCTCGAAGGATGTTCCGTAAATGGTGCTTCGGAGCAAAATGGCGAGCCCGCCAACATGGCAGAGCGGCAGGCAGCAAAGCCAGTGGTCATCCTCACACAAGCCCAGGCGCATCGCCGATGCGCTCGCACTCGCCTGGTGATTCTGCACGCTCAAGGGCACGGCTTTGGCCTGGCCGCTGGTGCCGGAAGTGAAGAGCACCGTCAGGATATCATCGCCCTTGATATCGGCGGGCGGACACGCGCTGCCAGCGGCTGGGATCGGGGCGTTGAAAGCCAGGATATTCGCAGGCGCCTGGCTTAATTCAGCAAGTCGCTTCGGGTTGTCGACGAGCAGCAGATCCAGCGAGATCGTCGAGAGTTGAATATCCAACTCGGCGGTACTGGCCCGGGAATGCAGCGGCACGAGCGTCGCGCCAAGCCACCAGACGGCGTGTGCCCACAGGACGAAGTCCAGTGAATTCTGCGCCTCGGGGGCGGTGAGGATACCGACGATGGAGCCGCGCTCAATGGCAGATTCACGCAGGCTAAGTGCGCGTCGCTGCACGGAATTGGCGAGTTCGTGATAGGTCATTGAGACGTCGCCTGCGCGCAGTGCGAGCGCCTCTCCACGGTCGATCCATCGTTGTGCGAGCCAGGGTTTCATGGCGTTTCTCCGGGCGCGGGGAACGCGATGCTGGGCTCAAAGCCGAGGCCGGGGGCACGGCTCAAGGCGAGTTTCGCGTCTTCGATACGGTCGGCGTCCGGGGCGGTATCCCGGCGAAACCAGGCGCCGGTGGCCAGCCCATGCGGACCGGTGATCTCCGAAAAGGCAGCGGCGAGTTGGGCGACCGCTCGCCGGCCGATGGCCGACAGCAGCAAGTTGCTGAGGATGACGCGCACGCCTCGTGATTTGGCGAGCGCGATGAGCTTTGCGCAGGGGATAAGGCCGCCGAGTGTCGAGGGTTTGAGCACGATTGCGCGCATGGTGCCGGATTCGATGAGGCGGGCGCTATTTTCAAAAGAGTCGGCGCTTTCGTCGGCGGCGATGGCGAGTTTGGGGGAAGCGCCGGGTTGCTCGGGTTGGGCGGCGAACTGGGTAAGGAAGTCATCAAAATCGGTGGGGGAGACCGGTTGTTCGATGAGGTCAACGCAGCCGGCGGGGAAGTCGCGCTCAAGCGCGTGAGTGACGCCCAGCGCCTGGGCGATCGACCAGGCGCCGTTGGCGTCCAGGCGAAGTTTGAGGTCGGGGTAGGTCGCGGCAAGAGCAGCGATTTTTGAGAGATCTTCCGAGAGAGCGTCGACGCCGACTTTGATTTTCAGATAGGCAAAACCATCTTCTTGAGCTTGTTTTGCATGGGCCAGAAGTTCGTCGAGGGTGCGCGAGCCGACGGTGCTCTGCAGCGGGACCGCGCTCGGTGGTTCGGCGACTTCCTCGGGATTGAATCGCTCGCGGAGCAGCGTTGAGATCGGTATTTTTTGGTGGCGGGCGAGGGCGTCCAGGAGAGCGAGCTCGACACCGAATCGCAGCGTCGAAAACTGGCTCAGCTCGGGCAGTGATTCATCGAGTTCTGTGATGCCATTAATGCTTGTGGGTACGCAAAGACGCTCGAGAACCGCCAGGCAATCCGCCACGGATTCCGCGCTCCATCCTGCCAACGGCGCGACTTCCCCAAACCCCATCACCGACTCACCCGCGATGCGAATTGTTGCGCGCAACACGATGATTTCGCGCCGGGTGATTGTTTTCTGCGCTGTCACGAAGGGACGTGTGAGTTCGAGCTCTGTCACACGATAATCAAGGTGGGTGAGCTCAAAGGGGTGCAGGTTTGGCGAGGTCATCCAGCACCTCCGCCAAGCGCGATGCCTGCGGCATATAAGATGCCGAAAAATATGAGTAATTGCGCGGTTTGAGCCAGCAGAGGATTGAGGTCGCGCCCGGTTTTTTGCCCGATTGCGCGCACGCGCACGACCGCCAGCGGAAGCGTCATAAGCGGCAGGAGCACCCAGCCATTTGCGCCAAAAAATGCGATATGAAGCGGCGGAATAGCGTAGGAGCCGAGCGTCAAAATTGCGTATTGGGCGCGGGCTGCGCGGCCGCCAAATCGCACGGCCAGGGTATTCTTTCCGGCGATGCGATCGGTGTCGATATCGCGGTAATTATTGACGACAAGAATCGCGGTCGACAAAAAACCGATTGGAATCGCCGCGATAAAAGACAGCGTCGACCACTCCAGCGCCTGCACAAAATAGGTCGCGCTGACGGCGATGAGGCCAAAGAAAATAAAGACGAAAATATCGCCCAAACCGTTATATCCCAGCGGGTAGGGACCGCCGGTATAGGCGATGCCCGACAGGATCGACGCAATACCGATGATGACGATGGGCCAGCCGGCGACGGCGATCAGATAGACGCCGATGAGGGCGGCCAGCCCGAAGGTCAGCGCGGTGGCGTTGCGGACCTTTTCTGGCGAGATGAGCCCGGACTGAACGACGCGGGTTGGGCCGAGGCGATCGTCGGTATCGGCACCTTTTTTGGCGTCGAAATAGTCGTTGGCGAAGTTGGTGCCGATTTGAATCAGGCTTGCGCCGACCAATGCAGCAAGCGCCGGCAAGAGGGCAAAATGCCCGTCGCTCAACGCGAGCGCGCTGCCAACTAAAACGGGGACAATCGCGGCGGCCATGGTCTTGGGGCGCGCCGCCATGATCCAGGTTTGAATCGCGGTGGGTTGAGTTTTGGAGGCGGTCGACATGGTTCTATTTTTCCAAACGGCGGATTCCAAACGACAAATAAGCCGTGGTCATTTTAAGTGGAGGCGATGGCGTCGCCCACGTGTTTTCGCAGGGTGTCGGTCGTTCGTTTATCGAAATCTGGCTCGACTTTCAGGTGAATCAGTTGCAGGCCCGGTGTGCCAAAAGATATGCGCAATGCCTCCTGGAGTGCCTGGGTCGTTTGGGCTTCGATTCGCGTGATGGCCCGCGGCAGCATCGCCTCGATGGACAGCGGCGGGGCGGTCGTAAAGTGGCGCCGGTGCACCGCTTCAAATTGCGCAATGGGCAGGTAATCGAAGATGGCGCCGCCGGCGTTATCGACCACGACGATGGTGGCATCGAGGCCGAGTTCGGCGGCCATGAGCAGGGCGCCGAGATCGTGGCGAAGCGCGACATCACCCAGGACGATGACGGTGGGCGCGGCGTCTTTTTGGGGCGCGGCGTTGCGTCGGCCCATCGCCAATCCAAGGCCGGTTGCAATGATCCCGTCGATGCCGTTTAGCCCGCGATTAAAGTGGATATCGAGGGAGGTCCTGGCGGCGCACATATAGGTGTCGAGGTGGCGCGTCGACATGCTATTTGAGACAAAAAGTCCCGCGCCGTCGGGCAGCGAGTCGCCCAGCGCATGCCAGATATTCGCCGAGTTTAGCTGAGTAATATCAACGAGTTGCCGGTGGAGGGCGTCGAGGGCACGGGCTTCGCGCGCGCGGTGTATTTGCAACCAGTCGGCGTCGGCTGCGTACTCCCCGGGCGCGCTGGTCATGCGTAAATTTAGGGCTTCAAAAAAGCTTCGCGGATCGCAATGAATTTGCTGCCAGGCGCTATGCTCGGGGTCGTTGAGATCGAGCGTTGGGCCCAGAATAATTTGCTCGACGGCGTCGAGGTTTCGCAGCCATTTTTGCAACGCCCACAAAAGCGGCGCGCGCCCGGTGCGGATGATCAGATCCGGCGTCTCATCCGGCTTGGCCGCGACATATGGAGGGCTTGAAAAAAGCAGGTCGCCCGCGCCCAGAATATGTGTGCCGCGCTGCTCCCAATGCCGACTCGCCGAGGTTGGCTCGGCAAAAATCGGTGCGCCGATATGCTCGGCGAAGTTGCGCAGCGCCTCGCGATAATCCAGGCCGCGCGCGTCGGCGCCGGCCAGAATAATCGGGCGCTTCGCCGCTTTGATGCGGGTGAGGATGGCCGCGACGGTCGTGGGTTCGGGGGTGCGAAGACCACTCGAAATCTGCAAATAGGGTCGGCCGTCGGGTCGGCCCATCGTTGCAATCGGCGCCGAGGCCAAAAACTCAGCGGGCACAAAATCCGGGCTATTTGCCGCGACTTCGATCGGCTCCAGTGGTTTTGCAAATGGGATATTCAGGTGCACCGGACCCGCGGCGGCGTGTGCAAACGCCCGGCAGGCGATGCTGCGCAAATTGGCAAGTTTTGGGGCGCTTGCTTCGGGCTTTGCGAGTTGGTGAAACCAGCGGATGCGATCGCCGTAGAGTTTGTGCTGGTCCATCGCCTGAGAGGCGCCGCAATCCTGCAACTCCGCCGGTCGATCGGCGCTCAAAATAATCAGCGGAATACCGGCCTCGCTCGCCTCACAGACCGCCGGGAAATAGTTGGCCGCGGCGGTGCCGGACGTGCAAATCAGCGCCACGGGTCGCCCGGTCGCCTTGGCCAGACCGAGGGCAAAAAACGCCGCCGCGCGCTCGTCGACGATCGAGTGATCACGAATAGCGGGGTGCTCAAAAGCCTGCACCACCAGCGGCGTGGAGCGCGACCCCGGCGAGATACAGATATCGCGCAGCCCGCAGCGCGCCAGCTCATCGATGAGCGCGCGCGCCCAGAGCGTATTGATATTGGGCGCCAGGGCGGCGGGGGTTTTAGTGGAGGCGTTCATCCTAAAACCGTGGCGGTGAGGGCGCTTAAAAGCGGCTCGAATTTGGCGCGGGTTTCGGCCCATTCCAGCTCGATTTCGCTATCGCGTGTGATGCCCGCGCCCGCAAAGAGCAGCGCCTGGGTGTCGCCGGCGAGGGCGCAGCGAAGAGCGACGTCGAACTCGCCATTTCCAAAAAGATCCATCCAGCCGAAGGTCCCGGCGTAGAGGCCGCGGTCGAAGCCTTCGTATTCGGCGATGAGCTCGCGGGCGAGGTCGCGCGGGGTGCCGCAAACCGCCGGTGTCGGGTGGAGCGCCTCGACGACTTCGGCCATGCCGACCTCCGATTTCAGGGTGCCGGAGACCTCGCTTAAAAGATGCGTTACGTTAGCCAGACGTTTGAGCTGCGGCGTTGGGTCGGCGTTGATTTTGCTGCAATAGGGCGCGAGCGAATCGACGATCATATCGAGCACAAATTGATGTTCGTCGAGGTCTTTTTGGCTCTTAAGAAGCGCGTCGCCCTCAGTCGCGCGCGTCGTCCCGGCCAGCGCCATTGTGTGCAACTCGCCGTCTTTGACCTGGGCGAGGCGCTCGGGCGTCGCGCCGAAAAAGACCGGATAGGTCTCGTTTTCGGGCGCTGAAATCGCAAAACGTGTGCAGGTCGGATAGGTCTCGGCCAGGATATTCAGCGCGCCGCGAAGGTCGATGGACTCCGACATATGCAGCTTGACCCGGCGCGCGAGCACGACTTTCGGGGCGACCTGATCTTTGATAACGCGCTCGACGCCGTGGCAAAAAGGAACGCGATCAAGCCACAAAGGCTCAGCATATTGGGAGGCGAAAACGCCCAGCCGACCGCTTTGCTGGTCGCGGGTCGCCGCCGAGATCAGCGCGTTCCAGCGCTGCCAGATCGCGTCGAGCTTATCGACCTCGCCGATAATCAGCGCCGTTGTTTTGCCCTCGATACATTGGAGTAAAATTTCGGGAAGATACAGCTCGCGACGGGCGTATCCAGCCCATTCGGTGTCGGCTGTCTGTGGGTATTCGGGGTTAAACGCGCTCCAACCCAGCAGCCGGATTTGTGCGTGGTGAATGGGGTCATTGCAGATCTTTAGCGCCGCGCGAAACGCGTTGAATTGCACGCTGAGCGGGGCGTCTGGGGACGTTTGCGGGAAGTCGCTCGCCCGATGGGCTACGCCCAATCCCAGGAGTTGCACGCCGTCGGGTCCGCTTCGAAAATACGATCGCGCAAGCGTCGCCGCGCGCGCAAAAAGAGGGCGAAGATCGGAGCAATCGACCGCACGAAACGCGGTCGACAGGCGCGCGTAATCGGCGGAATCGCCGGGTGTTGATGGGTCGTGGCGCTCTTCTGGCATGGTTCTCAAACCTGGGCGAGGTAAAAGCTCAATAATGCCACGGAAATTTCGAGAAGTCTTGCGGACGCTTCTCAAGAAACGCGTCGCGCCCCTCCTGCGCCTCGGCGGTTCCATAGCCCAGGCGCGTCGCCTCACCGGCAAAAAGCTGCTGGCCGACGATGCCCTCGTCGGGCATATTAAAGGCGTATTTAAGCATGCGCATCGCGGTGGGGCTTTTGGAGTTGATGATATCGCCCAGCTCAAGCGCGCGTTTTTCAAGGTCGGCGTGGTCGACGACTTCGTTGACCATGCCCATGGCGAAGGCTTCTTCGGCGCTATAGTTTTTGCCCAGAAAGAAGATTTCGCGCGCGCGCTTTTGCCCGACCTGGCGGGCGAGCAGGGCGGAGCCGTAGCCGGCGTCAAAGCTTGCGACATCGGGGTCGGTTTGCTTGAAAATCGCGTGCTCACGGCTGGCGATGGTCAAATCGCAGACCACATGCAGGCTATGCCCGCCGCCGACCGCCCAGCCCGGGACCACCGCGATGACCACCTTGGGCATAAAGCGAATCAGGCGCTGGACTTCGAGAATATGCAGCCGCCCCAGCGCGGTCGGGGCCTGGGTGGATTGGCCGTCGTATTTATAGCCGTCTTTTCCGCGAACGGATTGGTCGCCGCCGGCCGAAAATGCCCAGCCGCCGTCCTTGGCCGACGGGCCGTTTCCGGTGATGAGCACGCAGCCCACGCCGGCGTCGCAGCGCGCGTGCTCCAGCGCCTGGAACAGCGCGTCAACCGTCTGCGGGCGAAACGAGTTTCGGCACTCTGGTCGGTTAAACGCCACGCGCACCGTGCCCTTGGGGCGAATCGTTCCGTCGCCAGCCGTTTCGATGGCGCGGTGATAGGTGATGTCCTCAAAATCAAAGCCCTCGACGCGCTTCCAGGCGGAGGCGTCGAAGATCTCGGAGACTTTTTCGTTTGTGGCAGCCATCATTTTCTCGGGGAACTCGGGGAAATAGCGCGGTTGGGGGGCGATTCAAAAGGTCACTCTTGACGCCTTCCAAACCCCGGTTTAGCATCTTTTGCGCAAAGTTCAAGGAAGCTTGAACTCATTGAACCCCATAAATGTGACTTTTATGAATGATGCATCGGCGCTTAAAGAATCTTCGGTTTCGCCTCAGCAATCGCCCCGCGAGCCGGGGGCTGAATTGCGCGTAGGCGAGGGCGAAGCCGGGTTTGTGGCGGCGGTTGAGCGGCGCCTTCGCCAGGCGCTTTTGCCGGGGCAAGACGCCGACGCGGCCAGTGTGCTGCTGAGCGACGCATCCACCCATTTGACGCTTGCCGACGCCGCCAAGCGCGCGCGCCCGCGCTTGCTCTGGTACTTCGCCCAGGCGCTTGGGGAGGGCCAGGAGCATGTCAACGGGGCGTTCGCCGCGCGGGTCGATTTCGCGGTGGTCGCCGAGCTGATCCACACGGCGAGTTTGATGCACGATGATGTGCTCGACGAGGCGACGCTTCGGCGCGGACTGCCGAGCGTGAACGCGCGCTGGAGCAATTGCGTCGCGGTGCTCGGCGGCGACGCGATGCTCTGCAAAGGCCTGCAAATGCTCGAGGAGCACGGCATGAATTTTATGTCGCTCGGGCTTAAGGTCGTCGCCCAGATGACCCACTCGCTGGTGCTCGAAGTGGAGTCGCGCGCCAAGACCGACGTCAGCGAAGAAACCTGGCGGGCCATCGCCGACGGAAAGACCGGCATCCTCTTCGGGTGGTGCGGCTCAACCCCCGCCATGCTCGCCAAAAAGTCCGATATCGCCGAGCGTTTTCACCGCTGCGGCCACCACCTCGGCGTCGCTTTTCAACTCGCCGATGACCTCAAGGATCTGACCGGGGCCGACGTCGGAAAGCATCGCTTCACCGATATTCGCACCCGCACGCCTGCCTACCCATTGGTTTGGGCGATGAACGCGTCCCCCGAGATTCGCGCTCGCTTTGAGCGCCTGTGGGCCCACGACACGATCTCGGAGGCCGACGTCGAATCGGCCGGCCAACACCTGCTTGAATCGGGCGCGCTCGAGGCGACCCAGACCGCGCTGCGCCTGGAGATCGACAGCGCCCTTGAGGCGCTTGGCGAGTACGCGTCGCGCCCGGGTGGGCGCGAGAT
>Ga0209075_1000244_pt1 | contig 51952 bp, 47 predicted proteins | sample Stecom2011_FD_187523 | JGI IMG/M metagenome (GOLD analysis project Ga0209075, IMG submission 187523) | Agricultural soil microbial communities from Utah to study Nitrogen management - Steer compost 2011 (SPAdes) (version 2) | ecosystem: Environmental > Terrestrial > Soil > Agricultural land...
CTGATTTCATCGACCATGGGCGGTTATCTGAACCTGTCCACTCCTGTGGTAATCGAAGAGCGGGAGGGTGAGCCTTGTCCGGATAAGGGTCATATGGTTGTCAGTGGTGATGGAACAGTTGAAGCTCGCTATGGCGAGAGTAGTGGCCGGGGGCATGGCCTCGAGATCTTGCTGAATGGCAGTGAAGTTGAATACCGCGACACCTGTTATGTCGACTTTGGGAAGATTGGTGTTTGACAAAGTGGCGTCCCGGTCGGCTTTTTGGCGTGTCCCGTGATATAGAGACAGCAACTGCCTTCATCTTATGATACTGTATATCCATACAGACTTTCTGAATCGAGGAAACACGATGGCAGTTAAAGCAATCTATTACTCAGACAGGGACGGGCTCGAAATGGCATTGAAGAATCCCGACACCATGATTTTCGCTTCCAAGTCTGAGGCGGATGCCCGGGACAGGCAACTGGAGCTGGCAGAGGAGCTGCGCGAATTTCTGATCAGACGGGTAGAGGGGCTTGAGGAAGATCTGGCGGATCGGGTTGCCATGACAATTGCCGAACACCAGGACCTGATTGCCAAGGGTTTGAAGAAGCCGGGGTTGCTTAATCAGGCCGGGCCTGACAGCCAGTAATCCGGGCGCGCCGCGCCACCGGCATGGAACAGAGGCTCGTACTCTGAGCGTGCTGGTGGCTCTGGTGGTGGGAGTAGTGTGTTTAATCACTCCAAATTCTGAACAACAAAAAAGGCAGCCGAAGCTGCCTTTTTAAATCGTACTAGAACTGTAAAATTACAGAGCTACTACGTTATCCGCCTGAGGACCTTTCTGGCCCTGAGAAACGGTAAACTCAACCTGCTGGCCTTCTGCCAGAGTTTTGAAGCCGCCGCCCTGAATGGAGCTGTAGTGAACAAAAACGTCGGGGCCGCCTTCACGAGTAATAAAGCCAAAACCTTTGGATTCGTTGAAGAACTTAACAGTACCGGTAACAGTAGACATAATAATCAATCCTGAATTCAATCATTTTATGTGCCGCCAGACTTCGTTGTGAGGCCTGGTCAGCGGTGTGCGGAAACAAACAACTGGCGTGATCAAAAACAGGACGAAAGCTACTTGATACAACAGAGATGCGTCTTATTGATGAGTGCTGTGCTAAATCTTTCCAACGGCGACCACTGTACTACTGGCGTGGCGGAATAGAAAGCTATTTTTTGAGTTACTTATGCGTATGCTGCTGTTTTTTCCGGCAGAGGCTTGCCCGTCCGCCCCGCTTTTTGGCTTTCTTTGTAGTATAGTCAGTGGGTTACCTTCTTGGCCGAGTTTTCTGTGTCCCGATTCTGTGTGTCCAATATTCCTGATTTGCTGAAAGTTTTGCTGGCGCTCGGCCTGGCGAGTCTGCTTGTGTCTGGCTGTGCTTTACCCCTGGTTGACCCGCCGGAATCACACGCGTTGTCGCTGGGGCAGGCCCGGGAGACCCGGCTGGGTGGTGCGGTCGGGCCAATGCTTAGGAGCCACCCGGGCAAAAGCGGTATCCATACGCTGCTCGACTCCCGTGATGCCTTTGCTGCCAGGGTGTCGCTGGCACGGGCCGCGGAACGCACGCTGGATATCCAGTACTACATCTGGCGCAACGATATTACCGGCACGCTTCTGCTTGAGGCGCTGCATGCTGCGGCCGACCGGGGCGTCAGGGTCCGGTTGTTGCTGGACGATAACGGTATTTCCGGCCTGGATAACGCGCTTGCGGCCCTGGCTCTGCATCCTTTGATTGAAGTCCGGCTGTTCAACCCCTTTGTGATTCGCACGCCCAAATGGCTGGGATTTATCACGGATTTTTCCCGGGCCAACCGGCGCATGCACAACAAATCGTTCACCGCTGATAATCAGGCGTCGATTATCGGAGGGCGCAATATTGGCGATGAGTATTTCGGTGCAACCGACGGGGTCCTGTTTGCAGATCTGGATGTTCTGGCGGTGGGGCCGGTGGTCCAGGACGTCTCCGCAGACTTTGATCGCTACTGGGCCAGCTCCTCGGCATTTCCGGTTGAGAGCATTGTCCCGCCGGTGGATGAAGAGGCTCTTGACCGGCTTTCGGCCCGGGCCTCACTGATCGAGCGTGACGAGTCGGCCTCCGAGTATGTCAGGGCCATCGTGAAATCCGGCTTTGTCCGAAGCCTGCTGGAGGGCCAGCTGGATCTGGAATGGGCCGACACCCGGATGGTCAGCGATGATCCGGCCAAGGGGCTCGGTATGGCAGAACCCGAGGGCCTGTTATCTCATCAGTTATTCGAGGTACTGGGCTCTCCGGCCAGCCGGGTGGCCCTGGTGTCGCCTTATTTTGTTCCGACAAAGGCCGGCGTTGAGGCGTTTGCCGCTCTGGCAGAGCAGGGCGTTGAGGTGAGTATTCTGACCAACTCACTGGATGCAACGGATGTGACGGCGGTGCATGCAGGCTACGCCAAACGCCGCAAAGCGCTGCTTGAAGCGGGCATTCGCCTGTACGAGATGCGGCGCTTTACGGCAGAGCACAGGCGCAGCCCCGGTGCCGGCCCCTTTGGCAGCTCAGGTTCCAGCCTGCATGCCAAAACGTTTGCCGTCGACGGCGAACGGGTGTTTGTCGGCTCGTTCAATTTTGATCCGCGGTCATTCAATCTGAACACCGAGCTGGGCTTTGTTATCGAGAGTTCTGAGCTTGCAGAGAACATTCATCGTGCATTTGAGACCACCATCCCGCTCAATGCCTACGAGGTCAGGCTTGCTGAAGACGGCGATCTGTACTGGCTGGAGCAGGTCGGCGATGAACAGATCCGCCATAAGAGTGAACCCGACGCCGGACTGATCCGGAGTGTTTGGGTGTTCTTCCTTTCTCTGCTCCCGATCGAGGGGCTGCTTTAAGCCTTCCCGCTTCCCACCCGTTATCGGGAAAACTCCCGCCATCCGGCGAGCTTAGCAGGGCTGGCGCGCCTTTTATTTGTCTTATGTCAGCTTAATCTGATCCCTTTATTGGGGTGCACATTGTGCACCCATGGTGGTGCCGGCGTTGAGTGAAAAAACAACCAAACATAGTCTCTATAGGTATCGAAAGGAGGGCAATATGAACATACCAACAAAACAGATCACCTATTCCGACTTTGTCCAGGACGTAGAGAACGACTTCACGGTCTCCACCGGTGCTTATCGTGGGGAAGAGGTCTTTCAGAAAGAAATTGAAAAGATTTTCTACAAGACATGGATCTTTCTGTGTCACGAAAGTGAGATTCCCCAGCCGGGCAACTTCAAGTCAACCTTGCTCGGCCTGCAGCCGGTGATTGTTACCAGAGACCGTTCTGGCGAAATACACGCCCTGGTGAACGCCTGTACGCACCGCGGAGCCACACTTTGCCGGAAAGAGAAGGGCAAGACCCGTACCTTTGTATGCCCGTACCACGGCTGGTCATTTGATACCGCCGGGAATCTGGTGGGGGTGCCCGATAGCGAGCGCTACCCGGAAGACTTCGACAAGTCTACCCGTAACCTGAAAAAGGTGCCGAGGGTTGCCAGTTACTGTGGCCTGGTTTTTGGCTCCTTTAACGAAAATGTTGAGGATCTTGAAGAGTTCCTTGGAGGTGTTAAACACCATATCGACATCTGGGCCAGGAGAACCGCGGGCTCTGACTATCAGGTCGGTACGCCTCACCGTTACGCCTTTGAAGGTAACTGGAAGTTCCAGGCAGAGAACGTTTATGACGGTTATCACCCGGGGTTTGTCCACCGGTCTGCGTTTAATACGATCAAGAAGTTTGATGGCTCCTTTGTTAACCGGGAACTGAACAACCCGGTCCGTCAGCAAGGTCATACCCGTGGCTATGAACAAGGGCACGGTACTCTTGAGGCGGGCGCGCCCCTTGAGTCAGGCGGCGTGGATGAAGATGTTCGTCTGGCCTATGAGCGCAAGCTGACCGATCTGTACGGTGAAGAAGGTAAAGATGATGTTCTGACCAACCGTCAGTTTCTCATTTTCCCGAACCTGACCATCTTTGATTTCAACATTCGGGTGATTCAGCCGATTGCTCATAACAAAACGGAAGTTTACTCCTATCCCCTTCTGATTGAGGGAGAGCACGATCAGATCAATAACAACCGGATGCTTGATGCGCAAACCCGCGTAGGCACGGCTGGCATTCTCTCCACCGATGATATCGATGTCTTTGCCGGCAACCAGAATGCGTTGAGCGCGGTGGCGTCCGATCGCATCACTCTGAGCCGCGGTATCGGCAAGGAAGAGGTGGGTCCGGATGGTGAGCGGGTTGGGGTTTATAGCGATGAAACGCCCCAGCGAGCGTTCTGGAGAAAATGGGCGAGCATGATCGACTGATCAGAAAAGGGGGATGGAAATGAAAGAATTTGAGAGTTTTGTCTATAAAGAATCCGACCTGCTCGACCAGCGGGATCTTAACGGCTGGTTAGAGCTTCTGCACGATGATGTTGTGTACTGGATTCCCATCGATGAGTCTGCTGATCCGGTCCTGGATTCATCGATTGTCTGGGACAACAAGGTCCGCCTGCAGATGCGGGTTGATCAGATCGTTAACCAGAACCGGGTATCCCAGGCACCGCCTTCCGAAACCCTGCGGATGATCACCAACCTGCAGACCAGTATGGTTGATGATGTTTATCACGCCTCCTACAAGCAACTGCTGGTGGAATCCCGGGAAGGTGACTGGCGCCAGGCAGGGCTGGGGCACACGCGCTACTACCCGGGCCGGGTGAAGATTGAGGCGGTAAGAGACGGCGGTGACTTCAGGCTGATCAGGAAAGAGATCATCCTGCTGGGGCGCCACCGTCCCTTCGAAGGGCTCTCCTTCATTCTTTAAGGCTTCTGAAAAACAACTGCACCCGGTAAAAGGAGAAATGCATGCTTGGTCTGGCGAAAGTTCAATCCGGTGTGAATGGCCTGCAAGTGGGCCACTATGACGTGCGGCGACCGGGGGAGGGTGAAGTGCTCCTCAAGGTGCTTGTGGCCGGTGTTTGTGGCACCGATATGCAGATCTATCACGGCCAGGGCGCGTTTGCCAAACGAGTGCAGTTGCCCACCATTCTGGGTCACGAGATGGCGGGTGTTGTAGAGGAGGTGGGGGCTAATGTCTCTCGCGCGAGGGTGGGGGATATCGTCAGTCTGGAGAGCCACATTCCCTGCGGAAACTGTCCGTTATGTGATACCGGGCGAAGCCACGTCTGCCCCCATACCCGTTACCCGGGTATCGATATCAACGGTTGCTTTGCAGAGTACGTGACCGTGCCCGAGTCCATCCTCTGGGTGAACCCTGGCGATGTTGATATTGAGAAAGCCGCGTTGCTTGAACCTCTGGGTATTGCCGTTCATGCCACGCTTGAAGGTAAGGGCGTAGCCGGTAAAACCGCTGTGGTGAATGGGTGTGGGCCGATAGGGCTGATGAATGTGGCGGTGGCAAAGCACTTTGGCGCAGACGTGGTGGTTGCGATTGATACCAATGAGCGGCGGCTACAGGCGGCGATGGAAATGGGTGCCGATGTTGCCATGAACCCGCTCAGGCAGGATGTCGTCGCCGAAGTAAAAACCCGCTTTGGGGGCTACGGTGCGGATGTGGTGTTTGAGTACACCGGCAGCCCGGAAGGTGTAAGAAATATCTTTTCCATGGTGGCTCCTCTTGGGGAGGTGAAATGGTGTGCAACGCCAAGCAGGAGCATGGAGTTTGATTTTGGTGTGTGGCGTCCGGGCCGGCCAACCATCTACAACATCCACGGCCGTCGGATCTGGGAAACCTGGCATTCGACCGCGCCACTGGTCTATGAAAACCGGATCAACCTCGATCCGATCGCGAGCCATAAAGTTCCTCTGCAAAACGCAACCGAGGCATTCGATCTGATTGTCGCTGGCGAAGCGGTAAAGCCGTTAATTATGTGCTCATGAGTTAAGAGGTGAGTTATGAAATACGACGTAACAATAAAAACGATCATGGACGAGGCTGAAGGCGTAAAAACCTTCATCCTTGAGGGTGTCTCAGGTACCGCGCTGCCGAAGTTTACCGCAGGCTCCCATTCCAATATCGAACTAAAACCCGGCCTCACCCGAGCCTATTCGCTGGTGCCTGTGTCTGACAGCGACAACGCCTACGCGATTTCAGTTCGCCTGGATCCGAAAAGCCGGGGTGGATCAGCGTACCTGCATACTGAAGTGGTGCCCGGAAGCGTGCTTAGCATTTCTGAGCCAGCGAATAACTTCAAGCTTAACGAGACTTCTGAGTTCAGCTGTTTTTTTGCCGGCGGGATTGGCGTGACTCCCTTTCTTTCGATGGCTGAAAGGCTCAACGAACTGGGCCGGCCGTGGGAGATGCATTGCACCTCCCGAACCCGGGCATCCTGCCCCTACGTGAAACGCCTGGAAGCGTTGGCTGCTGAGTCTAAGGGCAAGGTGTTTTTTTACTTCGATGAGGATGCCGGCTCATCGAGGCTCTGTATGGAAAAAGTCATCGAGGGCAAAAAGGCGTTCGCCGACTTCTACTGTTGCGGGCCTGTCGGCATGCTTGACCATTTCGTCGCACTCACCGCCGATATCAAAGAACGAGCTCATCTGGAATACTTTGCGTCCAATACGGAGGCATCTACCGACTCAAGCGCGGTGATCGAATGCGCGCGGAGTGGTAAAACGCTTCAGCTGGAACCAGGGAAAACCATACTGGAAGTGCTTATCGATAACGGCCTGGATGTGGAGTTTTCCTGTCGGGAAGGAACCTGTGGTACCTGTGAAGTGCCGATCCTCGAAGGCGAAGCTGATCACCGCGATATGATCCTCAGTGACGAAGAAAAAGACGCAAATGAAAGTTTGATGGTTTGCTGCTCCGGAGCAAAAACAGCGAAGCTGGTGCTCGATATCTGAGCTGATTGCGTACATGCCAGAAATTGCAGTGAGGTTTCCAGCCCCTTTTCAGGGGCTGTTTTCTATAATAACCGATTAACCCGAGTGTCTGGCAATTGAGGATGGTTATGTGTAGCGATACCACGAAAACCGGGTACCGGAGTTCGAAATCATTAGTGAAGGGCCTGGATATCGTCCGTGCGTTGAACCAGAGCCCCAACGGGGCCTCCAGTATCAAGTATCTCAGTGATACGACCGGACTTCACCGGACGACGGTCAAACGGATTCTGGAAACCTTGATAGACGAGGGTTATATCAAGGCAGATCGCGTCACCAATTATTACCGACTGACCCATAAGGTTTTAAGTTTAAGCTACGGGTTCAGGGATAGTGTCAGGGTTGTCGATATTGCCTGGCCAAAAATGATGGCTTTTACCAAGGAATTTGTCTGGCCTTGTTCGCTGTTAACCCTGGAAGGTCTTGAAATGGTGACTCGGGCGTCAACTCACGCCTATAGTGTATTTTCATTTCATACCGGTATGCCTGGGCGCAAGTTACCGATACTCGATACCGCAGCCGGAAAGGCTTATATAAGTTATTGCTCAGAAGCTGAGCGGGAAACCTTATTGTCCTTATTGATAAAAAGCGATGGCAATGCGGTAAAAAAGGCTGAGCAGGTAGTCAACCAGACGCAGGAGTTAGGGTACGGCGTTAACCGGGGCGAATGGGAAAAAGAACCCCGGTTTGGTGGGATTTCAGTTCCCGTGATCGTTAATGACTCTATCGTTGCATGCATAAACGCGATTTTCCTGAACCATGCCGTTTCCGATGAGGATATAGGTAAAATCGCCGGGCGCCTGAATGCGCTTTCCCGTGATATCCGGGAAGAAGCCTCCCTGTCTGGCTGTGATGATTTTTCCTAGAAAATCCCGCCGAGAAACTCTCCCCTAAGGTGCGAAAAACCTGCCAGGGTGCACTTTGTGCACCTTGGATTTGTTGTCGTTGAGCCACGCACGCCCATCCATTATTCTGAATTTGATCGATGTCAATTTCCTGATGAGTTTGCATTGACAAATACAAATATAAGAACGGAGCGTTTATGAATTCCAAAAGATCAAAACACGCTACTCTGCTAACCGGTAGCAAAGTTTCTGCACTGTCGCTCATGATCTTCGCTCAAGGGGCTTCTGCAATAACGTTTGAGGCTGGGGATGTTAACGTTGACGTATATGGTTATGCGCAGCTGACAGCCAGTTATGATTTAAACGAAGACCTTTCTCAACCTGCTCAAAATGGTTCATTTACCCCACTTGGTGGAAGTGACACAGACCGGGAAGGTCATTTTGGTGCCTCAGCCAACCAGAGCCGTATTGGTATTAACGTTAAAGCGCCGGACAACTCCAATGTTGTTATAGAAGGGGACTTCTATACCGGTGATTTTCGTCTTCGTCATGCGTACTTTAAAAGCGGCAGTATTATCGCAGGTCAGACCTGGTCTAACTTTGCCAGCTTTGTGGGTATGACCTCAACTCTCGATTTTAACGGCCAGGCCGCCAGAGGCGGCTATCAGCTGCGTACTGCGCAATTCCGTTACACCAATGGCCCTCTGTCTGTTGCGGTCGAAGAGCCCAAGTCCGTCGGTATTGCGGGAGGCGATAACCGGGACTCTACACCTGCCTTCACCCTGAGGTATGAGGATAAGACAGGCTTTGGTGCTTATTCTCTGGGTGCTGTTGCCAAGCAAACTACCCACGATGACGGTAACGAGGATGACTCAGTTGTTGGCTGGGGTACGTTTGCCGCACTTAAGTTTCAGCTGGCCGAGCGGCTGAGCATTCAGGGCGTTATGAACTACACCGATGGGGCAAATAATTATCTTTACCAGTCTGGTGCTGTCGATGCCTACATGGATGGGGGCAAGCTTGAGTCTATCGCTGGCTACGGCGGTGCACTGGGCGCCTCGTTCAGCCTAAAGGATAAGTCCTCCATCAATGCTGGTGTGGGCTTCACTGAGGTAGACTACGATGATGCTATAGCCTCTGGTGCGGTCGCTTCGGACAGCGTTGATGAAACGCGCAAGAACGTCTTCCTGAACTATCAATGGATGCCAATGGCCAAAGTGCTAATGGGCGTTGAGTACCAATACTGGGACGCTCAACGGGCCAATGGTGATAGCTATGATGCTAACCGATTGATGTTCATCTCCAGATACAGCTTCTGATAACTCACCAACCCGTCGCTGGTACTGAATTTCTGCCATCAGCGGACGGACACCACCCAATCAATACATCGATAGGTGGAGGAGACTCAAATGAGAAAGATCGCCAATATTGCTTTAGCTGCAGCTCTCGCTGCTCCGGCAGCCTCTTTTGCCGCGGAGAACATTGATCTCCCACGCACGCTGTCGAGTACAGCCTATGGCTCAGGCTCTGCCGGCCATGCGCAAATGGTTTCCATCGGCAACCTGTTAAAGAATGAGTACGGCACATCATTACGCATTATTCCCGGCGAAAACGACGTGTCACGTATGACTCTGCTGAGGTCGGGGAGGGTGCCTCTGTGCAGCTGTGGTATCGCAGCCTATTTTGCACAGGAAGGGGTTCTGATGTTCGGTGACGAGCGCTGGGGTCCACAAAAGCTACGGGTAATCACCACCGCCGTTGCCGACGTCGGTATGGGCATGGTGGTTGCCGGAGATGTCGGGGTTAAAGAACCTGCAGACCTGAAGGGCCTTCGTGTGGCCTCGATTCGGGGCGGCGATGCTCAGAACCTTGGAGCAGAGTCGGTGCTGGCATTCGGTGGTCTGACCTGGGATGACGTGGAGCGGGTGGAATTCCCCGGCTACATCAAGACGCTGGAAGGCATCGTCAACAATCAGGTTGATGCGGCGTTTGTTATGACGGTGACGTCGACGACGCACCAGATTGCCTCAAGCTCCAGGGGAATCCAGTGGCCCTATATGGACCCGGAGGAGACCGAAGCCTGGGAAAGGGCACAAGCGGTGGCGCCGTATATGCAATCCCACAAGGTCACGGTAGCGGCCGGTGATATCAGCGCCGAAAATCCGTGGCATGGCTCTTCCTATCCCTATCCGGTGCTGCTGGGAACGGATGAACTGGACTACGACATTGCGAGCAGCATGATCCGTGTCTTCGTCGAAGACTTCGACAAATACAAGGACGCCGCACCCGGGAATATCGGCTATGCGCTCTCCGAGCAGAATCTGAAATGGATCATCCCGTTCCACGAGGCTGTGGTTGATTACTACAAAGAGATCGGGATCTGGACCGAAGATCACCAGAAGCACCAGGACCAGCTTCTTGAACGTGAACGGGTTTTGCACGCCGCGTGGGACGAGTATCGCAGTGCTCACTCGGATCTTGAGGGTGAACGCTTTGCGCAAGGGTGGCAGACCGCTCGCTCTGAAGCGCTGAGCAAAGCGGGATTTGCCCCTATCTTCTAAGCACCTGCAAGGGGAGTCTGCGTCTCGGGCTGTAGCATGGCGCGGGCTCCCATCCACTCTAAGGCTATCGGAGTAATCACATGGGTACGCTCAAACCTCAGGGTACCGATTCAAAAGCTGGCTCAGGCCTGAGAACCGATGGCGGGTTCTGGTCGTGGGCTCTGTTTATCGCGACGATTCTGTTGCTGCTGGTTTCGCTGGACTTCATCTTCAACACGAAGATTTTCTCGTTCGTTACCGGCGTCCAGCACCAGTTTTTCTATTCGGTTCTGGCCCTGATGATTCCAATGGTTTTTATCATCTGGCCGATCAGTAAACGCATTTCCAACGGGCTTACCCGAGGGCTGGACATTACCCTCGCTCTGGTGAGTTTTGTGGTGCTTTCGTATTTCGTTGTTAACGGTGAGACGATTATCTACGAAGGCTGGGAGTATATGGCACCTGATCGCGCTGTGGTCATGAGTGGTCTGTTCTGGGTGCTTCTGCTGGAGGCGCTTCGCCGGGTTGCGGGGCTGCCGATAACAATCATCGCCGGAGTTGCAAGCATCTATCCGGTGTTTGCGGATGTTGTACCCGGGCCAATCCAGGGTTTCTCATCATCTGCGGGGGAGACTGCGGCGTTCCACGCGATGAGCCTGGAGAGCATTATTGGCATCCCGTTTCAGTCCTTTGCCAATCTGGTGATTGGTTTCATGCTTTTTGGTGTGGCGCTTCAGAAAACCGGGGGCGGCAAGTTTTTTATCGACCTGGCGTTTGCGCTTCTGGGTAAGGTGCGTGGAGGCCCTGCCAAGGTGGCCGTGCTTTCCAGTGGCATGATGGGTTCGTTGAGCGGCAGTGTCATCACCAACGTCATCACCACGGGGGCCCTGTCCATTCCGGCGATGAAACGTTCCGGCTTCAGCCCGAAATATGCCGCCGGTGTTGAAGCCTGTGCCTCTACGGGCGGTACGCTGATGCCGCCGGTGATGGGAGCAACGGCTTTTGTGATGGCCAGCTTCCTTAATATTCCATACGCCACTATTGCATTGGCTGCAGTGATTCCGTCCATCCTCTACTTCCTTGGGCTTTTCCTGCAGATCGATGCCTATGCCGCGAAAAACAACATCAAGGGGCTGTCCGAGGAAGAACTGCCGTCCCTGAAAGCGACGTTGAAAGAGGGCTGGTATTATATTTTTGCGTTCGGGTTTCTGATCTGGATGCTCTTTTTCCTGGGCCGTGAAGCGCAGGCTCCGTTTTACGCGACAGCCGTGCTGATCATTATCAACCAGATTTTGCCGTACAACCGATGGAACCTGAAGTCGGTTGTCGACTTCTTCACCAGCTCAGGCAAGGTGCTGGTGGAACTCACCACGATTCTGGCCGGGGTCGGCCTTCTGGTAGGCGCTCTGACGATGACAGGCCTTTCCGGAACGATCGCAAACGATCTGATTTACCTGGCCGGCGGCGATGCAATCATCCTTCTCTTCATGGGTGCCCTGACAAGCTTCATCCTGGGAATCGGAATGACCGTTACCGCCGCCTATATCTTTCTGGCGGTAGCGCTGGCGCCAGCTCTGGTGAATGGCGCAGGTATGGACGCTCTGGCCGTGCACATGTTTATCCTGTACTGGGGCATGCTGAGCTTTATTACTCCGCCCGTTGCGCTCGGAGCCTTTGCCGCGGCATCTATTGCCGGTTCCAAGCCGATGGAAACCGGGTTCAGTGCCATGAAGCTGGGGAGCATTATCTACGTAATACCTTTCCTTTTCGTCCTCAATCCCAGTCTCCTGTTCCAGGGGGAGTTGCTGGAAACCGCCTTGTCGTTTGTCCAGGCTGTGATTGGGGTGGTGTTGGTTTCGGCTGCGATCCAGGGCTGGCTGCTTGGGGTAGGCACACTGGCAAAAGGTCCGCTCTACGGCGCGCTGCCCCGTGCACTGGTTTTCATTTCCGGGTTGATGATTGCACTTCCGGGAACGGCGGTTGCCGGCCTTAGTGAAGTCCAGTTGTTGATGATGGGTTTTCTGGTGCTGGGGGTCGGATTGGCGCTCTTGATGTTTACCCGGGTGCCGCAGTCCGTCGTACGGAGCTTTACGTAACCTCTGCTGATACGATGTGAAGGACAACCGGCCGCTGTTTGCGTGCCGGTTGTCCTGCCCCCACGACTTCCCCCCAACTTTACGCTAAGGTAATCGCCCTCCCGCCAGGTTGAAGGAGACATTACCTTGCCAGTCCACGACGAATTACACCACGCTCCCTTGCAGTCTCTTGCCTGTCCTCTGGACGGCTTGCCCCTTGAACGGGAGGGCGGTTCGTGGCGCTGTGCCAGTGGCCATAATTTTGACATTGCCCGGCAGGGCTATGTGCATCTGTTACCGGTGCAGAAAAAGCGTTCGAAAGACCCCGGTGACAGCAAGCCGATGGTGGCTGCGAGGCAACGGTTTCTGGGGCAGGGGTTCTATCAGCCGGTAGCGGAGGCGGTGTCGGCGGCTGTTCTGGAGGGTGTCGATGCGGGAACCCGGCTGGCCTGCCTGGATGCCGGCTGTGGTGAGGGTTACTACCTGCGACAACTGGCAGAGGCTTCGGCAGGCCGGGTGGCGCTGACGGTGGCCGGGCTGGATATCTCCAAGTGGGCGGTGCAGGCGGCGGCGAGGGCAGATCGCAGTGCTACCTGGATCGTGGGGAGTAACGCCAACCTGCCGCTGCTGCCGGAGTCTGTGGACCGGGTGCTCTGTTTGTTTGGTTTTCCGGTCTATCCGGAATTTGCCCGGGTGATGAAGCCGGGCGGACGACTGATCCAGGTGGATGCCGGTCCGGATCATCTGCGGGAGTTACGGGAAATCATCTACCCGGAGGTGCGGGATGAGCCCAAAAGCCCGGGCACAGAACCGGACGGGTTCAGGCTGGCCGGGAGCCGGCGTCTTCGGTTTGAGCTGACCCTGGATCAGGCAGAGCCGATCGCCGATTTGCTGGCGATGACTCCGCACCTGTACCGCGCCAAGGCGGAAGGGCGGGAGAAGGCGGCCAGGCTGGAGACGATCTCCCTGACCGCAGATGTCGTGCTTCAGGTGTTTGAACGTTACGCGCCTGTGGCCTGATCGAGCGGGTCGAGTCCTATGCGCGAGCCCCGCGCCTTGAGGCGGTAGAACTCTTCGATGATACCGGCCATGGCTTCGGGGCAATATTCACGCAGGCCGCTGAGCAACAGTTGCTTGGTGACCTCACCCACGGGCTGGCCGGCGGACGTGAGCCGGTACTCGAGAGTGACATTGCCGCGCTTGCCGGCCACCTCAAGATGGGCGTTGCTGAGTTCCAGGTCGGGCTCACGGGCCTCAGGCTGGCTCAGGGACAGGCTCATGCTCTCGTACATCACCATCGGACGGTCCGGGTTGAACATAACCCCGTGAGATTCCATCAGCGGTTTGAGGGTGTGGGGAAAATTCTTGCCCGAAGCCGCCACGTAGCAACGGGTAACGTCTTCAATGATCTGCTCGTCCTGAATGATCTCGCCGCTGCGGGTAACCTCCAGGTAAAGTTTACCGCTGTCATCCACCACATTGATGGTGGCGCCGGCCTCTGCTTCATCAAAGCGCAAGGGTACGTCGGCGCCCACCAGGTTGCGGAATCGGAAGGTCATGTTCTGAGACAGACCAAACCGCGCGAGGACGATCGCAAACAGCAGGTCTCCGGGTACACAGAAGCGCCGGGCATCGGGATCGTGAATGGGGTTAAAGTCGCCGGCAATCTCTTTGGCAAAGTAACTCGCCTGGGGCGCGGAGATCACAATACGTCCATCCTGGACGGCGAAGAACTGTTCTGCAAACATGCTGTGCCTTATCTGGTTCTGGGCGGCCTGCCCGGCCGCACGCTCAAGCTGGCGCTATTCTATGCTTTTGCGGGTGCCGGGGGGAGCCCGACCATGGTCCTACCCGGCTCTGAAGCTGCCTGGCGCTAGTGGTAGCTCTCCATTAATTCCTCCATTTCGTTCAGTAACTGCTCGCTCAGAATGTCCAGAGCCTGCATCAGGGCCGGGATCTGGCCCTTCTGGCCTTTGCGGTAGAGCTGGTCAATGTCGGTCGCCACCCGGTGAATTTCCTCATGCAGGCGCGCTATGGGGGGCATCCCGGGCTTATTGAGCGCCTGCTGGTTGAGCCAGGTGCCGAAGCCGCAGGCCTCATGATCAAGCTCGACCGGGTCGCCGTCGCCGGCCAGATAACTGCGGAAACGTTCCATCCACGCCTGGTGGTCCACCCTTGCATAAAGGCCGGGAAGGGCCCGGCGCGAAACACTGCGCAGGCTACGCCAGCTGGCCGGAGCCTGCCAGTGCTCGCGCCAGGAGAGGAAGTCCCGGGCGGGCATCGGCCGTGCTATTCCGTACCCCTGGGCCAGTTCACAGCCGATACGCAGCAACATTTCAGCGTGTTTATGGGTTTCGACACCCTCAGCGACGACATAACGGTCGAGCGCATCGGCCAGGCGGATGATGCCGTCGAGGATGGCCAGGTCGGCAGGGTCTACGAGAATGCCGCGAACAAAGCTCTGGTCGATCTTGACCACTTTTGCCGGCAGGCGTTTGAAATAGGTGAGCGACGAATAACCGGTACCAAAGTCATCGATTGCAACGCTGACCCCGAGCTGGCGACACTCATCAAGCACCCGGGCAATCTGGCCCAGGTCTCCCAGTGCGGCCGTCTCCAGAACTTCGAGCTCCAGCATGCCGGGCTCCACCCCCGGCCAGGCGCGCAGGCATTCGGTGAGTCGCCCCACAAAGCCTGCAGAGTGCAGCTCAACCGCACTGACGTTGATACTCACCGGTACCCGTATGCCTTGCTGGAGCCAGTTAAACATCTGCTGAAGGGCCTGGTCGAGAACCCAGTGGCCGATGTCAATCATCAAGGGCGTATGTTCCACCACGTTGATAAAGGCGCCGGGGCTGAGCAGGCCCCGTTCCGGATGCTCCCAGCGTAGCAACGCCTCGGCACCGATGATTTCGCTGGTTCTCATGTTCACTTTGGGTTGGAAATACAGTCGCAGTTCATCGTTGGCAAGGGCCTGGCGCATATGCTCGATGGTTTCATGCTGGCTGCGCATGCTCCGGTCGAGCTCGGTGTCGAACAGGTGGTAGCGATTTTTGCCGGAGAGTTTGGCGTGATACATGGCCTGGTCGGCCTGACGGATCAGCTGATCACCACCGCTCACTTCCGGTTGTGGGTAAAAGGTGACACCCAGGCTGGCGCTGACCTCAATCGGGTTGTCTTTGATGAGGATCGGCCGGGCCACGGCTTCGAGTAGACGTTCCAGGTGAGCCTGATAATCCGTGTCTGCTGAGGCATCAATCAGTACCGCTACCAGTTCGTCGCCGCCGAGCCGGGAGAGTGTATCTTCCTCACGGAGCACCTCCCGCAGGCGTCGGGCAATGGTGATGAGCACCTGATCGCCAACCGAGTGGCCATAGGTGTCATTCACCGCCTTGAAGCCATCAAGATCAAGGTAGACCACCGCCAGAGAGCTCTGGCGCCGGTCTACCATGGCAATGGCCTGTTGCAGCCGGTCGGTGAGCAGGGCGCGGTTGGGCAGGCCGGTGAGAGCGTCGTAGTGAGCCAGGCGCTCAATCTCCCGGGCCTGCTGCTTGGCTTTGGTAATGTCGGTACTGATGCCGATCAGGCCCACGATCCGGTCACTGTTGCCGTGTTCATAGATCGGTGTCTTGATCTGGAGCAGGATAGCCGGCTCGCCCCGGATGTTCAGTTCGGCTTCTTCGGTCACCTTGGCCCCGAGCAGTACCCGGGTATCCTGGGCGTTTATCCGCCGTAAACTGGCGGTATCCAGTACCTGCTCGGCCTGGGTGCCGATCAACTCATGCCGGGAAAGCCCGAAGCGGTTCAGGATGGCATTGTTGGCGTAGATGTAGCGAAGGCTCATGTCTTTCATGAAGACAAACGTATCCATCCGATCCAGGGCGTCGCGGAACCGGCTGGCCTCGGTCAGTGCCTGCTGGAGCCTGAGTTCCGCATCCTTGCGCTCAGTGATGCGGGTCAGGCTGCCGTACCAGAGTACCGAGCCGTCGTCGTTTAGCTGAGGTAAGCCGTTACCCAGCATCCAGTGAATGCGGCCGTCGGTATGCAACACACGAAACTCTTCATCCCATATGCTCAGATTGGTGGCGGACACTTCAATACTCCTGAGAACGCGCTCTGTGTCGGCAGGATGGATGGCGTTAAACGCCAGCTCAGCATTCTCTTTCACATCCTCGGGGTCGATGTCGAACAGATCTTTCAGGCCTCGGCTGGCATAGGGAAAACAGAAACGGCCGTCGGGGAAGCGCTGAAAGGTATAGACGATACCGGGCACCCGGCTGGCGATCGTGTCGAACTGATAGGCCAGGTCCCGCAGATCTCTGGTCAGCCCCTCGGCAATGGCATTTGCCTTGTCCCGGGTTCGACGAAGGCTCAGATACAGGAACAGAATCAACAGGCCAAGGGCCAGCACCGCGAGGGTTGTCAGGATAACGGTGACGCCATAGCGCAGGGCCGTGCTGCCACGAGGGGCAAAGCGAAGCACCCAGGTGTGTCCGTTAAAGCTGATCTGGTGGTCGAGCTCCGGATCGACGTCGATCTGTGCAGGCAGGTTGCTGAACAGCAGGTTTTCCTCGCCGGGCGTCTGATCGTAGATGCGTACACCGATAGCTCTCCGTACCCCGGACGGCGTGGCCCAGTCCTCAAGAATGCCTTCGAGCATGGTGGTTACCTGAAACGCGCCATAGACCCAGGCCGCCAGGGTTTGCCGGCGGAGTTCCAGCGTTTCAGGATTGGTATTGTTCCGGTAAACCGGGACATAGATCAGTATGCCGGGGGAAATACTGGCCTCGGGGTCCCGTTGCAGGGCCAGCTTTGAGGTGAGTGCCGGCTGGCCGGTGTCCCGCGCCTGATCCATCGCGGCCCGGCGGGTGGGCTCGCTATACATGTCGTAACCCATCACCGGCAGGTTCTCGGGCGACCGGGGCTCCAGAAAGACGATGGCGGTATACAGATCACGGGGGCCCGGTGGGTATACCTGATAGTCTTCGAAACCCTCGCGCACCATCCTCTGCTGATGCGCGTCCAGCTGATCCGGCGTCACAACCACGGCGAATCCGAACCCGACCACGCCAGAAACCGCATCGGAGCCGCCGAGCTTGTCGATGTATCTTCGCCAGTCTTCACGTTTAACACGATTGGCGCCGGCGAACAGGCCGGCGCTGCTGCGGAGCAACAGGGCGTAGGAACTCAGGCGCTCATTGATTTTCTCGGTAACCTGGGAGGCGGCGAACTGTTGCTCCTGCTTGTCCCTTGCTGACAGGAACTCAAGGGTCCAGAGACCGCTGAGGGCGCTGATACCCAGGGTCAGGACCAGAATAAGCCAGCCGGTAACCGGAATCTCTCTGAATGACCGCATCAAGGGCATTCGGGATCCTTATCTGATTGAATATGCACCAGTCATAATAGACTGCCCGGGGCGGTTTTGCGTGGCTAATTGCAAACCGCGTGTTGGTCGCCGGTTAATGTAAATGTTTGGCAAAACCGTGGCCTGCCTCTTCTTTTCACCACGCACCTTCTCTATGGTTGCGACTGTTGTCAGCCTGTGGAGTAGGTGCAGATGTCGTCAGGTTCGCCCGCACGTCGGATTATAGGAATTACCGGAATTGCCGTAGTGCTCACCATGGTCTTCGCAGCGTGGTGGACGGTGGCCGGTAGTCGTGGTCAGCCGCCGGCTCTGAGTACGGTGGAGGTGACCCGTGGTGATATTCAGTTGCTCGTCAGTGCCACCGGTGTGCTTGAGCCCAGTAATTATGTGGATGTGGGCGCCCAGGTGTCCGGCCAGCTTGAGACGCTTCACGTGCGGGTGGGGCAGACGGTAGAAGAAGGGGAGCTGCTGGCAGAGATCGACCCGACGGTGTACATGGCCAAGGTGGATGCCACCCGGGCGCAATTGAAGAACCAGCAGGCTCAGATTGTGGACCGCAAAGCCCAGTTGCGCCTGGCAGAAATCCAGTTCCAGCGCCAGCAAAACCTGTACCGGGAAGACGCCACCACCCGGGAGGCTCTGCAAACTGCAGAGGCAAGCCTTGCCTCCGCTAAAGCCCAGTTGGCGATGCTGGAGGCTCAGATCGAGCAGACGTCATCGACTCTGCGGGCCGAAGAGGCCAATCTTGGCTATGCCCGCATATATGCTCCGATGGATGGCACGGTGGTCTCGGTAGAGGCCCGCCAGGGCCAGACCCTGAACGCCACCCAAACCGCTCCGCTGCTGTTACGGATTGCCAACCTCTCCAACATGCGGGTGCGGGCCCAGGTATCGGAGGCCGACATCGGCAGGCTGGAGCCGGGCATGCGGGTGTATTTCACCACCCTCGGAGATCCGGACTCCCGCCGCTACGGTACGCTGGATTACATTGAGCCAACGCCCGAGGTCACCAACAATGTGGTGCTGTACAACGCGCTCTTTCACGCCGATAACCCGGACGGTAAATTGTTGCCCAACATGACGGCCCAGGTGTTCTTTATTCAGAACGAGGCGCTGGATGTGCTGCGCGTGCCCGCCAGTGCGGTCCAGGGGGGTAAGGTTGAAATACTGGATGCCAGCGGCAGGCCCCGGCCCCAGGCCATCGAAACGGGGATCACCAACCGGGTTCATACCGAGGTGGTTTCTGGTCTGGAAGAAGGCCAGAAAGTGGTGCTGGTGGCTCATGACCCCCGCAGCGCTGCCAGCAGCGGGCCGTCTTTCCGGGGCATGCTGAGATGACCGCTCCCACGCCGCTTATCGAGCTGAGGGGGATTTCCCGCTGGTTTGGTGAGGGAGAGCTTACCGTGCCGGTGCTCAGGGACATCGACCTGCGGATTTATCCCGGTGAGTTTGTGGCGATCATGGGGCCGTCCGGTTCCGGCAAATCCACCCTGATGAATATTCTGGGCTGTCTGGATCAGCCCAGTGCCGGCCAGTACTGGTTCGACGGACGTGATGTCTCGCGCCTGAGCCGGGATGACCTTGCTCTGCTGCGCCGGGAAGCATTTGGGTTTGTGTTCCAGAGTTACAACCTGCTTCCGGGCATGACCGCGCGGGAGAACGTCGAGATTCCGGCTATCTATGCTGGTGTCGCGCCATCCCGCCGGCACCAGCGTGCCGAACAGTTGCTGACAGAGCTTGGCCTGGGTGAACGCCTGGCCCACCGGCCCGCTCAACTGTCTGGCGGCCAGCAGCAGCGGGTGTCTATCGCCCGGGCCCTTATGAACGGTGGCCAGATCATCTTTGCCGATGAGCCAACCGGCGCGCTGGACAGCAAAAGCAGCCGTGATGTGATCCGGCTGCTCACCGAGCTGTCTGAGCAGGGCCATACGGTTATCCTGATCACCCACGATCAGAACGTTGCCAATGTTGCCCGCCGGCAGATCCGGATCGCCGACGGCGAGATCATCAGTGATACCGGTGCCGATACCGGGCTGAGCCCCAGGGCGGTGTCACCGGGTGGCGTACGCCAGAGTGCCGCTCTGGGTGACTGGCAGGAGGCCATCAAGAGCGCGGTCCGTTCGTTGCGCAGTAACCTTTTTCGCACGGCGCTCACCCTGCTCGGCATAGTGATCGGCGTCGCCTCGGTCATTACCATGCTGGCGATCGGTGAGGGCGCCAGGAAAGACGTGGTTGATCGTATCAGCAGCATGGGCAGCGACCTGTTACTGATACGCCCGGGCGGCCCGGACCAGCGGGGCGGGCGCTGGTCTGTTACCACGCTGATCCCTGAAGACTATCAAGCAATCAATGAGATACAGGGGGTTCTTGCAGCAATACCTGAGCTCACCGGTGGCCAGACTTTGCGCTACTCCAATCGCGATCATCAGGCTGAGATCAATGCGACCTCCTTTGAGTTTCCGGTAGCGCGCCAGTGGCCGGTGGCCCGGGGCATGTTTTTCTCGGAGTACGATCAGGACAATTACGCCGCCGTGGCGGTACTTGGCAAAACCACAGCCGATGCCCTGTTTGGCGATGACAGTCCACTCGGCAAACACCTGATGGTCAACAATGTGCTGTTCCAGGTTATTGGCGTAATGGAAGAGAAAGGCGCATCGCCTATGGGCCAGGATCAGGACGACGTCGTGTTTGTGCCGTACACCACGGGCAGCCTGCGGATCTTCGGCCAGACTCACCTGCGCAATATTACCGTGGCGGTGGCAGATACCCGTCGCATGGCGGATGTGGAGGCGGTGATTCACGATACACTTCTGGCCCGCCATGGAGGTGTGGAAGATTTTACCATCCGCAATATGGCGTCATTAATCGACACGATTTCTGAAACCCAGAATACGCTAACCTGGCTGCTCGGCTCTATCGCTGCAATCTCTTTGCTGGTGGGCGGTATCGGCGTGATGAACATCATGCTGGTGAGCGTAACCGAACGAACGCGCGAGATCGGTATCCGGATGGCAACGGGGGCCCGGGCCTGGAACATCCTGCAGCAGTTTCTGACCGAGGCCTGGCTGGTGTCGGCTATTGGTGGCCTGATTGGGGTGGGTCTGGGGATTGCCGCCACGCAACTGATAGGCACGCTGGGCACCCCGGTGCACATGACGCTGTTGCCGATGGTTCTGGCCTTCAGTTGTGCCTTTGCCACCGGTCTGATTTTCGGGTTTCTGCCCGCTCGCAAGGCTGCCAGGCTGGACCCGGTCCATGCGCTGGCCTCGGAGTAATGTTATGACAGTCCTCAGGCTACCTTTGTTTTGCGCCATTCTGCTGACCGGGTGCGCGGGTTTCCAGCCACAGCCGGTGGAGGTGCCGGTGGTCCCGCCCGGGCAATGGCATTTACCTGCCAATGCGGGTAACGAAGTGAACGCCCGGTGGTGGCAGGCCTTTGGGGATGAACGCCTGAACGTTCTGGTGTCCCGGGCGCTGGATCATAACCCGGGTCTTGCTGCGATGGCGCAGTCTGTGATCCAGGCTGATCTGCAGCTGCGGAACGCCGGTGCAGCCCTGATACCTTCGGTGTCGGCCTCGGGCAGCACGGGACGCCAGGCCAGTGACGCCCCGGGCGAGGAACGGCGAACCAGCGGGTCGACCAGTCTGGGGCTGTCGGTGGATTATGAGGTGGATCTGTGGGGGCGGCTGTCGGCTGCCGAAGCCAGCGCCCTGGCCGGCTTTGAGGCCAGCCGGTATGACTTCGATAGCGCCCGCATCACTCTGATTGCCTCGGTGGCCAGCACCTGGTTTGAATGGCAGGAATTGCGGCATCGGGTGGAGGTGGCCCGCAAAAACCTTGAGCTGGGAGAGCAAACGCTGCGGCTGGTAGAGGCGCGATACCGGAACGGAGCGGCAGACCGCTCCGAACTGTCGCGCCAGCAAACTTCGGTACTCAATCTCAGAAACGCCGTGCCACCGCTGGAATATCAGGCCCGCCAGCGCCTGGCAGCACTGCGTATCCTGACCGGGGATTATCCCTATACCGAAAACACGCCGCTGGCCTCTTTACGTACCGTATCCGTCCCCTCAATCGACCCTCTGACTCCCTCTGAGATCGTTACCCGCCGGCCGGATCTGGCGGCTCAGGAGGCGCGTCTGCTGGCTGCCAACGCTGATGTCGGGCAGGCGCGGGCGGCCCTGTTGCCGGCGTTGTCACTCGGCGGCGCTGTCCGGCTGAGCACAGACGGCACGTTCCGGCTGGCGGACCCGGTGAGTACCACCAGTGTCTTACTGGGCCTGAGCCAGACCCTGTTTGACGGAGGGCGCCGGGATAACACGGTGAAAATCTCCGAGTCCCGCCAGATTGCTTTGCTGGAAAACTACCGCCTGAGCCTGCTCACGGCGTTTCAGGAAGTGGGAGATGCCATGGACCGGAAACTGTTGTATGAACAACAGGAGTACAGGCTCGGGGACATCCTGGAACAGGCGGAAGAGACCTTGCGCCTGACCGAGATACGCTACCGGGAAGGGGCGGACGAGCTGCTCACCCTGCTGGCCAGCCAGCGCAGTGTGTTCGAGGCTCGCCAACAGCTGAGCCAGGTGCGGCTGAATCGCCTGCTGGCTGCGGTGGATCTGTATAAAGCACTGGGCGGCGGCTGGGAGCCCGACCCCGACAGTGCCACTGCTAAGGTGCGGGCAGAGGCAGCTGGCCGTCCACCAGAAAACACTCCCGGCTGAATTCGTACACCTGCTTGCTGCCGTCGGTTTCTGACAGGCTCATGGACACCTGATCTGTGGCGGTCACTATGATGAGCTTCTGGTAGCTGCGAGGCGCCCGGTCTCTGAAGTTTGTGGCGCTGTATAGTGCAATGTTCACACCTTCCATCCCGTTGTCTGGCCGATAAGGCAGGGTGTACAGCCCGGCCTGCAACGCCCGGGCTGACAGAAACTGGAAGGCGCTTACGTTCTCTGCCCGCATATCGGTACCCAGGGCCTGACTCTCCCGGTAGCTTGCCGGGTGGGTGAGCGCCTCATGCAGGTCACTCCAGTCTTCGGACTGCAGCCTGATGCCCCGCTCAGTACGAAACCGCGCACTGAACACGGTATGGAGTGTTGTCAGAGACCGTTTGAAGGGCTGGGTCAGGTGGCTGAGAAAGACAAAACGGTAAAACGCGGTTTCTGCCAGGGCGGTGGGGATGCTCATCGCCCCATAGAACAGGCTGGGCTCAAAGTTGCGGCCATAGCGGGAGCCGTAACGCAGGGGCGGGTAGCGGAACGGCGTGGTCAGAAGATAATGACGCTTACCGGACGCAGACGGCAGTGCCGGTTTGCTGGCTTCAAGCAGTTCCTCCAGCCGGTTTTGTTCCTGCATGTTGTCCACAATCCGGGCAGTAGCGATCTCTTCCTGGCTTTCCACCACCCGATAAAGGCCGCCCTGAAGCGGGGCGACGGCCCGGGCTGCCCGTTCCCGGTAATTCAAATCCGGCCTCTCATGGCATCCAGATAATGCACCACACGTACAAGGCCCTCTGTCGATTGAATCAACGCCCGGGGTGCATCGTCAAAATATCGGTTGGGCGTGTTAAGCCAGTGGGCCATGGCCTCGGTATCGCCGCCGGTAAGGGCATACACGCTTCGGTACAGTCTTACAAACAGCAGGGCCAGCTCACCGGATTTGCTGTCCGGGTCTATCCCGTCCCGGACCAGACCGGTACGGTTCCGGCCAACGACGGCAGCTACTTCAGCCTGGGGCAGGCCCAGTGCCTTGGCCGAACTGAGCAGGGCCCTGGCAAGGAGCGTCTTATCGTTGATCTCGGGAGTATGTCTTTCTGCTGCATCCGGCATGGCTGGCCACCATTTGTCTATTTTTAATCATTATAGACAAATTTCGGGAAATTTCATCATTGCCGGTCAAGCTGATCCGTAAGCCGCTGGTTGAACTCCTGCCAACGCTCAAGCTTTTCAGCGTCCCCGACCCGCTGGCGGATACCGGCTTGTTGATTAAGCCAGATTCCTTCACCGTTGAAGCTATAAACCGGTTCAAGATCAGTGCGTTGTGACGCTGGTTTGATATGGTTTATCAGGTTGTCGAGGATCAGAGGATCGGCATCGGGCGTCTCATACCAGGCCAGAACCATGTGGGCCTGATTCAGGTTGAGGGCTTTGACGTAGATGATTCTCAGCTCCTCATCCGGCACACCAATGGCCCGAAGCGTGAGGTATTTGGCAATCGAGAAATCCTCGCAGTCGCCACCGTTGGTGGCGAGCAGTTCCACCGGGGTAGCCCAGTAGTCTTCTTCGCCCCAATGGCTCTGGTCGCTGACAAACTGGACGCGGTTGAAAAAAGAATTGACCAGGTGCAGCTTGCGGTCGACAGGGGCATTGATGGCCAGGCTGCTGAGGTCCTGCCAGCGTAGCAGCCTCTGGTGGGCTTCCGGGCCGAATTCTTCAAGGATATAGTCCAACAAGCGGTCGCTCAGCGGCAAGGCACCGATCAGTGATACCCAAATGACCAGCGCCAGCATGAGAGGGCGGCAGATATTGAGAACGCTGGCCGCTGCCATGGTCCGCCTCAGTTGGTGTTTTGCAAGCGTTGCCGGAGTTGCTCCAGCCGCTGCCGGATCTCCTCCCGGCGCTGCTGGTCAGAGGCGGGAGCCCGTGTCGCGGATGCCGCGGGGGCAGGGGTGATCTCCCGCACCGGCTCTGCCTCCGGCATTTCCGGCTCGGGGTCGGTGCTGGCGGCGATTTCAAACCGGGACCGGTCTTCGTTCACGGGGAAGTACAGGTTTTCCAGTTTGCCGCCCCGCTCCAGAATAATCCGGTTAGGAAAGACCGTCCGCAATCTGGCGCTGCCCGGCAGTTCATCACCCACCAGGTAGGCTTCGGTATTGTTCTGGTCGTCCTCGATCAGGGCGCTGCCCGGAAAGTCGCCATCCGCTGCGAGTACGCCGCGCAGGAACAGGCGGAGATTGGTCTCTGGCAGGTTTTCGGTATGGCTGGCCTCCGGGCTGCCCTCGGGTGTATGGGCACCAAACAGGGTCAGGTCGGCAAGTTCCACACTGGGCACCTGCGGGCCGGTACTCCCGGCATCAACCGCCGGCTGGACCCTGGGGGCAGACTGGCTGGTTTCAGACTGCCAGAACCTGTAGCCTTGCCAAGCGGTAAGCCCGACCATGGCCACGGCAACAGCCAGCGCAAGAAGCGGCGGAATCCTTCGGTCGATTGCTAACATCAGCGTTCCTGATTGCGATAAAAGAGTCGGAAATCCCAAAAAGCCCACAGGTTATCAGACTGCAACGATTTAGTGGCAGTATAGTGTAAGAGTTGTTCAGTGGTTCCCATTCCTGTGGTACCTTTTCGGACAACGCTACACGCGCGGTGCCCTTGGGCTATAACAACAATCAGTGACTTGACGGATCGAAACGAGGAAAAGCTTGACCACCGAGACTGAAATTCAGCCGCAGGATGCTCCGCTGGCGCGCCTTCCGTTCTCCTTTGCCAAGCGTAACGGGGTTATCCTGACCCGTAACGACAACGGCGAGGCGGTAGTGCTTGTAAAACCCGGCGCATCGCACGCGGCCCTGGCCGAAGCCAACCGGATCAGTGGCGGCCGCGCCCGGTTCAGCACGATCGAGCCGGACCGCTTCGACCAGGCGCTCAATGCTGCCTATCAGAACGACTCTGCCGAAGCCATGCAGATGGTGGAAGGCATCGGCGACGACATGGACCTGGCGTCGCTGGCGGATTCGGTTCCTGAAACCGAAGACCTTCTGGAGCAGGAAGACGACGCGCCCATTATCCGCCTGATCAATGCCATTCTCACCGAGGCGGTAAAAACCAATGCCTCCGACGTCCATATTGAAACCTACGAGAAGCAGCTTGTTGTCCGCTTTCGGATTGACGGCGTTCTGCGCGAAGTGGTTCAGCCCAAGCGGGCCCTGGCGCCCCTGCTGGTTTCCCGCATCAAGGTCATGGCCAAACTCGACATTGCCGAGAAGCGCGTGCCTCAGGACGGCCGGATTGCGTTGCGGGTAGCGGGGCGGGAAGTCGATATCCGGGTGTCTACCATGCCCTCATCCAGTGGTGAGCGGGTGGTGTTGCGTCTGCTCGACAAGCAGGCCGGCACCATCCGGCTTGAGTCCCTCGGTATGGCGGCGCACGACCTGAAAGTCCTGCGCAAGCTGATTCACCGGCCCTACGGCATCATGCTGGTTACCGGTCCGACAGGTTCCGGTAAGTCCACCACGCTGTATGCGTCGCTGCAGGAAATTAACGACCGTACCCGTAACATCCTGACCGTTGAAGATCCGATCGAGTACAACCTGCCCGGCATTGGCCAGACCCAGGTGAATCCCAAGGTTGATATGACCTTTGCCCGGGGGCTCAGAGCCATTCTGCGGCAGGATCCGGACGTGGTCATGATCGGTGAGATCCGGGATCTGGAAACCGCTGAGATCGCGGTCCAGGCCAGCCTGACCGGCCACCTGGTGCTCTCCACACTGCACACCAACACCGCGGTGGGCGCCATTACCCGATTGATGGATATGGGTATTGAGCCCTTCCTGATCTCTTCGAGCCTGGTGGGGATCGTGGCCCAGCGCCTGGTGCGGGTGTTGTGTACGCACTGCCGCGAGCCTTACATCCCATCCGATGAGCAGTGTGAGTTCCTGCAGCAGGACCCGGCCAGCCCGCCAACGATTTTCCGCGCGAAGGGTTGTGAACACTGCAACCAGCTCGGTTATCGGGGCCGTATCGGTATCTATGAGGTGGTGGAAATTACCGAAGAGATCAGCAACCAGATCCATAAACGGGCAGGTGAGCTTGATCTCGAGCGGGAAGCCCGCCTGCACAGCCCGAGCATTCATGCGGATGGGGTTCTGAAGATTCTTAATGGCGTTACGACCGTAGAAGAAGTTCTGCGGGTAACTCACCGGGGCAAATAATCCATGCCTGCGTTTGAGTACAAGGCACTCGATCAGCGAGGCCGGCAAAAGCACGGAGTGCTCGAAGCCGACGCACCCCGGGCGGTGCGACAGCAACTGCGGGAAAAGGGGCTGACGCCGCTGGCCGTGACCCCGGCCGCAGAAAAGCAGACTCGCCGTAATCCACTGAGTAGCCGTGGGTCGCTGGGCGCGGCGGATCTTGCGCTGGTGACCCGCCAGCTGGCGACCTTGATCCAGTCCGGCATTCCGATCGAGCAGGCGCTGAGCGCAACCTCCCAGCAATCCACCAAACCGCGTATCCGCGGGATGCTGATTGCGATCCGGGCCAAGGTCATGGAAGGGTATACCCTGGCCGACAGCCTGGGCGAGTTTCCGCGGGCTTTTCCCCGTCTGTACCGCTCCACCGTTGCTGCGGGTGAGCATGCGGGACACCTGGACCTGGTGCTCAACCGGTTGGCGGATTACACCGAAAGCCGGCAAGAGGCGCGCCAGAAAATACAGCTGGCCGCCATCTATCCGATCATTCTGAGCGTGGTCGCCATCGCCATTGTGGTTTTCCTGCTCACGTACGTGGTGCCCGATATTATCGAGGTGTTCCTCAAGCAGGGGCAGGATCTGCCCGGGCTTACCGTGGCCATGCTTGCGGTGTCGGAATTTCTGGCGGCTTACGGGGTCTATCTTCTTATATTGCTGATTGCGGCTGGTATCGGGTTGCGGGCAGCCCTGGCGAAGCCGGGATTCCGCATGAGGTTCCACAAACAGTTGCTGCATCTGCCCTTGTTTGCAGGCATGGTCCGGGGTGTGAACACGGCCCGTTATGCCAGCACCCTGAGTATCCTGACCACCAGTGGTGTGCCCTTGGTGGACGCGATGAAAATCGCCGGCGAAGTCCTGTCAAACGATCATCTGCGACAGGAACTGCGGGAGGCAGCCCGAAAGGTGAGTGAGGGTGGGTCGTTGCAGCGGGCGCTTGATCAGACCGGCTACTTTCCGCCCATGATGCTCCATATGATTGCCAGCGGTGAGGCCAGTGGCGAGCTCGACAGCATGCTGGAGCGCACGGCGCGGATGCAGGAAAACACCCTGCAATCTAAAATTGCAGCGATTGTGGGGTTGTTTGAGCCGCTGATGCTGCTGGTCATGGGTGTGGTGGTCCTGATTATTGTATTGGCGATCATGCTGCCGATCCTGAACATGAGTAATCTGGTGGGCTGATGCCGGAATCAGCCCGGGTAACACACGGAAAACACAGGTCTGACATGAGTGAAACTATGAAAAATATCCAGAACACCAACGTCGCGCGCAGCCAGGGTTTTACCCTGATCGAAATCATGGTGGTTATGGTTATTCTGGGTCTGTTGGTGGCGGTAGTTGCCCCGAATATCATGGGGCGTAGCGATCAGGCCAAGGTTACGGTAGCCGAAACCCAGCTGAGCAATATTGCCAACGCACTGGATCTGTATCGCCTTGATAACAGCCATTACCCCTCTACCCAGCAGGGGCTCGAAGCGCTGGTGCGCAAACCCAGTGGCACGCCGGAGCCCAGAAACTGGAATGCGGATGGCTACCTTAAAAGCGTACCCGATGACCCCTGGGGCAACGCGTACCAGTACGTAAGCCCGGGCGTTGAAGGCCCGTATGACCTGTATTCCTACGGCTCTGACGGCCAGGAAGGCGGCGACGGCGATGCCGCCGACATCAGTGTCTGGAAAACCGGGAACTAACCAACCGTGCAGGACAGGGCGAACCACAGCGGCTTTACGCTGATCGAAATACTGGTTGTCCTGATTATTGTCGGGTTGCTGGCAGCGCTTGCCGTGTTCAACATGGCAGGCAGCTCCCAGCAGCGGGAGCTTGAGAACCAGATCCGGGACCTGTACCTGCTGATGCAGACCGCCTCGGAACAGGCGGTCCTGAATAATCTTGAGCTGGGTTTGTTGCTGGAAGACGATGGTTATCGGTTTCTGGTGTTTCAGGACGACCCCGGCGAATGGAAAGCACCGGCTGAGCGTGTGTACCGTAAGCGAACCCTGCCGGAGTGGCTGGTAGTCACCCGGTATATCGAAAGTGATGCCCCGCGGCTGACCAGTACCGAAGACGAGTTGCGGCCCGACCTGGTCTTTTTTTCCAGCGGCGAAACCACCCCGTTCGAGATCGAATTCACGATCGGGCGGGACACCGACAACATGCACGTGCTCGCCTCGGATGGTGTGTCGCCTCTTGAGTGGCGCCGGCCCGGCTCCGGAGAGGAAGAATGGTAAGCCGTCACCGGGGGTTTACCCTGCTTGAAGTGCTGGTGGCCCTTCTGGTTTTCGGGCTGATCGCGACCGCGGCCGCCGAAGTCGGCAGTAACTATATTTCCAGCTTTGAACGGGTGCGGGATAAAACCCTGGCCGGGTGGCTGGCAGAAAACCGCATCAATGAGCTGCGCCTGCAGGAAAGCCTGCCTGATATTTCCGAAAACTCCACCGATACAGACTTTGGTAATCACCGCTGGCAGGTCACGACGGTGGTGCAGGGCACCGCTGAGCCAACCATGCGTCGGGTGGAGATTACCGTCGCGAAGTACCCCGATGGCCAGAGGGAGCCATTTTCTGTGCATTCCCTCGCTGCATTTCTGGGGGAAAGATGAACCCCCGCAGGTTTGCTCAGGCAGCCCCCCAACGTGGGTTTACCCTGATGGAAATGCTGATTGCCGTCACCATCACCGCGGTCATCGGCCTGGGTGTGTGGCAGGTGGTGAGCGGGGTGGTGAAATCCCGCGACCGGGTGAATGAGCTTGCCGACGAATTTGATAACCTGCAAAAGACCATGCTGTTTCTTGAGCGGGACATTACTCAGGTGGTGAATCGCCCGGTCCGGGACGTTTACGGAGATTTTGAGCTGGCCCTGTCCACGCGGGACGATGCTTTTGTGCTCAAGATTACCCGCCAGGGCTGGCGCAACCCGTTGGGCCTGCGCCGCAGCAGCTTGCAGCGGGTTGCGTGGGAGTTTACCGGTACCGAACTCCGCCGTCGGTACTGGCCGGTGCTGGATGAGGGGCAGGAAGACTCAAGCCGGGACCTTCTGCTGCTCGAAGATCTGCTGGAGCTTGAAATCCGGTTTATCGACCATCGCGGCAATCGTCACGAACACTGGCCGAGCGACGAGGCGATGGCCAGTCTGTCGCTGGAGGGACGCCCGGCCATTCCGCTCCCCCGGGGAATGGAGATCACTCTGGAGCATGAGTATTTCGGTGAGCTGGTCAGGACCTTCACCTTGCCCGATTTTGATGCCGAGCAAGCGCAGGGCATCATCAGCCAGCAACGCGAAGCGTCTGAGAACGATACGGATGATGAGGCCGCGGATGAACAGGCGGCTGAATCAGCGGAGGGTGTCTGATGAGCCGACGAATGCGTAATCAGCACGGGGTAGCGCTGATCATCGTTCTGCTGGCGATGGCACTGGTTGTTCTGCTGGCCTCGGGCATGACCCGCCAGCAAAGCCTGAGGGTGTTCAAGGCGGGTCATTACCTGGCACAGCAGCAAGGTTACAACATTGCCCTTGGCGCCGAGGAATTTGCCCGCCGTATTCTGGTTCGCGATTTTGAGGAAGACCGGGAAAAAGCCCTGATGGTCGACAGTCCGGACGAATTCTGGGCCATGAACGCCGCCATCCTCCCCCTGGACGAGAATGGGGTCGCCGAAGTACAGATTGACGACCTGGGCGGGCGAATCAACCTGAACGACCTGGTGGGGCCCGGCGGTCAGATTGATCCGCTCACCAAAGACCGGTTAAGGCGTCTTTTTGCGGCTCTGGGCATTACCAGCCTGAGTGTGGACGTCCTGATTGACTGGATTGATCCGGATGATCAGCCGACCAGTGCCTATGGCGCGGAAGACGGCCAGTACCTGATGGCAGAGCCCTCATTCCGGGCAGCCAACCAGCCATTTGTGTCGGTCAGCGAGCTGAGGCTGATCGAAGGCATGACGGAAGAAATCTACGTGGCACTTAGGCCCCATGTGACGGCGGTTCCGGTCACTGGCCTCGGGATCAATGTAAACTCAGCGACAGGGCCGGTACTGATGTCGCTGCATGATGAGCTGACAGAAGCCCAGGCCCGGTCGATTATCGTCCAGCGCGAAGAAGAGCGGTTTGAAGACCTCAGAACTTTTCTGGCGCTGCCGGAGTTTTCCGGGCTGGGGCTGCAGCCGGTGGGTCTTACCCTGCAGACCCGGTTTTTTGAGGTTGTATCACGGATTACCTACGATAACCGTGTCGTTAATATGGTCAGTACGGTATTCCGGACCCCTGAAGGCGAAGTGAAGACGGTGCACAGGGATACCGGGCAAAAGAATCGCATCACCAAAGAACCCTTTACGTTCTCAGAAGGATAGCCATGTCATACCGCCTCTACGCACGGCCGTTACCGCCGTTTGCGGACCCGGAACAGAGTCCGGACGCCCAGCTGTACGATTGGGTTCTGCAGGATGCCAGTGGTGATGCCCAGGCGCATGGCTCCGGCACTACCCGTGAGCACATTGAGCAGACCCTGGCCCAGAACGCGCTTGAGAAAGTGCTGCTGATAGGCCTGATTCCCGGTGATGAAACCGCGTTCTGCCTGGCAGACATTCCCGCACGGCAAACCCGGTTTATCCAGCAGGCCCTGCCGTTTGCAGTCGAAGAGCAGGTGGCTCAGGACATCGAAACCGTTCACCTGGCGCTTGGCGGGCAGACCCCCGAGGGTTACCGTGTGGCGGCCATCGATAATCTGCAGATGGCGCGCTGGCAGGCACTCTTCAGCGGCTGGGAACATGCCCGCCTGGATGCCATCTACCCCGATGCAGCTCTGATCTCCGCCACCGAAAGTGTCTGGACCCTGTGCCTGGACGGTGACTCGGTCATGCTGCTCAGCCACAGGGGGGAATGGTTGCGGATGAAGACCGACAACCTGCCGCTGTTTGCCATGACCATGGCGGCGCCGTCTCAGGAGGAAGTGGTGGCTGAGATCCCGGTGCAGGTCTACGGTACCGAGGCCGACCTGGAAAACTGGCAGACCGTGCTGAGTGAGTTTGCATCAGGCAGCGGCCGGCTCCAGGTGCAGCAAAAGCCGCTGGAGTTTTCAGTGGTGGAATTTTTGGCATGGTCCCATCACCATAATCTGGGAAGCCCCATCAACCTCTGCCAGGGTGTGTTTTCGGTGACAGCGACCGGAGCCAGTCCGCTCAAACCCTGGAAGCCCCTGCTGGCCGTAGCGGCGGTATGGTTTGTGGTGCAATTGGCTCTGGAGGCCGGAATGGGCTTTTACCATCAGCAGCAGGCCGAAGAGCTCCAGGCCCAGGCGATGGCTGTGTATCGCGAAGCCTTCCCGGCCGATCGGCGTACCCACGCCGGTAATGTCCGCCGGGTGATCGAAGGTCAGCTGCGAACGGCAGGGGCGTCGGGCCCCGACGTTGATTTCATATCACTGATGAAGTTTACCGGCGACCAGTACAGCCGGGTTCCCAACGCATCGGCGATTACCTTTAATTCCATCAACTACAGCCGCAGCCGTGGCGAACTGGTGGTGGATATCCGTGCCGATAACTATGAGCGCCTGAGCCGCTTGCGGACCGGGTTGGCCAATCAGGGGCTTGAAGCCCAGATCGGCTCGGTGGTGAATGAATCGTCCGGTGCTCGTGCCCGGCTGACGGTTTCCGGAGGTTAAGCTATGTGGGCAAAAATCAAGGAACAGCCGGCCGTCGGCAAACTGGTGGCACGCTACGATCAGCTTCCTCTCCGGGATCGCCAGGCACTCCTGGTGCTGTCGGTCGCACTGTTGCTGGCCGTTTTGTACTTTATGGTCTGGGCACCGGTAACCTCGTTTAACGACAGGGCCCAGGCGAGCCGGGACAATGCCACAGAACTGCTGGCCTGGATGCAGGCAAACCAGACAACCATCCAGCGCCTGGGCACGGGCTCCGGGGCCTCCGGCGGCCCGGCAGCGGCTAACAGGCCGGAAAGTGGTCGTGAACTCATGGCCCTGGTGACCCGTTCAGCGGGTGAGTCGGGACTGGCCTTGCAACGCTTTGAGCCCAGTGGCGACAGTGCCATCCGTGTCTGGCTTGAGGGCGTGCCCTTTGCAGACGTGGCCGCCTGGCTGGAGCGGATGTACAGCAATCATGGTGTTATCATTGATCAGGCTGCCATGGATCGTGGCAACGAGCCGGGTACCGTGTCCGTAAGGCTGACACTTGCGATATGATGGTCCCGCACTCGGAAGAATCCGATACTGACTAACGGTATAAACGGGAGAGACTGTGTCTGACAGCCATGATTTTGACCTGATTGTGATTGGTGCCGGTTCCGGCGGTGTACGTTTGGCACGGATGTCCGCCCAACGCGGCGCCCGGGTCGCGGTGGTCGAAGCCCGGCATCTGGGCGGGACCTGCGTGAATATCGGCTGCGTACCGAAAAAGCTGTTTGTGTACGGCGCCAGCGTGCGGGAAGAGCTGGAAGACGCCGCAGGATACGGCTGGAATGTGCCCGTCAACGACGTAACCTTTGACTGGCCCACACTGGTTGCCAACAAAAACGCCGAGATCGAGCGCCTTAACGGCATCTACCAGCGGTTGCTGGAGAATGCCGGTGTTGAAATCATCAACGGTACTGCGACCCTGAGAGATCCTCACACCGTGGCCGTTGGCGACAGGCTTTACACGGCCAGCCGGATTACCGTGGCGACCGGTAGCTGGCCCGTCGTTCCCGATATCCCCGGCAAGGAACACCTGCTGACATCTAACGATATGTTTTACCTGCCCCAGCTGCCGCGCCATGCGGTGATCTGGGGTGGCGGCTACATTGCCGTCGAGTTCGCCGGTATTCTGGCCGGCTTAGGGGTGCAGACCACGCTGCTGTACCGGGGAGACCTTTTCCTGCGGGGCTTTGATGGCGATGTCCGCCGGTTTACGGAAACCGAAATGCGCAAAAAAGGCGTTGATCTGCGGTTTGGCGTGACCATCAACGCCGTCGAGTCCCAGGATGGCCAATACAAGCTTGACCTAAGCAACGGCGAGTCACTCGAGACCGGGCTGGTGATGGCGGCAACCGGCCGCCGGGCGCTTGTCGATGGCCTTGGCCTGACTGACCTGGGCGTTGAGATGACCGATGCCGGTCACATCAGGGTAGATGATGGCTTCCAGACCACGGTTCCCTCCATCTATGCGCTTGGCGATGTTATCGGTACACCACAACTGACGCCGGTTGCTCTGGCTCAGGCCATGGTGCTTTCCCGCCGCCTGTTCGGGGACGGGCAGGGCGAAATGGACTACCACACGATCCCGACCGCGGTGTTCTGTCAGCCCAATATCGGCACCGTCGGCCTGACGGAAGAAGAAGCGACCGAAGCCGGGCATCAGGTAACCGTCTTCACCTCCGAATTCCGCCCCATGAAGCACACGCTGAGTGGCCGCGACGAGCGTTGCATGATGAAGCTGGTGGTGGATAAGGAGACCGATAAGGTGCTTGGTGCGCACATGGTTGGCCACGAGGCCGGAGAAATCATTCAGGGGCTGGCCGTGGCCATCAAAGCGGGCGCAACCAAGGCTCAGTTTGATGCCACCATTGGTATACACCCGACCTCAGCGGAAGAGTTTGTCACCATGCGCGAGGCTACCCGCTAAGGGTGATCCGGTAACTGAAAGGGCAGGTCGAAGCGAAAGTACGCTCCCTGCCCGAGATCCGTATCTATCTGCACGCGCCCACCCATCAGTTCCACCAGGCGCTGTACCATCGCCAGCTCGAGTCCGTTTGTGCTGGCAGTGGTTCCGGTCATGCCAGGCAGCGACATGCCAAACTGGGGCGCCAGGCTCAGCAATCGTTCTCCGCTGTCGGAGGCCGAATCACTAACGGTGCAACTCAGCAAAGCCTTGTGTTCCGCTTCGGCCGTCCAGCTGGCGCGAATGCTGATATAGCCGTCACGAGTGTGTTTCAGCGAGTTGCCCAGCAACGCCGCGAGAACCTGCCGTAACCGCGCAGAGTCGCCCACCACCATTGCCGAGTCGGGCCAGTTACCCTGAAAATGCAGCTCCAGCACCAGGCCCTGTTGTTCGGCGGTCAGCCGGTAGGAGGCGGCACAATTGGTGATCAGGCTGCGTAAATCGAACTCCTGGTGCACCAGCTCAAACGTGCCGCTGTCGATCTGGGCAAACTCCAGCACATCCGAGATCACGGTCAGCAGGTCCTGGGCGGACTGGGTAGCGGTTTCGAGATCAGACCGCTGTTCACTGGTCAGAGGTTGCTGCCCGATCTGGTCGAGCTTGCCTAACACCCCGATCAGCGGGGCGCGCAACTCCTGGCTCATACCCGCGAGAAACTCGGACTTGGCACGGTTTGCCTGTTCTGCCTTATCCTTGGCGATTTCAGACAGAGCCAGAGTCTGATTGCGGGCGACGCTGGCGCTTTCGAGATGGCGCGCCAGGGCGTTCAGATGCTGTTGAATGCGGGTGACTTCGCGGCTGCCGCTTTTGGCGTTGATTTCCTGCTCCTGGTAATCACCGCGTATCAGTTGCTGTACCCGGTCGGAAAGCTGATTGACGGAACGAAAGACCGAACTCAGAAAGTGGTTCAGCACCAGCATGGTGAACAGGAGCATGGCAATGCCCACCGACAGGGACGACCAGAGAATCTCCTGTTGTTTCTGCTCCAGTACCGAGTTGCTGATAGCCACCTCAAGCGTGCCCACCCGGAGAGCGCCGTTGCTGATATTCCAGTGCCCGGCCAGCCAGTCTGTATCTCCGCTGATCTCCACCGGTTCTTTGAGGATCTCTGCGGTATAGATCAGCGCAGGCTCGCTCTGGTCGTCCGGAGCGGCTGTGCCGTTACGGACAAATCCGACTTCCTGCCCGGCCACGTCTGTCACTCTGAGCCATTCGGCTTTGGTGTACTTCAAGGATTGGCGGAGCACCCGTTCCAGCGCATTACGGTTGCCCGAAATGATCGAGTACTCAAGGGTCGGCGCCAGGCTATCGGCAAACAGGAGGCTGCTTTCCTCCATATCCCGCCGGGCATCTTCAAGCCTTGCTGACGTAAAGAATGCCATCAGCACAACAAACATGACCGCTGCCGGCAATACCCCGATGATTAAACGCCGGGATAGAGAAATTCCGGATTCGGAGGAAGGGCGCTTCATGGCTGTGCCTCCTGCTGGTCCTGAATAAAGTGATCCACTGTCTCCGCGATCCATTTTCGGTTGGGCAGAGCAATGTTCAGGGATCGTGCGACTTGTTGGTTTACGTCAACCCGGTACTGGTCAGGGTAGCCCGGGGCGGGTAGTTTCCCGCTATCAAAATAAGCGAGCAGCGCCTCGGCGGCCTGTTTTGCCATTGCCTCGAAGGGGGCGTAGCCCGAGGCCAGTGCGCCGGCTTTGACATAAGGCTGACTGGGACCGATAAGGATACGGTTACGCCGATACGCTGTAAGAAGGATGTGTTTGATGTTTCGGGGGTTGTAGATCGTGTCATCCAGCCCGGCCAGGACAAAATCACCATAGCTAAGGGCCCGGTTCAGGGTCGGGATCAGCTGATCATCACTGCTGACGATGAACACCCGTCCCTCGAGACCGTAGCGTGGCAACTGCTCAATCACCGACTCATACATCTCGGCCGAGGCGAGGGAAGCGAGCATGCTCACCCGGGTTGCATGGGGGAGGATGGCCTTGCCCGTCAGTGCCTGACGTACCAGGGGCACATCAAAATAGACGGCGGAAAGGCGGCCCTCCGGGCCACCTTGGTGGTTTTCGACGTTACGCCTGTCAATCAGCAGGGCCAGAATGGGCGTGTGGTCTCCGGCCTCGATATAACGATTGAAAGCAGCGGGGCCGATGGTCACCACCGGGATGTGGTTATGTGCCGGCAGCCGTGTCTGAGGTACGGCCTGGAGTTCGATACGGTTGTTCAGATGTTCACGGAGCAGACTGGTAATGTGGCGATCCAGTGCGGCATTGCCGGAGCCCGCCACGAAGGCCACGTGCAATTCCGGCGCAGCCATCAGGGTGAGCGGCGCGGACAGGATGAGTAGGAGAAACAGACGCCCGGTCAGGGCCGGGAGCCTGTTTCGAAGAAGCGTCAGCACGTTAACTGTCACCTTCCTGACTGGTCGCATTCAACATACTTAATTTGCTCTGGTTCCGTCAGAACTTAAGGCCAGCCTCAACAAAAAGCTGGTTATGATTTCTAATGTTATTGTCTGAGCTCAGCTCTGGCTCACGGTTCAGGTAGTGCTGCAGGATGAACGCAAGCTCGGCACTGTAGCGAGGGCCGTAAAACTGTTTGCTCAGCCGGGTATCAATTCTCTCAAACTGGGTATTAAACTCATCAGCCCAATAAAAAGCCGAAGCAATCCGAAAACCGAGGGGCAACTCCTGGATCGCGGCCAGACTGCCTGAATGCCGTACCGACATTCGCGTAAGCAGTCTGACGGCTCTGTCCTGAGCCCCGGTATCGGGATTCCCGTTAGCATCCAGGATCGGCGCGCCGGTGTACCAGGTATCCTGATCAAGATAACCATAGCTTGCACGCAGGCTTGTGCCAGGAAAATCGAGGGTAGCTTCCACCTCAAAGCCTTTCTGGTCGGCGGCTACGTTGTTGGCAATACTCCAGTCTTTGAGCTGAATAACGCCACTGATCATGTCCCGGAGCTCATCCCTGAATCCCCGTACCTCAAGGGAAAGCAAAGCCCGCTCTAAGTGAAAGTGCCCAAAATAGCTTATTTCATGCGAGGTTATACGCTCTTCTTCGAGAGTTTCGCCAAGTGTTAAACGATTAAGATCCTGGACCGTGGCCAGGGTATCCACCCGGATTCCTTCAAGGTCTGAGTAGATGTCCGGGCGCACGTTGCGCAGGGTATAGCCCCAGTCTGGGTTTTGCTCAAACTCATCCGGTGTACGAACCGCCCTGGAAAAGACAAACCGAAGTGCATGCTGATTGTTAAGGGTAAAGTTTGCGGCAACCCGGGGTGAAAAATAGCCTTCATCGGTGGTGCTGGTTCTTTCCCAGTTGCCGCCGGTGTTCAGAGTAAACCAGGGCAGGGGTGTGTATTCCAGGTTGCCAAAGTACCGGGTGTGGTAACTGCTGCCGCGCCCGTTGAAATAGGTTTCGGAGCGGTAGGTGTCCTTTCTGAAACCGGCACCGGAAACCAGCTTCAGATTGTCGCTGAACAGCAGGGTGTCCTGGAGTTCCAGTTCCATCCGGGTATCTTCAGAATTGCTGTTGACACTGGCCAGGCCCGGTTGGCCCCCGCTGCTGGTAAAGCAGAGCCGTTCCCGGTCCTGACCACTATTGAAGTAGGTATACTGGTACAACGGTGTGCCGTTACGCAGGCACTGCACCGTGTTATCAGGGAATGCGATATCGTGGACCTGCCTGCGATCAAAGTTCTCCACGCCGGCGTTAATCCAGAATGAGTGACGGTCCGAGGTGGCGTAGTTGAGCCGGGTCTGCAAATAGAAATCCCGGACCTCAATATCGGGATGTTCGTGGGGGCCGAGTTCGCCGCTCTTGAACCTGTCCTGATGATTGGTGCCGTTAATTACCCCGCCGCGTATTTCAAGGTCTGCCCGTGGATTTAACAAAAGCCGGGAGTCGTAGGTAAATGAATCAAAATGGTGGCCGTCTTCGAAGGGCAGGCGCTGGCCCTCATCAATCTGGTAATCAAAACCGTCGAACTTCCGTTTCTCATACGTCAGGCGCCAGTCGTAGTTCTGTGTGGCATCCCCGACACTGGCGAATGTGCGCAGATGCCCCCGTGACCCACGGGTCACCTTGACGCTGGCACCGGCGGTGTCGGCCGGATCACGGGTGATAATATTGATAGTGCCGAGAAACGCGTTGATGCCATAGGCAGCCGAGTTGGGCCCTCGTGCTACTTCGATGCGCTCAATCATCTCCAGTGGGACCGGCATGGTTTCCCAGTCCATATCAGAAAGCGTTGCCCGGTGCGCGGTCCGGCCATCAACCAGGACCTGCATACGCCGCTGCTCATAGTGAACGGTACCGTGATAGGTGGTCACCGGCGAGTGGCTGCCAACAAAATTGACCACCATTCCCGGTACCAGCCGGAACACTTCGTACAGGTTGACGATGCCCAGGTTGCGGATGAGATCTCCGGTAATCACCGTGGTGCTGCCGGGTACCCGGGTCTTGGGCTGGCGCAGGCGCGTCGTGGTAAGCACCTCAGGAATCTCGCTGCTCAGGCCGGGGTACGGCACATCAGCGGGCGCATCCGCGCCTGACACTGATGCCGGGATGGTCGCCAGCAGAGCCGCAAGTACGGGCAAAACGTTTTTGCGCCAGCGTCCGCCGAGAGCGTACGGCCACACCGGCGAGACTGTCCGGGAATTCGTAATAAGCATCGGTGTCGTTCTATAATCTGCCGGGCAGGCATATCCATTGCAATTATTACTTCATCGTAAGGTAGATCGGGGGATTTGTCTCGATAAACATTGTCAAGTTTCCATGACCGGGGTTGTGTGCATATGAATTGTTGGGACATTCTGGGGATTGAGCCGACCAATAATCGGGAACATATCCGGCAGGCGTATGAGCGGCAGATCAAGTTTGCTTCGGGTGATGAAGCTGAAGCACTGAACAGAGCCTACCGGGAAGCGACCGGTCAGTCGCCGGCAGAGCCGGCCCGGGAGAAAGAGCCCGCCGCACGCCAGACCCGACAACCACCGGTACAGGGAGAGGAAGAAGCTCAGGCTGATGAGCCCCTGGGGGCCGCGGATGCTCAAGTGGTCCGGGAAGTCATTATCCAGATTAAAGCGCTGATGAATGACAATTATCGCCAGGGCGACCCGGATATCTGGCGAGCGGTCCTGTGTGAGCCCCCGGCGGATCAGCCGGCGTTAAGGCGGGAAATTGGTCGCCAGCTGGAGCATCAGGTGCGGCCGATGGCGGAAAACGGCGGCCTGCCGGGGCCGGTTTCCCGTTTTCTGGGAGACTGGTTTGGATGGCTCAGCCTGCGGGAAGCCCACCCTGAGCCAGAAGCCCGCCATTATCCGGAGCCTGATAATGTCAGGCAGGGTGAGTTTGCTAACGAGGCGGATCAGCCGCCCCAGATGATGAATTTCTGGCCCGCCGTTATTGGCTGGATCGTCGGCTTAGCGATCCTTGCGGCCATCTTCGGAGGCATGGGCGGCGGCTGAGGCCGCCTCGATTCTGATCCTGTACCGCTCCGCAAGAATGGCACCCACGATTACCTGAATCTGGTTGTAGCACATAATGGGCAGTACGATCATGCCAAAACCCGGGTGCCCGGAAAACAGCACTTTGGCCATCGGCAGCCCTGAGGCGAGACTTTTTTTGGAGCCGCAGAAGACCACTGCGGCTTCGTCCTCAAGACTGAAACCAAGCTTTCTCACCATCAGCCTGGCGATGATCATGAACAGGGCGAGCAGGATAAAACAGAGCACAATCGCCAGAATGATCGCCTGCAATGGCAGGTTCTGCCATAAGCCGCTGACCACCGAATGCGAAAACGCCGAATACACGATCAGCCAGATCACGCACTGGTCGTAACGGGCCATAAACGACTCGTTGCGTCCCAGAATGCCGCCCAGCCAGGGCCTGAGCGCGTGGCCGAGGGCAAAAGGCAGCAATAACTGGAGCACGATGTCTTTCAGGGCGTCGAGCACGGCAAACTCCCCGGTCCCGGCCGTTGACACCAGCAGCAGCAACAGGAACGGCGTCAACATCATTCCGAACACGTTAGAGGCCGCGGCACTGCAGATTGCTGCAGGAACGTTACCTTTTGCCATGGCGGTATAAGCGATGGACGACGACACGGCAGACGGTAACACCCCAAGGTAGAGGAATCCCAGCCCCAGATCTTTTGGCATCCAGTCCGGTGCAATTCCGCTCAATCCGTTGATGGGTAATACGGCCAGCGGAAAGAACACGAAGGTGAGGGCAGTGATCAGGATATGGAGCCGCCAGTGGGTAGCACCATCAATGATCTGCTGGCGCGACAACGCCGCGCCATGAAAGAAGAACAGCAGGGCGACGGCGATTGTGCCCGCCGTCGCCAGCGTATCCGCTGCGCTGCCGGTTACCGGTAGCACGGTAGCCAGAACAATGGCCCCCAACAGCAGGATGGTGAAGCGATCGATCCGGAACTTCACAGCTCATTTATCTCCCGTAAGCACGTTGAGGCTTGGCGTCAGTAACGCACGCGACAGGGCTTCGGCCCGTGCCGGGTCTTTGCGACGGATCGCTGCCAGCAACAGTTCATGGTCTTCCTGGGTTGGCTCCGGCAGGCTGGCATCCTTTTCTGTGCGCTCGATCGTCTGGCTCACCGCGTGGGAGAAGTACTCGTACAGTTCAATGAGTGCTGTGTTTGCAGAGGCTTTAACCAGGGCGTGATGGAAGCGTTCATCCTGTTTGATGCGCTCGGCGATATCGTCGCCGGCCGCGGCTCTGGCGTCCAGGGCCGCCGTCATGTCCCTGAGGTCGGCATCGCTGCGGCGCTGGGCCGCCAGTCGTGCAGCTTCGGTTTCCAGCATGATGCGGACCTCGATCTGCTCCGCCAGTTTACTCCGGGCGATCCGCTTCAGGGTCTCACCCGCGTCTCTGTCGGCGCGCACATAGGTACCGTCGCCCTGGCGGGTTTCCAGCATCCCAACGTGCACCAGCACCCTTACCGCTTCCCGGATGGTGTTACGGCTGATCCCCAAAGCTTCTGACAGCTCTGCCTCTACAGGTAAGCGAGTACCCACCGGCCACGTTTTATTTTCGATATTGTTGCGCAGGGCTTCGATCGCGGTTTCTACCAGAGAACCTTTTCGGATGGGAGTAAGCATGCTGAGGATCACCTTATGATTTGGTCACCCAATCATCCTATGAATTAGCAGAGACTTCAAGCGCCTCAAACGCATCGAGTTCCGGGTGTCGGATCAGTTGGGTTCGCCGGCAGGCTCGATAAACTGGTAGTCCGCGGTATCAACGGCGCGAGTCGAAAAACGGTAACTGAAGGTAAAACCAGGCCAGTTGATTGTATTGCGACCGTGCTTGTCCAGATACCAGGAGGTACAGCCTGCCTGCCATACGCTGCCATCGAGGTTTTCCTGCACCGATTCGCTGTAGCTCACGAGCCGGTCTTCGCGCACGTCCATCGCCGCATTGGGATAACGGGACAGGGCCTTCAGTGCGCTGATGATGTAACGGTACTGGGATTCCAGCATGTAAAGAATCGAGTTGTGCGCCAGGTTGGTGTTGGGCCCGTACAGCATGAACAGGTTAGGGAATCCGCTGACCGTGATCCCCTTGAATGCCCGGCTTCCGTTGGCCCAGGCCTCGTTGAGAGATCTGCCGTGGCGGCCGGTAATCCGGATCGGCGACAGAAACTCGCTGGCACGAAAACCGGTTCCGAAGATGATCACATCCGCCGGGCGATGATCACCGCTGCCGGAGATCAGGCCGGTTTCATTAACGCGCTCGATACCGTCGGTGATCAGGTTCAGCTGGGGTTTGTTGATTGCCTTATACCATTCGTTGGAAATCAGGATGCGTTTACAGCCGATCTGGTAATCCGGGACGATGGCCTCAAACTTCGCTTCGTTGGTAACGTCGCGGCGCGCTAGTTTGCGGGCCTGGCGGGCAAAGACGTCCAGTACACCGGAAAAACGGGTGAACGCCAGGGCACGGGCTTCGTTTTTCATATAGATCGTGGCCCGATACGCCCGGTCCCATAGCGGAAGTTTTTTGAACAGAGTCTGCTCCAGCGGCGAGAACGGCCTGTCTGCTTTGGGCAGCACCCAGGCAGCGGAGCGTTGATACAGATCGAGGCTGGCTACCTTGCCGCAGATTTCCGGGACAAACTGGATGGCGCTGGCACCGGTACCAATCACCGCAACCCGCTTGCCCCTGAGGTCCAGGCTGTGATCCCAGCGCGCGGAGTGAAACTGTTGCCCCTGGAATGAATCCAGCCCGGGCAGGTCGGGTATGGCCGGACGGTTCAACTGCCCCGTCGCGGTCACAAGAACATTGGCGGCATAGATGTCGCCTGTTTCTGTCGTCACCCGCCATTGGTTAGACTGATCGTCAAACTCGGCGGACTGCACGGCCTGGTTAAAGCGGATTCTGGGCGTCAGCTGGTATTTTCGAACGCAGGATTCGATGTATTCCAGAATTTCTTTCTGGGTTCCGAACTTTCGGCTCCAGTCGTGCTTGGGCTCGAACGAGTAGGAGTACAAGTGGGACTGAACGTCGCAAGCGGCACCGGGGTAAGTATTATCCCGCCAGGTTCCGCCCACGCCCCCGGTTTTCTCAAGCAGGGTGATGTCATGAATCCCGGCTTTGAGTAACCGGATAGCCATCCCAATGCCACCAAAACCGGTGCCAATAATGAGGACTGAAGGGGAGCGCGTGTGTGAACGCCAGCGTCGTGTCATGGATACTGCTTCCTGAAACGTTATTCTTATGCGACCCGACTATAGCTGGCCGGGCTGGTAACAGAAAGTCTATTCCGACCAGATTGACTGGCCGGAACGATCACATGTTGGCGGCGTTTGCACTGGCAATGTTTTTCCAGTCAACGGTTTCCGGCTGAGAGCTGTCATTAACGAACAGGTGCCCCACCGCTGGAATCGCGTACCAGAGTTCGCCCCGGGTAGGGTTGTGGCGGGCAAATTCGGCATGGCTCATGCCCACTTCCCAGAGCTCGGTGCTTTCCCAGCCCTCAGGCGCCAGCTCGATGCGAACTTCCGAGCCGATCAGGCTGATGGCTTCTATTCGCAGTGGCAGGCGCGCGTGGGCCGCGGGTGCCTTGGCCAGCTGTACCTCGTGGGGCCGCAGGTAAAGCTGGGCTTCATGATTGTTGGCGACCCGATGCAGGGCAACCCGGGCATTACCCTGTACCAGATGCTGGCCCTGAATCAGGCCGGTCAGCACATTCACGTGGCCCAGGAAGTCAAAGACAAAGCGGGTTTCGGGGTGCGCATACAGGCCGGTTGGGCTGTTCACCTGCTCGACCTTACCCTGGCTCATCACCACCACCTGGTCTGAGAGCTCCAGCGCTTCTTCCTGGTCGTGAGTAACAAACACACTGGTAAAATGGAACTCGTCGTGCAGCGCACGCAGCCAGCGGCGCAGATCCTTGCGCACCTTGGCATCCAGCGCACCGAACGGTTCGTCCAGCAACAGAATGCGGGGTTTGGTTGCCAGGGCACGGGCAAGCGCAATCCGTTGTTTCTGGCCACCGGACAGTTGGGCGGGGTAGCGGTTGGCCAGCTGCGGCAACTGGATCATCTCCAGAAGTCTGGTGACACGCTCATGGATTTCCTGTCGGCCGGGCCGGACCTTGCGGGGCAGGGACTCCAGGCCAAAGGCGATGTTCTGCGCCACGGTGAGGTGCCGGAACAGGGCATAATGCTGAAACACGAAGCCGATGTTCCTGTCCCTGACGTGCAGGTTACTGACGTCATCTCCGCCGAACAGAATGCGCCCGGAATCCGACGACTCCAGGCCGGCGATAATGCGCAACAAGGTGGTTTTGCCTGAGCCTGACGGGCCGAGAAGTGCGGTAAGCTTGCCTTCGGGAACCTCCAGGGAAACGTCCTTGAGCGCCTGAAACGTGCCGAAGGATTTACTGATACCGTCGATGGTGATGCTCATGTCAGACACCTCCTGTAGTGGGTGCTGGTTCTTCAGTTCGGGATTGGCGCCATTCCACAAAGGCCTTGATGATCAGGGTGAGAATGGCAATGGCGGCCAGGAGCGATGCGGCCGCAAACGAGCCCGCCACGTTATAATCTTGATAAAGTAGTTCAACATGCAGCGGTAACGTATTGGTTTGCCCCCGAACGTTGCCGGATACTACCGACACGGCACCAAACTCACCCACCGCCCGGGCGTTGGTCAGTACCACGCCATAAATCAGGGCCCATTTGATATTGGGCAGCGTAATCTTGCGGAAGATCCGCCAACCGGAAGCGCCCAGCACCACGCCGGCTTCTTCCTCTTCGCTGCCTTGCTGCTGCATCAGCGGGATCAGTTCCCGGGCCACAAAGGGGCAGGTCACGAACACGGTCACCATGACAATTCCGGGCCAGGAAAACATCAGCTGAACATCGTAATTGGCGAGCCAGCTGCCCAGCCAGCCGTTTCTGCCATACAGAAGGAGGTACAGAAGGCCGGCAACAACCGGGGATACGGCAAAGGGAATATCGATCAGGGTGATCAGCAGCTTTCGTCCCGGAAAGCGGAAGCGGGTCACGGCCCAGGCCAGGGCGGTGCCGAACACCAGGTTCAGGGGCACGGTAAGCAGGGCTACAAACAGCGTAAGGCTGATGGCGTGCAGGGTGTACTCATCCATGATGTTGCTGCTGAAAGTGTTCCAGCCAGCGCCCAGGGCTTCGGTAAAAATAACCACCAGCGGAATGACCAGAAGGATCAGGGTCAGTGCCACGGCCAGGCTGATCAGACTGCGCCGTACCCACGGCTGGTCGCCGACTCTGTGATGACTCTTAGCCATTTAGCGGCCCTCCAGACGTCGCAGGTAACGGCCTTGCCACAGGTTAATGGCAAACAGCAGTACCAGCGAGACCAGCAAGACCACAGAGGCAATGGCGCTGGCGGCTGCGTAGTCGTATTCCTGCAGGCGCACAAAAATCATGAGGCTGGTAACCTCGCTCACATAAGGGCTGTTGCCCGCAATGAAGATAACTGCACCAAACTCGCCCAGACTGCGGGCGAAGGATAATGCCACTCCGGTGACAAGCGCAGGCCACAGCGAGGGAAAAAGGACCTTGCGGAACACCCGGGCATCAGACGCTCCCAGGCTTACCGCAGCTTCTTCATCGGCGGCAGACAGTTCTTCGAGCACCGGCTGCACCGTGCGCACAACAAAGGGAATGCTGGTAAAGGCCATGGCCACCATGATGCCCAGGGGCGTATAGGCCACCTGGATGCCGACGCCGGCAAGAATTTGCCCGTACCAGCCATTGTGGGCAAACAGCGTGGCGAGGGTGATGCCTGCCACGGCGGTAGGCAGCGCAAACGGAAGGTCGACCACCGCATCGATCAGGCGCTTGCCGGGAAAATCGTAACGGACCAGGACCCAGGCCAGTAAAAGCCCGAACAGTCCGTTGAACAAGGAGGCGCCAAGGGCGGCCAGCAGCGTCACTTTATAAGACGCAACAACCCGGGGATCCGTGATAGTGAAAACAAACTGATCCCAGGACATCCCGGAAGCTTCCACCACCAGGCCGGTCAGGGGCAGCAGCAGAACCAGGCTGACAAAAAGCAGGGAAATGCCAAGGCTCAAACCGAACCCGGGCAATACCCGTTTGCTTTTACCGGCGAAACGCCGCACAGGGGCGGCGCTTGCATGAGCGGAGGTCGACATAAACTCCTCTTAACGCCGACGTTGCAACTGGTCGAGCTTGGCACCGCTGTTAAAGTGCACCTTGTTGGCGTTCTCCCAGCCACCGGCGATCTCTTCGATAGACTTGAGTTTCAGGTCTTTGAAACGATCGGCGGTTTCCGCTTTCACTTTTTCATTGTGGATGCGGTAGTTAAAACCGGCCAGAAGGCGCTGGGACTCTTCGGAGTAGAGGTGAGTCAGGTATTCTTTAGCCAGCTCTTCAGTGCCATTCTGTTTTACGTACTCGTCAATCCAGGTGACCGGGAATTCGGCAAGGAAACTGATTTCCGGCACAACGACCTGATACTCGTCGCCCAGGCGATCGGCCAGGTTAAGAACCTCGGACTCAAAAGTCAGCAGAGCATCGCCGATTCCGCGCTCAATGAAGGTGGTGGTCGCACCGCGGCCGCCGCTGTCAAACACCCGCACATGGCTCAGGAAATCCGCCATGAATTCGTCGATTTTGGCCTGGTCGTCACCGTACTCTTCCTGAGCCCAACCCAAGGCCGCCAGATAGGTGTAGCGACCATTACCGGAGGTTTTCGGGTTAGGCATGACCAGCGCGACGTCTTCCTTGATCAGGTCGTCCCAGTTCTGGATGTTTTTCGGGTTGTCCTTGCGCACCAGGAAGGCCATGGTGGAGTAATAAGGGGAGCTGTTGTTGGGCAGGCGATCGGCCCAGTTTTCCGGAATCAGTTGTCCGCGCTGGTGCAGAATATCGATGTCGGTCACCTGGTTGTAGGTCGCGACATCGGCTTTCAGGCCCTGGATAATGGCCTGGGCTTGCCTGGAGGAACCGGCGTGGGACTGGCTGATGTCCACCGTTTCGCCGGTTTTTTCCTGCCAGTGCTTCTGGAATTCAACGTTATAGGCAGCGAACAACTCGCGTGCAATATCGTAAGAGCTGTTAAGCAACTCCCGGTCCGCAGCCAGGGCTGGTTGGGCAGAGAGCAGGGCGGCGCCAAGGGCGAGTCCTTTAAGCAAGTTGTTCATCAATAGCTCCTCGGATTATAATCAATCGATCTTCGGAGCAATTTAACAAAACTGGCTAAGAACCAAAAATACTAAAAGAAAATAATCAAATATCTTTAAGAGATAAGAGTCAGAAGCGTAACAACACCGATCCCCAGGTAAACCCACCCCCGAAGGCTTCCAGCAAAACCACCTGATTGCGCTGTATTCGTCCGTCTCTGACCGCCTCATCCAGCGCCAGAGGGATCGATGCGGCCGAGGTGTTGCCGTGCCGGTTAACCGTAACGACCACCTGGTCCATCGACATATCCAGCTTGCGCGCGGTAGCCGAGATGATCCGCAGGTTGGCCTGGTGGGGAACCAGCCAGTCGATATCGGCTTTCTGCATCTGGTTGGCGTTGAGTGTTTCATCAACAATCCGGCCAAGGGTGTTCACGGCCACTTTGAAGACTTCGTTACCCTTCATCTCAACAAACGCCCGCCCGGCCTTGACCGCTTCGAAATCGGTGGCCACGCCGCAGGGAACGTGTAAAAGCTCCTCATACCGGCCGTCGGCATGAAGGTGGCTGGAGAGGATTCCGGTCTCTTCGCTGGCTTCAAGCACAACGGCACCGGCGCCGTCACCAAACAGCACACAGGTGGTGCGGTCATCCCAGTTAAGGATGCGGGAAAAGACCTCCGCCCCAATCACCAGCGCTTTTTTGCTGGACCCGGAGCGAATGAACTTTTCAGCGGTGGCCAGGGCATACACAAAACCACTGCAAACGGCCTGGATGTCAAACGCCGGGCAACCCTGAATACCGAGCCGGGCCTGCAGAATACAGGCACAGCTGGGGAACACTTTGTCTGGTGTGGTGGTAGCAACAATAATGAGGTCGATATCCTCAGTGCTGATACCGGCAGCGTCGATTGCCCGCCGTGCCGCCTGCTCCGCCAGGTCCACCGTGGTCTGGCCGGGCAGGGCGATGTGACGTTGCTCAATGCCTGTGCGTTCCCGGATCCACTGGTCCGAGGTTTCCACCCGCTGTTCCAGGTCCTTGTTGGTCACAATGTTCTCCGGCAGATACGAACCGGTTCCGGCAATGCGTGCAAAAGTCATTCGGCTTGTCCACAGTCAGGGTCAGTAACAGTAACGTCATGCTAGCCCTTTGCTGACCGCTTGGTTATTAGCGGTTTGTCTCAGCTTTCTCGCAGGGTCTTCATATCGATCACAAAACGATACTTAACATCGCTTTTTTTCATGCGCTCGTATGCGTTGTTGATGTCACGGATATCCAGCATCTCGATGTCGCAGGTAATGTCGTGCTCCGCACAGAAATCGAGTACCTCCTGGGTTTCCGGCATGCCGCCGATGAGCGAGCCGGCAAGTATCCGGCGCTGGGTAACCAGCAATCCTGCCTTCAGAGGCGGTTCTACCGGTGTCAGCTGCCCCACCAGAATGTGGATGCCATCGTGCTTCAGACACTTCAGGTAAGGGTTAAGATCGTGCCCTACAGGAATGGTATCCAACAGAAAATCGAAGGTGCCGGCGACTGCTTTCATCTGCGCCTGGTCCCCGGAAATCACCACATGATCCGCGCCCTGTTTCCTGGCTTCGGCAACCTTGGCTTCTGAACGCGTAAAAATGGTGACTTCGGCCCCCAGCGCTTTGGCAAATTTGACACCCATATGGCCCAGACCACCCATCCCGAGCACGCCGACCTTATGGTTCTTGCCCACCTGGAAGTGCTTGAGCGGAGAGTAGGTGGTGATGCCGGCACAGAGGATGGGAGCGGCGCTTGCCGGGTCCAGATTCTTGGGCACCCGCACCACAAACCGCTCACTCACGACAATCCGCTCCGAGTAGCCGCCATGGGTGATGCTGCCGTCGTGGCGGTCTTCGCCGCCGTAGGTCATCACCGCACCTTCCGCGCAGTATTGTTCGAGGCCGGAATCGCAGGCGGAACAACGGCGGCAGCTATCCACCATGCAGCCCACACCCACCACATCACCGGGTTTGAACCCGGAGACTTCCGGGCCCACTCCGGTTACCCGGCCAACAATTTCGTGCCCCGGGACCACCGGATACACCGAGCCACCCCAGTCATTCTCGACGGTATGCAAATCGCTGTGGCAAACCCCGCAGTAGTCGATTTCAATCAACACATCGTCGGGCCTGAGGCCACGCCGCTCAATGGAGTAGGGGGCCAGGCCGGAGTCCGGGGCGGTGGCGGCGTATGCTTTGGTGTTAGCCATTGACAGGTTCCTTATCGGATTTAATACAGACATCACGGTACGGGCGGCATAACAGCGGTACCGTGCCAGGTTAGTGTTTACTGATTGTAGCTTAGGTGATCCGGACCATCAGGGATGACAAAATGACAAACAAGAAACCTTTCAGAACGTTGGCTTATATGGGCATGCTCGTCATTGGCGGCGGCATCACCAGCGGGTGTATGACCGGCACCATCGCCACCGGGGTTGGCACTGGCCTGGTGTATGACCAGAAACAGGACCACGAACACCGGCATGAAGTTGAGCGCAAGGTGGATCGTTACCTTCAGGACCACGCCAGTTCTCCGTGCCAGCATGGCGAAGACCGCATCCTGGCTTCTGCGACCGAAATCCTGAAAGAACACCGCCTGACTGGCATGAACGAAGTGCTGAGCCGCCTGGAGCGCATCTACCGGGACGAGGAACAGCCTGATCGTATCCGTGCCGGCGCGCTTTATAACATGGCGGTGCTGGAATCCCGTCGTGAAGATCCCAACAAAGCCCGCGCCCGGGACTATTTCAAGCGGCTGTATGTGGAGTTTCCCAACGAGTACCGCTGTATCTTTGAGGAATCGGAGTGGCGCGACGGGATGATTGAGCAGCAGCTCTTGTTGCCCGGAGAAACCGTGGAAAGCTTTCTGGAGGATGCGCGGCGGGATGTGGAGAGGATGAGGCAGTAGGTTATGCGCCGGAGCGTCGGAGGTGTTTGGACGACCACACAATGAACTAAACTTGCAATACTGTAGTGGGTCGCTGTAAACAGGGCTGACATCTGATGGGTTTGATTCGCAGAAAGCATCGAATTTTCGGCGCCCGGATCGCCCTCCTGGCCATGCTGCTGATCTACCTTGGGCCTCTGGTCACCAAAGCTCAGATAGCCCATACGCTGAACAAACATTCAGCCCACGTCTCTGCTGCGGAACAGATGGATCATTCCGATCCGTTGCAGCACATGTCCCATGGGGATTGTGACTACTGCGTGCTGCTTACCAAGCTGCCCGCCATGTCTCCCCGGGGAGCGGCCGTTTTTCCGAGAAGTGCCATCGGTGAGGGCAACCCCACCGCCCCGCGCCTGATTTCTGCCCCGCAAGGGCTTCCGGGATTCCCTAATGCCCCGGTACGCGCCCCGCCCGTCATGGTCTGACCTAACAAACAACAATTTTCATTACGTTTAAGGGAAGACCATGACCGACTCTCAGTCTTCCAGCGCTCCGCGCTGGGGGTATGCTTTGCTTGCGCGTCTGCATTTCTATGCAGGCCTTCTTGTTGGCCCGTTTATTTTTGTGGCGGCACTTTCAGGGGCGCTATTTGCCCTGACACCTCAGATCGAAAACTGGCTTTATCAGACGGAGCTGACCACCGAAACCATGGGCGAAGCCCGCCCACTGGCTGACCAGATTATGGCGGCCCGGGATCAGATAGGAGAAAACGCGACCCTGGCCGCGGTTCGGCCCGCACCAGAGGCCGGCGAGACCACCCGCGTGATGTTTGCGACGGACAGCCTGGAGCCCTTCGAGCATCAGGCGATTTTCGTGGACCCGGTTTCCCTGGATATTCGGGGCAATCTGGTGGTTTACGGAACCAGCGGCATCCTGCCGTTTCGCACCTGGATCGACTATGTACACCGGCACCTTCATCTGGGCGAAGTCGGGCGCTATTACAGCGAACTGGCGGCGTCCTGGTTATGGTTGGTCGCGCTAGGAGGCCTGGTTCTCTGGTGGCGCCGACGTTCAGCCGCCGGCTCGAGCAAAGACACAGATCGGAGCCACCTTCGCAACTGGCACAGCCGGACTGGTTTGGTGTTGCTGCTGGCCTTCCTGTTCTTCTCCGTGACCGGCCTGACATGGTCAAAGTGGGCCGGGGCAAACATCGCCGAACTACGCGCACAGCTTGACTGGGGAACGCCCGGCCTGAACACCGACCTGTCCGGAACACCGGCTGAGCAAAGCCACCATGAACACGCCGGCCACGGCATGACGACTGGTGCCGCCGAGGGACAGGACAATGCAGCGACTTACGATCTGGTTCTGGAGTTGGCCCGGGCGGCAGGTATTGACGCAGGTATGCTGGAGATAAAGCCGGGTAGGGGGGCTGGCCGCGCCTGGGTTGTGCGGGAAATCGACCGCAGCTGGCCCACCCAGGTAGATATGGTAGCCGTTGATCCCCGGACAATGACGGTGATCGACCGGGTGGATTTTCAGACTTTCCCGGTTGCGGCCAAACTCACCCGCTGGGGCATTGATGCGCATATGGGGATTCTGTTCGGCCTGGCCAATCAGTTGTTCGTGGCGGCTTGTGCTCTGGGCCTGTGCGTGATGATCGTACTGGGTTATCGCATGTGGTGGCTACGCCGCCCGACCCGTTCAGCAATCCACCAGCGTTCAGCCCAAAGAGTATGGACCGAGCTGCGTAAGGCGCCGCCGCTGGCACTGATATCGATGGCCCTGATAGCGGCGGGTTTGGGCTGGTTTGCGCCCGTGATGGGGGTTAGCCTTGCGGTGTTTCTTGTGATAGATGCCTTGCTGGCGCTCGGGCAGACCCGTCGTCGGGCTTCTGTTCCTGCTTGAGGCGGCTGCGAACATTCATTAACACCTTGCCATAACGGTTGTAGCCGCGCCTGTCGCGGTTACAACCTCAGAGTTAATAGAATGCGCATAATGTATATTATGTTAAAT
>Ga0209075_1000245_pt1 | contig 51951 bp, 40 predicted proteins | sample Stecom2011_FD_187523 | JGI IMG/M metagenome (GOLD analysis project Ga0209075, IMG submission 187523) | Agricultural soil microbial communities from Utah to study Nitrogen management - Steer compost 2011 (SPAdes) (version 2) | ecosystem: Environmental > Terrestrial > Soil > Agricultural land...
TAAATTCTGTGTAGTCCGTGCTATGGCTTATCCATATGGGATGCTTTACCGAATCACAGACGATATGCTCCAAGAGGCCGTCCCTTGTGATTGAAGTAGGTTTTAACAATGTTTATATTGAAACAGCTATCTTTCAAAACAAAAAATCAAGTTCCATGAAAAACTACTTGAAGGACAAATACCCCTCAGGAAAAGATGGACGAAAGTATACCAGTTCTGACTTGGATGCATTATTTAAATGCTGGAGGCTGTAAAGAAAGAAATACTATTTGCTTTCCTCTTTAAAGTTTCATCTTGTACGGAATGGTATAATGACGAAGGAGTGAAGTTCTCACTTCAATAAAAAGCCAGGCGTGTGTGAGACTTCATTTCAATAAAAATTTAAAAAGGTGCTGCTTTGATGGGTTTTTGCGTTTTTTTTTGCCGATTTTGCAAGAATTTAAGATTTTATTGATGTTTTAGCTCAGATTTTGCAAGCTATTTAAACTCGAATTTTGAGAGCCTCGGTATTTTTATTGCTTGATCGTTTGAATACTCATACAAAAAAAAAGACCTAATAATAGGTCTTTAAAAGGTGAGTGATCGGACTCGAACCGACGACAACCAGAATCACAATCTGGGACTCTAACCAACTGAGCTACACTCACCACGAAACTGAAGTCAAATATAATAAAGAGATTCCATTTTTAAAGGGTGAATCAGTCGTCTGTATTTTTTTTACTCATGATTCGAATGAAATTGGCTCTTTTAAAGTCATTTCTATGTTCCATACAAAAACGAGGGTAAACAAATTGTTTAGGAAAAACTTTCATGTTAAATTTAAAATCGCAACCATCTAAACAGCATTTGAAGGGAAGTTCCATTATTTCCGTGTAGTTATGCCTAAAAACAATGTTTTTTGCTTCAATATCTTCAATTTCTTTTTTTGGTTTTTGTCGCTGTTTAATGTCTCTATGCAATTCACAGTATTTAGCGATTGGATGGCCCCAAAATTCTTTTCCACAGCCGGGTTCTTGACAAACTTTGAGTTTAATTCGCTTCTTTTTTTTGTACTTAGGTAATTGCATTTTAGCTCCAAGAGGTAAAATTAGAGTATGTCAAAGCATGACACTACATGTGCCATTGAGAGATTTTACGACATTTCATTGTAAATTTAGTAAAAAAGACAAAAAAAACAAATACTTCTGAATTAAAGTGGAAAGTTACCGTTTTAGTTCGTTTTACAGGTATGAATTTCATCTTGTTTTTATTTCTTTTATTAGGTGGCTTTTCTTCTTGCCAGTTTAGTTCTATTGCAGACAAAGTTCCACTTCAACTTCACTTTTTAGATGTTGGTCAAGGCCTTTCTGTGCTTTTTGAGTACGAAGGCCGTTTTGCCCTTTGGGATGTTGGTTCAGATTCTTTGGGGTTTTTAGATACACTGCGTCATTATGGAGTAGATACTCTGGAGTGGGTAGCCTTTAGCCACTGGCATCGCGACCATGCGGGTGCTTTTTTAGAATTTCCAAAAAGTCTCCGATCTAAAGATATTGTGTTAAAACAAGTTTATTACACAAAAGACACTGCATTTGGCTTTGTTTCGGATAGTATTTTTTCAATTTTGAAGTCTTTTCAAATAAAACATCGAGAAATACAAAGGGGAGACACCTTATTTTTTGTAGAAGGTCTTCAGTTTAAGCTTTTATGGCCTCCAGAACACCCTATTTATGGAGGGAATGGTGCTAGTGGCGTTTTGTATATTAGTGATTCTATGTCTAGGATGCTTTTAATGAGTGATTTAGAGGAAAAGGAAGAAAAAGAATTATTGCAACTAAACCCCAATTTAAGGGCAGACCTATTGCAAGTAGGTCATCATGGCTCGCACACTAGTTCTTCTATTCAATTTTTATCTCAAGTAGCTCCCAAAGAAGCCGTTATTAGTGTTGGTGAAAAGAATCCTTATAAACACCCTTCTCCGGAAACATTAAAAAAATTGAATCTGATATTACCAGATTCTTCCTTTTTACATAGAACTGATTTAGAAGGTACTTTAAAATGCTTATGGTATAAAAATTTAGGCTTTTGGTTTAAATAATTTTCTATCTTCTAAAGTTATATGATACATACTACGCATATTCCAGTAATGGGTATTAGCTATACAATAGATACCCCTATACGAGTGGCTCCATTTGGAATCGACTCTACCATTTCTTTAGTGGATAATTATTTATTAGAAGATCTTAGAGCTTACTATAGTCAATTACACCAACTCCCATATAAAAAAATCCCTCGAAACGAAGAGGATGGCTGTGCTAAACGAGTGACAGCTTATTTGAATATGGTGCATTTGTTGGCCACCAAACGATTCAAAGAGATAAAACAACTCCCTTATGAAGTGGGTAACGATAAAGAGAAGTATTTTAAGTTGCTTCCAGTTTCACATCCTTTAAGGCTTGAATTTGAAAAAATTATATCACAAGAGCCTAGTGAAAACAGGAGTCTAGCTGAAGCAGCATTGAATGAAAAAATGTATATGGGCTCTATCGATGTCAATATTATGGTAAAATTGGATTACAAAGAGGTCGCACACGATGCTCTTCGTGGTTTTGCCAACTCTGACATTCAACACGGAGCTATTGTTTTTAGTGCGGGTGTAAACTTAGGTTTATTTAAAGATTTGGTTCAATACCCTGATTTTTATCGTACTAAAGAAGGGCTTAAAAAGCGAATTATACTGAAAATATCCGATTATCGTTCTGCATTAGTTCAAGGAAAATTTTTAGCGAAAAGAGGTCTAGAAGTTTATGAATTTAGGGTAGAATCTGGTTTAAATTGTGGTGGGCATGCCTTTGCTACTCAAGGAATTTTACTTCCTGTGGCTTTAGAAGAGCTTAAGCAAAAAAGAGACACGCTTTCTAAAACATTCTATCCACTCCTCAAAGAATTTTATGAAACAAACGGCATGGATTCTAGCCTCCTAGATCCAAATCGAGAAGCTCGTTTTACTGTGCAAGGTGGTATTTCAAATAGTGGTGAAAATAGAAGGATGCTGGAATATTTTGGAGTGGATGGTACCGGATGGGGGACACCTTTTCTAACCGTCCCCGAAGCATGCCAACTCGACGAAAACACTCTTGAACTTTTAAAAAAAGCAAAAGCAAAAGACTTATATATTAGCGATGCGTCTCCTATTGGTGTTCCTTTTAATAACATCTTTGGGAGCACGGCCGAGCGTGAGAGACTTAAAAACATTGAATCTGGTTCTTCAGGATTTCCTTGTGTGAATGGGTTCTTGCGCTCTAACACGGAGTTCACAGAAGAGCCTATTTGCACGGCTTCTAAAGAGTATCATAAACTTAAAATAGCACAAATTCAAAGTTCTGACAAATCCATCGAAGAGAAAAAAGAAGAGATTAAAAAAGTCCAAGCCAAAGAGTGTATTTGCTATTTTTTAGGCAGTCCTATTCGAATTGCTTTTGGAATAAAAAAGCCCGCTCAAGTTCCCGTGTCCATATGTCCGGGGCCCAGTTTGGCTTTTTTCAATGGTCCTTATACTTTGTTAGAGATGATGGGGCACATATATGGTCACGGTCCTAATTTAACACCCGACAACAAGCCTCACTTTTTTGCCGAAGAAATTCGCTTATATGTAGAGTGGTTTGTAAAAGAAGCTAAAAGTACCACTTTAGAATATGCAAAATGGTTACACCAAGCGGCTTTGAATTTGTATGAGAACTTAGATTATTGCTTGAGTTTTTTAGAAAAAAAGGCTTACCCTCGTGAAAACATACAAAGCATTGGAGAAGCCGTTTCTCATTACAAACCAATATTGGTCTCTGCTCACAATGCTTTAAAGTTTAAGTTCCAAAACCAATTCTAGCTTGAAAGTGCACAATAGATGGGTCTTTGGCATTGACTCCAAACATTAAAGCATGAAATTTAGAGTTTTTAAAACGGATGATTTTTATTTTTTCGTCGTAAGCTATTTGAGAAATAAAGTTAATTTGAATGGACCTAAGGCTTCTTGTTTTTAACTCTTCTAAAGAAAATGCATCTAATATCCAATCTACATATCGGCAGTGATTGACATGTTGATTTAAATCTAAATCGCTATAACGAGCGTGTTTTTTTAGGACTTCTACGGGTTCAGTGCCGGGTTCTAGTATAGATAGCATTTGAGGGAGAGCGTCTTTATTTTCAAAGATTGGAGGGGGGAAGGGTGAAAGAGTAGGGTCTTCTGCCTTTCTTGTTTTTAAATTGACTAATAACCAAGAGGATGTCCCTTGAGCAATGGAGTTTCCCATAGCATCTTGAATTAAATAATCTTTAAGTGTCACTTTGTTTTTATAATAACCCTTAGTCCAAGTGGATATATTTAATTTTTCTCCCCAAAGAGGTGTGTGATGAAGTCTTAGTTTTATTCTAGAAATAGCATAAGTATAACCGTGTTTCACCATTTTCCATATTCCATAGCCATTTTTTTCTGCATCAGAGATGACCGTTTCTTCCATAAATCGAAATAAATTAGAAACTCGAAGTCGGCTATGGTGATCACAATCAGAAAATCGAACAGAAAATGTTTTAGTAGTAATTTCAGGATTCATAAGTTTCTCAGCATTTAAAGAATAAAGTATAAACTCTTAAAATAGAAGAAATAAAGCAATGTTTTTTATTTAGAGCTGAATTTTTGAAATTCTATAGAATGAATGTGCTCAAAATAATGAAATAAGGAGTTTTTTTTTGTAAAGTACTGACTTTATACTTTATAATGTATAAATTTAATATATGAATTTTTCTACTTCTTTTTCTACTTCTTTAGTTTTGCCCGCGTTTTCTGATTTTAGTGGTGTTTTGAAACTCCCTGGATCTAAAAGTTTATCTAATCGAGCCTTGTTGCTTGCTGCTTTAGCTAAGGGAGAAACTAAACTCTATAATTTGCTAAAAAGTGATGATACTCGTTATATGTGTACCGCTTTAAAAAACTTAAATTATAATATTTTATGCATGGAAGAAATCAATGAATTTGTGGTACAGGGTAGTGCGGGTCCAGTGCAAGCCAGTGCTGCGGACTTGTATTTAGGGAATGCGGGGACTGCGATTCGTTCTCTTTGTGCCGCCCTTACTTTGGGGCATGGTGAGTTTCGTTTGAGTGGTGAAGAGCGGATGACCGAACGGCCTATTAAAGATTTGGTGAATGCTTTAGTGGATTTGGGAGCAAATATTCAATACGAAGTGTCCGAAGGTTATCCACCTATAATTATACGAGCCAATGGCCTTCGAGGGGGCACAGTCAAACTTCGAGGCGATATTTCGAGTCAATTTTTAACGGCATTATTGATTAGTGGTCCTTATGCTCAAAATCCCTTACACATAGTTATGGAGTCCGAACTAATCTCAAAACCTTATATTGATTTAACCATAGATATTATGGCTCAATTTGGGGTAGAAGTCGAACACCACGATTATCGGGAATTTATAGTGCCCAAGGGAGTGTATGTGTCTCCACAACAGTTTTATGTAGAAGGGGATGCCTCTTCGGCTAGTTATCCTTTGGCTGGAGCCGCTATCACTGGTGGAACTGTTCGAGTCGAGGGAGTTGGAGCTAGGAGCAAGCAAGGAGATGTTCAATTTGCAGAAGTATTGCAGAAAATGGGTGCCACCATTAAAATGGGAGAGGACTGGATAGAGTGTACAGGCCCCAAAGGTCCGTTAAAAGCGGTAGACTTAGATTTAAATCATATTCCAGATGCTGCTATGACTGTAGCTGTTTTGGCTCTGTTTGCAGACGGGGTATCTACCATTAGAAATATAGGCAGTTGGCGTGTAAAAGAAACAGATCGTATTGCTGCTTTGAGTGCCGAGCTTCAAAAAGTTGGGGCAACTGTATATAGTGATATAGATAGTATTCAAGTCACTCCTCCTCAAAAACTAAAAGAAGCCTCTATAGAAACATACAATGATCATCGTATTGCCATGTGTTTTAGTTTAGTGTCTTTGGGAGGTGTTTCTATTAAAATTTTAGACCCCTCTTGCGTCAATAAAACCTACCCACAATATTTTCAAGATTTTTTGAAATTAGCAAAATAGAGAGTAAGAGATGCTTAAAAGTCTTTTAGCGTTTCTTTTTTTATCGAATTTTGCGTTTGCGGCTCTTCAAGGACAAAGCTTTCAAGCTTATGTGGATTCTTTGGTCCCAGGAGCTAAATTAGGGCTTTCTCTTCGATCTGTTCAAAAAAATAAAAGCCTTTTAGATATAAGAGGGGATGAGTTTTTTATTCCTGCAAGCACTTTAAAAACCTTAACGACAGCCACCGCTTTGTACTTTTTACCTCTTTCTTACGAGCCCAAAACGAGTCTCCACTTAGAAGGTAGTGTGCAAAAGAATGTTTTTGTGGGGAATCTTCGTTTTTATGGCGAAGGAGATCCAAATTTTTCGGGTCGATATTTTAAAGATGCTTTTTTTATGTTCAAGCAAATGACTGACTCTTTGAAAAGTCTTGGAATTACCAAAATACATGGAGATTTAATAGCAGACACTTCTTTTTATACAGGGCCTCGTCGTCCAGAACATTGGAAATCCAACTATTATGATGCTTGGTACGGAGCAGAGGTTTCTCCTCTTAGTTTTAACGATAATTGTGCCTTGATTCGTTTAAAACCGGGTGAAAAAGTAAATGATTCCGCTACTATAGAGGTGCTTCCAGATGTTGATTTTGTTAAAATTATAAACCATTTAAAAACCGTTCCAGGAAGAACAAAAAAATGGAAATACAGTTTAGATAAAGAAAAGGCTCTTATCACTATCACTGGACAAATAGGTGTCAATGTAGATTCTGCAAGCCTTGTGCTCCCAGTTCGAAATCCAGCAGCTTACTTTTTAAGTGCATTTCAAAAAACTCTAGCAGACGAGGGGATTGAGTATATACACGATCCTAATATGTCGGGTGGGATTGAAATCAAAGCTTTTTCTTTTTCAGTGGTTCCTTTATTAAGTGTTTTAGATGAAATCAATCAAAGGAGTCAAAACTTACACGCTGAAATGTTATTTAGAAATACTGGCAAACATCTTTTTGGTGAAGGCAGTGTTAAAGGCGGCAAAAAAGCCGAAGAATATTTTCTATCAAAAATAGGGCTTTCATATCAAGATTTTGAAGTTTTTGATGGAAGTGGTCTATCTCCCTTAAACAAAGTGAAGCCGTCTGTGGTGAGTGAATTGCTTTCAAAAATGGCTCGTTCTCCTTATTCGTATTATTATATTGAGAGTTTTGCAAGCCCAAACATTGGCACTGGCAGCCAACGGATGTCTTCTTTAGAAGCCCCCTTTCAAACACGATTTAAGACAGGTTATATCGGGGGAGTGCATGCTTTAGTGGGCTATATCTTCACTCTTCCAGGAGACACCCTCAGTTTAAGTGTTTATTTGAATGACACTGGCAAAAACCCTGATCATAAACTCAAAGATGTTATAGACACTATTTGGTCTCGAGTGGTGACAAAAACCAACGAAAACTACAGCTCACTACTTGAAGCCAAAAAATTATGGTTAGATGCTCAAGAGGTTAAAGGACTTGAAGCTCGTCTAGACTATTTTTCAAAATCTTTTTTAAATCGTCCTTATTTGCTTGGTCCAATGGGCGAAAGCTATTTGGATTCGATAGACTCCAAAGCTCTTATTCACTTGGACTCCATGGATTGCGTGACCTATATAGAGCATAGTTTAGCCTTGGCTTTGTCTATTCACGAAGACTCCATCTTCAATACACTCCAAAATATTCGATACACCAAAGGTGAAATTAGTTATTCAAATCGAAAACATTATTTTGTAGAGGACTTTCTAAAAGAAGGGCGTTTTGCAGAAATTCGTCGTTTTGAAAATGAAGCGGTGATTTTTAGAAAACTTCCTAAAACACAATTTTTTGCTAGCAAAAAAATAAAATATTCCGGAGAAGATCCAGAGACAGAGATACCCCATTTGCCTTTTAAGGAAGCCCTTGATTTTGCAAAAAACATTTGGGATTTCGATTTTAGCGTTTGGGGAGTGGCTTTTATTGGCAACTCATCCAAAATCGATGTGACTCACACTGGATTTTTAATCTTGAAACCAGGAGAAAAACCAATACTTCGTCATGCATCTCAGTTGAAAAAACGAGTGGTGAATCAAAGTTTAGAAGAATATTTAAAACAAAGAAAGGGAAAAACTCCAGGAATAGTTGTCTTTGAATTTCTAAAAAAATCCTAGTTTACAATCCAAGGCTTAATAAAATGTGGAGTTTGTAAGTTTTAGATTGAGCCTTAAAAACGCTAAACGCATCGGGTTCCCAATCATAAATATCCATTGCAAAGGCGTCTCCAATTTTGGATTCTGCTTTTTCTATGTCATTCCAATCTATTTTTGGGATATGATAATAGCGAATAGACCCCTTGGCTTCAGAAACCAAAGGGTGTTTTATTAACAGTTGTTGAACACAGTCGTAAGCCGAATCGCCTGTGATCTCGATCTTATTGAACAAGCGATTTGGTTTTAAAAAAGTGATCAAGTCTTTCACTTCTGTTTTTAAAAGAGCCTCACCCCCAAAAAAATCTAAAAGTCCTTTGACCACTTTAGAGTTGGTCTCCAAAAGAGGGTTTTCTTTTTGGATGATTTTGAGGATGTGCTGTCTTTTCATGGTGGAGTGACTAAGCTTCTTTGTTTTTTAAATACCAACGAATAAGATTGTTTGTACTTGAATCGTGTTGAAGCTCCACATTGGGGTCGCTTTCTCCTTTTTCTAACTCTGGAAGGATTTGGCTTGCCAATTGTTTTCCTAATTCTACACCCCATTGGTCATAGCTATTGATGTTCCAAAGCACTCCTTGCACAAAAATTTTGTGTTCATACATGGCAATAAGAGCACCGAGAGTTTTAGGGCATAATTTTTTCATCATGATGCTGTTGCTAGGTTTATTGCCTTCAAACACTTTGTGAGGAGCTAAAAACTCAATTTCTGCTGGAGATTTCCCGGCTTTTTTAAGTTCTTCACTGGCTTCAGAAAGGGTTTTACCATTCATTAAAGCTTCTGTTTGTGCAAAGAAGTTAGAAAGTAATTTGCGGTGATGATCTCCCACTTTATTTTGACTGTTGGCTGGAGCAATAAAGTCACAAGGGATCAATTTTGTGCCTTGGTGTATCAATTGATAAAAGGCGTGCTGACCATTGGTTCCGGGTTCACCCCATAAAATCGGACCCGTTTGATAGTTGATTTTTTGACTTTCTCTATCGACACTTTTACCATTAGATTCCATATCTGCTTGTTGAAAATACGCAGCCAAACGGTGCAAGTATTGATCATAAGGCAACATAGCATAAGATTCGGCTTCAAAGAAGTTGTTGTACCACAGCCCAATCAAAGCTAAAACTACTGGAAGATTTTCTTGAATCGGTGCTTCTTTAAAATGTTGGTCCATTTCAAATGCACCTTGATGGAGTGCTTTGTAGTTTTCAAAGCCAATGCGAAGAGCAATAGGGAGTCCAATGGCAGACCACAAAGAGTATCGACCACCCACCCAATCCCAAAATTCAAACATATTAGCGGTGTCTATTCCAAATTCTGCCACTGCTTTGGAGTTTGTTGAGAGTGCCACAAAATGTTTAGCAATCGAAGAGGTGTCTCCATCAAAAACTTTGAGTACAGCTTCTTTGGCTGTGATAGCGTTGGTCATAGTTTCTTGAGTGGTGAAGGTTTTAGAAGCCACAATAAAAAGCGTTTCTTCTAAATTCACTTTTTTTAATGTCTCTACAATATGGGTACCATCTACATTAGACACAAAGAAGACTTCGGGAGCATCTTGGCCTGCATAAGGTCTTAGGGCTTCGGTCACCATCACAGGGCCTAAATCTGAGCCTCCAATACCGATATTGACAATGTTTCGAATGGTTTTGCCAGAATGTCCTAGCCACTTGCCACTACGAACCAAGTTTGTAAAACTTTCCATGTGTTTTAAAACTTCTTGAACTTTGGGCATCACATTTTCGCCATCCACTACAATTGCATCGTCTCCTTGGTAACGAAGTGCAGTATGAAGTACGGCTCGATTTTCGGTGTGATTGATTTTTTCACCAGAAAAATAATCGGATCTCATAGATTCAAAAGGGGTGCTTTTTAAAAAATCAAATAGCTTATTGAGTGTGTCTTGAGTGATAATGTTTTTGGAGTAGTCTAAAAACAAACCACATGCTTCGAGGCTCATTTTTTGGGCTCGTTGTGGGTCTTTAGCAAATAAATCACGGATATGCCATGTTTTAGCTTCTAGAAAGTGTTCTTCTAGTGCTTTCCATTCTTTTGATTCGGTGAAGAGGCTCATAATGCTCCTTAAAAGTGAAGGTTTTATAGCGAATCTACAAAACCAAAAAGATATAATACTCTAAATTTAGAAAATAAAAATTTTCAGAAAAGAATCTTTTGAATTGTAGTTAAAAAACAAAGTAAACACATCGTTTTTGAAGGGTTTTTAGGTTTTAATATTATTTGAAGCATGCGTTTCTTAAGGTGTTCAAACTTGAATCTCGAGAGCCTCAATTCAACGCCATTTTTTGTATGCATTTCGACACTTTCAGCGTAGTGTTTTTCACAGTATATTTCGGGCATACGCCCCAGCGTCATGGTGAGCATCGCGTGGCAACTCCTATGAGAAGTGCTCAGTATTTATGGATGAGCTACCTTTTTTAGTGTTTTTATGGCAACCATGCATTTCACATGAATGCCACGGGATAAAGCCCTCGCCATGATGATGAGTGGCTACTGTATCGTTTTTGGAGATGCCCCGTGTTTTATATTTATACGCTCATACGATGGATGCTGAATAGCTCCAAGCCAGGCGTGTGTGAGACTTCATTTTTACTAAAAATTCTATAAGTGAGAGACATTGCCGGTGTTTTGAATTATTTTTGACACCGCTTTTGTAGGATCACTGGGGTCGAGGATTTTTTTTGTAAAATGGAGCGCCTCGCTTTTTTCTATAAGACTCAAATTGTTGGTGTTGTTCTTGAGTGAGTAATTCATTAAAAAAACGCATGTCCGAAATACGCTGTGTGAGTCGTGACTCATTGAGCGTCAAGAGTTCTGATTTTAGGTGTTGAAGCTTTGTGGAGTCGATTGGTTTTTTTGCCAATTCATTTTGGAGTTTTATTTCTGTGTTTCGGATTTTTTCAAAAAGAGCATGATGGATAGAATCGCTAGACAAAAAATGGGTGTCATATTTTTTAAGTTGCTCTTCTGTAAAATTCAAAGTAGAAGTCAATTTATTGTGTCTTCTGTGGGTGTTTCTTTCTCTTGATTTGTTTGTCCTTTTAGAGTTCATATGAGAGTTTCTTTGGTATCTGTCAGAGGCATGGAAGCGGGGTCCATAAGCATGGGGAGATTCTATTTTAGATTCATGGGGATAGCCTCTATGCATCTTGGCAGAGTAAGGTGGGGCACTGAAATTTGTGAGCCAAGCACCGCCAAAAAAACCAGTTGAAAATGCAAGGATAATCACGCTTGCGATAAGGATTTTTGTGTTTTTATTCATATATATACCGCCTTTATTAAAATTCGTTCCAAATAGAAGTGGTCTCTTCGATGGCATCGCCTTCACCTAGAGAAGAATACCAGCTAAGGAATTCACTTTCTTCAATCAAAGAATCATCTGTGAGCCCAAAAGGAGGGGCTTGGACACCAATATATCCAATCAAGAGACTCCCTGTAAGGAAAAATAAACTGGCTGCTATAGAGAGTTTGGAATACAAAGAAAAGCGTCTCTTCTTCTTTTGATTTTTTTGCACTTGATTCAAAACTTTTTCAAATGAATCTGGAAATACCTGCTGTTTTGTGATGGAATTTAGGTCAAACATGAGCAAACTCCTTGGAATATGATGGGGTTAGGATTTGTTGTAGTTTTTGTTTAGATCTAGAGAGCCTAGATTTGACAGTGCCTTCGGGAATATCAAAAAGTGAGGCTAAATCCTTAATTTCTAAACCTTCTACTTCTTTTAGCCAAATCAAACTTCGCATTTCAGGGCTTAAAGTGTTCAGTGCTTTTTCGAGAGCAGCAGAAGGAGCTTCTGGTGTAGAAGGCGTAGAAGGCGTAGAAAAAATGTTTTCCTGGATTAATTCTTGCTGCTCTATTTCTAGTTCTATGCGGCGTTTGTGTTGCCTTTTTTGCATTAAACAAGCGTTTAGTGTGAGCTTGTATAGCCAAGTAGATAAACTGGAATGTCCACGGAAATTTTGGAGGCTTTCGGGGAGGGCAACAAAAATATCCATCAAGATGTCTTCTGCTGCATCTCGATCCAGTAAAACTCTATAGGCCAAATTTAAAACAGAAGTGCTGTGTAGAAGCCATAGAGACTTTAGCACGCGAGTATCGCCTTTAGCAAGTTGTTTTTTAATATGGTTTAAGTCTTTCAAAATATTACCTACTATTAAACTTAGATGTTTCAAAAACAAAAAAGGTTCCATCTCTTTATAAAAATGGACAAAACAAATTAAAAGAAGCAAAAAAGCTTGATTTTTTCATTAGTTTTAGTTTGTATTTTATTAAAGACTGTTTTTTTATTAAATTCAATAAATTCACCTAAGGATCGTATGTTACACCACTCTAATTCTTATAAAAAACTCCTAGATGCCACACAGAATCGATTGTTGATTTTAGACGGTGCTTTTGGAACTATGTTGCAAAGGTTAAATTTAAGCGAAGCAGACTTTAGAGGTGACATTTTAAAAGATCACCCCATCGACTTAAAAGGCAATAACGATGTGTTGTGCTTGACTGTGCCAGAAGCCATAAAAGCCATTCATTTAGAATATTTAGAGGCTGGAGCAGATATTATAGAAACCAATACTTTTGGTGCCAATAGCTTGAGTCAACAAGATTACCAGCTAGAATCCTTGGTCTATGATATGGCTTATGCAGGGGCAAAGCTTGCTTCTGAGGCAGTATCAGAATTTCAAAAAACGAATCCTTCCAAAAAAGACCTTTGGGTGGCGGGTTCCATAGGGCCTACTTCTAAAACAGCAAGCATGAGTCCAGATGTTTCTGATCCAGCTTATCGAGCGGTTCGCTTCACAGATTTACAAGCGGCATATAGAGAACAAGTTCGTGGTTTATTAGACGGTGGTGCAGACATTTTATTGATTGAAACCATATTCGACACCCTGAATTGCAAGGCAGCCTGTTATGCTATTTTAGAAGAATGCACAGAACGCGGAGTTTTATTCCCTATTATGGTGTCGGGAACCATCACCGATGCTAGTGGTCGATTGTTGTCTGGGCAAACCGCTAAAGCATTTTGGCATAGCTTGTCTTCTTATCCTATTTTTAGCATTGGTTTTAACTGTGCCTTGGGAGCCAAAGAAATGATAGGGCATCTACGCGAAATTCAAGACGCTCCTTATAGGATTAGTGTGTATCCTAATGCTGGTTTACCCAATCAATTTGGAGGTTACGACGAAACACCTTTAGAAATGGCTTCCATTATATCCAAATTTGCAGAGGAAAACTTAGTCAATATTGTAGGGGGATGTTGTGGTACCACTCCCGAAACCATTCGTGCTTTTTCTAAAAACTTAAACTCTTTTACACCAAGACAAGTGCCTGCCCCTAGTACCGATTTATTGCTGTCGGGTTTAGAGCCTTTGAAAGTCGATAAAGACAGTCGCTTTATCAATATTGGAGAACGCATGAATATAGCGGGCTCCTTAAAATTTGCTCGTTTGATTAGAGAAAAAAACTATGCAGAAGCGGTACAAATTGGAATAGACCAAGTAGAAAATGGAGCACAAATCATAGACATCAATTTAGATGATGGCATGATAGACTCCGAAAAAACGATGGAATACTTTTTAAACTTACTCATGTCAGAGCCTTCGGTTTCAAAGCTCCCTATAATGATAGATAGCTCTAAATGGGAAGTCTTGGTGGCAGGCATGCGTTGTGTTCAAGGCAAAGGGATAGTGAACTCTATTAGTTTAAAAGAAGGAGAAGAAGCCTTTTTAGAGAAAGCAAAAGAAGTGAAAAACTATGGTTTTGCATTGGTTTGTATGGCATTTGATGAAAAGGGCCAAGCAGACACCTACGAAAGGCGAATTCAGGTTTGCACTCGAATGTATCGTTTGTTGGTCGATAAAATTCAATTTCCACCTCAAGATATTTTATTTGACCCCAACATTTTATCCATTGGCACGGGCATGGAAGAGCACGCTTCTTATGCTAAAGATTTTATCGATACTTGCACCTATATCAAAGCTAATTTACCCCACGCACATATTGTAGGGGGAGTGAGCAACTTGAGTTTTGCATTCAAGGGAAACAACGCCATTCGAGAAAGCATGCACACCTGTTTTTTATATCATGCTTTCAAAGCTGGAATGCGTTTTGGTATTGTGAACGCAGGCGTTTTACCTGTATATGAAGACATAATCAAAGAAGAGCGAGACCGGATCGAAGACTTGATTTTCAACCGCTCCCCCCAGGCCACAGACAAGCTTTTGGCTTATGCAGAAACAATCAAAGGTCGAAAAAACAACGCTTTGGATTCCGAGCATTTCTTACAATGGCGTCAGTTAGAAGTCGCACAAAGATTACACCATGCCATGATCAAAGGCATAGACCAATTTATTGAAGCTGATGTCGAAGAAATGAGACAAAAAATGTCAGACCCAGTACAAGTGATCGAAGGCCCTTTGATGGACGGCATGAACGAAGTGGGGAGACTTTTTGGAGAAGGAAAATTGTTTTTACCTCAGGTCGTCAAGAGTGCTCGAGTCATGAAAAAAGCAGTGGCTGTATTGTTGCCATATATAGAAGCTGGGAAATCTGGAGTATCGAGCAGCTCTGGCAAAATTTTAATGGCCACTGTCAAAGGAGATGTTCATGATATTGGCAAAAACATAGTGGGCGTGGTGCTGAGCTGCAACAACTATGAGATTATAGACTTAGGGGTAATGGTACCCACCGAAACCATCGTAGAAGCCATTCACAAACACAAACCAGACATGCTAGGACTTTCGGGTTTAATCACCCCCAGCCTAGAAGAAATGATACGAGTCACCAAAACTCTCCAAAGAGAGGGCATTCAGATCCCGATTTTAATCGGAGGAGCTGCCACTTCAAGCATCCACACTGCTGTTAAAATAGCTCCAGAATCAGATGCCCCTGTTATTTACACCACAGATGCAGGCAATTGCGTCACAGTGGTAGAGCAATGGATGAACCCTCGCAAAAGAGACGCTTTTTTGGAACAACACTTAAAAAGGCAGTCAGATTTAAGGGATTTACATCAAAAGCAACAAGAAAAAATCAAACATGTTTCCATAGAAGAAGCAAGGCTTCGCGGTGAAAATTTATTTGATTGATTTTCAATAAAAATATTTTGAAAGAAAGGTGGGGTAGGGGAAAGCCTTCCCCTGTCTTCGACCCCTGTGGGTTCTCCGCCACCCCTTCGACTTCAAGGACTTTGAAAGCTCAATAAAACACTATAAGTTGCTTCTTTTTAAGAAATTTAATTATATTCATCAAGAGAGAAAATAATACTATAAATTATGAAGAGAGGTGATTTTATGAAGTTAGGTTTTAGAGCATTAAAAGAAAAACATCGATATTTGAGGGGAGAATGGGATGGCTATAATCCCAGAAACACCTCTTTAAGAGTGCATCGGGCATTGAGTTGGTTAAAATCTGCAGAAGAAGTTGGAGAAAATATAGACTTAGGCTTTATTTCCTTGTGGATTTCTTTTAATGCACTTTATGGAGTCAAAGATTTAGACCAAAACTATGAAAACGAACGCAGCCTCATGAAAAAGTTTTTTATCAATGTACTCCAGTTAGACGAGTTTAAAGTGTTGGCTGATTTTACTTGGAATGAATACTCCAACTTACATCGAATATTCATTAATAATAAATATGTTTTCCATCCTTTTTGGACTTATATGGACGGGCACATTGACGAAGAATCATGGGAATCAAAACTTGAAAAATCTATTAATGAGAGCAAAGGAGCTTTAACAGATCAAAATATTTTAAAGTTTCTTGAAATTCTTTTTGATAGGCTTTATGTGCTTCGCAATCAATTGATGCATGGAGGGGCCACTTATAATGGAAAAGTCAATCGAGAACAAGTGGGTCTAGGCTATCAAATTTTGTCCAAAGCCATTCCTTCTTTTATAGATGTCTTACTCGAAAACCCAAATCATGATTGGGGCTTGCCCACTTATTTGCCTGTAGATGTAGATGAATCCATGCTAATGTGAGAATCTGGATCAAAAGAAAGGTCTTCTAGTCTTGGGGTGGCAATGAACACTTGGGTGTGTTTTTCTTTGATTAAGTTTGCTACAGCACGCCTTCGATGCTCGTCTAGCTCAGCAAAAATATCATCTAAAAAAAGAATAGAAGGGGCCTTTTCTTTTTTGGTGATATCTAGTGCGGCAAACCGCATTGCAATGGCTGCAGATCGGCTTTGACCTTGAGAAGCAACACTCCTAAACTCATGACCAGAAGTCCACAAGACTAAATCATCTTTGTGGGGTCCCAATATAGTGACACCTTGTTTTCGCTCTATTTCTTCTACTCCTTCTAATTTTTCTCTAAAAGACTGCTCTAGATTTTGAGCGTCTGGATCTTTAAAGATGGATTGACGGTAAGTGCAATGGATTTTATCGCGACCTTCTGCCAAAATATGGTAGTATTTTTGAATAGATGGGTCTAACTGATTAGATAGATCAATACGAAGCCTCCACACTCGAATAGCCAAATCAATAAATTGCTCGGTGAGCACAGCATACACATCTTCTCCACCAAAAACTTGACCGTTTCGATATTGCCTTAACCATTGATTCCTTTGTTGAAGCACTCGGCGGTAGTGTCTCAATAGCTCTGTGTTTAAAGGAGAGAGCAAGCAAAGGATTTCATCTAAGTAGCGGCGTCTTTCTTCGGGAGCTCCTTGAACCAGACTAATATCAGCTGGTTGCATAATCACTGCTGGTGTTTCTCCAAAGAAAAAACTGGCAGAACTCGACTCCGTATCGCCTTTTTTTGCTAAAATATTGGAATTAGACTGGAGGCGTATGGCTCTTGTAGAATCGTTCAATCTTATCCTAGCAATAGCCTCTTCACTCTTCCAGTGGATCAAATCTTTTAAGGATTTTGTTTTAAAAGAATAACCTTGGCATAATAAATATAAAATTTCAAGAACACTCGTTTTCCCACTCCCATTTTTACCACTAAAAACCGTGATACCCTCTTTGAAATTGAAATCCAAAGTGTGTAAGTTTCGAATTTGTGAAACATGCAAAGAAGAGATCAAGGGAAATTGCCTCTAATAGTGAAACTTAAGGGACTCCAAAGCTGCACATTAGATTCATAGAGCAAGGCATAACTCAAATCGATAGGGTATATTTTTTTAGCTATCCGTAGATCCAGTTGATAACCAAGTCCAGCAGAAAATTGAAGTCCATCCATCCCCACACTAATACGCCCCTTGGGAATAGCTTCTAGATCAAAGCCTATCCTTGCAGTCCACACATGGCGATCGGGGTCAAAAGCAAGTAAAGTGTCTGCAATTTGATAATCTATTGCTTCTAACCAGGCAGAGACCGGCTTAGAAAAAATTTGACTACGGTAACCTAAACCCACTTGAAGAGCCTTTGGACGAAATCCGTGAGTCGAAATCACAGAATTATCGACACTTGGGTTTCGAGTCCATGTAGCCGAAAGGTTTTTACTAAAACTAAGGTTTCGAATGACTACCGACGAAGACCATTTGGAGTTCCATTGCCGTATCCATCCCAAATTAAAACTAATCGGACTTTGAAAAGCATCGACCAGTTGAATGTCTTGATAATAAGAGGCTAAATCTAAGTTGTCGTAACTCATGCTAAAAGAAATCCCAATAGCATCTAAACGAGAAAGGCGATAAGCAAAGCCCAAATGCATCATAGTAAAATAAGGCCTTGCTTCTCCAAGTGTTTCGTCGTCGTCATTAATCACATCAAAATGAAAATCACCTCGATAAAGCATAGCAAAACCTATTCCCATGCGTTTGCCAATGCGTGTGTCTAGTCCCAAAGAGCCTCCACTTCGGTCCAAGTCTCGTTTTTCTGCATGCAAAGAATAGTGGAAATGATTTTTAAAAGCTAAAATGGCAGGGTTCCAATAAGCTCCAGGCAAAGCCGCTGTATCTGCAGAACCGGTGTTACCACGACTGAGTTCATGAGCACCTGTTCCCATTCGATCTACAAATCCGTCAAAAGCTCCCAAGCTTGCTTTTTTGTGAGCCAAAGAAATTCCAAAGGAAAGAGCACAAAGTAAGATGAGTTTTTTCATTTCTTGGCCCCCCCTAAGCTCATGGCTTTTCCCCAGCCTACATGGCCGTGATTGTCTTGGACTCGAATGTAGTATATGCCCATCGCACAAGCCCTACCGTGTTCGTCTAAACCATCCCAGTAATCTTCAGTAGGCTTAGAACTTCGAACTGCATTTTTTTCTCGAAAAGCATTTTTTACAATCGTCTTGACTTTAATCATATCGTAACTAAAGACTTCTATTGTCACCTTAGAGTCTTGACTCAATTTATAGGCGATTTGTGTCTTGCCTGTGGCAACAATCACCGAAGGGATCATTCGTATTGAGCCTAAATCATTAGAAACAGGGCTTTGATTTAAAATATGTGTCCATGTTTTTCCTGTATCTGCAGAAACAGAAACACCACTACCATAAGAAGAAACGGCTAGTCCTGTGGTTTTGGAATCCAATGGAAAACTAGTTACTGAAGTCAAGATAGAGTTGTTGTTTAAAACCCCTGCTTCTACACCATAAAGCCATTGCCTTGAATGAGACCAAGGGATGGCTCCCACGCTATCTAACTTTAGAAGTCCACTCACAGAACCTTCAATGGTTTGCACAGCCAAAAAAGCTAAATTTCCAATAAAAGCAACTTCACTTACACTATAGTCCAGATCATCGTAGGCATTTTTGTGTGTTTTAGATAAAGTATCTCTAAACACAACTTCTTTAAATTTAGAACCATTATAAGAACGCCATAAAGAACTTTTTGTTTTCCCTTTTTCTCTGATAGAGCTTTCCACAATAATTTGAAGAGGGGAGCCACCCATCCATAGCCCGGTCACTCTTTTTTTAGATAACTCTTGAACGGCAGTGATTTTTTGAGGAGCCTTTTCAATATATAAACCTGACTCACTTGCCAACCACAATTCTTGAGTGGTGGGGTGTATAGCAACACTGTAAAGAGATGGATTTTCTTTTTGAATGGAAGCTCCATTTTTTAAAGAGTCCAGAGTATTTGTTTTTGTATTCAAAACAAAGTAGTCCAGAGAAGGAGTAGAAGACTGGGTATCACTTGTGTATTTGGCTAGTCCTAAAACTCCTTTGGCTATCCATAAATGATTTTTTACAGAGTCAAAAGCAAAAGCACCAATAGCTTTGTGTATAGGTAAATTAGTTTCAGAAGGGAGCTCCACTATGGGCTCTTCTAAAATCTCCTCGATGACACGCTGAGTACGCAAAAAGAAAAGCCCTTTTGGCTGGGTAAAAGAGTTTAGAGAATCGGCTTCAAACCAAGGCAAAACCCATCCAAAATTTGAAGCAAAAAAAGAGGGAGTCCGTCTTGTTTCTGCAGTCACATCAGAAAAAACACCATCTTGAACAGCGCTTTGATTGTGATCAAAATAATCAGAATTTATAGATTGGACATTGACTTTGGATTCTCCATTAGACAATTGAATTAAAGAAACACCGCTACCAGCATCTCCTCGAGAAAGCACCCACAAAGATCCAGACTTTGGCCCTTGAGAAACAGCAAAAGTAAAATTACTCACCAAAGAAGATTCTATAGCAAAAGCACTTAAAAAACCCATTAATAAAAAACTTGAAATTGAAAGTTTCATATATTACCGCATGTCTATTTCTTCGACACCTTTAATTCCTGTGTATTTAAAATTTTGGGGAGCCACATTTTTCATTCGCTTTAGATTAGAAATTTCATACACCGAAGCGTTATCCATTAAATCAGTGGTGAACAAACGAATGGGTGAATAATCTTTGGTAGAAAGCCAAACTTCGAGGGATTTAAACTGGTCTTTGTATTTTGAAGGGTCTAATTTTAGCACATAAACGGCACTGTTTTTCCACTTATCTTTTTTTAGAGACAATGCATCGCATTCTAAGTATTTAAACAAAAGCTCAGATGGGTGTGGCGTGTTAGCCAAATCCTCAATATCCTTAATAAGTACTTGCTTTTGATCAATATTCCATTGCCAAAAGGATTGTCCATCGTTAAAAAATGTAATTCCTGGAATCCGAAGTCGGTATAAATTGTCTTTTCCAATTAAAATATCTCCTCGTTGTTCAGAAACATCGGTGCTTCCAGCATGAAATATTTTTACATGAAATTCTAAAGACCAATAATTTGATTCTTTGAACCAGTTTTTTGATTTGTTTAACACCTCATTAGCTTCAGAAGCATGTAATGGACTGAAAGTCAATGTCAGTAAAATGAGATAGCGAAAAATAGAATGCATAAAAGTTCCTGCATGAAGGTGTTTATTAATAATACCTTTTTATACGCCGCATGGCAATTATTGGATAGAATTATACATATTTAATTTGTAAGATGAATCATAAGCTTAAGCTGGATCACGGAGTTCGAACCTATGTCTGCCTTTATAATTTAAAAATTTGAGCTTAGACAGCTTTGTCGAGTCTGATCACATTGTTAGAGGCCACTAAGTTTTAATGTGTGTGAGCCACCCCCTTTTTATTTAGAAACGAATCTAAGAAATGTTTTGTTTTATCAATAAAACTTCTATTTTTAATTCAAAAAAAAGTTTTTATCTATCTATTTTTCTATTTTTTTTCTGTCAAACTAATAGAAAAGGAATTATAAACATGAACAAATGGATTCTATCACTGATTTTATTGATAGTAAGCACTTCATTTGCTGCTGAAATCGAAGTGAATGGAGAGGTAAACGCTGATTACGCCACTTATTGGGATAAAAATTTTGATCCTTTCAATGCAGCGAATCAAAAAATAGGACTATCTCTGACGGCTCACTTGAACGAAGCTGTGTCAGTCATTTTGGCTTCTAAACTTTTGAGCACTTATATGAGTGAAGACGGAGAATTAGAAGAATCCGAAGTCCGACACGGAAAGTCCAGATCCACAGCCATGGGAGACGAAGACCATCGTTTTAATTCTTTTAAATTTGATGGGATCACTTTTCGATGGGCGTTAAACTCCAATGTGGCTGTGCTTTTTGGAGATCTTATTTACAGTGCAGGTTCTTTCAATTATTACTTTTGGCGTGATGAAGCTCGTTACAATGTGATTTCTCAAGAGCAAAGATTACGCGGTATTGGAGTAGAATTAGAGGAAGGACGCGTCTATATAGGAGCCTCTGAAAATAATCCTCACTCTATGCTTGTTTTTGGTTCTTATCCAATCGAGTTGATTTCTAAAACAGAAGAACGCTTGCTCTTGACTCCTAGTGCTGAGTGGGCATTTGGCTCTGAAATAGGTCGCTCCTATACTTATGCCATTGGTTTAGAAACTGTATATGCTAAAAGCTCTGGAGATATGAATTACGGTGTGACAGCCACTTGGGGCACTCACCCATACAAAGGCAAAGGAGTGCACTCCTTTTTATTAGAACCCTCTTTTAATTTTCAGTTTTTTAATTTAGGACTTTCTTACTTTCAAGCTTTAGTCGCCAAAAAAGACGCTCCTGTGGATGAACAAATTTTCACAGAAGATCAAACCATGCTTTTTATAGAGCCATCTTTTGAGCTCCATAAAAAAGTAGCCCTTGGTTTTGCCTATGAATACCACGATCCTAACAACGAAATACACGAAGATCAACGACATTTAGTAGGCCCTAATCTCTATTTGTACCCTACCACCAATGTTGATTTAGTGTTTTGGACCGGCTACAACATTTTAAAAAGAAAAGCCAATCATTTTTCTATGGGTATTAGTGCTCAAGCCAACTTCTAAGGGGCTATGTGCGGCTTAGAGTCCTAGATTCAATCCGTGGCTTATTGATTGTTCAAATGGTTTTAGACCATTTTGGAAAGCCAATTTCTACATATTTATACCAATGCTTCGGCTACTTTAGTGCAGCCGAAGGTTTTTTCTTTTTATCGGGATTTGTGGGTGCCTATGCTGCCATAAGCAAACAACACAAAGACCCAACAGCATCTTGGATGCGTCAACGCGCTTTTTCTATTTGGCAATTCCATCTTTTTTCTTTATTTATTTTGCTAGTCTTATCCATTCTGATCTTCCCTGAACTCAGTATTTATTTTAAAGCAAATATAAATAGGCCTTTTTTAGCCTCACTATTTTCAATTTTATTGATCCATACCCCCGCTTGGCTAGATGTACTCCCTTTATATGTGTTTTTAATGCTGATCGGTTCTTTTGTTTTTCCTGTATTACTTAGGGGTAAAGTTTTTCTCGTTTTTACTCTTTCTCTATGCCTATGGCTAATGGGCCAATGGGGCGGGAGTGATTTTTTTCGCTCCTTTTTTCCACCTTGGGTGTATCACGGTTTTTTTGACATATTTTCTTGGCAACTGTTATATTTTTCTGGAGCATGCATAGCGGTATGGTATAAAACAAAAAACACAATTTCTGCTCAAACTCTAAATTGGATAGGCTTGGTTTCTATTTTGATAAGCATTTTCTTCTTTTTGTGGTCCAGAAATTGGATTGCTCTTCAGGTTCCTAATAACTTTTGGATAGATCGAGAGCATTTGGGGGTTATTCGTTATCTTAATTTTATGTTTTTTATGTCGGGTATTGCTTTTGTTGTGAGAAATGCTCCGTATCTTTTGGATTTTAAACCTATGGCCACCATTGGAAAGCAGAGTTTATGGGTGTATTCCACGCACACCATTATGATCTATCTATGGTTTATTAGCCCTGCAAGCTTTCGTTTTTATTTACCTTGGAATGTGTTTATACCTATTCTGGCTTGTGTGACTTTGTGGTTTTTGGCGGTTTTTTTAGAATATTTAAAAAGGCCTCACTCAAAGCACGACTCTCGGACTTAGGGATTTTTTTAGAGTCACGAATTTTTTGAAGGGCCATATTAGAAATGATCAATGGGAATTTCTGCTTTAATAAGTATTCTCGAAGCATTTCTTTTGAATGAGTGTATGCACTTGTTAAACCCCATGCTACGGCCATTTGCGTATAATAAGTGTGGTGCTGTATAGAGCTCCATTTTTGAAGGCATTTTTCTAAATATTCATCGTTTAGAAAATGAAATAAAGATAAAACGACTGCAAATCGAACTTCGTATTCTTGTGTAGATTTAAAATACGATTCCAAAAAACTCCAGACTATTTTTTGATTTTGACGGACTTGCTTTAATCCAACACAAAAACTATCACAAATAGACCAATTGTCAATATATGGCACAAAATCTTGAATTTCTTTTAATAAACTAGATTCCCAAGGCATATAGGAGAGAGTTAAGCCTAGAAGCATTTTTTCTTCAAAAACAGGGTGATCCATTGATTTTTTAAATTCTAAGTATTGATTATTTTTGACAATGTCTTTGGCAAGGCTTCTAAGTATAGGGATTCGAACTCCTAAAATATCATCTACTCCTGGTAAAAGTCCAGAAGAAAAGCTTTGATATTCTAAGTCTATATTTTTTTCTAGAAGAGATCTGATTTTTAAGTTTATCATTGAAAAGCCTTTAAAAATGACGATCAACCCATATTAAATTTAAAAACTATAAAGTTTTTTTGATATTCTTCTCAATCTTTTATTGCCTAGAGATAAAAAAAGAGCTTGTATTGAACAAGCTCTTTAAAGTTTTATTGACCAAGGTATTTTCGACCAATCCCCATTTCGTCTTTGTATTCAACATAATCGGGAGTGAAATTCTTGTCAAAAGTAAAAGTTACATTAGCAGAGCATTGGAATTCATTGAGAAGTTTTCCAGAACCTTTAAAGGCTGTTTTTTTCTTTTCCACTCTTTCGTCGCCTTTTTTACCGACAACGACTTCTGCCTCGCACCACCCAGAACCAGTTTGTTTGGCATACACTTCTTTTCCGTCGGTAGAAACTAGTTTAATATTTTCCACTACAAACTCAGTGTTGTTTCCGGTAGAAGCCCAAACTTGTAGTTCGCCTTTAAGTGAAGTGGGAGTGATTGACAATGTTGGGAAAGCAATAACATAGCCCCATTTATCGATTCGATTGGAAGCCCTTTCACCCAGATTTTCACCAAATATTAAGAAATAACCACGAGTGTTTTTGCGACTTTTATTGAGTTCAGAGATAATTTCAGGGTTATTAGGGGCGACTTCAGCTATTTGAAGCAAAAAATACTCTCGAACCACAGGGTCGTCTTCGCTAAGAGCACGGGGGAGAGATATTTTAATATAGTGATTTTCGGCTTCGGAACGGATGGCCTTAACGGCTCCTTCCCCGACTTTTCTTCGGTTTGCTATTGAAGCTGCGGTGTCGATTTTGGCAAATGCGTTGAGAATAGTACCGTAATCAACATCTTGAGCTGCCTGTAGCTTTCCAAGATTGGCTAAAGCAGTCACAAACTCTTGCACCACTTCGTCTTTAGTGGCTGAGTCTAAACTTTTTTGAGCTTGTTCAAAATAACCAGATAAAAGTTGGCTATTAATGTCTTTTTTGGCTTCAGCATCTGCAGCGCGAACCAAGGCTAGAGTATAATTGTCATAAAATTCTTTAGAAATTTTGCCTTTTTTCTTTGCTTCTAAATAAGAATTAATAGAGTTGCGGAAACGACCTTCTTTGAGGTGTTCATCCCCGCGTTTTTCGTTGGTCCCTTTACAACCACTAAGAATAATGAGGGCCGAAAAGAGGGTTAAAAAAAGGATGTTTTTCATGATTTTTCCTTGTTGAAGATTTTTTTAGAAAAAAGAGATGTTTAACATTCTATATTTAATTTAATTAAATATCTTTAAATTAAGTCATAAGATTAAGTAAATTTTTTTTTGGAGAACAAAATACTTGAAATTTTTAGCAATAAGTCCAGAAGCAGGTCGGTGGAAACAACCTAGTCCTCTAGCTCAAGTCGTGAATCACATGACGGATGCTTTTGCACGAGTTCATGTAGAAGTGATCACTTGTTCCCCTTTTTATACGCATCAATTAGGAGATTTTAGTGCATTTCAGTGTGTTTTTGAGGGAATAGAGCCCTTACATCATCAATTTTTTCAAGTTTGGAAAGGCAAAGATTTACGGCACACCTATATTTATAGCGAAGAATTTTTTAATAGAAACGCTATTTATGGAGAAAATGGAGAAGCTTTTTCTGATAATCACATTCGTTTTTCTTTTTTGGCTTCAGCTTCACTTTTTTATTGTCAGCAAATAAATTACAAACCAAGTGCTGTATTAGGGCACGAATGGGGAGCCGCTTTTACAGGTGCTCTTATGAAAACACACTTTCATTCATATTATTCAGAGATATCTTTTTTCTTTACGGTTCATAATATTAATTATGATTTTCATTTGGCGGCTTCAGAAATCGAAAAAGTAGGCCTAAATCCTGCAGATTATAATATGGATGGTTATGAGTTTTGGGGAAAAGTGAGCTTATTAAAAGTGGGCATGCTTTATGCCAAAAATGTGCTTTTTCCTTCACAAGGCTATTGTGATTCCATTGTTCACTCCTCACTACCAGGTGGTTTGAGTGGTTTTTTAACACACAATAAATCCAAACTATTAGGGGTGCAATTTGGGGTGAGTTACAATTTATGGGATTTTAACAAAAAAACAGGTTTACCCATTCCTAAAGCCAAGGAAAATGCACGACACAACTTTGAAAAGCATTTAGGAGTAGAGTTTGAAAATCGATTGGTGATATACACTCATCTAGACGAAGAAGCCGGAAAAACTTCGGAAACATTGGCAACTATCGTCTCTGATATTATCAAACTTCAAACATTTTTAGTGATTGGTATTTTGCAAGAGCACCCCGACTGGAACTATTATCATTCTTTAGCAAAAGAATATCCAAAACACATTGCTTTACTAGATATTTCACATAGTAAGTCTGCCTTGCGTTTATCTTTGGCGGGTTCAGACCTTTTATTTGCTTCCAATTTACAAGAGCCATCTGCCTCGTTAATTTTAAAAGCCTTGGCGGGTGGAACTGTTCCGCTTTCTGGAAAAGACATTGGAGTTGCTAATTCCCTTCATAATTATATTGGAGACGCTACTTTTGCAGATGCTATATTAGTAGAAGATTCCTCTGCTCCTCATCAAATGTTGAGTCGTTTACGCGAAGTAGAGTACCTTTTTATACATAATAAGGTGATTTGGAACCAAATTATGGTCAACGCGTACAAATTTCGTTACGAATGGGATAGGACAATTGCAAAATATTTACTAACTTTAGGAGAAAATTAGGGACTTTAGCTCAATCGGTTAGAGCTACGGACTCATAACCCGTCGGTTCCCGGTTCAAGTCCGGGAGGTCCCACTCACTCCCCCTTCGAAAGAAGGGGGAGTTTTTATTTGAACTAGCTATGGAGGTTTTATTTTACTAAGTTAAAAATATGCCAATAATTTCTCAAAAGCGTCGTTTCACTATTTTTATTTACATCGCACTTCACTTGCTAGTGATTCTCACTATGGTTTTTCAGTTTTTAAATCAAAACTATAACGATGTATTTTTGTGTCTATTGACTTTAGTGCTTTTTCAAATACCTTCTTTTATAGACCGTAGATTCAAAATTTATATTCCCGACACACTTTTAATCGTCATATTGCTATTTATTTTTGCAGCAGAAATTTTAGGAGAAATTAAAAGTTTTTATATCCAATATCCAGGCTGGGACACAGTACTTCATACTATAAATGGTTTTTTGATGGCCGCCATAGGCTTCGCACTCATAGACATATTCAATAGAAGTGAAAAAATCTCTACAAAGCTTTCTCCTAGTGCCTTAACTTTCTTTGCTTTTTGCTTTTCTATGACCATTGGAGTTTTATGGGAGTTTTTTGAATTTGGTATGGATTACTTTTTTAATCTAGATATGCAAAAAGACACTTTTATCTACGAGATCAAATCGGTTGCTTTAAATCCAGAAGCAAAAAACATTCCTGTCATTGTGCCTATAGAAAGTGTTGTGATTAATGGAGAGCAGTGGGAAGGATATTTAGATATAGGTCTAATAGACACCATGAAAGATTTAATAGTTAATTTTATTGGTGCATTCTTATTTTCTTTTTTTGGTTATGTTCACATTAAAAATAGAGACAAACATAAGTTTGTAAAAAAGTTTATTCCAATTGTTCGAATGTCTAAGTCAGAGGATACTCACTCCAAAACTTAAGTTATTTTAGCGTTTCCCATTAACTTGTTCGCTTGTCTTGCCACAAAGTCATCTCCATTCAATTCCACTACTTTTCGTAATCTTTGAATACCTTCTTCGGGATTGAGTTTATAATGCAAACGAATTTCTCCAATTTGAAACAAAGTGCGTCTCGCATGAATAGCTTCTTTTTCAATAGTCAAGGCTTTCTCTAAAAACAATAGAGCCACTTTAGGAAGCTTTTTATTATTAGCGGTGTTTCCCCATTCCTGCCATTGGATAGAAGGAAGTTCAATAAAAAAACTAGAGTGAGTGATTTGGCTGGCAATAGACTCAATAAATTTTTCATCTAAAGGGCTTTCTTGTAATAAAGCTTGAACGCCTTTGCTTAAAAATTCAGAAGCAGCTTCGAATTCGGCGTTTTTGGCTGCTTTAAGTCCTTCTTCAATATTTTCTCTTGTTTTTTTCTTTTTCTCCAAATAAAGATCACCGTTGTTTTTTTTCTTTTCTAAAAGAAGGCCTTTTTGCAATTCTTGCTTTGTTTTTTTTCTAGGAGGGATTTTAAGACCCAACAAAACTCCAACACCCAAAAAAGCAAAACTTAAAATAGCAACAACAATATAAATTCTCTCATTATAAAACCAGTTGCACAAAACATCCATACTAAATAAAAGAGAAGCAAAAAACAAAACAACTTTTGGGACCGCTTTTTTATAATATCCCATAGAAACGCCCCCCAAAAGTACCGCTAAACCAAGGCTGCTTCCTTTAAGGTAATCGTTAGAAAAACTATGAAAAAAACTAGTAGAGCTGAGTAAATAAGTCATAAAACCACCGGTTAGGTTGGCCAAAAGAAAGATGCCGAGAGTTTTATATAATCCCCACCGTTTTTCTAAAATAAAAGAAGCAAAAACAAAAACCACAACAAATATAAATAGAGAAATAAAACTAGGAAACAAAATCCAATAGCTAAACAGTTTTTCTAAATTTTCTTCTGCAGGGATCAAAGGCATTGTAAAGAGCAACTGTGTATCTGTGTAGGCTTTTAATCGTCTTTTCAGCTCGGTATTATACAGTTCTTTAGTGGGTGCTATACCTTGATTGACATAACTAAGATTCCCTCCGGTTTCCCACCAAGTCTTAAAATCTTCAGTCATTTTTTGAACTCGTATATTTGGATCCAATGGGGGGTTTTTACTTAAAAATTTTTCTCTATAAGCATTAAACTCTTCTAAATACAGCTCACGAGTAGGCTCCAAACCCACTCGTTTGAATTTATCTGCCCCCTCTTTATTCCAAAAAGTATCAAAAACAACTTGTATTTTCTTTTCTCTCTTTTGATTTTCAATAAAAGGCTTTCCCCATACGAGAAGATTCACACTCACAATAGAAATCACAAAAAACACTAAAACCCATCGAGCACTAGAAAATCGCCCTAGAAATGCAAATAAATGTTTACTCATTCTTTTAATATATCTAAATGTAAACAAAAAGCAATCTTATTATTTTAAAAATTCTTTGATTTAAAAAGTTATAAATGAGGATTTTAAGTCAAAATAGCTTGTTTTAAAGCATTTTATAAAAATAATCAAATAAAAAAGAACACAAACTCGTATTTAAATATTCAATTTTTAGCAACTCGTTGAATCTTAAAAAAATGTTGTTTTGAGTTTTTATTTAGAAGCTTTGGGTGAGAATAAACTTTTTTTTTGAAGTCTTACAAACGCCTGGCTTTTAAAGTTTTGAAGATTCATTTAAGGACTTCCGTGATATTCTCGCAGTTGATTCCACAAAAAATCAGTATTCACATCACGGTAGCCTATAGCATTGACTTTTTCGCGTAGTTTATGAGCAATGTTAAAAAGATTTTCGCTCTTTTGCATGCGTTCATAACTATCAAAAATAGTCAAATCATTGATCCATTGAGTGATTTCTGGAAATTTAGAATGCTCAAATATATTTTCTCGCCCTTTTTGTAAATACTCTAAGTAGCGTTCAGTGATTTTGTAGTCATCTTCAATAAATATATCCATTGCTTTAGGGAACAAGTTTTTCCCAGTGAGGTATTCGTGCATGATGATTCCAAAACTAAAATAATCTACGGAAGTGGATAAATTTTCTCCCATCACAGCTTGTTCTGGAGCACTATAAGCTGGGCTAAGCTGTCCACCGTATTCGGTAACACTTTCTCGGAGTTTAGCTTGAGCATAGCCAAAATCACAGACTAAGATTTTATGATTGTTTTTATGCTCGTGGTCCGAACACAAAAGTAGGTTTTTTGGTTTTAAGTCTTTATGGATAATTTGATAATAATGGAGTTGACTGATTGTATTCGCAAGATAGGCTATTTGTGCTATCCTAGGTATTAATTCATCGTCAGAAAGATTTTCTTTAAAGGCTAGGTCTAGAGAGCCTCCTTTGATGAATTCCATTTTGAAATAAGGGTGTCTACCAGCTTGACCTCCACCCAAACTTTGCACTACACCCTCGATATTGGTAGCATGAATTAAATTGTTGATACGGATTTCGTCTTGAAAAGCACTCAAAAGCATATTCAAACGGTGCAAACGATTTTTGCCTTTGGGAGCCCAAAACTTACAAATTTTAATGACAATTTCTTTTTTCGCATAAATTTGAGTGTCACCCATTCGCTCTATCCAATAGTGTGCTCTATATAAACTATTGGTTCCCTCTAAAGTGAGAGGAGCAATTAGTTTTAAGCGTTCTACAGCTCCACCGCTCAAATATTCAGGATTTTGGTCGAGCCATAGCTGATACTCTTCCATAGTATAATGTTCTCGAAGTGCGAGATTACGGGAGGCTCTATCGAACCATTCTGCTAAACGATTTTTAATCACTTTTATAATTTAACAATAATTTAAGAAAAACAGTAGTCATTAGAAGCTATATCGTGCATTTAGCTTTTAGAATCTTGTTCTTCTAGAATTTGAGTGATATATTCATAAGTTTCATCTATAGAATCGCTGTATTTAAACAAAGATAGATCTTCTTCATCAATCATCCCTGTTTCCACCAAATGATCCCATTGGATTAAGCCTTTCCAAAATTCTGAGCCATAAAGTACAATTGGAGTGTTTTTAGGGTGTTTTTTGGTTTGTACTAGAGTGAGGACTTCAAATAGTTCATCGAGAGTTCCAAAACCTCCTGGGAAAACAACAATAGCACGAGCCAAGTGCAAAAACCAAAACTTGCGTATAAAAAAGTACCTAAACTGAAAGTTCAAGCTATCGGTGATATAGGGGTTAGGGTGTTGTTCAAAAGGCAGTTTGATATTGAGGCCTATAGAAGGGGTTCCTAAATCATCGGCTCCGCGGTTTCCTGCTTCCATGATGCCAGGTCCGCCTCCTGTACAAATAGCATAACCTTCGTGGTGTAAATGGTTCATCCATTTGCTCAATCTTTGAGCTAAAACTTGTGCTTCATCATAATATTTGGCTAGTTTTTTTAGTCGATTTAATTTCTTTAATTGTTGAGCATCAGAAGTCTCTTGGATTTGGCTTTCAACATCTTTTGTAGATAGTGTTCGTGCAGAACCAAAAAAAACGATGGTGTTTTTGATTTTTTCTTTGTTAAACACTTCTTGAGGAGCAATGTATTCAGAAAGAAGCCTTACTTGTCGTGCTGCATCACTTTCTAAAAACAAGGAATCATAATAAGAAATAAGAGGGCCGTTTTTTGGTTTTTTTGAAGGATTCATAAAATTCCTTTAGACTAAGATTTAAAGTGGATTTCGAATGAAATCGGATTAATTGTTGCTACTTTTTTATTAATATAAGGTTTTTTATCAAAAAAAGCTTTTTTTGACTGATAAAAACAAAAATATACAGTATATTTAACTTATGCTTGTAAAAATATGGACAAATAATTTTATTATCACTGGTGATATCGATACTTTGCGTGACGAAAGACTCACAGATTATATTCGAGAAAACAAAGATTTTATTGCGGTGACTCGAGTACGAGTGGCTGACCGTTCCGACAAGGAGCTGTTTGGAACCAATTTTTTAAATGTGAGCACTTCTCATATTGAAATAATTCTTCCTGCAGAGTAGTGGGATTGTCTCCGTCAGTTGATAAACTTTATTTATAGCATTATATGGTCATTTCGATAACGAAGTGGTAGATACACTTTTAATGTGTGCGTATCGACTTTGATTTTATATTTTAAATGTTTAGTACTTAAAAAACATAAGACTTGTTTTATTTTCAGTTTTCTAGCTCATTCCCTTTGTAAAAAAAATAAAAATACATAAATTTACATCATGACTGAAAATTTTAAAAATTCCGCACAAGTTAGAGAATCTTTTATTCGTTTTTTTGAAAGTAAAGGGCATGCGTTTGTTCGTAGTGCTCCTGTTGTTCCACAAGATGACCCTACTTTAATGTTTACCAACGCTGGTATGAATCAATTTAAATCTCTTTTTTTGGGAGACAACCCTAAAAACTTAAAAAGAGCAGTGAATAGCCAAAAGTGTATTCGAGTTTCTGGCAAACACAATGATTTAGATGAAGTTGGACGAGACACTTACCATCACACATTTTTTGAAATGCTGGGCAATTGGTCTTTTGGAGACTACTACAAAAAAGAAGCCATTTCTTGGGCATGGGAACTTTTAACAGAAGTGTGGGCTTTAGATAAACAACGGCTTTTTGTGACGATTTATCAAGAAGATGACGAGGCTTTTGAAATCTGGAAACAAGTGTCAGGGCTTCCAGACTCGCGTATTATGCGTTTTGGTGAAGAAAGTAATTTTTGGGAAATGGGGGATACTGGACCTTGTGGACCCTGTACCGAAATACATTATGATATTGGTGACTTAGAAACTCAAGAAGAAACATTTAGTGATTTAGAATTGGGCGTTAACGGTACAAATGATCGTTATATTGAAATATGGAACAATGTGTTCATGCAATATGAACGGATATCTACCGGTGAACTACTTCCTTTAAAATTCAAAAATGTGGACACAGGGATGGGGTTTGAACGCATTTGTGCGATACTGCAAGGAGTAAAAAGCAACTATGACACTGATGTGTTTGCTCCTATTATTCAAAAAATTGCAGAGTTTAGCAATATTCCTTATGATCAAGGAAAATCAGGGACCCCACACCGAGTCATAGCCGATCACTTGAGAGCACTTTCTTTTGCTATTGCAGATGGGGCTTTACCTAGCAACGAAGGTCGAGGTTATGTCTTGAGGAGAATACTTCGTAGAGCCAGTCGTTTTGCTCGGTTACTTGGGTCTAAAGAAGCTTTTATATATAAATTAGTGCCTGTGCTTGTCGAAACCATGGGCGATGCTTTTCCAGAAATCCAGGAGCGAGCAGATTTTGTCTCCGAAGTGATTCGTGCCGAAGAAGAACGATTTATTCGAACATTAGATGCTGGTTTGGATCGATTTGATAAAATAGTCCAAGAGCTCCGTGGGGATTCTGTGATTCCAGGAGACCGAGTCTTTTTGTTGTACGATACTTATGGATTTCCACCCGATTTAACACGAATTTTAGCCGAAGAAAAGTCTTTAAAAATAGATGAAGTGGGTTTTAACGAAGCGATGGAGGCTCAAAAAACTCGTGCACGGGCTGCTCAAAAAGAGTCCTTTAATGCTGTGGGAACCGAAGGTTGGGTTATTTATTCCGATGAATCGACTCGATTTGTAGGTTATGATTTAGATGTTGCAGAGACTAGTGTCCTTCGATATAAAGAGGAAAAAGGCATCTTAGCTATTGTGTTAGAAAACACGCCTTTTTATGCAGAAATGGGAGGGCAAGTGGGAGACAAAGGTCTTTTATTCAACTCCGATTTAGAAATTCAAATTTTAGACACCATCAAAGTCAATGACACTATTATTCACAAAGGAAAGCTTAGCAAAGGCACGTTATCTCAAGAGAATATGGGGGCTGTTTTTACGGCAAAAGTAGATACAAATCTTCGTAATCATTTGCGTCGAAATCACACAGCGACTCATTTGTTACACTCTGCTTTAAAACAGGTTTTGGGCTCTCATGTCACACAACAGGGTAGTCGAGTGGCTCCTGAGTCTTTGCGTTTTGATTTTAATCATTTTAGTGCGTTGAGTCCAAATGAAATAGAGCAAATAGAGAGACTAGTGAATGAACAAGTTTTGGCTTGCATTCCAGTAGAGACGGTGATAATGGATTTGGAGGCTGCAAAAGCTTCTGGAGCTATAGCTGCTTTTGGCGAAAAGTACGAAGATATGGTTCGAGTTGTAGATTTAGAGGGTTTTTCTAAAGAATTATGTGGAGGACTCCATGTTCAAAATTCTGGAGAAATAGGGCTATTTAAAATCATTTCAGAGTCGAGTGTGAGTGCTGGAGTACGGCGTATCGAGGCAATAACAGGCTTAAACTCTCTGACTCAAATGCAAGAAAACTCCATGATTGTATCTTCTCTTCGAGATCAATTTAAAACAAAAACAGAAAAGATTTTAGAGCGAATAGAGGAGCTCTTTGAAAAAGAAAAGGATTTCGAAAAAAAATGGAAGGCAGCTAAATTAGAGTTGTCCGTTCAGCAAGCAAAATCGTTATTAGTTTCACCTATACAAATTCAAAATTTATCTTTATTTATTAAAAAATTAAATATGCTCGACGCTTCATTTAAAAATCTTTTAGATGGAGTGCAATCTTGTTTAAATCCAAATGATTTAATTGTATTATTTAATGAAGATAATGGAACGGGGAGTGTTGCAGTACTTTCTGGCAAAAAAGCTCAAGAAAAAGATTTAAAAGCAGGAGAGATTGTAAAAATCTTTGCTGAACTTTTAGGTGGACGAGGGGGCGGAAGGCCTGATCGTGCACAAGCTGGCACCAAAGACTTAACGAATATGCAGTCTGTTTTTGAAAGAGCAGAACAATTGCTAAAGGAAGTGTTAAACAAATGAAATTAGGACCCATAGAGACACGATTAAATAACGGAATGGAGCAAAAAGGGGCTTTGTTTGCTGTGCTTTTAGACCCCGATACAGCTCATGATTCTAGCTTTATTCAAGCGGGGATTCGAGCTTTTAAAAATGGAGCAGATCTACTTTTGGTGGGTGGTTCTTTTATGGGGAATTTTAACATGCTTGAGCAGATTCAAGCCTTAAAAGAAAAAGTGGATATTCCTGTTATACTTTTTCCTGGTGGAGCCAGTCAAGTGGTCCCTGGTTTTGATGCAATGTTATTTATGACTTTGGTGAGTGGTCGTAATCCTCATTATTTAATTGATGAGCAAGTGCGGGGTGGTGTTTTGGTGCGCTCCTTAAAAATGGAGGCAATCCCTACGGCCTATCAGCTCATCAATAGTGATAAACGCACCGCTGTAGAATTTATTAGTGGTACTTTTCCTGTACCTGCTAATAAACCAAAACTCTCTATGGCACATTCTGTGGCTGCAGAGCTGATGGGGATGCGTTATGTCTATTTAGAGGCGGGGAGTGGAGCAGAAGAACCTGTCCCTCTTGAACATATAGTATATACTAAAAAATCAACCGATTTAAAAATCATCGTAGGGGGAGGAATTCGTTCTCCTGAAGTGGCCCAACAAAGGGTTTTAGCAGGAGCCCAAATTGTGGTGATTGGGACAGTGTTAGAAATTAATAATTCAAGCACTTTAATGCAAGAATTTGCTTCTGCTATCCATCAAAAGTAATAAGTGAGAAATTAAACATCGCTTTTTTTTGTTTTTTCTAAATTCTTTACTTTTATTGGCTATAAAAAGGTACTTTTTATAAGAGACTTTTTGGAGGATCTTTATTTTTATGATTTTACCTATTTTTGTATGGAGTTACTGATGAGCAAACTGGTGATTACAACTTATGTGCTTCGTGTTTTAGGAACAATACTCGTATTGATTTATTTTTTTGGCGGCTCCACATTGTATAATTTGTTTCCTGCATTAGAAGGATTTAATTTAAATCCAGTGTTTTTTTTGGGCATTGCTTTTTATGTGTTAGGATCTATAGTTTATTATGTGATTCACAAAAAACAACAAAAACGATGAAATGCAAATGATAGAAATAGAAGCTTTAAATAAAACTTATCGAACGGGATTTTTAATGCAAGCCAAAAAGGCTTTGACCGATGTGAGTCTTTCAGTGCCCAAAGGCTCCATTTATGGATTTATAGGTCCAAATGGGGCAGGAAAATCCACGACTATTAAAATATTAACAGGGCTTTTGACTTATGATTCTGGGCGTGTAGAGATTTCGGGAGCTTCAGCAAGAGGCATTGAAATTCGTCGCCTTGTGGGTTATTCTCCAGAACACCCTTATTTTTATGATTACCTAACGGCTCGGGAATTAATGGTTTTTTATGGGCATTTAGTGGGGCTTTCTGGGCTTGAATTGCAGAAGCGAATAGATTGGGCTCTAGAATTAGTGCATGCCAATAAAGATTGGGCAGATCGTCGTTTACGCACTTATTCCAAAGGAATGGTCCAACGCATAGGCATTGCTCAAGCGATTCTTTCTAAGCCAAAGCTTTTGATTTTAGACGAGCCCATGAGTGGCTTAGATCCAATGGGTAGAAGAGATGTTCGAAATGCCATTTTATCTCTCAATCAAGAGGGAGTGACAGTGTTTTATTCTAGCCATTTATTATCTGATGTAGAGTCCATTAGTGATAGGGTGGGGATGATTGTAGATGGTCGAGTCGTTCGAGAAGGAAAGATTCATAGCATTACCGATTCTCATTCAGCTGAGTATCATGTTTTTATTCAAGGTCCAGAACTTCAAGAGGCTCCAATCAGAGGCGTCAAAAAGGGAGTGCAATCCGGAGAATGGTTGTGCAAATCTTCTCAAGTTAAAGATGAGTTTTTACGATTTTGTGTCGACAACAACCTTTCTATTCAAAAAATAGATATACAAAGGCCCAGTTTAGAAGATGTTTTGACAGAGGAGATTGCTCGTGCAGAGTCTTAAGCATATTGTGGTTATAGCTTTAAACACCTTTCGCGAGTCCATTCGTGATAAAATTCTTTATAATTTATTCTTTTTAGCCATTGCTTTGGTTTTTTTTAGCATCATGCTCGGAGAATGGTCTGTTTTTGATCGGGCACATGTTATTAAATCGACAACCCTTTCGATTATGTCTTTATCAGGGCTTTTGATTGCTGTTTTTGTGGGAATCAGTCTAGTTCAAAAAGAGATCCAGCGTCGTACCGTATTAACCTTGCTTTCAAAACCTATCAGTCGAGTGAGTTTTATTGTAGGGAAATATTTTGGCCTGTTAGGAGTTTTAGCGGTTCATTTGATCTTTTTGTCTTTGCTTTATTATTTGATTTTATTTTTCACTCACTCAAATCCAACATGGTCTTTGCTTAGTGCTATTTATTTGATATTTTGTGAAATGGCTATTGTTGTCGCAGTGGCTTTATTGTTTTCTAGCTTTAGCACTGCAGTTTTAAGCACACTTTTTACTTTGGGGGTTTATTTTGCGGGGCATTTGTCTAATCAGTTGTTAGAACAAGTACAATTTGTAAAAAAAATGGGCGAAATCGAAGGTTTTGGTAGCGTCGTATTAGAGCGTTTGGCAATATGGATACATGCAATTTTTCCAGGTCTTTATCGATATAATATTAGTTCTTTTGTGGTTCATGATATTACAGTTTCTAAATCTTATTTAGTCTGGCAGAGTATTTATGCGTTGGGCTATATTGGGGTGTTTTTGGGAATTGCTTCTTGGTGGTTTAGTCGGAGAGATTTTTTATGAGAAATCAATATATCGCAAAAGTTTTGTTTTCTAATCGCTTGGCAACCAATGAACAAATAAAAAAATATTGGCCTCAAATTACCCAAGCAAAAGATATCGGTGTTATTTTGGTAGAAGCAGGACTTTTAAAGCCTGCAATGTACAAACAAGTTTTAGAATATGTTAAAAAACTAGAACTTAAAAAATCCAAAGGCTCGAGCACTAACACAGAGTCTAATAAAATCTCTGATTCTAAAACCTCAAACACTTTTAGTAGAGCATCTGTAGCGGTGAAGCCCACTCCAACTAAAGAATCTTTGGGAGTCTCTAAAAAAGAGACGCTCAACCCTGTTACGGCTAATACTATCATAAAAAATACAGCAAAAACAGAACTTCAAATAGAGGGAAATAACCCTTATGCAGATACTTCTGGGACACCACCTATACAAGTCGAAGCTGTTGCTGGGTTAGAATCCACCAATATCGCTCGGGTTCAATTAAAGCGCGAAGAAACAGATGACCTCACAAAAGAAAAACAGTCTTTACCAGATCAATTTGCTATTAATTCGGGTTTAGGAGACTTAGAAATAGAGGTGCCACGCGTTATAGACCCCTCGATGTCTTTGCTTCAAATTTTATCTTATGCAAGACAGTTTAACTCTACCGATGTTTATTTGCACTTAGATTCTCCTATTGCAGTGTATCAATCGGGATCTCTGCATTATGTGAGTGAAACTAAAATCGATTCTAATCAGTTGATGCAGTGGTTAAGTGAAGCCTCGCGTGGTTTTGTGGATAGTAAAGAATTTACAATGGGTAGAAACTTTAGTAAAACTTTTGCTTTAAAAGGTGCTGGTAGAGCACGACTTTCAGTGACATGGTTAGGGGTGACTCCATATTTAGCCATTCGATTGATTCCTTTACAAAGTATTGCATTAGAAGATTTGAATTTACCCGCGTTTTGCAAAGACTTTTTGAGTTTAGAAAGTGGTTTAGTCATCATTGCAGGAGAAGCGTCTAGTGGTCGTTCCACAACGATGGCTACTTTTGCAGAAACAATTGCTTCTCAAAAAGGTGTTTATATTCAAACAATAGAAAAACCCATAGAACGATTATTGCAAAATCCAAACGGAATTATAGCCCAAAAAGAAATAGGTTTACACGCTTCTACTGGAGCACAGGCTACTCGAACCGCTATCAATGATGGGGCTGATTTGATTCTTTTTGATCACATCGAAAACATAGAAGAATTAGGACTTTTGCTTCAAGCTGCTAATGCAGGGGTATTAGTTTTTGCGGTCACTTCTGGGAAAAATATTTTGGGTATTTTAACTCGATTCTTGGATTCTGTATCAGAAATGCAAAGACAACCATTAGCTCAATCTTTAGCGGAGCAGCTCAAAGGAGTCATTGTGCAGCATTTAATACCTATTGTAGATAAGCAGGGAGAGGTTTTGGCTGTAGAAGCTCTTAAGGTATCTACAACAATAGCCAGTTTAATTAGAAAAATGGAATTCATGCAAATTCCATCGACTTTAGCTTCCATGAAATCGACTGCACAAACTTTAGACGATTCTTTGCAAAACTTGGTGGATTTGGGGTATATTGAAGGCTCCGAAGCATGGAAACGAGCTTTTGATGTGCGTCGCTTTATGGCGTATAAGCCCTCAAAAAAGGTTGAAATATGAAATCACCCATAGAAAAATGTTTAAGTTATACTCTTGAAGCAGGTGCGAGTGAGTTAATTATTGTCGAAGGCTTTACTCCAGCTGTTCGATTATTTGACGAAGTGCGTTTAATTGAAGATGCTCCTATAATTTATTTTGGAACTTTAGATGCTTTTTTAAAAAAACTAGACGCAGAGTCAGGTGTGTTTACTGCTGGACCGTGGGACGATGTTTATTGGCGGGTACGGTATTCTAGAGGAGCATTTGGAAAACAAGCAAGCTTTAGACCTATTCTTTCTAAGTGTCCTTCATTTGAAGAGTTAGGGGCTCCGCAAGCACTGACTTCGCTTTTAGAGGTGAGTTCTGGATTGATCTTATTTGCGGGCACTCCTTGTTCGGGAAAAACAACTTCGGCCTCTTCTTATGTGAGTGCTCTTTGTAAAAATAGAGTTTTAAGAGCAATATTTTTGGATCCTGTTGGCGAAATGGAAATTCCAACTGGAGATACATTGTTAATGCAAGCTAAAAGTGAAGATATTTCTAAAACACTCAAGCAAGGTTTATTGGCGGGGACTGATTTATTTTGGCTAGGTGATTTAAAACAAGAAAACATTATAGATGCCTTGCGTGCAGCAGGAGCGGGAGCTATAGTAGTGGCTACTTTTACTGCGGGTAATTCGATGGGAGTTTTAGACGCTCTTGTTTCTTTTGAATCTGTAAGTGATATGCAGATGGCAAGGTCTTTGTTGAGCACCAATTTAAAAGCTATCGTCATGCAACATTTGATTCCTGCAATAGATTTTTCTCAAATGTTTGCTGCATGGGAGCTTATATATAACACTCAAAATATCTCTTCTTTGATCCGCAGTGGTGAACACTTTAAGTTGCCTTCTTTGATTGCTTCTGCGAGTGCCGAGGGAATGCTATCTATAGATATGTCGTTAAAAGAATTAGTGGAATCTCAATATATCACCAAAGAAAATGCACTAAAATTAGCATTTGATCCCTCTAAAATACCTTAAGGGATCTATTATGAAGGCACTAAAGTTTATACTCATCTTATTTTGTTTCTTTGCTTGGGGAAAAAATCCTGATTCGACACTTTTATTTAAAGACCAACATTTAAAGGAAAATACAGTAGAGAGGGTAGAAGCTTTTCAAGAAGAAAAATCAAAGTCTATGACAGAAAAAAAATCTGCAGACGAAGAAAGAAAAAATGAACGCATAGGGGAATCCAGTCCTCCTCTTGAGAGTGTGTTATTAGATTCAGATTCTATAAAAACACTGGACACTGTAAAAAAAACGGACCCAGTCATTTCGCAGTCAAAAAACAGTTCAATTGCTAATAAGCGTACTGTAAAAGATCCAAAAAAAGTTTTGTATTTAGGGGGTGGAGAGCATTCTCCGTGGTTTCATTTGGGCGTTTTGTATGCTATTGAGGAGTACCAAATTCCTATAGATTCCATTGTAGCCACTTCCTGGGGGGCTTGGGTGGCTGCTTTATGGATTTCGGGTTTTAGTCCAGATCAAATTCAAAGTTTGTTTTTAGAAGAAGACTTGAAAGATTTTGTTGGGAAGGAACAAGGTTCTAATGATTCAAAAGACTTTATTCCCTTTTTACCTATTGCAAAAAAAGGACTACCTACTTTGCAATGGCGTTATTCTATAGAAGGAGATTCTTTAGGGAAACTTAAAGTTCAAAGGCAAATTTTAGGACGCGAGTCTTTGGAATATCAGCGTAACTGGTTTGAATTTAGAATACAAGAAAGCCTTTCTCGAAAGCCCATACACCCTAACAAAGCTTTTTTAAGCATTTCTCCAGAGTTTTCAACGGGTAAAAACTTAAAGACAATTTATCAAAGTCTTCCTTTACGAGGTCACAGGCATTCAGGAGAGTGGGCATCTTTAGTGCTTATTCCCTCCATAACGGATTCTTTAGAACTTTCTATTGTATCCACTCCAATTCCAATACGCTATACAGACACAGTCACAAATCCTTGGAAAAGAACTATATGGAAACAAAGTTTAGAATCATTAGAGGATTTGCCAAAAAATGTCATATTACTCCGTCCTCATCGGATTTCAGAAAACACACGAGAGGCTTATATTCAAGCAGGTTTTACTGCCTTTGAGAAAAAGCTTGGTGTGATAGCAAAAAATTTAACTAAAAAATCTTCCCTTCGATCTACGGATTCTATTATTCCTTGGTTTCAATTTAAACCTTCTTACGACGCATTAAGTGCAGAGATCCAAGCACAGATTAAAACACATTGGAACCCCAAAGATACCGGTATAGAAGCCCCCAAAAATTTTTTGAAAAGCCTTTATGAATCTGGTCTTTATCAAGATATAAAATTGGAATTGCAAGAAAATGGGGAGCTTTATGTGGATGCGAAAACACCTAGCATTCTCGATATTTATTTGGGAGGCTTTGGATCTAATATTCGAGGTGTGAATGCTTATTCAAAAATAGACATGCAATATATTAATCAGTTTGAATATTTGTTTTTACTCGATGCTTTTTATGGCTTAAATTCTTATGGTATTCGTCCAGAAATTCGATTGTCAAGGCTTTTAGATGGAAAAGGAAGCTTTTTTATTAATGTGGATTATACGAAAATAGAAGTTCTTAAAAATTACCTTCAAAATGAATTTTTATGGAATGCTCTTTTAGTGGAGTCAAAGAAAGATTTTAACACGGGTTTTGTTTATCAAGTGAGTGATTGGACTCGATTGGATTTTAGAGTGTCTTTTGCATCTAGAGAGCATCAGTTTTATTATGGTAAAGAAATTCTAAACATAAAGAGTAAACCCGTCGAACCATTTTTTAGTTATGAGTATTCTACTCCAAATTTTGAAGAGTGGTTTGGAGGTGATGGATATCGTATAAAAGCTAGCCTTTCTATGCGATCTATTTATGCTGGTATTTATGACTTTGTTCCCATGCACTATCGAAGTCAAGTGAATTTTGAGTTTAAACATTCTCCAACTCCTTTTTTGAACTTAGGCCTTGCTGCAATTGGAGCTCTTAGCCTTTATCATAAAGAGGGGTATGGTTATGTGTATCCCGAATTACTGGGTTATAATCCTATAGATAATTTTTATCGATTTCAAATTCCAGCAAGTCCATGGAGCACAGAATGGTACTTTGCAGAATTAAGTTCTTATCATTATGCTTTGCTTCGAACACAAATCGGACTCCATAAACATTACTTTGGTTTTTGGGTTTTTGCTTCGTATATAAAAGATTTTGAAGAAAATCCAAGCGTATTTATAAGAGACCATCGCTTTTTATTAGAGCCTACCCTTCGTTTTGCTTATAATTCTTTGGATGTGAGGGTTGGTTTGAGTCGTTTGGTGGATCATCAAAATATATTGCAATTAAGAAAGTTTAAAGATTATCGTTATTTTATCCAAATAGGTAATTATCAATTTTAACGCTTAGAAGCCATCCATAATTAATTGTGTTTTTACATTTCATTTTTTTATATCAGTAGTGATTTGATTTCAAAATTTCAAAGATTTTTTCTTTATGAAGCGCTTTGAAGCGTGCTTCAATATGGGTCTTTTCAATACAATAAGTGGGGTAGTGTTAGAGTCAATAAATACTTTGATATTATCTTTTTTTGTTTTTTGATGGATTATATTTATATATTTGTTTTATGAAGTATTTTATTGTTCTTGCTGTGTTTTTTTTGGCGGCGTGCTCTAATCCAGAAAAAAAGGCTGAAATAGAAGTTTTAGAAAAAGAAGTTCATGCTTTGGAATCTCTAATACAAAAAACTAAGGATTCTTTGGAGGCTTTCGAGAAAAAAAACAGTGTCATTAAGCAAAAGTTAGATTCTTTAGATATGAGTCCTTGATGATTTTACTTAGAATTCCTATCATAGGATTTTTATTTTTTTTGAGTTTTTCTTTTTCTTTAACAGCAAAAAACACTTTTTCAGCTATTCCTTTAGATCAGTTTATTCCTTTATTTTGGGGACTTGGTTTTTATATACTCTTTTTTGTTTTCTTGAAAATAGTGAAACAAGACTTGTGCTTTTTTCAAACATTCTCTCATGAATTAAATCATGCAGTTTTTGGACTTTTGTTTTTCAAAAAAATGAATAGTTTTCAAGTTTTTTCGAAACGAGGTGGACGAGTTTCTTTTGAAGGAAAAGGCAATTTATTCATTGCCCTTGCCCCTTATAGTGTACCTTTATTTGCTCTTTTTGTCCTTTTGTTTCGTGGAATATTGATTTCCACTTTAGTTTTTCCATTACAGATTTTAATTTTCTTTTTTTTAATTTTTCATTGGCACTCACTTTTTATAGAGTTTCGGCCTTATCAATCCGATTTAAAGGAATATGGCTTTATTTTCTCTTTGGCATTTGTGCTTTTTATGAATATTAGTCTTGGCTCATGGATTTTTTTAGTTGCTATTCAAAGTTACAATGAAGCCTTTTTGTACCTTCAAAAATCAATTTTAGAAATTCCCAAGAATATAGAGTTTATCAAGAGCCTGATTTTTAAAATCATATGAGCGTCCAAAAAAAACAAGACTAAATATCTTTTTACTGGATCTTGAGTTTAAGGGACCATACAATAAAAAAGGACTCTATCTATAAAAACTTTTAAACGATAAAAGACTATGAGGCTCTTAGCTCTTGAGCTCCATTTTTTGTTTTTTTTAATCTAATAAAATCTTTTACTGTTTCAATGATTTATTCATTGGCTATGGTGTTGTGAAGCTTGGTGATTTTACTTGACTCTTGTTCATTTGTTCACTATATTATACGCAAATAAAGGACTTTTTTGTGGTTTTACCTCCCGCTTAGTCCTATGATTTGGAGAGTTTTATGACACAATCTGTCATTGTTCGTGATGCGAATGAACATAATTTGCGTCATGTCAATGTGAACATCCCTAGAGATTCTATTGTGGTGATTACGGGAGTATCGGGTTCGGGCAAGTCGAGTCTTGCTTTTGACACTATTTTTCAAGAAGGTCAAAGGAGGTTTTTAGATTCCCTTTCGGCTTATGCAAGGCAGTTTATTGGGAATTTAAAAAGACCCGATGTCGAAAGTGTGCGAGGTATTTCACCTACTATTTCTATCGATCAAAAAACCATCAATAGAAATCCTCGTTCTACGGTAGGCACAGTTGTAGAAATTATGGACTATTACCGCTTGTTGTTTGCTCGACTTGCAGATCCACATTGTCCTCAGTGTGGCAAAAAAATAGAAGCCCAGTCCATCGATCAAATAGTCGATTATCTGTTTGCAGAAAAAGACTCGCAGAGTCTCATTGTCATGGCACCCATTGTTCAAGAAAGAAAGGGTGAATATCGTAAAGAAATCGAAGATTTAAAGTTAAAGGGCTATTCACGAGCTCGAGTCAATGGGCTTATTTATCGATTAGAAGAAATACCTTTACTAAAAAGATACGAAAAACACACTATCGAAGTGATAATAGATCGTTTAGACATTCAAAAAAAGCACATCTCTAGAATCAGAGAGGCCATTGAAGGAGCTCTTCGATTGACCAGCGGGAAAATGGTTTCATTTTTATTCAACAACACTGAGTATTTTATTCAAAGCACCGAGTTGGCCTGTGCTTCTTGTGCGGTCTCTATACCCGAATTAGAGCCTCGTTTGTTTTCTTTTAATGACCCTTTGGGGCAGTGCAGCGCGTGCAAGGGCCTAGGGCGAAATTATGAGTTTGATGTCGATTTAGTGGTACCTAATTCAGATTTATCCATCGAAAAAGGAGCTTTTGCAGTTCAAAAAAAAGATGGAGACATTATTTTTTCAGATTATGGATGGAATGAACTTCATGATATTGCAAACACAATGGGTTTTTCTCTAAAAACACCCTGGAAAAAACTTTCTAAAACAAATCAAAACGCTGTGTTATATGGAGTAAAATCCAAAAACCTTTTGGGAGTAATTCCTGTAATGCAAGAGCTGTGGGATCGCTGGCATATCCATCATTTTAAAAAATATATGAGAGATAGTGTGTGTTCTGCATGCAAGGGTTCTAGGCTAAACTCTGTTGCCAATGCGGTCCTTTTTCATGGCGAGTCTTTGCATCACATTAGCCAGTGGTCTGTGGCAGATTCTTTGAGTTTTTTTAATAGTCTTGATTACACCGAAAAAGAGAAACGAATAGGCAAAGAAATATTTAAAGAAATTTTCAACCGATTGTCTTTTTTACAGGCCGTGGGCTTAGGTTATTTAAATATTTCTAGAAGTTCTGCGACACTTTCGGGTGGAGAAGCCCAAAGGATTCGTTTGGCTGGAGCTGTGGGTGCGGGGCTGCAAGGTGTTTTATATGTTTTAGATGAACCAAGTATTGGTTTGCACCCCAAAGACAATGAACAGCTTTTAGATATTTTAGAATATTTGAGAGCTCAGGGGAATAGCTTAATTGTAGTCGAACACGACGAAGAAACCATTCGCCGTGCAGACTGTGTGATTGATATTGGTCCTGGAGCAGGGGTAAAAGGCGGCCAAGTGATTGCAACAGGAAGTGCCTCCGATTTAGAGAAGAATCCTAAATCTTTAACCGGTTTATATTTGAGTGGAAAAAAGAAAATTGAAGTCCCTCAAGATCGAAAAAAAATCACAAAAGACACACCATTCTTAAAAGTATTTGGAGCCAAAGAAAACAACTTAAAAAACATAGATGTTTCCATACCTCTAGGAGGGATTTTCACCGTTTTTACAGGAGTTTCAGGTTCTGGAAAAAGCACTTTACTCAATCAAATCATACGAAAAGAGCTGGCCAGACATTTTCATGGATCCACCGAAGAACCAGGACTATTCGATAAAATAGAGGGCTTGGAGCACATAGACAAAGTCATAGAAATAGATCAAAATCCTATAGGAAGAACACCTCGCTCCAATCCTGTCACTTACACTAAAATATTTGACACCATCCGAGAATTATTTGCCTCTTTAGAAGAAAGCAAAGTACGCGGCTATACCAAAAGTCGATTTAGTTTTAATGTACCGGGAGGGCGTTGTGAAATGTGTGAGGGCTCGGGAGTAAAAACCGTGGATATGCAAATCATGCCTAGTGTTGATATTCCATGCGAATTTTGTGAGGCTAAACGGTTTAATGAGGCTACACTAGAGGTTTATTATAAAGGTCTTAATATCTATGATGTGTTAGATTTGAGTGTTTCTGAAGCGTGTGAGTTTTTTAAAAATATCCCAAAAATTATAGAACCTTTGCAACTTTTAGAAGATATTGGGCTAGGTTATTTAAAATTGGGGCAGCCTTCTACAACCCTTTCAGGTGGAGAAGCTCAACGGATCAAAATCAGTTCAGAACTGAGGCGACCAGGTACAGGAAAAACTCTTTATTTATTAGATGAACCTACCACAGGGCTTCATTTCGAAGATATTCAACGCTTATTGGATTGCTTGAACAGGTTGAGACATTTAGGGAACACCTTGGTGGTGATCGAGCATAATCTAGATGTTATCAAGCAGGCAGATTGGGTGATTGACTTAGGGCCAGGAGCTGGAAATGCAGGTGGAAATCTGGTGGCTGTGGGGAGTCCCGAAGATATTATTCAAAATAAATCTTCAATCACAGGAAGTTTTTTAAGCCCCATATTAAAAGGGCAAAGCTCTGCACCACAAAAAATGGAGCGTTCCTCTGTCTTCGAAGATCATTTTTCTCTAGACATACAAATCAAAGGAGCTAGAAAACACAACCTAAAAAATTTTGATTTGACTATTCCTAGACACCAATTAACGGTTATTACAGGGGTGTCGGGGTCTGGCAAATCCAGTCTTGCTTTTCATACGCTATTTGCCGAAGGTCAAAGGCGTTTTGTAGAAACTTTAAGTGCTTATGCTAGGCGTTTTTTGGGTCGTTTAGATCGAGGACATGTGGATTCTATTACGGGTTTAGCTCCAGCCATAGCCATTGACCAAGGAAGTGCCAGTCGCAGCCCTAGAAGCACTGTGGCGACACTCACCGAAATCTATGATTATTTTAGAATTTTTTGGGCTCGTTTAGGACAAGCTCATTGTGTTCATTGTCACACTCCTTTGGAATCTTATAGTATAGCAGAAGCCACTCACTTTATTTTATCTAATCTCAAAGGAAAAGTGATAGAAGTGCTTTTGCCTTTGGGTTTATCAGAACATAAAAAAGAAGCTCTCTTAGAAATGGGCTATAAACTAAATCGTTCAAAAAAGCAAATACAGTTAGACAGATTTGAGATTTTAGAAAAAAACAAAAAACGATTGAGTGAAGCTGTAGAAAGGGCATATAAAGAAGGTGAAGGCAAATTCATTGTAGAAACAGAGTTCAAAAAACATTATTTATTTTCACTTTTAGATAGTTGCAGTACTTGTGGCTTTCATCTAGAGCATAAATTGGAGCCCAAGCATTTTAGTTTTAACACTCATTGGGGAGCATGTGAAAAATGCTATGGCTTGGGAGAATTAGAAAATCAAAAAACTTGTGATTCTTGCCATGGAAAAAGACTTAAAAAAGAATATTTAGCGGTCCAAATCAATTCTAAAAACATCTCTGATATTAGCACTCTGCATATTGACGAAGCGATTGCATGGTTTTCTGGACTTCAATTTTCTGAAGATCAATCCAAGGTGTCGGTTCCTTTGCTGCGAGAAATTATAGGACGACTTTCTTTTTTACAAAGTGTAGGACTAGGTTATTTAGGGCTTTCTAGAACTGGAGACACGCTTTCGGGAGGAGAAGCCCAAAGGATTCGCTTGTCTGGTCAAATAGGAAGTGGTTTAGAAGGGGTACTTTATGTTTTAGACGAACCTACCGTTGGGCTCCATCAGCAAGACACACAGAAATTAATATCTACCCTGTATAAACTAAGGGATTTAGGGAACACTTTGGTGGTAGTTGAACACGATTTAGAATTGATCTCTGCTGCAGATCACCTAGTGGATTTAGGTCCAGGAGCTGGAGAATATGGGGGTGAAATAGTCGCATTAGGAAGTCCAAAGCTACTCACACAAAAAAAAGCCTTAAAAACATTTCCAAAAAGTGCAACCATACCCTTTTTATCTAAAACAGAGTCCATTGTAGATACAAATACTACCAAAAAATTAGATACTTCAAAATTGCATTTTTATGAATTCAAAAATCTTAATAAAAATAATTTGAAAAACATATCCGTTCGTATCCCTAAATCTAAAATCACAGTGGTTTCTGGAGTATCTGGTTCGGGAAAAAGCTCTTTAGTTTTAGAAAGTATTTTACCTATTTTAGAAAAACAATTTAGTCCTTCTAAAGCATCTAAATCAAATGTATTGGTGGTAGATCAATCCCCTTTATCTGGAACACCTCGTTCTACCCCTGCAAGTTACACCAAAGCACTGGACCCCATTCGCAGGCTTTTTGCTCAAATGGAGCAATCCAAAATCAAAGGCTTTGATATGGGGAGATTTAGCTACAATGTGGCTCGAGGTCGATGCTCTGTATGTGAAGGGAGAGCCTATATCTCGGTGGCAATGCACTTTTTATCAGATGTGTGGGAGCCTTGCGAGGCTTGTCAAGGGAAACGCTACAACGAAGAAACGCTCTCGGTTTATTTTAAAGGAAAAAACATTGCAGATGTTTTAGCTCTTCGTATAGATGAAGCTTGTGAGTTTTTTAAAGATCAGCCTAAAATCCTTAGGCTTTTGACCCCACTTTGTGAGGTGGGGCTCTCTTATTTACGCCTTGGCCAATCCGTCACGACTCTTTCTGGAGGAGAAGCTCAACGAGTAAAACTAGCAGGAGAACTCAGTAAAGCCTCTAAAACAGAAACTGTTTATCTCTTCGACGAGCCTACCACGGGTTTACACCTCAAAGATATCCAGGTATTATGGAATATGTTTAGACGACTTTCTGATAATGGACACACGGTAGTCATCGTTGAACACCACCCAGACATCATCCGTTTAGCTGATTGGAAGATAGAATTAGGCCCAGAAGGAGGAAATTTAGGCGGATTTTTAATAAAAGAAGGGATTTAATATTTTCTTTCCATAAAAAAAAGTATTTTTATAAGCTAGAGATAAAGATGATTTTATCTAAAGTGAAAAGGGTGTTCATTTTGGGAGGTTAAAATGAAACTAAGTGTGTTTTTTATTCTTTTATTTATTTGTCTTAGTTTTGCAAAGACAGACTCAAGCTACTTTATCTCTAATACATCATTTCAAGAGCAGCCGGTTTTAATCCAAGAAGGCTTTTGTTTGGGCACAAAAGGGGGCATGTCTGTATCTAAAGCCCCTCAACTCCCTTTAGAAGCAAACCAATTGTATTTAAGAGAAAAAAACACCTCCAACGAATACCAGTGGATATTTGGAGAGCCTCAAATCAATTGCTATCAAAAATTCAATGCTTTTGATATTCAAAAAAACAATCTAAATCCCGACGAAGTGCCCTTTATTCGTTTTTATTCCAGTCCATTGCTCAAGCCTTACCAAGACGAAGCCGAAGTCTTTTTTGATTCCAAATATATTTATTCAAAAAGGATTTCTACTCTCTATTATAAAAAAGACGAAGACTTCTTAAAATTAGAACGAGATTCATTGCCAGGTTTTGTCAAAATAAACTCCGAACTCGAAGATTATACCTTAACAAAAAACGGTGTAGAATATCCTTCCATTCGGGTTATATCTCCTTTACCCATAGGTTTGTTTTACGCCAAACTCAGTGCGCCGGGTTACTTTTCAACTGTTACTGCAACAGCGATTGTATCGGGCAAAGAATCCATTATTCAAAGCGAATGGTTAGCCAAAGATTCTCTATCACAGCCATATTCCATTCAATTAGACACCTCCAAATTATCGTCCATCACCAAAATTCAAGAACTTGAAGACATATACGATGCTTTTGCTTTGGAGCTATCTACATGGACTGACAGCATTTCAGAAGAAGCCTTTCAATCTTTTTACCCGCGCCCTGTTTCTTATAATTTTTTATATCGAGACACTGCAGAATTTTCAAAATACTTAGAAGAGTTTGATGCAGTGAAGCTAGAAGAAGAAAATATATGGCGAAACGCTAAACTTCAAAATTTTCAAAATTTTTATCAATCCATTATTTCCAAAAAAGACAGTTTAGAAGCTTTACCACTACGAGTTCAAATCAAGCCAGATTCTCTTCGTTTTGTATTGATACCCAAACCCACCAAAATTCAAGAAGCAGACTCAAATTCGAATGAGAAGTCTACAAATTTACAAAGCAAAAGAGAAGTAGAGTTAGTGTTCAAAGACTCCAAATCTCGCTATGATTTTATATGGCGTGGTAACATTCCATCTTTTAATGAGGATTCATTGGTCCGATTTTTCAATCAAAAAAATCCAGACCTTAAAGTCCACTTGAACTTATCACAAAACAAACCCGTTTGGATTTCAGAAGGAGGTTTAGTCAAAAGTCGTCATCATTACCGTTATAAATCCATTGAATTTTCTTATAAAGGGGCTCCCTTTTTGGGCGAAGGAATCTTTATTTTACCTTCTTACATAGCCTCTACTACAGAAGTACAAGAGTGGTTAGCCAGTCAAACAAAAGTTTTACCTCTCAAAAAAGAAGAATTAAGGCCCACGCCTTTTGTAGAAGAGGTAAAAATTCAAGAACCAGTTTTAGAAGACACTTTAAAGCAAGAAGAACCCGATTTAGACTCTATTAAAGGAGAAGTGGTCTTTTTAGATTCAGCGGTTTTCACATTTAAAAACAAACAAGTTTCTCTTTCTCCTTTTTTCATAAACACCACAGAAATCACTCAAGAACATTTTGAACGGATCATGAAAACCAAAAAGCCAAGTGAAAAAATCCTAGTAAAATTGAGCTTCAAAGACCCTCAAAAACCCATGCACAATATTTCTTGGCTGCAATCCAAACAGTTCTGTGAAATAATTGGTGGCTCACTCCCCACAGAAGCCGAGTGGGAATACGCATCTCGAGGGAATCATAATATCGAATATTTATGGGATGGAGACAGTGTCCCAACCGCATCGGATTATGCTATTTACCATCATAAAAATCAAAACATAAAAAAAGGGGACTCTCTGTATGGACCTCAAAAAGTAAAAACTAAAAAACCGAATCTTTTTGGTATTTATGACATAGCGGGTAATGTAGCTGAATGGACTTTAGACCGTTACTCTTATTTCCCAGAAATAATCTCTAAAATTAATCCTAAAGGGGCTTTATTTGGATGGTCAAGAATTATCAAAGGGGGCTCCTGGAAATCTAAAGAAAAAAAACTCCACCTCATCAAAAGAGATTACGACGACCCTCGTTATTGGAGTGATGATTTAGGTTTCAGATGTGTATTTAAACCAGAAACAAAAGGACAAACTAAAAAGTGAATCTTCAGTTATTTCAAAAATTTATCCCTCTCCCATTTTTACTAGCCTTAGTCAGTTTTTTATTCCCATTATTCACTCTGTCTTGTTCAGAAAAAACCATAATAGAACCCAATGCTTACGAATTAGCCATGGGTTTAGACTTAAATAAACACTTTAATGAAGAAGAACAAAAAATAGCTCTCGCCATCAATCAAAAAGCAGAGTCCAGCTTATTACAAAACGACACCAAGCTCATCGCCTATCCTGTTTTTTACGGGCTTTTCGCAGCTATTCTTCTCGCTGCTCTCTTCGCACTACTCAGCCCCATAGGTTCACTCGCCTTAGGTGTGGCCTCTTTGATCACCTTGTGGTTTATATTGTACAAGCAAATCACGCATATCCACCAAATCGCCACAGGAGTCTTGCAAATAAAACCTCACATAGGGGCATACAGTGTAAGTTTTTTCTTAATCATGGGCATAGCCATGAGCATCGCCTTTCTCATACGATACACCCCTCCTTTAAAAGCAAAAAAGTAAAGTCTTTATCATGTGTCTTACCGGTTAAACCCTAAGCACATCGCAGGCATGCATTTCAAAACAAACTTGAACTCGTTTGAAACCCTTCAAACACAGTAAAAATGAAACGCGTGGCTCAAAAATGCAGTGTATGGATCCTGTCGAAAAATGGTGGGATGCAGCTTTGAAAATCGGGATGGATGTGTTGCAAAAATAATGCCAGCAATTAAAAGAGAATCTATGTTTTAAAAGGGATGCTAAGCACAATTCGTCATGGCGAGGGCTTTTGCCCGTGGCAGTCCATGCGAAACGCATTGCTTAAAAATGCAGAGAATCTTTGAATACTTCTCACTTTACTTGCACAGCTCGTATGGAATGCTACATTAACGAGGGGGATTGCTTAGGATGCTGG